>JAABUQ010005272.1_pt1 | contig 20876 bp, 19 predicted proteins | sample 5560001 | NCBI WGS metagenome assembly JAABUQ01 (sample SAMN10711888, study PRJNA513371) | rock metagenome | isolation source: Antarctica rocks | place: Antarctica: Victoria Land, Finger Mt nord | collected 2015-12-18
CACAGCGTCTCGTCGCAGAAGCAGAACAGGTCGGCGAGCGAGCCGCCGCCGCGGGCGACGACGATCACCTCGACCCCGCCGCAGGCCGCGAGGTCGCGCAGCGCCTGCCCGATTCGCGGGGCGGCATGGCGATCCTGCACCGGCGCGAAGGCCCACACGAGCCGGCCCGCCCAACCCTGCCGGCGCAGCCCGGCGAGCACGTCGTCGCGGGCCTTGCCGCCCTCCCCGGTGACCACCCCTATGCAGCGCGGGAGAAGCGGGCGGGGCAGCGCCTTCTGCGGCGCGAACAGACCCTCGCCGTCGAGCCGCTTGCGCAGCCGGTCGAGCTGGGCGAGCAGGTCGCCCTCGCCGGCCAGGCGCAGGTCGTCGACCGCGAACTGGAAGGAGGGGGAAGAGGTGGCGCTCCCCGGATAGAAGTCACAGCCGCCGCCGGCCACGATCTGGGCGCCCTCGCGCGGGGCGCCGTCGCCGAGCCCGAGCGCCTCCCAGTCCGCGCGCCACATGGAGCAGGGGAGCGCGCCGCCGGCGTCGCGGAGCTCGAAGTACACACGGGCTCGGGTGAGCCGGAGGTTCCACACCTCGCCGAAGACCTGCACGCGCTGGAAGTCGCGGAGGCGCTCGCGCAGCGCCTCCGCGTAGTGGCCGACCGGATACGGGCCGGGGAGGGGGCTGCCGGCGAGGCCCGTGGGGGGAAGGGCGACGCGCGGCGCGCGGGCACGGGAAGGGCGGACGTCCATCCCGGAGATGCTAGGGGCGAGGGCGGAGGTCGCGTGCAGGCGTGGCCGCTACGATCCGCCGCGGCCGTGGACCTGACCCTGTCACCCAACGAGGAGGCCTTCCGCGACGAGCTCCGCTCGTTCCTCGAGGAGAACCACCCCGGCCGCGAGCCGGAGGGCGACGAGGCGGCCTTCACCTTCATGCGCGACTGGCAGCGCACGCTGAACGACGCCGGGTACGCGGGCGTCTCCTGGCCCAAGGAGTACGGCGGCCGCGGCGTGACGCTCGTGGAGCAGGCCATCTTCAACGAGGAGGTCGTCCGCGCCCAGACGCCGCAGGTGGCCAACGTGCTCGGCCTCGCGATGGGCGGCCCGACGGTGATCGCGCACGGGACCGAGGAGCAGAAGCAGCGCTACCTCAGGCCGATCCTCTCCGCCGAGGAGATCTGGTGCCAGGGCTTCTCCGAGCCCGAGTCGGGCTCGGACCTCGCCTCGGTGAAGACCCGCGCCGAGCGCCACGGCGACGAGTGGGTGGTCAGCGGGCAGAAGGTGTGGACGACCTTCGCCCACCACGCCAAGTGGTGCATGCTGGTCGCGCGCACGGATCGCGACGCCCCCAAGCACATGGGGCTCACCTACTTCCTCATGGACATGGAGCAGGAGGCGGTGCAGGTGCGCCCGCTCGTCCAGATCACGGGCGAGGCCGAGTTCAACGAGCTCTTCCTCGAGGAGGCCCGGATCCCCGACGCGAACATCGTCGGCGGCGAGGGCAACGGCTGGGGCGTGGCGATCACCACGCTGATGCACGAGCGTGCGACCCTCGCCTTCGGGCTCCAGGTCAGCGTGCAGATCGCGCTCCGAGAGCTCATCGAGAAGGCCCGGAGCACCCGTGTCGACGGGAAGATGGCCTCCGAGGACGAGATCGTCCGCCAGCGCCTCGCCCAGCTCTACATCGAGGCCAACGTGCTGCGCCTCAACGCCTATCGCGGTCTGACGCAGATCATGAAGACGGGGGTACCGGGGCCCGAGGGCTCGCTGGGCAAGTGGCACTGGTCGGAGGTCAACCAGGCACTGACCGAGCTGGCGATGGACATCGCCGGTCCCCGGGCGATGCTGCGCTCGGACGAGTGGACCTACCGCTTCCTGCGTGCGCGCGCGAACTCGATCGAGGGCGGCACCTCCGAGATCCTCAAGAACATCGTCGCCGAGCGCGTGCTCGGACTGCCCAAGCTGCGATGAACTTCGACTTCACCGACGACCAGCAGGCGATCAAGCGCACCGCCCACGAGTTCCTGGCCGCCCGCTATAAGCCCGAGGAGGTCCGTCGGCTCGCCGGTGAGGAGCGCGGATTCACCGACGAGCAGTGGTCGCAGATCGTCGGGCTCGGCTGGCCCGGACTCGTCGTCGCCGAGGAGCACGACGGCCTGGGCCTCGGCGTGGTGGAGCTCGTGGTCATCCAGGAGGAGCTCGGCCAGGCGCTCGCCCCGACGCCGTTCTTCTCCGACGCGGCGGCCGCGCTCCTCCTGCAGGCCGGCGGCTCGGAGGAGCAGAAGGCCGAGCTGCTCGCGCCGCTCGCTCGTGGGGAGCAGCGGGGCACCGTCGCGGTCTGGGACGCCGACGGCGGCTGGACGCCCGACCACTCGGAGCTCGTCGCGACCGGCGGCTCGCTCACGGGGACGAAGATCGCCGTGCCCGACGCCGGTTCGGCCGACTGGATCGTCGTGGCCGCCGCCGAAGGGCGTCACTACCTCGTGCCCACCGCGGGCCACGGCGTCCGCGTCGAGGCGACACCGGGCATCGACACCACCCGCAAGCTCTTCGCCGTCCACCTCGAGGGCGCCGAGGCCCAAGAGCTCCCCGGAGACGCCGAGGACGTCGCGCACGCCTACCACGGGATCGACGCCGCGCTGGCCGCCGAGTCGGTCGGGGTCGCCCAGCGCGCGCTCGAGATGGCGGTGGAGTACGCCAAGGACCGCAAGCAGTTCGGCCGCCCGATCGGGGCCTACCAGGCGGTCTCGCACCGGTGCGCGCAGATGCTCCTCGAGATCGAGGGCGCCCGCTCGCTCGCCTACAACGCCGCCTGGGCCTGCGACCACGAGCCGGAGTCAGCGGCGCTCGCGGCCTCCATGGCCAAGGCCTACGCGAGCGAGGCGGGGTGGCGCGTGACCGCCTCCTCCCTCCAGGTCCACGGCGGGATCGGCTTCACCTGGGAGCACGACCTGCACTTCTTCCTCAAGCGGGCCAAGGCCAACGCCCATGCCTTCGGCGACGCGCGCTGGCACCGCGACCGGGTCGCGGATCTCGCCGGAATCTAGCCGAGCCGTCCCCCGACGATCTGCGTCAGGCCCCCGACGCGCTGACGGAGCTGGTCGAACCCGCGCTCGCGCAGGGCCGCGACCACCTCCTCGCGGTCGAACATCCTCATGCCGCTGCGCGCGCCGAGGAGCCCGTCCCAGCCGCGGAGCGGCGCCGCCCGGGCGCGGCAGCTCGTGAGGATCGCGATGCGTCCGCCGGACCGGAGCACGCCGGTCATGTGGTCGAGGGCGAGCATCGGATCGGGGAAGAGGTGCAGCGCCGCGAAGCAGCAGACGGCGTCGAAGCTCTCCTCGAGGAAGGGCAGGGCGACCGCGTCGCCGCGCACGTAGGCCACGCTCTGGCGCTCGGCCTCCGGGGTGTCGCGCACGGCGCGCGCGAGCATCGTCGTCGAGGCGTCGATTCCCACCGAGAGGCCTGCGAGCCCGACCGTCCGGCCGAAGCCGCGCGTGAAGTTTGCCCGGGCCGCAGGCCACGTCGAGCACCTTCTCGCCCGGCGCCAGCCCGAGGAGCAGCCGGGCGATCCGGTGCTCGTCGGCCATGCTCACCCCGCGCGCGCCCTTGGCGATCCGCCCGAGCGCCGGGCGCCACCAGCGCTCGTAGACGAAGGGAACCGCGCTGGTGAGCATGAGCCGCTGGGCCGGACCGGTGACCGCCGCCTCGGCCGGCCCGAGCAGGTCGAGGTAACCGCCCTTGCTCGCCGCGGGGCGCGCGGCGACCGTGCGCCCCACCGGCCGGAGCAGCGGCGGCAGGCGCGTGAGCGCGTCGGCGGCCGCCGGCCCGCCGCGCGCCGAGCTCATTCCCGGTCGTCCGCGAGGCTCGGGAGCGCGCGCTGCCCGTCCTGACCGGCGTCGCCGCGCACCTCGCCGGCCACCGCGAGCGCGTCGAGCCGGGCGATCTCCCGCTCGCCCTCCAGGCGCGCCGGGTGCTCGGCCGGCAGGCCGCGAATCAGCCGCCGGATGCGCTCGCGGAGCTGGAGCGCGAAGTGCGGGGTCGAGGCGCCCATGAGCTGGCGCACGTCCTCGAGCGTGACCTCCCGCTCGGCGCCCAGGCGGTCGGGATGCTCGGCCTGGCTCACGGCTTGGTCTTGACGGGGGCGATCTCGAGCAGCCGGTCGATGCTCGACTGGACGCCGACCGAGACCGCGGACCCGTCGCCCATGATCCACGCGCGGTTGTAGACGCCGCGCACGGGGTCTGCGGTGAAGCCGGGCTCGAGGTCGAGGAGGTAGGACTGGACGGGCGCCGGCAGGGACCTGGGGTCGGGCATGACGAGCAGGGGACCGTAGGTTCCGCTCGCCGAGAGGGGCGCGGCGGCGCCGGCGTCGGCCGGGCGCCCGAGGTTGGCGAACACGAAGCCGTGCCCCGGGTCGGTGACGTTCCAGCCGAAGGTCCCGTCGTGGAACTTCGCGAAGGAGATCGCGCTCGTCACCGGGTCCGTGACGGGGGTGTTCGGGTCATAGGCCCGCTTCGTCGTCCCGAGCCTGCCGAGGTCGCGCACAGTCGCGTCGCTCACCGCCTGGGGCGACCCGAGGACGTAGATGCGGGGACGCTGATGGCGCGCGATGGCGGCGCGGGTGGCCGGCGGGATGGTGGTGCGGGTGACGAACAGCACCGGATCCCCGCTCTTGGCCGCCCAGGCCGCCGCCGGCATGCCGTAGGCGGGATCGTCGGCGGAGACCACCAGGACCGAGTCGGTCGTCTTTCCCGCGGCGGCGGAGACGAAGCGGTCGAGGCTGGCCGCGAGGTCGAAGGGCGCCGTGCCGCTGATCGAGGTGGTGTGTGGGTGGTCGGCGCTCGCCGCGCTCCCCACGCGGAGCACCTGAGCGCCGCCGGCCTTGGCCGACCCCGTGGGCGCGAGCGCGCCGAGGGCGTCGGCCGTGGAGGCGGGCAAATCATTCGGACCGTTCGTGAGCAGGAGCGGGGCGCGCACGGGGGCGCTCATCAGCACGGCGGCGGCCGTGGTGGCCCGCCAGTCGCGCGCGTCGGCCAGCGCCACGGCGGCCGGACGCGTGTCCACGGTCTGGGCCGGGAAGACGGCCTGGGCGCTCGCCGCCGCGTCGGCCACCGGGTCGGCGCCGGCGATCCGCGTCGTGTTCTTCGTCGCGAACCCGGGGAACCCGAGGTCGCGGGCCGCCTTGGGCGCCTTGCCGGACAGGCTGGGGGAGGGCACGAACGGGGGGTTGCTCCCCTTGCCGGCGTTACCGCCTCCTCCGCCGCACCCGCTCAGGGCGGCCAGGACGAGCGGGAGGAGGACCGGCCAGGCGCGGCGCATGGGAGCCGGAGGGTAGCGGCCCACGGGGCGTGAGCTCCGATGAAGGGCAACGATCGCTAGGATCCCGGGATGAAGGTTGACTGACCGATCAATCACCGCCGGCGCGTCGAGTCCTTCCGACGCGGCGCCGGCCCGAGGACCAGGAGCCAGACACCGTGGACTTCACCCTGAGCGACGAGGCGCGCGAGTTCCAGGACCGGTGTCATCGCTTCGCCGAGGAGGTCATCCGCCCCGCCGCCGCGAAGTACGACCGCGAGCAGGCGGTGCCGTGGGAAGTGATCCGCGAGGCCCGCGCCTGGGGCCTCCACGGGCTCGACCTGCTCCAGACGATGGCCTCCGACCCCGGCGGCATGAACGGCGTGATCTACGCCGAGGAGCTCCACTGGGGCTGCGCGGGCATCGCGCTCGCGATCTCGGCCTCCTCCCTGGCCGCCGCCGGCATCGCCTCCTCGGGGACGCCCGAGCAGATGGGCCGCTGGCTGCCGGAGTGCTACGGCACCGGCGAGGAGATCAAGACCGCCGCCTACGCCGTCACGGAGCCCCAGGCCGGCTCCGACGTCAAGTCGCTGCGCACCACCGCCAAGCGCGACGGCGAGGAGTGGGTGCTCAACGGGACCAAGGTCTTCATCTCCAACGGCGGCATCGCCGACGTCAACGTCGTGGTGGCCACCGTCGATCCCCACCTCGGCCACCGCGGACAGGCCTCCTTCATCGTCGAGAAGGGCACGCCCGGCCTGTCGCAGGGCAAGAAGGAGGACAAGCTCGGCATCCGCGCGTCGCAGACCACCGAGGTCGTCCTCGAGGACTGCCGGATCCCGCTCGAGAACCTGCTCGGCGGCATGGACAAGCTCGAGCGCAAGCTCGAGCGCGCCCGATCGGGACAGAAGGGCGGCTCCTCCGGCGCCCTCGCCACCTTCGAGATCACCCGACCCGTGGTGGGCGCCTCGGCGATCGGCATCGCCCGCGCGGCGTACGAGTGGACGATCGACTTCCTGGAGGGTCGCTCGGACGAGCACGGGCCGCTGCTCGAGCAGCAGCGCGTGCAGCAGGTGGTGGCCGACGTGGCCACCGAGCTCGACGCCGCCCGCCTGCTCGTGCAGCGGGCCGCGTGGATGGGGCGCAACGGCAAGCCGATGACCGCCGGCCAGGGGTCCATGTCCAAGCTCAAGGCGGGCGACGTGGCGATGTGGGCTACGACCGTGCTCATGGACCTCGTCGGCCCCGAGGCGGGGATGACCGACCACCCGCTCGAGAAGTGGTTCCGCGACGCCAAGATCTACCAGCTCTTCGAGGGCACTGCCCAGATCCAGCGGCTGGTGATCTCGAGGATGCAGGTGGCCGAGCGCCGGCGCCAGCTCGCCGAGGCCGCGGAGATCATCGCCGAGGTCGCGGAGCAGAACGGCGGCGGCGCGCCCACGAGCTCGGTGGCCTCCGTCTCGAACTAGGCCGGGCCCGGCTCGCACCCGGGCGCCGTCGTGCAGCCAGGAGGAACGTCATCAAAGGGCGTCGAACCGTCCTCCTCGACCGCAAGACGTGGAGAGGAATTGCGACCGAAGCGAAACCTTCGCCCGATCATCGGGTATTGTGCCGCAACGCCGAATCCTCGGGCCGAACCCGGGGACCGGGGGACCCATGTTGTTGGGGCTAATCCCGCGCATCGTCGCGGGAGGCGCCGGCTCTTTCCGCGCCCGCCCGTCAGCTAACCCCGGAGGCCTACGAAAGAGGACGACGACTTCGTGCGGATACGCATCCTTCTGGCTCTCGCCCTCACCGTGAGTGCGCTGGAGGGCGCGTCCGTCACGACGGCCTCCGTCCGCCGACCGGTCAAGGGCGCTGAGCTCGTCACGTACGCAGGGCGATTCACCGGTGTCCCCTACTCCTACGGAGCAAACGGCCCCCGCTCGTTCGACTGCTCCGGCTTCACCTCCTACGTGTACGCGCATTTCGGCTTCCGCCTTCCACGCAGCTCCTATGCCCAGATGCACGAGGGTCGCCCCGTCAGGGGGCGGCTGCGCCTCGGCGACCTCGTCTTCTGGGACGGCGGCGGCCATGTCGGCATCTACACCGGGAACAGCCGATTCCTCTCCGCGACCGTTCACCGAGGCATCTGGGAGTACAGCTTCCGGGTGTGGAGGTCGACCCAGCCGTACACGACCGCGCGGCGCATCCTGCCGAGCGCGGCGAATGCGTCCGGCGGCGGCGCCCACGTCGCCGCGGCCTCCTTCGACTCTCACCGGCGGCGCAACGGCGGAGCGGCGGACGCCACCCCCCGGGGTTGACCTGCAAGCTGCCCGGAGCGGAGCCCTCGCCGGCCGAGGGCCGTTTGGCCCCTTGACCTGCCAGCCCGGAAGGTAGACCTCACGGGTGCGCGGCCCGACGCTCGGCGTGCGCGAGCCGGGCCTCGGCCGCGTCGCAGATCCGCTCGAGCTCGCGCATGCGGGCCGGGTCGGTGGGCCGCGGGCCGTACATCTTGGCCCGGTACAGGTCGCGGCGCTCGCGGTGGTAGCGCGCCTCGGCACGCAGGTGCTCGAGCTCGGCGGAGTCGCTCATGACGGGCTCCGGGAGGTTGCGACGTGACCGGCCGGCTCATGCCCGGCGCACGCGTTCACCGGGACGCGTGGATAGCGTGGAAACTCGGGCTGACTGCGAGAGCGACGGCAGAGGGAGAACTTGGAGCCGCGCGTGTTGCCCACCACCTGCTGGTGGCGGCACGTGTCGCACAGTCCGGCGCCGATGCCCATGCCGCCTCGAAGTATGGCGCTCGCCCACGGCGAGACCCGGGGCCGTACAGTCCTACTACACTTTATGAAGTGAAGACCTTTGGCCGACTGCTCGGATTCCTCCGTCCCTATCGCGCGGGAGTCGCGCTCTCCTTCTTCCTCGCCGCCGGCGCGATGCTCGCCATCAGCGCCATCCCCTACCTGACGGGTCGTGCGATCGACGCGGTCAAGGTCCACCACGACCCCCACGCCCTCGTGCGGCTTGCGCTGCTCATCGTGGGCGCCTCGGTGCTCGGCCTCGGGTTCAGCGTCGGGCGCCGGCTCGTCGCGGGCCGCGTGTCGCTCGGCGTCGAGTACGACCTGCGCAACCGGGTCTACGGCCACCTGCAGTCGCTCGAGCTCGGCTTCTTCGACCACCAGCAGACCGGGCAGCTCATGTCCCGCGCGACGGTCGATCTGCAGGCCGTGCGCTTCTTCCTCGGCTACGGGCTCATCTTCATCGCCCAGTCCGTGCTCACCATCGGCATCGCCGCCGCCTTCATGTTCGCGAGCCAGGCCGGCCTCGCCGCGCTCGCTCTGGCCCCCGTGCCCTTCGTCGTGCTCATCGCCTGGCGCTACGGACACCGCTCGCGCCCCGCGCTGCAGGAGGTGCAGCAGCGCATCGCCGAGCTGACCGCCGACGCCGAGGAGAACGTCTCCGGCGTCCGCGTCGTCAAGGCCTTCGCGCGCGAGGAGCGCCAGCTCGACCGCTTCGGGCAGAGCGTCACGCGGGTCTTCGACCAGTCGATGTTCTCCACGCGCCTGCGCGCCTTCTACAACCCGTTCATCGGCTTCGTCCCCAGCCTGGGGCTGGCGGTGATCCTCTTCGTGGGCGGGCGGCAGGTGGCCCACGGCTCGCTCACGATCGGCGCGTTCGCCGCGTTCTACACCTACCTCCTGCGCCTCATCTCCCCCATGCGCACGCTCGGGGTCATGCTCGGCGCGGCCCAGCGCGCCACCGCCTCGGGGGCGCGCGTGTTCGAGATCCTCGACCGGAGGCCCCGGATCGAGGCGCCCGCGCGCCCCGTGGCGCTCCCCGACGGTCCCGGCCGGGTCGAGCTCCAGGGCGTATCGCTCGCCTTCGAGCACGGGGGACGGCCCGCCCTGCGCGACGTCGACCTGGTGGTGGACGGGGGGAGCACCGTCGCCCTGGTCGGAGCCACCGGCTCCGGGAAGACGGCGCTCGTCTCGCTCGTGCCCCGGCTCTACGACGTGAGCGAGGGAGCGGTGCTCGTGGACGGCGTCGACGTTCGCGCGCTCGACCCGGCCGCGCTGCGCCGGGAGATCGCGATCGTCAACGACGATCCGTTCCTGTTCTCCGCCTCGGTGCACGAGAACATCGCCTACGCCCGCCCGGAGGCGAGCCGGGAGGAGGTGGAGGCGGCGTCCTGGGGGGCGCGGGCCCACGACTTCATCGCCGCGCTGCCCGACGGCTACGACACCCTGGTGGGCGAGCGCGGGCTCACCCTCTCGGGCGGCCAGCGCCAGCGGCTGGCGATCGCGCGGGCGCTCCTGGCCGACCCGCGCATCCTCATCCTCGACGACGCCACCTCATCGGTGGACGCCTCGACCGAGCAGCACATCAAGGGCGCGCTGCGCTCCGCGGGCGCCGGGCGCACCACCTTCGTCATCGCCCACCGGCTCTCGACCATTGCGCTGGCCGACCGGATCGTCGTGCTCGAGGCCGGACGGATAGTGGCCGAGGGGACGCACGACGAGCTCATCGAGGAGGATTCGCTCTACCGCGAGATCGTCGAGAAGGGGCTGCCCGACCAGGTCTTCCTCACGCGCAAGCCGGTCGAGACCGAGGCGGTCGGGCTGTGAGCGCGCTCGCTCCGCCCGGCCCGGCGGCGCGCCTGCCCGAGCTGCGCCGCCGCCTGCGCCAGACCCAGGGCCGCGGGCGAAAGCTCCGCGGGCTGCTCGAGCTGCTGCGCCCCTACCGCGGGCGCGTGGTGCTCATGCTCCTCGCCCTCCTCGCCGCCACCGCGGCGACGCTCGCCCCCGCGCCACTGGCCAAGCTCGCGATCGATGAGGGGATCGCCAAGGGTGACCTTGCCGCCCTGGACTGGATCGTGCTCGCCTTCGTCGCCTCCGCGCTCATCGGGTGGGGAGCCACCTACGCCCAGACCTACCTCGTCGGCTGGGTCGGGCAGCGTGCGCTGCAGGACCTCCGCCTGCAGCTGTTCCGCCATCTCCAGAGCCTGTCGATCGCCTTCTACTCGCGCAACCGCGCGGGCGTGATCATCTCCCGCCTCACCAACGACGTCCAGGCGCTCGACCAGCTCGTGAGCGACGGGATCACGACCCTCTTCCAGTCCTCGTTGACGCTGGTCGGGACGGTGGTCATCCTGTTGCTGCTCGACGTCAAGCTCGCGCTGCTCACGTTCCTCATCCTCCCCGTCCTCGGCGTGGCGAGCCTCCTCTTCCGCCTCGCCTCGGCCGACGCCTACCGGCTCACCCGCGAGCGGATCGGAGCGATCACCGGCTACCTGCAGGAGACGTTCTCGGGGATCCGCGTCGTGCGCTCCTTCGGCCAGGAGCCCCGCCACCGGCGTCGCTTCGCCGAGCTGAACGAGGAGAACCGCGAAGCGAACATGACCACGGTCACCCTGAACGCCGCCTACTTCCCCGCGGTGGAGCTGCTCTCGGGGCTGGCCACGGTGATGATCCTGCTCGTCGGCGGCTTCGAGCTCCTCCACGGCCGGATCGGAGTGGGTGTCGTGGTCGGCTTCATCGCCGCGCTGAACAACTTCTTCGACCCGATCCAGCAGCTCTCCCAGCTCTACACGACCTACCAGTCGGGGATGGCGGCGCTCGACAAGATCTTCGAGCTGCTCGACGAGGAGCCCGACCTGCGCGACGCCCCCGGGGCGCACGAGCTCGGGCCGGTGCGCGGGGAGGTGAGCTTCGAGGGGGTCTCGTTCCGCTACGGCGAGGGCGAGGACGCGGCCTGGGCTCTGCGCGACGTCGACCTGGTCGTCCCCCCGGGCCAGACCGTCGCGCTCGTCGGCGCCACCGGGGCCGGCAAGTCGACCTTCGCCAAGCTCGTCGCGCGGTTCTACGACCCGTCGGAGGGTCGCGTGCGCGTCGACGGACACGACCTGCGCGAGGTGAGGGCCTCCTCGCTGCGGGCGCAGATGGGGATCGTGCCCCAGGAGGCCTTCCTCTTCAGCGGGACGGTCCGGGAGAACATCGCCTTCGGGCGGCCCGATGCGAGCCCGGAGGAGATCGCCGCCGCGGCGCGGGCGGTGGGCGCCGAGGAGTTCATCGCCGGCCTGGAACGGGGGTTCGAGACCGAGGTGGGCGAGCGGGGAGCCCAGCTCTCCGCCGGTCAGCGCCAGCTCATCGCGTTCGCCCGCGCGCTCATCGCCGACCCGCGGATCCTCGTCCTCGACGAAGCGACCTCGAACGTCGACATCCACACGGAGGCCCGGATCGAGCAGGGGTTGCGCCGCCTGCTCGCCGGACGGACGGCGTTCGTTATCGCGCACCGCCTCTCGACGATCCGCCACGCCGCGCGCATCCTCGTGCTCGACGGCGGTCGCATCGTTGAGCAGGGCACTCACGACGAGCTCATCGCGGCCGAGGGCGCCTACTGGGAGCTCTACCGCGACTGGGCGGAGCAGGCGGCGGCGTAGAGGAGCTGCGGGGCAGGGATTCGAACCCCGATAACGTGCTCCAGAGGCACGCGTCTTGCCATTAGACGACCCCGCAAAGCGGCCAAGGATACCGGGTGCCGTCCGGCGGTCGTGCGAACATGCGTTCGTGTCGCGCGCAGAAGAAGTCCTCCGACTGAGTCGAGACGGTCTGACGCAAAAGGAGATCGCTCACCGTCTCGGCATCTCGCCGCCGGCGGTCTGCTACCACATGCGCCGGCTCGGCATCACCGCCCAGCAGCAGCTGTGAGCGTTGCGGATTGACCGAGTGGCGCGGAGAGCCCCTCGCGCTGGCGTTGCACCACGTCAACGGCGACGGCAAGGACAACCGCCTCGAGAACCTGCGTTTGCTGTGTCCGAACTGCCATAGCCAGACGCCGAACTTCGCCGGGCGAAATCGTGGGCGCGCTCGCCCGAGCGAGACGACGCCGGGGGAACTCGTCACCCGGCGGGAAAGCCCGCGGGCAGCTCGTATTGAGCGTCCCCCAAGGCCATGACCATCGGCTCGCCCTCGCGGGCGGCGAGAAACAGCGGCGTCTCGGGGTCGGTCGTCGCGAAGCCGACCGTGAGCACGCTGCGGCCCGCGAACAGCACGGCGGTGTCGCGCACGGCCCGTCCCAGGTGGTCGAGGGCGCCAAGCGGTCCGGTCAGCCTGCCCGCCGAGACGTCGAGCTCCAGCGGGGCGAAGGCCCGGACCTCGGGCAGCGGTAGCGCCTGTGCCTCGGCCACGGCGTTCGCTTCGAGGAGCCGGGTCGCCTCACCTTCGGTGATTTCAACGACGCCGCCGCGGTCGACCTCGACCAGGAGTGGCGCGGCGTCCTCGCCGCGGTCGAGCAGAAGCATGGCCCCGGCCGCCTCCGCTCGCTCGACGAGCTCTCGGAGCGTCGCGGCGATGGTGGCGAGCTCGGGAACCGGGAACCGCTCGCCCACGCAAGGCGTTGTAGCACCGCGCGGAGGGGGCACACTCCAGAGGAGCCGACCAACCACGCCGCCCAGAGGAGCATCCAAGTGCCACGCGCCGTCTACAACGGAACGACGATCGCCCAGAGCGAGCAGACCGTCGAGGTCGAGGGCAACCAGTACTTCCCGCCGGAGTCGATCAACCGGGAGCTCCTGCATCCGAGCGACACCCACACCACCTGCCCGTGGAAGGGCGAGGCGAGCTACTACTCGCTCGAGACCGGCGGCGAGACGGTGGACGACGCCGCCTGGTTCTACCCGGACCCCAAGCCGGCGGCCGCGAACATCAAGGACCACGTGGCCTTCGGAGGCGGCGTGAGAGTCGAGGCGTGACTCGAGCGGCGCAGGCCGAGATCACCGCCCCGACCCCCTCCGGCCCGGCGAGCGGCTAGCCCGGGCGGCCACCGTTCGCGCTGAACACCGAGGTGATGTCCGACTCGAGGCCCGGGTCGAGGATCAGCAGCACCTCGTCGCCCGTCTCGATGACGGTGTCCGACTTGGGGACGAAGCCCGATCCGTCGCGCAAGACGGAGATGATGAGGCTGCCCTCGGGCATGTCGACGTCGCTCACCCGCGCGCCGGCGGCGGGCGCGCCCTCGGTGACCTCGAGCTCGATGATCTCCAGGCGCTCCTCCTCCAGGGCGAGGAGGTGCACGAGCCCGTACTGGGGGACCTCGTGCTCGATCAGCCGAAGGATGAGATCGGTGGCCGAGACCGCCGGCTGGATGCCCAGCAGCTTGAACGTGGAGAGGTTGCGCGGGTTGTTGACGCGCGCGACGATCCGCTCGCAGAGGTACTTCTCCTTGGCCATCTGGCAGATGAGCATGTTGTCCTCGTCGTCGCCCGTCACCGCGATGACGAGGTCGGCGCGTGAGATGCCCGCCCGCTCGAGCACCCAGAGCTCCGTGGCGTCGCCGTACTGCACGGCGTGCTCGAGCTCCTGCTCGACGATGAGATAGCGCCGGCGGTAGCCCTCGATCAGGGTCACCTCGTGGCCCTTGGCCATGAGCTCCCGGGCCAGGTTCCAGCCGACCTTGCCGGCGCCGGCGATGATCGCGTACACGTGCGGTCTCCTCTCGGCGCGGGCGGTCCGCTAGGACCCGAGCGCCGCCTCCTCGAGCATCACGATGGCGTGCTGGGTGGGGCAGATGGTCTGGAGTCCCTGCTCCGCGTACCACTGCGCTCGCCCGGGATCGAGCACCCGGGCCACCACGCGGCCGACCTCGAACTGCCGTTGGGCGACCTGTGAGATCACCAGGTTCGTGTTGTCGCCGTTGGTCGAGGCGATGAACACGTCGGCGCGGGCGATGCCCGCCGCCTCCAGAGCCTCGACCTCGAGCGCGGTGCCGACCGTGAAGAGCCCGCCGCGATCCTCCCACGTCTCGGGCGCGCCCTCGTCCAGGCGCTCGTGGGAGAGCGGGTCCTCGTCGAGGACCGAGACCTCGTGACCCGCCCCGAGCGCCTTCTTGGCCACCGCCGAGCCGACGCGCCCGGCGCCAACGATGAGGACGAACACGAGGCGGACTCTAGCGTTCCGCCGGTTCCCTGTGCGCGACGCCGGAAGCGCCGTCGTTCGCGCTCGAAGCGGGGCTCGACGCGGGCTTCGGCTCGACCGCCGGGGCGGTGAGGATCACCCGGCACGACGCCTTGCGGATCACGTACTTCGTTACCTCGCCCACGAAGTTGTCGAGCGGGCCGCTGGCGCCCCCCAGGCGCGCGCCGCCCCGGATGCGCGAGGGCTCCTCGGCGCCGAGCACGATGGCCTCCACCCCGCGCCGGCGGGCCTCGTCGACGACCGCGTGGCCGGCCGCCCGCGCCCGCACGGTGGCGGTGGCGACCTCCACGCCCTCGTACTCCTCCCCCACCGCCTTGGCGTGGGCGAGCGCCTGGCGCGCGCGCCGGAGCTGGGCCTCGGGCAGCGGAGCGTCGAGCGGGAGGGCGACCGGGACCTCGAACACCCACAGCGCCTCGATCACGGCTCCCTGCTCTTCGAGGTCGTCATGCTCGTCTCCGGCCAGCCGCCCGGCGGTCTGCACGATGTCATCGTCGATCGCGCGTCCGAAGACCGGGACGAGGATGGAGCCGAACTTCGACGCCGTCGGCTCGGTGCGCAGGGCGGTCTCGGGCACGGTCACCCGCGCGAGGATCGGCATGTCGTCGGAGTGACGGTAGGCGACGTAGAGCACGAGGCCGCCGAGCAGCCAGCCCGTGCCGACGTAGCGGGCTCCGGCGTGCAGGACGAGGAGGCTGAGCCAGGTGGCGGCCGAGAGGACGGCGCCGAGCGCGGCGGTGAGCGGCAGGCTCCGCCCTCGGAAGGGGATCGCGAAGGGGGCGGTGTAAGGACGCTGCCGGTCGGGCTCGCGCAGTCGCAGCGCGATGATCGACGCGTGGGCCACGGTGAAGGCGAGCAGCGCGCCGAAGGCATAGATGCCCACCAGGAGCTCGATGTCGGCGGGAAGGACGAGGGCGGCGCTGACCAGCGCCGCGAGGATGATGAGCACGAACGGCGTCGCCCGTTCGGGGTGCAGGCGCCCGAGCAGGCTGGGGACCTGGCGGTTCGTGGCGAGCGAGTACCCGACCCGCGAGAGTCCGAGCATCGCGGAGTTGGCCGCCGCGACGAGGCCCACGACGGCGACGGCGGCGACGACGTAGGTCAGCGCCTGTGCGAGCCAGTGCGGGTGGAAGGCCTTTACCACGCCGAGGAGCGGAGCCTTCACGTAGCGGTCTCCGAGGTCGGTGCGGCCGCCGTGCACCGGCAGGGCGTTGACGGCCACGAACGCGATGCCGACGTAGACGGCGACGATCACCGCACTGCCTCCTCCGAGCAGGCGGCGCAGGGTGCGGGGGCTGGTGAGAACCTCGGCCGACAGGCTCGCCGCCGCCTCGAGGCCGGTTAAGGCGACCGTGCCGATGGTGAGCGCGAAGAGGAGGTTCGACCAGGAGGGGCTCGCGCCCAGGTGGATCGAGTGCAGAAGCGCGGCCGGGTGAAGCACGAGCGCGAGTCCGAGCACGATCACCAGCGCCTGGAGCAGGAGGTCGCCATAGGCGATCGCCACCCGGCGCTGCAACCGGGTGACGCTCAGTCCCCGCACGTTGGCCCAGGCCACGAAGCCGACAATGCCCAGGGCGATCAGGATCTCGAGCACACCGTCGTCCAGGGGGCTCCAGAAGGCCGCCAGGTAGTTGGCGGCGGCCAGAGCGGTGACGGCCACGAGGATCGCGTAGTCGAGGATGATCACCCAGCCGGCGACGAAGGAGACGAGCTCGTTGAAGGCGTAGCGGGCGAAGACCGTCGAGCCGCCTCGCTCCCGGTGCAGCGAGGCCCCCTCCATGTAGGTCACCGCCGCCAGCGCGAAGAGGACGCCCGCGGCGAGGAAAACAAGCGGCGTGAGCGCCAGGGCGCGGTGCGCCACCACCCCGAGGGCGAAGTAGACCGAGGAGATCGAGGTCGTGTAGACGACCGCGAACAGCGCGCGCGCCGAGAGGCGGCGCTCGCTCACGTGCCGCGGGCCTGGAGCACGAGCCGTCCGGCGCCCGCCGCCACGAAGAGGACGCCGAGGATGAGCCCGAGGGCGAGCGCCCCCCCGCCCTCGGCCAGCGTGCGCACCACGAGGGCAACGCCGATCACGATCATGAAGACCGACAGCACGCTCGTGGTGGTGCGCCGGAGGCGAGGCGGAGGCGTCATGGGCTCAGGAGCGAAGGGTAGTCGCGGCGTCTCTTCGATCACGCCTCGACGGGCTCTCCGGGCGGGGCCGGGCGCGCTCCCCGTTCGGGGACTCGGGATCGGACTCGATGATCACGCGGCAGGGCCGCTCGCTCAGCACCGTCTCGAGCGTCTTGCCGAACTGAGAGCCACTGCCCCGGCGGGGCATCGGCATGACGATCGCGCGGGCCTGCAGCTCGCGCGCCTCGTCGATGATCCGCCGCCCACCCTGGCCCGCCCGGATCTTCTCCCAATGGCCCGAGACCCGCCGGCCGCCCTGCAGCCGCGCCTGCTCGATGATGCTCTGGGCGGCCGATTCGGCCTCGGGCAGCGACGCGCCGATCGGGTTGGAGCTGGGCACGACGATCGTCACGAGGACGTGGATGCCGCGCCGCCGCCGGGCCGCGAGGCGCTGGGCGGTGGCGAGCACGTTGGAGGAGTAGTTGGACTCGTCGAAGGCCACGAGCACCGACTCGTACTCCGCCTCCCCCTCGACCACCGGCCCGGCGATGGCCACCTTCTTGGTGGTCACGAGGTCGAGGCCCTGACGGCGGCGGTAGACGAGGTAGACGGCCACGCCCGCGATGAGCCAGCCGACGCCCGTGGCCGCGACGGCGAGGTAGAGGGCGGTGACCGTCACGAAGGCGAGCAGGGTTCCGAGGCCGCCGAGCACGGCGAACAACGGCAGCTCCCGGCCCGCCACGCGCAGCGTTCCCGGCCCGCGGTAGGGACGCTCGCGGTCGGGCTCGCGCATACGCAACCGGATGACCGAGAGGTGGGCGATCGTGAACGAGAGCATCGCCCCGAACGCGTAGAGGTTGCCGAGGAAGGTCGCCTTGCCCGGGATCAGGGTCAAGCAGGCGATCCCGCCGAAGACGAGGATCCCCATCCACGGCGTCCGGTAGCGCGGATGGAGCTGGCGGATGCGGTCGGGAAGCTGGCGATGGAGGCCCATCGAGTACACGAGGCGCGAGACGCCGATGATCCCCGCGTTCGTGGCGATGAGCAGGATCGTCGCGGCGAGCAGGCCGACGTAGATCTCACCCGCGTGCTGCAGCGGCCCGAGGTGCAACTGCTTGACCACCCCGAGGATCGGGTCCCCCGCAAAGCCGCCCTTCTCCTCGGGGAGACCGAGCAGCGTCTGGCACCTGCCGGCCGCGTCGCACTTCACGGGCAGGGCCGAGAGCGCCACGGCGGGGAGCGCCGCGTAGATCGCAAAGACGGCGATCACCACCCGCTGGATGGCCTTGGGGATCGTCTTGGTCTGGTCCTGCGCCTCCTCGGCCATGTTCGAGATCGTCTCGATCCCGGTGTAGGCGATCATGGCCACGGGGATGGCGACGAGGAACTCCTTCCAGTGGGGCGCCGTCCCGAGGTGGACGTTGTGGATCAGCGTATGAGGCGAGAAGACGAGGAAGGCGCCCGCGACCACGAGCAGCAGCTGGGTGCCGAAGTCGGTGACGGCGAGCGCGATGTTCAGGCGAGCAGCCTCCTTGACCCCGACGACGTTGATCGCGCTGAGCAGGAGCACGATGAGCATCCCGCAGATGACGTCGCCCGGCGAGTGACGCAGCGCCCCCCAGAACAGGCCGCCGATGTAGTGGGGCACGAAGAACGCCGAGATGGCGATCGTGATGACGTAGTTGAGCATCTGCCCCCAGGCGGCGAAGAACGACCAGAACTCGTTGAAAGCGTGGCGGGCGAAGGAGGAGGAGCCGCCGGCCTCGGGATACATCGCCGTCGCCTCCGCGTAAGTGGCGGCGGTGAGGTAGAAGATCACGCCGCTGATCACGAAGACGATCGGCGTGAGCCCGAGCGCGAAGGAGGCGACCAGCCCGAGCGCGTAGTAGATGGAGGAGCCGACGTTGCCGTAGGCCGTGGAGAAGAGGGCGTTGACTCCGAGCACGCGCTCGAGCCCGGGCAGGCGGCGTTCGGCCATGGCTGGCGAGAATTGTACGGCGGCGTGGCGACCCCTCCACCGCTCGCAGCGGGACGGTAGGGTCCGCGGGATGAGCGGGCGAATAGTGCTCTTCGGCGCGACCGGCTACACGGGGCGCCTGGTCGCCGGGGCGCTCGTGGGTCGGGGCGCGCGCCCCGTCCTCGCCGGACGCAGCGCCGAGAAGCTCGATGCGCTGGACCGGGAGCTGGGCGGCGGCCTGGAGACCGCCACCGCCGACGTGAGCCGACCCGCGAGCGTGCGCGCGCTGGTGGAGCGCGGCGACGTGCTCGTCTCGACCGTCGGGCCCTTCGAGCGCTGGGGGTCGGCGGCGGTCGAGGCCGCCATCGCCGCCGGGGCGCACTACGTCGACTCGACCGGGGAGCCGCCGTTCGTCCGGCGCGTCTTCGAGCACTGGAGCGGCCGGGCGCAGGCCGCCGCCTGCGGCCTCTTGACCTCCTTCGGCTACGACTGGGTCCCCGGCAACCTCGCGGGCGCGCTCGCACTCGAAGCCGCCGGGGACGCTGCCTCCGCGATCCACGTCGGGTACTTCATGACCGGCCGCGTCGATCCACGCGAGGCGATGAGCGGCGGCACGCTCGCGTCGCTGGCCGGCGTGGCCCTCGCTCCCTCCTTCGCGTGGCGCGACGGTCACCTGGTGACCGAGCGCGGCGCCGCCCGGGTGCGCTCCTTCTCCTCCGCCGACGGAAGCGGCGCCCAGCTCACCGGAGTCTCGGTCGGCGCCTCGGAGCACTTCGCCCTCCCGCGCCTGCAGCCCGGCCTGCGCGAGGTCGACGCCTACCTCGGCTGGTTCGGCCCGCTCTCTCGCGGCATGCAGGCGGTCTCCGCCGTGGGCGAGCTCGCGGGGCGCGTGCCCGGTCTCACCGACGGCGTCGCGTCGCTCACCGAGCGCTTGGTGAAGGGCTCTTCGGGGGGACCGGACGCCACCACGCGGGCGCGCACCGGCTCGCGCGTGATCGCCGAGGCGCTCGACGCCCAGGGCTCGGTGCTCGCCCGCTCCGAGCTCACCGGTCCCAACGGCTACACGTTCACCGGCGAGGTGATCGCCTGGGCGGCGCAGCGGATCGCCGAGCACAGCCTCGAGGGGGCCGGCGCGCTCGGTCCCGTCGACGGCTTCGGCCTGCGCGCGCTCGAGGCGGGCTGCGCGGAGGTCGGGCTGCGCGCGGTGGCCTGAGCATCGGGAACATGGCTTGGGCGCCCGGGCATCAGCCGTCGGTGGCGAGGGCCGCTGCCGCAGCCGGGTCGCCGAGCTCCGCGGGTTCGCTCTGAGGATCCTGGACCTGGCGCGAGAGGGCGAGGGCCACCGCGGCGAGGGCGATGAGGACGATGCCGTAGATGTCGGCCGTCTCTCGGAGACCGAGCTGGGTGACCGCGGCGCCTGCGGCGACCGCAGGCAGGCTGAAGGCGAGATAGGAAACCGCGAGGATGGAGGAGACCAGGCCGGCTCGCTGGTCGGCGGGGGCGCGATTCGAGAGCGCCCGGAAGGCGCCGGCGAAAGCGGGGCCGAACCCGAGCCCGGCGGTCGCGGCGCCGAGGAGGAAGAGCGCGAGCGAACGCTCGTGCAGGGCCAGCAGGGCGAGGGCGACGCCGAGGATCAGAGCTGCCAGGCCGCCGCGCGCCGTGGAGCGGGCGTGGGCGTTGCGGAGCCGGATCGAGGCCAGCGCGCTGACCCCGGCCATGATGAAGATCGGCAGGCCGCCGGCGATATGGGTAGTGTCGCCGAGCACGCTCGCGGTGAGCGACGGACCGAGGGAGAGGACGAGCCCGCCGAGCGCCCAGGTCGCCACCAGGCAGGGGATCGTCGCGACGAAGGCGACGCGGAGCGAGCTGGGGACGGCGATTCGGGGCCGAAGGGAGTGCCGCCACGGCCCGTCACGAGTCACCGACTCCGGGATCGCGGTGGCGATGAGGATGGCGAGGGCGAAGCCGCCGAGCAGAAGCCAGTAGACGAGCCGGGTCGGATCGGGGCCGTACTGGACGAGGAGCCCGGCGCCGAGGGCGCCCGAGGCGAGCCCGGTCAACGGCGCAGCCACTCCGACCAGGGCGCCGAGCCGCGGGCTCCTCTCAGGCTGGAGGTCGAGAAGGGCGGCGCTGATAGCCCCCATCGCGATCCCGGTCGCCACGCCCTGGAGGGTCCGGGCGGCGAACAGCCAGGCGACGCTGCGGGCCTCGGCGAACAGCAGCATCCCCGCCATCTCGATCGCAAGCGCGAGCAGCAGCGTCGGGCGCCGGCCGACGTGATCGGAGACCGATCCGGCGATCACCAGGGCCGCCAACAGGGCGAGGGCGTAGACGGCGAAGACGCTGGTCAGCGTGATCTCCGAGAACCCCCACTCGGCCTGGTAGACGATGTAGAGCGGCGAGGGCGCGCTCGAGGCGAACAGCAGCAGGCCGAGGGTTACGGCGAGGATCCAGAAGGCGGCGGTGTGGCCAAGCTGGGCGCCGGACGACGGACGGACGCGGACGGCGACTGATCGGGGCACGACGAGGTCCTCCAGTAGTTACCGCTTGAACGGCCGGGCGCCATTGGGACGC
>JAABUQ010005273.1_pt1 | contig 20870 bp, 24 predicted proteins | sample 5560001 | NCBI WGS metagenome assembly JAABUQ01 (sample SAMN10711888, study PRJNA513371) | rock metagenome | isolation source: Antarctica rocks | place: Antarctica: Victoria Land, Finger Mt nord | collected 2015-12-18
TGGTGATACATGATTTTGCCTTGGGAAGCGTCTGTTAGAGCCAAGACAGACAACATTACGGATCTGGGATTATTACTGAAGGCCCGGTTTTCGGATTACGAATACACTGCTTGGTGCCTATATGGGGTAGATTAAACGCGATGAACTATTACGGAGCCAAAGACCTTGCCGCTTCCTTCCGGACAGTGCGTAAGAACACGGTGACGATTGCGGAAGAGATTCCGGAGGACAAGTACAGTTATCGCCCGGCGGAGGGGAGCAGGACAGTAGCTGAAATGCTCGCGCACATCGCGCTTGGCGGAAGGTTCCCGGAGCAGATCAACCTCGTCGAGAAGCGCTCCTCGATGGAAGCCTTCGATTTCATGAGATTCAGGGGTGGGATCGCCGCCGAAGCAGCTACGCCGCGCACGAAGGCGGAGATCCTGGCTCTACTCAGAGAGAGGGGGAGAAGTATGCCAGAGCGGTCGAGTCGCTGCCAGACGACTTTCTGGGCCAGAGCGTAGCCATGCCGCCGGGTGGAACCCCTCCGAGCCGCACGCGCTTCGACATGCTGGCAAGCGTAAAGGAACATGAGATGCATCACCGCGGCCAACTCATGTTGATCGAGCGCATGCTCGGTATCACGCCACACCTGACTCGCGAAAATGAGGCTCGCCTGGCCGCCATGCAGGCCGCCGCGAGGCAGAAGGGGTAGTGACGCCGAATGCAACATGTGTCTAATTGCTACAAGGCGCTCCAGGAATTACGTTTCAACTCCCCATGTCATAAAAGAATTCTTCTTGCGTGATTTGCCCGTCTTTGACGGTGTAGAGCGCGGTTTCATCCAGGGTCATGCGCTTGCCGGCCATCGGGCCCGCCTTGGCGGTCACATCGTACTTGAATCGGACGATAAAGCGATCGCCGTGGGGCCAAGGACCTTCTGCTTCGGCCTGGTGAACTTCATGGTTCTTTTCCCACCAATCGTTTTTACCTTTGATGGCGTCGATACCCTCCATGCGTGCGGGCATCGACGGGCCACCGGCGGCTTCGATACTTACGATCTGCGGGCTATAGAGCGAGTCGACAGCTTCCATGTTCTTGCCTTGGCGGCATAGCTCAACGAGCTTTCTTCCAACGGCCAATGTGTCGTTCATGCTCAGAGATTATATCGAGGGGGGACTGAGAGACTGCGCCGGTTTTCGTTCGGGTCGATCAGCGAGCGAGTTACGACGGAAGGGTAAAGCGGAAAGTAGATCCGGCGCCTGACTCCGACTCAACCCAGATTCGTCCCTGATAACGCTCGATGATGCGCTTGCAACTGGCCAGGCCCATGCCGGTGCCTGAGTACTTGTCATGGGTGTGGAGGCGCTTAAACATCGCGAAGATCTGCTCGTGGTATTCCGGTTTGATGCCGATGCCATTGTCCTTTACTGAAAAGAGATCGTGGGAGTCTTTCTTTTCGGCAGAGATGCGAATGCAGGGTGGTTCTTTGCCGCGATATTTGATCGCATTTCCGATCAGGTTCTGAAAAACCTGTTGCAGATGAACCTGGCCAATCTTCACGCTTGGGAGAGGAGGATGAATGACCTTCCGCGCCGCTTTCCGCAATGGCTTCGCGCAGATTCAAGAGAGCTTCGGCGAGCGGCTCATTCGCGTCGATCGGGTCCACTACTTCTTCGCCGATGCTGGCTGCTTGCGTATAGACGAGCAGGTCGCGCACGAGACTTTCCATGCGCAGCGCGCCGGAAAGTAAGAGGTTCAGAAACTCCTGCCCTTGCGCGTCGAGCACGGCGCTATATCGCCTGGAAAGAAGTTCGCTATAGATGGCAACGTTTCTAAGCGGTTCTTGAAGATCGTGACTGGCGGAGTGAGCAAACTGCTGGAGATCCGCATTCACGCGGCTGAGAGTCTCCTGGCGGCGGCGCATTTCGTACTGCCGCATGCGGGCGCGTAACGCGGCGCGCACGGCGATAAGAAGCGTGTTCGGCCGCAGCGGACGCTCGAGAAGCGTGACGTTACCCAGGACCTGCAGCTCCTGCGCTCTCCGCACGCTTAAGGCGTTTCGACCGCCTCCAAAGGTCAGTACAAGGAGCGGCATGTCCGACCAGGGAGGTTGGGAAGCGAGCCACAGCACAAGCTGGTTGATGGAAGTCTCCGATAACATCTCCTCGGCTAAGATCGCAGCTCCCGCAGCCTGGTTCAAGGTCGAGATCAGGGACTCAGAGCTTTGACAACTTTCAGCTTCAATACCTGCCGCGGTGAGGGTTTGGGCGATCAGAAATGCGTCGCGTCCAACAGGCGCGGAGATAAGGACGCGCATTTCGATGTCGCTTCGCCGGAACATTCAGCTCTCATCTTTCTGCTTGGGGAGAGCGTCTCCTGTTCCCCGGAAACGCGGGATTCCGGAGAGGACACCCTCGAAGTCACACAGCGGTTCGCCGACCCGTAAGCCGCCGCCGGTGACGCGCATTTCGCGGATACTGCTTTCGTGTTCGCCTTGCCGCCTTTTTAGAACCGAGATGGCTTTACGAACTTCGCCTTGTGCTTTAAAGAAGCGGAGAAGAATCAGCGTATCGGCTAGGAAGCTGACGTCAACGGGGGACTTCATGGAACTGCCGAGCACGCCATGCTGCGCCATCACCAACAGCGTGACTACACCCTGCTGACCGAGATACATCAGCACTTCGTGCATGTGGATCAGCAAAAACTGCTCATTGGGCAGAGCGTTGATGTAGCCGTTGAGGCTGTCGATGACGACCATGCGAGTGGCGTGCTGCTCAACGGCCTGACGCACGCGATAGGCGAACTCACCAGGCGACAACTCCGCGGGATTTATCTGCTCCAGCCGGAGCAGGCCCGATTCTATGTGGGGAGCGAAATTGATGTTTAAACCGGCTGAGCGCTTGAGGAAGGTGCGGCGGCTCTCCTCGGATAGGAAGTAAGACACGGGCTCGCCGCGATCAAGCGCTGAGGCGACGTACTGCGAGCACAAGGCGGTTTTGCCGCATCCTGCGGGTCCGAGGACGAGTATGCTCGATCCGCGATCTAATCCGCCGCCCAAGAGGCTGTCCAGCTGCGGGCTGCCGCTCTCGGCTGTCTTCTGGTCTATCTCGGTCAAGTGCTCGGCCGCGGATAAACGAGGGTAGACCTCGATGCCGCCCGTGTTGATTTTAAAATCGTGCAGGCCAGCCCAGAAGCGCACTCCGCGCATCTTCAGCACTTGAATTTGACGTCGGGTCTCACCGTAGGGCCGGGTTTCGCGTTCGAGACAGATGACGCCGTGAGCGATGCTTTGCAATTGTCTTTCGTTATCGGAGCTCGTGCGGTCGTCGAGCAGGAGCTCCGTGCACTTCCGACCGGCGAAGAACTGCTTCAAGCCGAGAATCTCCCGCCGGTAGCGGGCATTCGTCTGAGAGAGAATCTTCAACTCGGAAACGGAATCAAGTACAACGCGGGAAGGGGAAAGCCGTTCCACTTCCGCGCGGACGCGTTTTGTTGTCTCGCCGAGCTCTACATCGGCCGGATGATAGACGGTGTACTCGGCCTCTTCACGCAGCCGGTCGGCCAGGGCGTCCAGTTCGAGCAGTTCAATGCCGTTCAGCGACCAATGGTGAGAAGCTACGACTTCCAGTAGTTCGTCAGCGGTCTCGGACAGGGCGACATACAGGCTACGCTCTCCGCGGCGGACGCCTCGAGTAGGAATTGCAGTGCCAGGGTGGTTTTGCCCGAGCCGGGATTGCCCTCAACGACGTACAAACGGTGCTGCGGAAGTCCGCCTCGCACCACGTAGTCCAGACCGGCAATGCCAAGAGTTGCACGGTCTTGAATTGCCTGACCACGCTCTATTTCATTTCCTTCAACTTGATTCACGTAAACTCCACAGGGCCGGCCGCGAACCAGTTCAAATAGGCGGCACGAGATCGGCTCCGGCGACGCGGAGGCTACCGGGCGAGTCTCAAAACTCTTATCTCACGGCTAACTGGAGAACCGAGTGATGAGCCACTTCCCTTGCGCCTGATCGTAAGAGTAGGAGACGCTGGCGTCGAATTCTCTTGGACTCGGCCTGGCTCCGCACATGACGATGTGGTCCAGGTCGATCGTGGTCGGATGAGCGCTCTGATCGGGCAAGTCGAGACGATAGTCGCACGCGGCGTTCTGCTTTTTGACGAATTTCATCCAATTCTGCGCTTTGTTGTTGTAGTTCAGGAGCTCGGCCGCCTGTTGCGGATTCAGGGAGGGCGCGACAGCCGCCTTGGGCGGGCCACCGCCGCAGGACTGCAACAGGACGAGGGCAGCAAAGCATATTGACGTCAATCTACTCATTCCAGACATCGTAATACTAAGTGCTTCGAGCTAGCGGCGACGGGCCTGAAAAACGCGCAGCGCGATCGAGGAGAACAGGCGTCGGTTTTTGGAATTGTTCAGAAACATGGCTTCCAGGAGACGGATAGAAGGAGGAGTGCGCCAGCCTGGTTCACGCTGTTTGCGTCGATCGATGATCCCGGTGAGCGTTTCACGCGGACGTGTGCGGAAGTCGTCGAGCATGGCCGTCTGGTGAACACAGGAGATAGTGCAAAAGGGAGCACACCCTTTTTTGCGCGCGCCCTCGCGGACGAGATCTTCTTCGGAATAGTCAGCGAGCGGGATCGCGGGCGAGCCGCGCTGCTGCGAACAATAGTGCACAAGGCCTTCTTCGCAGATATAGAGGAATCTGCCACCGGCCGGACAGTGCCACGGGTTAGGGAGTCCGCGGATGGTGTTCTGCTGAAAGGCGTCCAGGTGAGCGAAGGAGAACAGGCCGGTGCCTAGTCTGAGAATACGGTCGTAGACACTTCGTTGCCGGCTCTGAAGCGGAGCGAGTTGACCAGTGCCGTCGTGCAGAATGCCTACGGTGCTGTTAAATCCGAGTTCGCGAGCGCGGGCGGCAATCGCATAAGCATCTTCGGGCTGACTGATGGCGCTTCCCAGAACCGAGTTGATGGTGACGTCGAAGTCAGCGTATTCGGCAAGCCACTGGAGCTTTTGGTCGAGTACTTTTAGGCTCTTTTTCGAGACTTCATCGGGCTGGATGTTATCGATACTGATCTGCAAGTAGTCGAGTCCCGCGGCATTCAGGCGCTTGATTCGCTCAGGCACGAGGAAATAGCCGTTAGTAATCAGAGTCGCGATGGCGCCCCCGTCGCGGACACGGCGGATGAGCAGATCGAGATCCGGATGCAGCGTCGGCTCGCCACCGCTGAACGTGATGATGCTTGTTCCGAGCGAGACCAGTTTGTCGATGCGCCGCAGCATCTCGGCGGTGTCAACGGGCGGCGAATGTTTGTCGAATTCGTTGCAATAGGTACAGGCAAGATTGCAGCGCCGGATGGGAATGATTTGGGCGAGGACAGGCCGGTGCGGAGAAGCCATGGTTCGAACAAACATCTGGGCCTCGCGCCAGCGCCGCTGCATTTTGAGAATGGCCCGCATCGTCTGATTAATGGACGACGGACATAGTACGCGGGATTCCGTTTCTACATGTTTAGGCTAGAATCATCTTCGAAGGCATGCGCCGTGATCCGGAATTTTTCGAGCAAGCTGAACTGGACCTTCTCTACATGGCCCGCACTCTCCGGGACGCCCTCAAGCTAGAGCGAATTTTGGGTGAGGCTGCAGTAGATTACCTGGTGGAGACGGGCACGTACACGGCAGGATTTCTGCTGAAACGGGAATTGGCCGGCGTGTTCTTTTACGTGGCTCCACAGATAGCAGAGCAGGCGCGCCAAGTGCTTTCGGCGAATGGATACCGGCCTTACACAGGCGAGTAACCGTTCTCGGCGATGCCGCGTTAGACCTTCGGCGGTGGTTGAAGCGCGAACGTAACGACGTTGCTTACGAGGCCATTCTGCGTCACCACCAATTGCGCTTCGGAATCGGGCGCCAGATCGGTTGGGGTCGCAATCTCGATCTCGTAGACGCCGATGGCCCCTGTAGGCAGCTTCGCGGAAATTACCTGGACCGATTGGCCGTCGATCTGCGCGGACACGGGAACAGCGACCGCTGCTTCCTCCCCGTTGTGGGGATGCCCGGCGAGAGCTGCACTGTTGTCCAACAGCAATCCGAGACCAGTCGCCCAGATCCTGACAATTTCTCCCGGACGTGCCGGACTTTCGAGCGTGATGGGTGCGCCTCCCTGATCTGCCGAGCTATCTTGCGAATGCAGTAGAATCGCGCCGCGCGGCTCGGTTCCGCCTAGCGCGAATAGACCGGGGCTCGCGGGAACGATCTTCAAACTGACCGGCGTAGTGACTGTAACCGTGCCGCCGCTATGCTCCACGCGCAGATAGAAGCTGGTAGCGCCGCGCACGCCGAGATCGTACGGTAGCTGCGCCTGTATTTCTGTAGGCGAGACACTCAGCAGTGGCAAAAGCTGTCCGTCGAAAACTGCTTCGAGACCACCCAAACGTTTTGGCAATGGTTCGTTTACGCCGGTAGGAGCAGCTTCGGCCGAATCAGTGAAGCTGTTGCCGTTGATAGTGATGAGTGTTCCGGGGGCGAGCGGGCCGGTGCGCAAGCTGGCTGAGTTCACGACAGAATCGGGTGCGAGGGGCGTATCGCCCGGCGAGAAGACCAGAATCCGGCGGCTGGCTGCATCCGCGACAAACAGGTTTGTTCCATCGGAAGCGAGGGCGACGGGCGAGGTGATCGATTGCGGGTCGGGCGAGTCACTGGGCGACGTTGAGAAGAAATCCGTTTGCCCGAGCACGACGTCAGCCGGTTGGTCATCTGTTGCCGGGATGGAGTTCCAGACAAGTACACGGTGGAGCGCGGCATCGCCTACGAAGAGCCGTTTGCCGTCTAAAGCCACCGACACAGGGTTCGACAAAGTGGCAGGGCCGAGGGGGAGAGTGTCACTCAAGCGGCCTAAAATCACGTCTGGTCCACGATCGGCACGGGCCGCACTCGCCTCGCGCCAGACGAGCACACGGTGATTCGCTGCGTCCGCGACGGCAATGGTTTTTCCCCAGACGCTCACTGCGGCGACACCCGGCATTACGGATTGATTTGTCTGGGCGATGGGAGCAAAGCCGCACACGGAGCAGACGCCTGATGGCCGGCCCGAGTGATCGTCACGCACTCCGCCCAACTTGGAGAGATCGAACGTGAGTGTGTGGCGTGAATTGTCGGCGGCGTAGAGGCGGTCACGAACGACGACCATGGAGGCGGTTTTCACGCCAGCTTCACGAGCAGTGAAAGACGGCTGCCCCAAGACGGCACGAGCGGCCTGGCCAGTCTGAAATTCAGCGGCATGAAGAGAAGCACTTGCCAGCAGCCAGAGCGCAGCCCGAAATGTCATTCCCTCTGCCTTTCCTCACGTGGCAATCCGCTTTGCGCGGCCCCCAGGCTACTTTTCTTCTGACGGTAGGTAGCCGTGACCCGGGTTGTGATGCCGCCACGGGCCGCAAAATCCCCGACGACCGCTGCCTCAATGGGATCGGTCGCCTTGACGACATCGGCGAGAACCCGATTGACGACGTTCTCCTGAAAAATTCCCAAGTTCCTATAAGCGAGAGTGTACATCTTTAGCGACTTTAATTCCAGGCAGCGCTTGTCAGGCGTGTAGATCAGGCGGAGCGTGCCGTGATCAGGTAAGCCCGTTTTCGGGCAAACGGAAGTAAACTCCGGCATCTCGATTTCGATCTCGTAACCGGCAAACTGGTTGGGCCACGTTTCTATTTCGGGCAACTCTGTCTGGACGCCAGCCTCGGCGTGCTCATCCTTGTATTCGCGATTCTTCTTCATTTCACCTGTAACTTAGTGGCTAACAATTCGAGGAACAATCCCACATCGGTGACCACGCCCAAGGCATGACCGGTGCCGCGATCGGCGACCTTTGTCGGAACGGCGGGATTGATATCGACGCAGACAACTTTGACCCAAGCGGGCAGCATGTTGCCGGCAGCAATCGAGTGCAGCATCGAGCTGAGACAGAGCACCACGCCTGCACCCCGCAATTGCTCGGCGTAGGCATCTTGCGCAGCGTTCATATCGGTCAACACGCCGGGAAGCGGCCCATCGTCGCGCAGGCTGCCTGCAAGCACAAACGGTACGCGAGCCTTCACGCATTCGTACATAACGCCCCGGGTGAGGCGGCCGGATTCGACTGCTTCGGCGATGCCGCCCGCGTGATTGATGGCGTTAATGGCGCGCATGTGGTTGCGATGACCGTGTTCTTCCTGGCGGCCATCGGACGTCCGTACACCGAGGGAAGTGCCGAGCAGCGCGGCCTCGATGTCATGGACCGCGAGAGCGTTTCCGGCGAGAAGCGAATCGATCCAGCCATTTTTGATAAGCCTGCCAAACGGTCCGTTTCCGCCCGTATGAATGACGACTGGTCCGGCAACGGCAACGATGTTCTTCCCTTCCCGGCGCGCCTGCTGCATGAGGGCAACCGTCTGACCGACGGCCGTTTCCACCTGCCGCTCGGACGAGATTTCATTGCTCATGAAGGCGAAGGATTGCCGGTCGCGCTCTTTCGCTTCGGGCATCACGCGGATGCCTTTCATGCCGACGACGACCCGGTCGCCCGCCGCCACATCGCGCAGCCGCTTGCAGACCGCGATTCCGTCGTTTACAACGATGGTCGCGTCCATGCGCTGATTGCGCGCTTCGAGCCACTGCCCGCGGTGGCGGACCAGCGTCCGCTGATTCGTGGTCGAGTAAAAATCTTCGGGGGCGCAGCGATCGCGCTCGGCGGTTTTCAGTTCAGCTTCACCGGAATCGGCCAAGGCGCAGCCGAGAGTGAGGAGTTGAGCGAGCATGGTCTCAAGCTGCTCTTCGGAGGCAGCCTCGACACGCAAGCGGAGATGCGAGGGGTCGCTGTTGGTTCTGCCTATCGAGAAGTGCTCGACTTCGAAACGGCCGCCGAATTCAACGACCGTATCGAAAATCTTTTCCATAATGTGCGAGTCGACAAGATGGCCCTGGGCCTCGACGACTTCACAGAATTCGGATGTGACCGGTTGCTCCGCCATGATTACGGATGGGAGAGGAGCAGCGGCAAACCTTCCTTGCTGGTGTAACTCGGCCGGTAGCGATCCTTGTTATACATGTGCTCGACATCGAGCTTCCTCGGTCCATCTTTCGGATCGGGAATCTGCACCATGGCGAACTTGCCTTCCGAAATCGAGGCCATCAAACCGTGATTATGCGAAGTGATCGCGTCGTAGGCCATAGTGCCGAAGGTTGTCGCGACCATCGTGTCGAGAAAGTCCGGAGCGCCGCTCCGCAGATCGTAGGTCAAGTCGCTCACTACCGTCTCAGCGCCTGTCCGCGCAATGATTTCGTCGCTGAATGCCTCGGCGACACTGAACTTCTTGCGGTGGCCGAACGCATCGGGCTCGCCATATTCCTTGGTCTGATAACCCTCCCACTGCGCGCCTTCAGAAAGAATCACAAGAGCGTAATTACTCGGATTGTATTTCTTATCGGTCATGAGCAGGTCAATCATCTTGTCGAGATTGAACTTGAACTCCGGGATACCGCAGCGAAGCGAGGTGACATACGCGGTGTAGAGCGCAGTGTAGCCGGCATCGCGCCCGAAGACACGAAAAATGCCGACCCGTTCGTGCGAACCGACAGTGGTTCTCTGCCGCTGTATGGCGTCCATGGCGCGAGAAACGGCGGTCGAGAACCCTATGCAGTATTCGGTATTCCGGACGTCATTGTCCATCGTTTTAGGGATGCCGATGACTTTGAAACCCTGCTTGTCGAGAACGGCCGCGTAGCTCAGCGTGTCATCGCCACCGATCGCTACCAGGTAATCGATTTCGAGCTTCTCAAGGTTCGACAGTACGAATTTCGTAATGTCGTACGTCGTTCCGCCATCCTTGCCTGGCGCAGAGGGAAAATCCGCCGGGTTCAAAAACGACGGAAGCTTCTTCATTTTCGAAGGACTCGTACGGCTCGTGTGAAGAAACGTTCCACCCGTGCGATCGATACGGCGTGTGTTCTCACGTGACAAAGGCAGAATGAACCTGCTCACGCTCGCTGGGTCGTCGAAATTCAAATCGGTGAGACCCTTCCAGCCGAGACGAATGCCCGTGACTTCATGGCCGTCAGACGTGGCCCGATAGACTACATTCTTGATGACAGCGTTCAGACCGGCGACATCTCCACCACCGGTCAGGATGCCGATTTTTTTACCAGCCATGCCTCTCCCTGTTTAGCAAACGTGTGCGCTAAGTTATCGACTTCATTGTAGCCATCGCGATGGAGAAATTGCAGTTGTGGCTTGCAACGGATTTGTAACAGCGGTGATCGCGTCCTATGCGGAACGCGAGTTATCGATAATAACGGGTCCTTGGAAATGATCTAAATCGTAACGGCGGTTCACCGGACCATAGTTCGCGATCACTGTCCCGTTCTCCTCATGCCGCTTTAGAAGAGGAGCTATGTGGGCACGGCAGATTACTTCCGCGCCAGTCGCCTAAAATCCCGTAACGAAGCACTTGGGAAGCAGTACCCGGATTGGCAGCGCGTGGTTCCGGTCCGGTTCGAGCGCTGACTGTTCCAGATGCATCCAGTAACGAAGATACCGCCGTAGCTCAGATAGGCATCAATCGGGCCGGTCATTTCGCAAATCTCGAGTTGTCAAAACCCTCCCTGAATGGACAAAGGAGTGGCGGCGGCGGTGTATCCAGATTGTACTTGCCCCCCAATCCGGCGCTTGTCAACGGTGTACTTAATGCGAATTCATGCCATACCGCGCCAATTCACCTGATCGAGAAGCTCACGCGTTTTGATCTCGGTCGGCGAACCTACCTCTGCGAACAAGTTGAGCGAGGAAACGTTCGTCGTACCCGCGATTACACTCACAGCGAAGTAGTTGCCACCTTGATTTTCCGCTTTGAGGTCCAATTCAGCTTTATACGGAGCGCCGACAGAAGCCCGACCAAGCCGAACCTACACCCACCAAGGCGCGCTGGCCTGCTCGCGAATGACGATCGAATTCAGGAATTCGGCGGCTTTGGTCAAACCCTCGTTGGGGGACATGAGGCTATCCTCGTGCTCGATAGAAAGCACGCCGTCATAACCGTACATGCGAAGAGTGGAGACGAACTCTTTCCACCAACCATAGGGATGGCCGTATCCACACGTGCGGAAGATCCAGGCGCGATTGCGTTCATCGGTGTATTTCTTGGTGTCGAGGACGCCTGATTTCGGCAGATTCCACTCATAGATCTGCGTATCTTTGGCGTGCACGTGGAAGATGGCGTCGCCGAGCACCCGGACTGCTTTGATGGGATCGATATTTTGCCAGAACATGTGGCTCGGATCGTAGTTGCAGCCAATGTTATCGCCGGCGATGGAGCGCAGACGGAGCATCGTTTCCGGACTGTAGACCACGAAGCCCGGATGCATTTCGATAGCGATCTTGACGCCGTGATCGCGCGCAAATTTGGCGTGTTCCGTCCAGTATGGAGTGACCTTTTTTTCCCACTGCCAGTCGAGCACATCGAGATACTCGGGCGGCCAGGGGCAAGTCACCCAGTTTGGATACTTGGCGCTATCGCTATCGCCTGGGCATCCGGAGAAATCAACGACCACGGAGACGCCCAACTTCGCCGCTAGCTCTACCGTGCGCTTGCTGGTATCGGCATAGCCTTTGGCGGTGGCCGCATCAGGGTGAAGAGCGTTGCCATGCACGCTCAAAGCACTGATAGAGAAGCCTTGATCTTCGAGCTTCTTCTTGAAATCTTTGAGCTCCTTGTCATTGGATAGCATCGACAGCTTGCAGTGCGGATCACCGGGATAGTTTCCGGTTCCGAGCTCAACCGTGTTGACGTTTAAGCTCTTGAGCTTCTCCAAGACTTTCTCGAGCGGAAAATCGGCCAGCAGTGCGGTAAAACATCCAACTCTCATCAGCGAAAGCGTATCACAACAACCCGCTTCGCCAGGCGAGCCAGGCGACTGCAAACAACCATCCGAGAGCCGCTTTATATTCTTCATTGCGGCTGTAGAGAGCCGACGAGAATGGCAGTGCTGGTCCCCCGTAGCGGCGCGCCGGCAGAAAGCGGTTTACGTGCTGGGCGTAGCCGGAATACCCGGCGAAGATCTCGCGCAGGTGCTGTTCTTCGAGCTCGACGGCCGGTAAATACACAAGCAGGAACACGGCGGCAAAGAGAAGAGCGAGCCAGAGATTGCGCGCGGCGAGCACGAGTCCGAAAGCGGTGATGAGAGTTCCCGCATAGAGAGGATTGCGGATGTAGGAATAGGGTCCGGAAGTGGCGAGATCGCGATCTTTTGCGAGATGCCCTGCAGCCCAACCTCGGAGTAGCAAGCCGAGCGCGGAGACAGGCAGGCCAACCGCCATCGAAAGTGCCGTCGGATGCGCGAGCCAGGCAAATGCGATCAGCAGAATAAAGCCGCCGGCCACGCGAAGTCGCTGCACGAAATCGGCGTAAGGCTTAGGAAAACAGTAACGGGGCTCGGAGATCAAAGGCCGTCCGCCGTTACCGCAGTCAGCGACGTCAGCAAGGCCTTCGCGACCTGTTCGACAGAGATACTCGCCATACTCGCGTGCACCTTCCGGCCGCGCTTGTAGGTGGTCGCGGTGTCCGCCTCACGCAGGACCGCCATCGGACTCTTGAAAGGCCCTGTTTGTGCGGGATCAGTAGGCCCAAACAGCGCAACGCCAGGCTTCTTTAGAGCCGCCGCGAGATGCAGCGGGCCGCTGTCGACACCGAGCACTGCCTCGGCGCGCCGGGTCGCGTAAATTAAGCCCGAGAGCGATGAGCTATGGGCGATGACGTTGCGAAAAGAACCAACGAGCGCTGCCTGGTCAGGCGAGACGTTGAGGACTAACTGCAATCCTTCGCGTTCGAGAATGCATCCCAGCTGGTCGTAAAACTCTGTTGGCCATTGCTTGCTGGCCCAGCCCGCGAATGGACTTGCCAATACGAATGGACCCACGGGTAATCCGGCTTCGGGCACGCCCTCGGGTATCCAGGTCCCTTCAACCCAGGTTTCTTCAAGCCAGCTATCTTCGACTAAATGGGACGCTCCAGCGGCGGCTGCTAACTGTAGATTGCGTTCGATCCGGTGCGGCCCTGTAACGGGTATGCGATCGGTGTAAAGCCTGACGGCGATCGGTTCACGCGCGACAGATCGATCGAAGCCGAAAAAGCGGGCCGGATGAGCGGCGCGCCCCGCGAGAGCAGACTGCAGCAGTCCCTGAAAATCGATGGCAATTTCGGGCCGCAACGAGCGAAGAGTTCGGCGCGCATCGCGCAGTGCACCGAAACCGTTTCGACCGAATGGCACGAGCTCATCAATAGAGGGATTGCCGGCCACCAAGGGAAGCCACTTGCGTGAGATAAGCCAGGCGAGCGAGTGTCCGGGGAACCTCTTCTTCAAACTCGCCACCGCGGGCAGAGCATGCAGGATGTCGCCCATGGCTCCGAGGCGGATTACCAGAATTGCTTTGCGGTGGGAGTGCTGCGCCTTCATGGCTCTTGCGGCGTGGCCGGAGCCGCAGATGTTTTCGGGCGCATGAGGACGAAATCGACAAACTCCGATGAGCGGCTTCGTTCCGCGCCATCGTCCCGATCAACCAGCGCGTTGCCGGTTGAGATCTGCGCGGGATCGGAGATCACAACAGCTGCGACGTCACGCAAGCCGGCAACCAGGGCCGCCCGCGCCTCTGCGGCCAGCAACGTTTCTCGATCCGGTAGCACCACCGCCAATATCTTACGCCTTGTTTCAGCCATGGCGGATATGCGTTGCGCCTGTCCGACCGTAAGAGGATCGAACAATCCGACGATGACGGTCCAGTCTCCATTTTCTAGCAGCGCCGGCACCTCGTTCCGGCTTCTAATTTTTTGACGAGTATCCAATCCTGTTTCTTTCCATGCGCTTTATCGCGGCGTGTTGATTTCCAAAAGCGATAAAGCCTCGTGAGCCACGCGCTCGGCACTGACCCTTGTCATGCAGCGATGATCGATGGGGCATTCGCGCAGCAGGCACGGGCTGCACTCGACAGGTTCGCGCACCACACGACTCGATTCGCCGGTGGGGCCGGTGGCAAAGTCGTCGGTCGCGCCGAAAACTGCGAGCGTCGGAACGCCTAATGCAGAAGCGATGTGCATGGGCCCCGAATCGTTGGTGAGGAACAGCTCACAGGCGGCCGCAAGCTCGATGAACTCAGGCAACGTGGTAGCCCCGGCAAAGTTCACGCACTCTTGCCCGGCGGCTTCCACCTTTTCGCGGACCGCTTCGCAGATCGGCAGCTCCTCGCGCGAGCCGAATACCGCAACCGCCGCGTCGCGCTCACGGGCCAGCAATACCGCCACTTGGGCAAAGCTTTCGGGCAGCCAGCGCTTAGCGCCCCCGTATGCGGCTCCGGGGCTGACGCCGACCACAGCGCGACGGAGAGAGGCAGCCCCGAATCGTTCCCTGCCCTGCGAGGCAGCGGCGGCAGCGCCCGACAACCGGATGGGCGTGTCTGTCGAGTAACGCGAGATCAGTTCAGCGCGCTTGAGCAATTCCAAGTAATAGAAGCGTTGATGGGGCGGCGTTTCGCCTTCGAGCGGGACAGCGACCGCACGCGTTAGTAAGGCTCCGCGTCCATCGCGCTTGTACCCGATCCGCTGTGGAATGCGGGTCGCCCAGACGAGCGCGGCAGCCTCGAAAGCATTTGGAAAGAGAATCGCGCAGTCGAAATTCCGCTTGCGCAGCTCTCGCGCGATCGACCATTTCGCGCCTATTCCGTGCCATCCGCAAGGCGCTTCGTACGGGATCAGCTCATTGCAAAACGGCTCTCTGCCGTAGAGCCCAGCCACCCAGGGTCTTGCAAGAATGGCGATGTGCGCAGAGGGATAGTGTTCACGCAAAGCTTGGAGCGCCGGCACGGACATCACGGCATCGCCCACCCAGTTCGTTGCGCGAACTAATATCTTCTGAAATGCCATCGACACAAAGAGCTTTCCTTCAGGATACTTTGGCTCGCGGACTGCTTGCGTCCATTTTGTTTCCGGCTCCGGCTCTAAAATGAGACTGGATGGCGAAGGTTTATGTGCGCGAGGCGCTGCTTGCGGAACGAGCCCGCTGGAGGGCAGCAGGCGAGCGCGTAGTTTTCACGAATGGCTGTTACGACATCTTGCATCCCGGTCACATTCGGCTGCTCGAACGGGCGCGGTCGCTCGGCGATCGATTAATTCTCGCTCTCAATACGGATCGGAGCGTCCAGCGGCTGAAAGGTCCGTCGCGTCCCTTCTTCGGAGAGAAAGCCCGGGCAGAGCTGGCGTTGCATTTGGAAGCAGTGGATGCAGTGACGCTGTTCGACGAGGACACGCCTCGTGAGCTCATCTCTTTGCTGCTGCCGGACGTGCTGGTGAAAGGCGCGGACTGGGCTCACTTCATCGCCGGCCGGGAAGAGGTCGAAGCGGCAGGCGGCGCCGTACACGCTCTGCCGCTCGAGCCCGGCTACTCGACAACCGATATTGCCGCGAAAATTCTAAACGCTCACGGGCTGGACGCGCACCAAGAATGATGCCTTTTGAGGCGGGCTTTCAAAGCTCAAGATGACTCATCCCGCCACGCGAGAGCTGTTTCAATCGGCCGCTCGTCAACCCGATTTTCAATCGCTTTTGCAGCGCCTCACACGAGGCGAACAGGGGCCGTTTGCTGTTTCCGGCCTTGTCACGACAGCGAAGGCACTTTACCTGGTGCTTCTCTACCAAGCGACAGAAAGACCGCTTGTCGTGATTGTGGACGGCAACAAACAAGCTGAGACTCTGCTTGAGACAGTCGAAACGTTTTTCCACATGCTGTTGGATGGGCGAAATCTGACGCCGCCACAGCTGATTCCGGCGCTCGACGTCTTACCGCATCAGCGCCTCTCGCCCCACAACGAGATTGCGGAAAAGCGCGCGGTCGGGCTCTGGCGTTTGTCTACACAAAAGGTTTCGATCACGATTGTGCCGCTTGCCTCGGCGCTGCTGCGGAGCGAACCGGCACGCTTTTACCGCCAGCTTGCGCTCAATCTCCAGACGGGCGAAGAGATGGCGCTCGAAGACTTGACGCAGCACCTGGACAGCATTGGGTACAGCCGCCGCGAACCGGTCGAGATGGTCGGGGAATACTCGGTGCGTGGCGGCATCTTCGACGTCTTTCCGGCGGAAGCGGCACGCCCGGTACGCCTCGAATTTTTCGGTGATGAGATCGAATCGATCCGGCAGTTCGACGTCGAGTCGCAGCGATCGGTGCTGAAGGTTCCGAGCGTTACACTGCTGCCTTTAGCAGAGTATCCGCAATCGCGCCCGCTGTTGCGAAAGCTGGCCGAGGCAGCAGATGCGCTTGATATCGATCTCTCGAATCCGGGCGAAATTTTCCCAGGCTGGGAATATCTCGTGCCACTGGTCCGGCCGCGGGAGGGCAACATCTTCTCGCTCGTTCCCGAGGCGGCGATCGTGCTGGATGAACCCACAGCCATTCAGTCGGCAGCTGATCGCCTTTGGCAGAGATTAGATCACCCGGATCGCCCTGCGCCTATCGAACCTGAAAAGAACTTTGCGCGCTGGGACGAGCTTCAACAGTCGATTGCGAATCGCGTGCAGATTACTTTTGAAGAGCTGGAGTTTTTCGCCGATGAGGCCGCCGCAAGCGAACTGCAGCGCTTTCATATTCCAACCAGGCCATCGCTCACCTTTAAGGGCAACATGACCGTGGCCGTTTCCGAGACGCAGAATCTCATACGGTCCGGCAACCGGGTTGCTTTTTTTGCCGCAGCGGTGGGTGAACTGGAACGCTTGGCCGATGTGCTGCAGGAGTATTCGATTCCGTATCAGCTGGGTTTAGAATCGACGTCCGGTGCACGGCCGTCGCTCGCGGAACGCGCGTATCACGCCGGGGCTGTGGCCGGATCCTATCTGATCAAAGGCTGCGTGCGGCGAGGCGCGGTGCTGGTGGATTCCGAGCTGGCGATACTCGGCTCGGAGGATCTCTTTGAAACGTCGGACCTGGTTGCGCGTCAGCCCACAAAGTCGCAGCTTGCCGCGTTTGCCTCGGATGTCGCGGATCTCAAGCCAGGCGATTTCGTGGTGCACACGACGCACGGCGTCGGACAATTTGTGGGCATTCGCGAGATTGCGCAAGGTGAGCAGAAGGGCGATTTCATGCTGCTCGAGTACGCGGGCGAATCGAAGCTCTACGTTCCGCTCACGCGGCTCGACCTGGTGCAGAAATATCGCGGCGCGGGCGAAGCGAAGCCCCATCTCGACCGGCTCGGCGGCGTGACTTGGGAAAAAACGAAGTCTCGCGTCAAAGCCAAGATGCGCGACATGGCGGACGAGCTGCTGAAGCTCTACGCTCAGCGCCGGATAAGTAAAGGCTACGGATTTTCGCCCGACAGCAACTGGCAGCGCGAGTTTGAGGATGCGTTCGAGTACTCGGCGACGAAAGATCAACTCGGCGCGGTTTCGCAAATCAAAGCGGACATGGAGAGTCCGCAGCCGATGGACCGTCTACTATGCGGCGACGTCGGGTTCGGCAAGACGGAAGTGGCCATGCGCGCGGCGTTCAAGGCGCTTGGGGACGGCAAGCAGGTGGCAGTGCTCGCGCCCACTACGGTGCTTTCCTTCCAGCATTACGAAACCTTCAAGCGGCGTTTTGCCTCGTTCCCAGTGCGCATTGAGCTTGTCAGCCGATTCCGTTCAGCGAAGGAGACCAAAGTCGTTCTCGAAGATTTGGCTGCCGGCAAGGTAGACGTGCTGATCGGTACGCATCGCCTGCTCTCGAAAGATGTGGAGTTTCCGGATTTAGGATTGCTTGTCGTTGATGAGGAACAGCGCTTCGGGGTGAGGCACAAGGAGCGCCTAAAGCAGATCAAGCACAACGTCGACGTGCTCACCATGAGCGCGACTCCGATTCCGCGGACGCTGCACATGTCACTGCTTGGTCTGCGCGATATGTCGGTTATTGAGACTCCGCCCAAAGACAGGCTTTCGATCAACACGGTGGTTGCTCATTTTCATCCGGACCTGGTGAAGACGGCAATTGAGCAGGAGCTTGCGCGGCAGGGCAAGGTTTACTTTGTGCATAACCGTGTCGACACGATTTTCATGCGGGCAGCTTCCATTCAGGAATTGGTTCCGCAGGCGCGCATCGGCGTGGGTCACGGGCAGATGGGCGAAGCTGCGCTTGAAAAAGTGTTACTCGGCTTCATGCGCCATGAATACGACGTTTTCGTCTGCACAACGATCGTCGAGAACGGCCTGGATATACCGCTCGCGAATACTATTCTGATCGAGAACGCGGAACGCTATGGCTTGAGCGAACTGTATCAGCTACGCGGCCGCGTGGGCCGCTCGAACCGTCGCGCTTATTCGTATTTGCTGGTTCCTGCCGACAGGCAGCTTAGCGAAATCGCGCGGAAGCGGCTCGCGGCGCTGAAAGAGTTCAGCGATCTTGGCGCAGGCTTCAAGATAGCGGCTCTCGATCTGGAGCTGCGAGGCGCGGGAAACCTGCTCGGCGGCGAGCAGCATGGGCACATTGAGGCAGTCGGGTACGACACGTATGTGCGGCTGCTCGAGGAAAGCGTGCGCGAGTTGAAGGGCGAAGAGGTTCCGCTCGAGATTCATGCCACGCTCAATCTCGGTCTCGAGATCCGGATCCCGACGTCTTACATAGCGGATGAGGCGCAGCGTCTCCGTTCCTACAAGCGAATTGCGGACGCCGATGAAGAGGAGCGTGGCGCGCGCATTCTCGATGAGCTGGCGGATCGCTATGGTCCGCCGCCCGACGAGGTCAAAACCCTAGTGCGGTTCTCGTTGCTGAAGAGCATTGCTGAGCGTGCTGGGGTCGAGTCGATCGACCGGCGGCAGGGCTTCGCCAATATTAAATTTCATCAGCAATCGAAGATCGATCCATTTAAGCTGATGTCGCTGGTGCGGCATACAGCGGGCGCGCAATTTACTCCAGCTGGTGTTCTCAAAATGCCCCTGAGCTCGGCGGATACGCCTCCTGAGTTACTTGAATCTCTGAAACAAACGCTCGTGGAACTCGCGAACGAAGCTCCGGTTGCAGCGACTTAGCGAGCTTTTAGCCGCCGGGTAGTTACTCGCAACGCAGGCTGGCCAGACAAACGGAACCATCCCCGGCTCTCCACACGTCCTTGAGTTATTGCCCGTCACTGGCGCACGTCTTGTTGCCATAATGAAGAGGAAACGTATGAAAGTTTTCTTTCTCGCCGGTCTGCTGTTTGGTTCGCTTTCCATGGCGGCAGACAATCCGAAGATCGTAGATCAGATTGTCGCGAAGGTGAACGGCGACATTGTGAGCCAGGATGAGCTGGAACGCTCCATCAAAGAGCTCGGCGCGCAGCTGAAAGCGCAGGGAGTGCCGGGATCGCAGCTTCAGCAAGAAGTGGCAAGCCGGGAAAGAGATGTGTTGCGCGATCGTATCGATGAGCTGCTTCTCACGCAGAAGGGGAAAGAACTGAACATCAATGTAGATTCCGACGTAAGCAAGTACCTGGCGAATCTGCAGCGGCAATCCGGGATCGTGGACACGGACAAATTTCACGATTATGTCAGGCAGCAGTCGGGGATGAGCTTCGAGGATTTCCAGAACGAAGCGAAGAACAATATGCTGACGCGGGAAGTGATCGGGCAAGAGGTGGGTCGCCGTATCAACATCACCGATAAAGAGGTGGAGGATTTCTACAAAGCGCACCAGGCTGACTTCGTCCGGGAAGAGAAAGTGTTCTTGAGCGAGATTCTGATCTCGACGCAAGGCAAAGAAGGCCCGGCTATTCTCGCGGCCGAGAAGAAAGCGAAGCAGGTGGCGCTGGAAGCTTCGCACGGGCAGCGCTTTACGGATCTGGCGCGCGATAACTCGGATGCGGCTACCGCAAAGGATGGCGGCGTTTTAGGCAGCTACAAGAAAGGCGAGATGAGCGCGGAAATAGAAGCCGCTGTTTGGGACAAGCCCAAGGGCTACGTTACCCAGCTGATCAAGCTGCCAACCGGCTACGATATTTTTCGCGTGGACGATCACACGAAGGCAGGTCTGGCTCCGCTGGCGGACGTGCGGCCGGAGATTGAGAGCCAACTTTACGGGCCCAAGATGCAGCCGCAAGTCCGGCAATACCTGACGAACCTTCGCAAGCAGGCGTTCCTGCAGGTAAAACCGGATTTCATCGACAGTGGGGCTGCTCCGGGGAAAGACACGACGTGGCAGGAAGTCGCTCAGCTCAAACCCGAAACTGTCACGAAATCCGAAGTGGAGCAGAAGACGCGGCACAAGCGCCTGCTTGGCATGATTCCGATTCCTGGAACGGAAACTACGGTTACCGGCAAGAGCAGCTCACGTTAGAAATCAGTATGAAATCTCCTTTCGTCGACACTCTCGTGCCGAACGAGACTGTCACTGCGCAATTCCTCGTCATTTCCAAAGAGATCCGCCAGAAGAAAACCGGCGAGCCGTATCTTACGCTTCATCTGGCCGACCGAACAGGCGAGATCGAAGCCAAGATGTGGGACAACGTGATCGAAGTGATGCACACGTTCGAGCGCGACCACTTTGTAAAGGTCAAAGGACTCGCGCAGTTATACAACAACCGCTCGCAATTTACCATTCATAAGCTGCGCCGCCTCGAAGACAGCGAGGTCGAATTCTCGGACTACTTTCCCTGCTCGGAGCGCCATCCGGACGAGATGTTCGCGGAATTGGAGAGCATCATACAAGGGTTCGGGAATCCGCATCTCCGGAATTTTCTCAGTCGGCTCTTCGAAGACAAAGGTCTCAAGGAGCTGTACAAGATCGCGCCGGCTGCCAAGAGCATCCATCATGCGTGCCGAAGCGGCTTGCTCGAACACGTGCTCTCGCTGTGTGAGCTGGGCAAGCTGACC
>JAABUQ010005274.1_pt1 | contig 20859 bp, 15 predicted proteins | sample 5560001 | NCBI WGS metagenome assembly JAABUQ01 (sample SAMN10711888, study PRJNA513371) | rock metagenome | isolation source: Antarctica rocks | place: Antarctica: Victoria Land, Finger Mt nord | collected 2015-12-18
AACAGCGAGGCGATCAAGCCGGGCACGAGCGCGATGACGCACCCGCAGGCGATGCCGACGGGCAGGAACAGCCATGACAGCTCGGCGCCCTCGATCCCGCCCGCATCGAGCCGGACGAAGAACCGGGTCGCAACCAGCGCCGCCGCCACTGTTCCCCCGGCGATCGTCCGGGCGGGGCCGAACCGGTCCGCACACAAGCCCCAGAGCGGCATGGACAGCGCAAGGCCCAGGACGCCGACGACACTGGCCGAGAAGACGACCGTGCTCGCCAGGTGACGCTGCGTGATCAGGTAGGTGGACATATACTGGAGGAAGATCGAGCTTGTGACGGACTGCACCAGGAAAACGAGCAGGCCGAACACGCAGGCCCGTCGGTGGGTCCGCAACACCGTTCCGAGCGGCAGCCGGATCGCTGCCCGGGTCGCGCGCAGTTGCGAGAACAGCGGCGTTTCAGAGAGTTGGCGGCGCAGGTAGGCCGCCGTCAGCCCGGACACGCCGCCGACGATGAATGGCAGCCGCCATGCCAGCGAGGGCGCGTCCGGATACAGGTGGGCGATGGCGGCTGCTGCTGCTGCCGAGCCGCTGCCGAGCAGCAGCCCGCAGTGGACGACACAGTGCAGGGAGCCGCTCGCGAAGAAGAGCCGGCCGGGCCTGGCGTGCTCCGTCACGAAAACCGCCGCGCTGGGCAGCTCACCGCCGACCGCGCACCCTTGCAGGATACGCAACGTGAGCAGCAGCAAAGGCGCGCCGATGCCGATCTGCTCGTAGGTCGGCAACAGCCCCATCAGGAAAGTCGGGACGGACATGAGAAAGATCGTGAGGATGAACAGCCGCTTGCGCCCGACCCGGTCGGCGAAATGGGCGATGACCAGCCCGGCCACCGGGCGGACGAAGTAGCCGATGGCGTAGATGCTGAACACCTGGACCAACCGCAGCCAAGCCGAGGATTCCGGCGGAAACATCGCATTGCCGAGCGCAACCGCCACGAAGACGAACACGACGAAATCGTAGTATTCGAGCATCGCGCCCAGCGACGTCAGGCCCAGGTTCCTAACCTCCTCTTGGGTGATCCTACTCATCGTCCCCGCCCTCGTTTTTTCGTTGCGCCGCCTCAGCGGCCTGTCCCGCAGCAGCCCGCAGCGGTTCAGGGCACGCCACGGATGGCGGGCGCGGCGTTATGCGGGCGCGTCACCCCGGGTAGCTGTTCGCGTCCGGGCTGCCGGACTTGTGCCCCAGCATCCATGCGGCCACCCGCGCGTCCCCCTCCGCATCAGGCACCAGGGGGTCGTGGCCGTAGAGCCAGTCGAAATACCGGTAGTCGTCGGAGTTCCGCTGACGGAAAGCCGCGTTGCGGAACAGGGCCGCGGTCCCTTGGGCGTGGGCGACGTCGCCGAAGAAGCGCGCGGTAAGCTGCACCCGCGCCGTGTGCGTCTTGCGGGCAGCCTGATAGGCTCCCAAGCCGCTCTCCACGTCGTTGCAGCGGTCCAGCATCTCCGCCAGGCACACGCAATCTTCCAGCGCCTGGCAGGCGCCCTGGGCCAGGTACTGCAGCATCGGATGCGCTGCGTCGCCCAGCAGCACGACCCGCCCGCGCACCCACTCGTCCAGCGGCGGCCGGTCGTACATGCTCCAGCGCCGGTCCCGGCCGATGGTCTCCAAGGCAGCGCGCACCAGGCGGTGCGTGGGAGCGAATTTGGCCTCCAGCTCCTCCACCGTGCCCCAATCGTCGCTGTCCCGCTTGTAAGAGTGCGAGCGGAACACGGCGACCTGGTTGAACAGCTCGCCCCGCCGCACCGGATACTGGATCAGGTGCATCTCCGGCCCGCACCAGCCGACCATGCTGTCCGTGCCGGCGGCCTCCGCGATGCGCCCCATCGGGACGGTGCCGCGGTAGGCGACATACTCCTCGCACACCGGGGGCGCCTCGTCGCCCAGCGCCCGGCGCACGCGGGAGTGCAGGCCGTCCGCACCCAGCAGCAATTCCGCCTCGTAAACGGAGCCATCCGAGCAATGGGCGCGGGCGGTGCCCTCCCCCTCCTCAATCACCGCGACGGACCGGTTGTTCTCCAGCGTCACTAGCGGGCTGTCCCGGCACGACCGGAGCAGGTGCGCGTGGAGGTCCGAGCGGTGCATGACGGCATACGGGTAGCCGTACCGGTCTCGGAACGCGTCCCCGAGCGCCACGGCGGTGATCCGCTCGCCGCTCAGTGCGTCCATCATCAGCAGTTGACGGGGGAACACTGCGTCGCGGCTGACCTCGTCCAGCACCTGCAACCGGTCCAGGCAGCGCAGTGCGTTGGGCGCAAGCTGCAACCCGGCGCCGATTTCGCCGAACTCCGCCGCCTGCTCGATCACGTGGACCCTACGGCCTTTGAGCGACAGGGCGCGCGCGGCGGCAAGCCCGCCGATGCCGCCGCCGACCACCAGCACCGGAACCTTCTGCGTGCTCGCCATAGCCGATCCTCCTCCCTTGCTGGACCGCCGTCAGGCGGCCCGGACGGCGACGTCCACCGTGCCGACCCGCTCCACGAACGCGGTCAGCACGTCGCCGGGCACGACGGGTCCGACGCCCTCAGGCGTGCCCGTCATCAGGATGTCCCCAGGGTGCAGCGTGTAGAAACTGGACGCGAAGGCGATCAGAGCGGGGACCGACAAGATCAGGTCCTTGGTGCGCGCGTTCTGGCGCTCCTGTCCGTTGACCGCGATGGAGATGCCGACATCGGCCGGGTCTCCGAATTCGTCGGCGGTCACCAGCCAAGGCCCGAGCACGGTGTAGCTGTCAATGGACTTGCGGAAGCTGCGTTCCTCCACGCCCCGCAGTGTCATGTCCAGGCCGAGCGTGTAGCCGGCGACGTGGCGGAGCGCGTCCGCCTCCGCGATGGCCGAGCCGCCGATGCCGATCACCGCCACCAGCTCGATCTCGTGGTCGTTGCGGCGCTCCGGGAAGCGCAGGGCCACGCCGGCTGACGTGCCGACGATTGAGCTTGCGGCTTTAAGGAACAGGCCGCTTTCCTGGATGCGGTTGACGTGGGCGCGGGAGAAGGTGGCCGGGTCGGCAACCGTTTCCTCGTGGTGGGCGAGGTAGTTCAAGGGAGCGGCCACGACCTTGCCTGGGTTGGCGACGGGCGGGAGGAAGCGCGTGGCGGAGACGGGCTGCCCCGGCCCTGCCGCAGCGGCAGCCTCGCGCAGCGCCGGCAGGAGGTCAGGCAGGGCGGCGATCACCGGATCGAAGTGGGGCAGCGGCGGGCGGAGCGCCGGCAGGCGGTCGAGCACGGCGGTCACGTCCTTCACCGCGTCCCCGTCCACCATGCCGAACCGGTTGTCGTCGAAGAAGCACAACTTCATTGCTTTCCCACCCTTGCGGTTGCCTGCTCCCCAAGCTCGCTTTGCGAGTCCATCAGGTGCAGAACATCACGTCCCCGGCGCACCACGCGCTTGAGCAGATCGAGCAGCACGGCACGTTCGCTGTCCGACAGGTCGGTAAGAAGCTCTGCCTCCCGGTGCGGAACGTAGAGCTTCACGGCCGCCACGGCTCGCTGCCCCGCCCCGGTGAGGTGCAACGCATACGACCGCCGGTCCTCGGCATGCCGGCTGCGCTGGACCAGGCCGCTTTGCTCCAGCTTGTCGAGCGCCTGCATCAGCGTCGGCCCTTCCACGTCCATCAGCCGGGCAAGGGCCGCCTGGGTCAGGCCGGGATGGGCCTCGATGCTCAGCAGCATGCCGCCCTGCATGGGGGTCACCCGGCCGGGCTGGTCGCGGAAGCTGTGCTGCCAATGCCCGGCGAACAGCATGTGTGCACGCCGGAGCTGGAACCCCATCAGGTCGCGCAGCGGTGAAAGCGTGCCTTCGTCACCCCCGTCCCTGTCCGCCGCGTCCTCGTTTCCCGCGCCCTCGTGCATGGCAGCGGCTATGCCGCCGCGCGCTCCTCGCGCCACAGGCCCAGCTTCTCCTGCGCCACCCGGTCAGAGGAGCAGAACAAGAAGCAGTCGGTTTCCGCCTCGAACGAGCGAGGGGTCCAGTTTGGCAGCACGAACACGTCCCGCGGCCCGAACGCGATGCGCTGGTCGCCAACGCGCGCCACGCCGCGCCCTTCCGCAACCGCGACGATGATGCCGTCGGTGGAGCGCATCGCCGCCGTTGCGGTGCCGGCGGACAGGTGCGTCATCCAGGACGAGATGGTCGGCATCGCCCAGCCGCCATCGGACGGATTGCTGTAGCGCAGCGTCGCGGCCCAGTGCGGGTCGAGGCCGCCGGCAGCGGCCACGGCGGCAAGGGCAGCCCGGGTGCGCTCATAAGGGTAGTTGAAGATGGGCGACGTCTTGCCGAACGGCCCCTCGCCCTCGATGGGCAGCAGCCCGGCGCCGTAACGCGCCAGCGCGTCGCCTTCCGGACGCCCGATGGATTGCGACTTGTCGTTGTGGTGCTCGGAGAAGCCGCCCTCGAAGAAGTTGACCACCGGCAGGTCCAGGATGTCCATCCACATGATGGGCGCCCCAGACTCGTTGCCGTGGTCGTGCCAGGCCCAGGAAGGGGTGATGACGAAGTCCCCGGTCCGCATGGTGGTGCGCTCGCCGCCCACTGCGGTGAAGCCGCCGCTGCTCTCCAGCACGAAGCGCAGGGCGGAGGCGGTGTGCCGGTGCGCGGGCGCCACCTCGCCCGGCATGACGAGTTGGATGCCGGCGTACAGCGTGGCGGTCGCGCGGGACTTCCCGGCAAAGGCCGGGTTCTCCAGCACCAGCACGCGCCGTTCTGCCTCCTCTGCGGTCAGCAGCCGTCCGGCTTCCATGAGGAAGGGACGCACGGCGTCGTAGTGCCAGATATGCGGCTGCGGGGTCGGCCGGGGCTGCGGCGGCACGAGGCCCTTCATCACTTCCCACAACGGAGCGAGCGACTGGCTTTTCATCCGCTCGTAGAACTCAAGGCGCGTGGCCACCACGTCGGGCGCCACATTAAGATCGCCGGTGTGCTGGTCTGGCATGGCCGCTTCTTCCCTGTTTCCGGGCGGACTCCCTGCGCTTCCCGAGCAGGGGCAGACACCGCATCGCTATTCGTTAGTATTGCTAATAGAGTAGCGGCCTTGCTGTTGCAAGCTCAGCTTCCAGCAGTTCTGAGGCGAGTGTCATTTGGTGGTCTGGGCTTCGATGTTGGGCCGGGGTTTGGAGTCGATGAGGGTCTGCATGAGCGTGGTCCAGCCTGGGAAGACCCGGTAGGCCGTGATGGTCCTGATGTAATCGAAGAAGCGGGTGCGGGTCCGCTTGGCGGTCCTTGTGGCGTGATAGCGTCCGCGGATACGGTGTAATTTCGGGCGTGGTTCAAAGTCGGGTTACAGGTGAAGCCGGGTTGGCGCTGGCAGGACGGACGATGGCACCCTGACGTTTTCAGGTGTGGTGCGGGATGGATCGACGTGTGGAGCGGCAGCAAGGCTGCCGGAGGGCGACCGCAAGAACCTGGCCGTTCAGGCGCTGGTGCCCGTCAGCCTGGGCTGCGTCCACGACGTGCTCGAGGCGGCCACGCGGCAGGCGGGCGTCATCAACCACGATGAAGACTTGTCAGGCATCCGGGTGGGTCTGCACGACGAGGTCTTCCATGGTGCCACGCCCGTGCTGGCCGGTGTCGATGCGGCGTCGACCTACTGCTACCTGCTGGCGGCGAGCGCCACCGCGACGCCGACACCTGGGGCGTGCCCCTGCTCGACGCCGCCGAGCAGGGGCTGCGGCCCGATTACACGATCGCCGATGCCGGGCAAGACTTGCGCGCCGGGCAAAGGGCGGCCTGGGGCGACACGCCGTGCCACGGCGACGTGTTCCACATCCAGCGCCAGTGCGAAGGCCTCGCCAACACGCCGGCGCGCCTTGCCAAGGGCGCTACATCGCGGCGCCAGACGCTGCAGGCCAAGATGGGCCGCGCCGGTCAGCGGGGTCCGGATCACGAGCTTGCCGCCCGACTGGCGCTCGCGCGACGGAGCGAGACCCAGGCGCATGAGTTGGCCCGCGACATCCGAGCGCTCACCGGGTGGCTGCGCCATGACGTTCTGGTCCTGGCCGGGCCAGCCCTGGCCACCCGGCAACTGCTGTTCGACTTCCTCGTCGAGGAGCTGGCGCGCCGTGAGCCCGGGGACGCGCGACGCATCCGCCTGGTGCGCGTCGCGCTGCAGAACCAGCGCGACACCTTGCTCGCCTTCGCCGGCGTGCTCGACGCCAAGCTGGCCGATGTCGCACGCGCCCTCGCCATCGCCGAGCCGCTCGTGCGCGAGGCACGCCTGCTGCACCGCTCGCCCACCATCTCGCCCGCATACTGGCAGGGGTGGAACCGGCTTCGCGCGCAGACTGGGGGCAAGTTCCACACCCTGTTCGCCGCCGTGAGCCGGGCCATGGCGGACACCCCGCGCAGCAGCGCGCTGGTGGAGGACCTGAACTCGCGGCTGCGCCCCTACTTCACCCTGCGCCGCCACCTCGGCGGCTCATACCTGAGCTTGCTGCGGTTCTTCCTGAACCACCGATGCTTCACGCGCAGCCGGTGTGCCGAACGCCACGGCAAGAGCCCGCGGGAACTGGTGACCGGCCAAGCCATCCGCACTGGCTGGCCCCGCTGGGCTTGGGACCGCTTCAGCCCCAGCGCGCTTGACGCGGGGAGGCTGGCCGCCTCCCGCATACGACCCACCCTGCCAGCCGCAATCCGACCCTCACGGGCCGGCGGTCTCCGCGCGCCTCGTGTAACCCAAAAAGGGCAGATTCTGAACCGCCCCTCGCCCGGGCCGTGGAACTTCAGCCCCGTGCTGTCCACGATCAGGTGCCTGCCACCCGCGCCGGGACTGGATTGCGGGCGCGGCACGTCCAGGCCGTCCGCCCGGCGACACAAGGTGGTGTGGTCCGGAATGGCGAGGTCAAGGCCGAGCAGGCCGATGATGGAGCCGACCAGCCTTTCTGTCTGCCGCAACGCCAGGCGGAACACCGCCCGCAGGCACAGCCCTGTCAGGATCGCCAGGGCGGGAGTAGTGCGGCTGCCCGCCGGGTGTGGTCCGGCCTTCGGCGCGGCATCCCGCAATCGCGTCCTCGCTGAACCACACCGTCAAGCTGCCGCGCTGGCGCAGGCTCGCGTCATACGCCGCCCAGTTCGTCACCCGCCGTGCTTGCTTGGGAATGTGGTGGCGGCTGACAGCTTTGGCTTTGAATGGCACCGTGGGTCGACCCGAAGATAAAGGAACGCCATCCTACTCCATGGTGAGCCGGACAGGACGGGGCCCAGGTCCGTGCAACAACGTCGCAGCAGCTACATAAGGCCGCTAATATGCATAATGTTGTCGATGCGGGGTCGTGACATATCCTGTGCCGGCACCGACCGCCGCTCCGGTGAGGCCGCCGATAGCAGCGCCGCGTCCACCTCCGAACAGCGCGCCGAGCCCGGCACCTGCACCGGCGCCGAGGAGGCCGCCGCCCACAGCACGCTGCCCTGGATCGTTGTTGTTCGTGCATCCGGCAAGCCCGACTAAGAGCGCTAAAGATACTGCCAGCAGCTTTGAGCGATAGTTCATTGCCGTTTTCCAATGTCAAATCGTGCTTAACCTGATCGTTGCTGTAGCATAGATACAGGCTTGCGTCGGTCTTGTTTTGTCATGTTTGTTTCAAGCAATGGAATGCGTCCCTGCGGGTGGGCCAGGGCCATTCAGTGGCGTTGTTGCACGGACTGGGTGGTTGGTGCCGTAGGTGGGGCAATGTAGGAGAGCGGCTCGCTTTGTGGTTGGTGGATTTCTGTCATGCCGTTCAAAGCCAACGCCGACCGCCGCCAGCGCATCCCCAAGCAGAAACACAAGGTGACGAACTCGCTGGGAGCGCTGCTCCGCAGCTGGGGCGAGTATGGCGCGAGCCTGCGCCAGCGCGGCAGCTCGACGGTCTGGTTCAGCGGCGACGCGGTCGCGTCGTGGCGGGCCAAACCGCGCGCAACCCAAGGCGGGCAGCGCATCGCCTCGGCCCTGGCCATTTTGGCGGCGCTGACCTTGCGTACGGTGCTCCGGCTTGCCCTGCGCCAAACGGAAGGGCTGATCGGCTCCATCCTGCGCCTGATCGGGCTTGATCTGGCTGTTCCGGACCATTCTACCCTGAGCCGCCGGGCGGAGACGCTGGACACGCCAGGGCCACAAACGAACACTAGCAGCGAACCCGTGCACCTCCTGGTGGACAGCGCGGGGCTGAAGCTGTGTGGCGCGGGGGAGTGGCTGCTGGAGAAGCACGGGACGAAGACGCGCCGGTCCTGGCGAAAGCCGCACATTGGCGTGGACGCCGGCACTGGGCAGGTCCTCGCCTCTTTGCTGACCAGCCACGGTGCCGATGACGGCGCCCAGGTCGGCCCCTTGCTCGATCAGGTCGCAAACCCGATCGCCTCGTTCACCAGCGACGGCGCGCATGATCAGGATGCCATCGTCACCAGCGTCGCCGAGCGCCATCCAGAAGCGGCCATCATCGTGCCGCCGCGTTCAAACGCAGTGCCGAGCGAAATGGCCGGGACCGCACCAATGCAGCGCGACCGCCACCTCCAGCATATTGCCGAGCATGGACGCATGGCCTGGCAGAAAGCCTCCGGTTGCAACAAGCGCGTCCGGGCCGAGACGGCGATGGCGCGCCACAAGCAGGTGACCGGCGATGGGCCACGCTCGCGCACCGGCGAGCGTCGGGCAGCCGAGGTGGCGGTCGCTGCTTATGCCCTGAACCGCACGTTGGAACTGGGACGCCCGAACTCCGTCCGCGTCGCTTGAACCCGGAACGGGATAAGGGCGATTGCGTCCACTCTGCTGCTCCGTGCAACAACGCTGCCCTGGGCTGGTCAGCGTGGCGCCGCCGCCAGCAGCGCGCACGTTGCGCCCATTGGCGCCGACGGACACGTTCATAGGCGCGCTCGCGTAAACTCCGGCTATAGTACTAATGGGGGCTTGTCAGCCGGACGGTCAACGAAGGATCAAATTTCCCACCATCGTCCAACAATTCCCATTTTCACCTAAGCTCAGTTATCACGTTCTCGTGATAAACATGCTCTCGTTCAACAACAGAGAGTGAGCTCCCGTCATGTCGGCCGGCACACGTTTTCCACTCGGCGTCTTCGTCGGCAACCCAAACAGCAGTGACGCCGCCGCCGAGAAAAGCTTCGAGACCGACTTCACCAACTTCGTCTCGGCCATGGGCGGCGCGAGGCCGACCACGATGAATGCGTTCGTCGATTTCGGCCAAGATCCAAGCCTATGGGCAGGAAACGCTGGCTTCACGGCCGGGTCCTGGGCAAAGTCCCCGGTCGTGGGGACCTCGATCACGCCGATCATCGGCATCCCCATGTCCGACAACAAGCACTGGGCCGGCAACGCCGCCGGGTCCACCAACGACGACTTCTTCAAGGGAATCATCAACGGAAGCTATGATGCCGACTACAAAGGCGTCGTCGACGCCTGGTCCAATGCCGGCTTCAAGACGATGGAGCTGCGCCTCGGCTACGAGATGGACGGCAACTTCATGCCCTGGTACATGGGGGACGACGCGGCAACCCAGGGCGACTGGGTCAAGGCGTTCCAGCACCTGTCGACCCTGATGCGCGGGGAGGCCAAGGCGGACGGCGCCACAGCCAAGATCGTGTGGAACCCGTCCAGCGCCACCCAGAGCAGCCTCTCGGTGCAGGCCGCCTATCCCGGCGACGCCTATGTCGACGTGATCTCGATAGATGAATACAGCCCGCTGTACCCGAAAGGCTTCTACGACTGGGCAAAGAACGACGGCACGGTCTACCCCAACGTACAGGCGTGGTGGGCCGACCCGGTCAACCGCGAGCACTTCTGGTCCCACCCCAACGGGGACCAGTATTACCCGAATGGCAGGGACAACGGCTTTGGCATGGAGGACGCGATCGCCATGGCGAAGGCGCACGGCAAGCCGCTGGCGCTCTCGGAAACCGGCGCTGGCGGCGACGGCACGACGACCGGACCGTCCGACGAAGCCGATTTCCCGAAGTGGCTCGCCTCCGAACTCGCCAGCGCACAAGCGCAGGGGGTGGCCATCGACCACGTCAACATCTGGGACGCGCAGCTCAGCGACGGCAACTGGGCCTTCTCCACGCCGGGCGCGGCCAAGCCGTTGGAGGCGTCCGCCTGGGCGAAGTACTTCGGCGCCGGCTCAGGCGGCGGAACGACGACCCCGCCCGTCACGCCTCCCACGGTGGGATCGGGCGTGGACACGCTGGTGCTGAACCTGTCTGAGGACGCCTACCAGGGCGACGCGCAGTTCAGCGTCGCGGTGGACGGCGCCCAGCTTGGCGCGGCCCAGAGCGTGACCGCCCTGCATGGACAAGGCCAGTCGCAAGCGTTCACTTTCAAGGGCAATTTCGGCCCCGGCACCCATACGGTCGGCGTGTCCTTCCTGAACGACGCCTGGGGCGGCACGGCCGCAACCGACCGCAACCTCCACATCGACAGCGCCACCTTCAACAATGCCCAGGTCGAGGGTGCAGCACCGCTCTACAACACCGGCACGGTCAGCTTCTCCGCCGTGGGAAGCGCTGCCTCGCCTCCAGCCCCGCCGCCACCTGCGGTAGACACCCTCCAGCTCAGTCTTTCGGAGGATGCCTGGCAGGGCGACGCGCAGGCCGTCATCACGGTCGACGGCAAGGCGGTCGGCGGCACGGTGACGGTCACGGCCCTGCACGCCCTCGGCAAGTCGCAGGCCGTGACGCTCACCGGGTCGTGGGGTGCCGGCGCGCATGATGTCGGCGTCCAGTTCATCAACGACGCCTGGGGCGGCACGAGCACGACCGACCGCAACCTGTATGTCGACGCCGTGGCGCTCGACGGCCAGGCCTCCGCCGCCCCGGCGGCCAGCCTCCACACGAACGGCACGGCGCACTTCGCCACCGCCGCGAGCCCGCTTGTGCTGCAACTGTCCGAGGACGCCTACCTCGGAGACGCGCAGTTCAGCGTCGCCGTCGACGGCAAGATGCTGGGAGGCGCGCAGCCCGTGACGGCATCGCATAACCAGGGCGCCACGCAGGACTTCGCCTTTGGCCAAGCCATGGCAGCCGGCACCCACGATGTCGCCGTGTCGTTCCTGAACGACGCCTGGGGCGGCACGGCCGCGACCGACCGCAACCTTTACGTCGACGCCGTCATCGTCAACGGCGCGACAGCACCCGGAACCGCGGCGGCTCTGATGAGCAACTCAACCCAGCACTTCTCCGTAGTCGTCGCAGCCCAGGTCTGACGGCCTGTTCGGGGCGTTGGCGCGCAGATCAGGTCGTGGACGTGCGGCGGTGGCCGAGTGCCGTTTCAGGCGATCCGCTGCGACACCGGCGCGCCGAGCTCGGCTATTCGGCTCAGCACCGAGCAGGCGACTTTGGCCTTGGTTTTCTGGCCCGGCGGGTCCAGGCGCTGAAGCTGCTGCTGATGTCGCCACTTCAGCGTAATTACGAGCACGCCGTCCTAATCGCGCCTTGCAGCGGCGACGGTAGCCTCGTGCGGGTCGGCTACATCCGGACCAAGGAGGGTGACAAGGACGCCGCTGCCGCGCAAAGGCAGGCGTTGGGGGAGGCAGGATGCGAGCAGGTCGTCGAGGACCTGGCATTCGTGGGACAGTGCGGCCAGCCTGGGCTTGCACCGCCTGCTCGACCGGGTGGGTCCGGGCAACTTGGTTGTCGTTCCCCAGCTTGGCTGCCTGGGCGGGTCCCTGCCGGATGCGGTGCGGACAATGGGGCGCATCGGGACAACGGGCGCGGGCCTCCGCAGCCTGGCGGAGGCGGTCGACACCACGACCCCCAAGGGACGGGCAGCGGCCCAGGTCATCCTCGGCCTTGCCGAGTTCGGCCGCACTGCTGCCCGCGACCGGATCGGCGCCGGCCTCGCGGCGGCGTGCGCCGAGGGGCGGGTCGGCGGGCGGCGCCCGAAGCTGGACGCGCAGCAACGGGCGGCGGTCGCCGGCGAGGTGCTCTCGGGCCGGCACTCGGCCGCGGGTATGGCGAGGCTGCACAAGGTGAGCGAGGCGACGGTCAGCCGCCTGCTGGCAGCCTAATCGGACCTCGGCAGCAGCGCCGCCCGGCGGTCGTTCATGACGGCGTTCGCAGAAGCCTTGTACGAGGCGAACACCGAGCCGCTGCACCTCGTGCTGGACGAGGCCGACCTGTGGGCGCCGCAGCGGGCGCAACCGGGCGGGCAAGCGCTGCTGGGCCGGATCGAGTCGTGCGCCGCGGGCGCGTGCGGGGCTTCGTGCCGTGGCTGGTCACCCAACGCCCGGCCGTGCTGCACAAGGACGTGCTGAGCCAGGCCGACATCCTGGTGTCCATGAAGCTGACCGCGAGCCAAGATCGCGAAGCCGTGGGCCGCTGGACCCAAGAACAAGCGGACCGCGCCGACGGCCGGCGCATCCTGGCCGAGCTGCCGCGGCTCGGGCGTGGCGAGGGCTACCTTTGGGCGCCGTCGGACGGCGTGCTGGCGCGGGTGGGCCTTACCCGCGCATCCAGACCTTCGACAGCTCGCGCACGCCGCAACGGGACGAGCGGGTTGCGGCGCCGCGCACGCTGGCCGCGGTGGACCTGTCCGCCATCGCGGCGGCGCTGGCCGAGGTGGAAGGCAGCGCGGCCGACAGAGGTGCCGACTCTGCCGCGTTCGGCCGTAGGCAGAACTCACAGTTGCAGCAGCGCCTCAAGCGACAGGATCGCGAGCTCGCGGCGGCACGGATCAGGGTGGCCGACATGGAAGCGGAGGTGGCCAGAATGCAGGCGCAACTGGATCAGGCCGAAGGGCGGCGAGGCGCATCGGGCATGCCCACGTCCGGCTAGGCAGCAATCCTCGGCGTGGTGCAGATCAGGACGATGTGACTTCCGCCTACCGCAAGAAGGCCGGCGACTCGGAGGAGCCTTGTGCTTTTCGCGAACGCCCACGATGCAGCTGGATGGAACGGATGTGGCGTTGTTGCACGGATCGGCTTGGTGGCGCCTGAGACTTGGTCGGGTTAGCAGGTTCGTTCCTGTCTGACCCTGGGTGCCATCTTGCCCTTCAAGCTGAACGCCGACCGTCGCCACCCCATCCCCAAGCAGACGTTCGAGGTCACGAACTCGCTGGGAGCGCTGCTCTGCGGCTGGCACGACTATGACGCCAGCCTGCGCCAGCGCGGGAGCTTAACGGTTTGGGTTGCCGACGAGGCGGTCGCGGCGTGGACAGCTGAACCACGGACGACCCGGGGCGGCCAGCGGACCTACTCGGCCCTGGCGATCCTGACGGCCCTGACCTTGCGTGCGGTGTTTTGGCTGGCTCTGCGCCAAACGGAGGGGCTGATCGGCTCCGTCATACGCCTGCTCAGGCTCGATCTTGCTGTGCCCGGCCACTTCATCTTGAGCCGCCGGGCCGAGACGCTGGAGGTGCCGCGGCCAGGAGCCAGGGCCGGTGCCGAACCTTTGCACCCGCTGGTGGACAGCACGGGCCCCAAGCTACGTGGCGCAGGCGAATGGCTGCACGAGAGGCACGGCACCAAGGTGCGCCGGTCCTGGCGGAAGCTGCACCTCGGCCTGGACGCCCGCACGGGAAAGATCGTCGCTTCCCTGCTGACCAGCAAGGACGTGGACGATGGCTCCCAGGTCGGCCCTTTGCTGGACCAGGTCCAGGGTCCCGTCGCCTCGTTCACGGGCGACGGCGCCGACGATCAGGACGGTGTCACCGCCAGCGTCGCCGCACGTCATCCGCAAACGGTTGTCATCGTGCCGCCGCGCGCGAATGCGGCACCGAGCGAGACGGCCGAGACCGCACCGACACAGCGCGGCCACCATCTCCAGCACGTCAAACCGAGAGGTTCGCCGGACATCGCAGAGCACGGCCGCATGGCCCGGCAAAAGGCATCAGGCTACACCGGGCGCGCCCGAGCCGAGGCGGGCATGGCGCGCTTCAAGCCGGTGATTGGCGACGGGCGAAGCCGGCCAAGGTTCCACGTGCGCAGCACGTGGAATGCCGGCGGAAGGTGCGCTCACACACGGACGAGCGCCAGGCGGCCGAGGTGGAGGTCGCTGTCCATGTCCTCAACCGCACGCTGGAGCTTGGACGCCCGAATTCCGTCCGCACCCCCTGACCACGAACCGGGGGTGGGGTTATTGCGTCCACCCTACCGACCGATGCAACAACGCCCGTTCAGGCTGAAACAACGACCCGGTTTCCTGCTTTGGGCGTCGCCGGCGCCCCGTGCTGCTTGAGCGGGCGATTGCCGGCCAGCCGGCGCAGCACGACGTAGAACACGGGCGTCAGGAACAGGCCGAAGGCGGTGACGCCGATCATGCCGGCGAACACGGCGACGCCCATCGCGTGGCGCATCTCGGCGCCGGCGCCCGTGGACAGCACCAACGGCAGGACGCCCATGATGAAGGCCATCGACGTCATCAGGATCGGGCGCAGGCGCAGGCGGCTGGCCTCGATCGCGGCGGCGAGCGGGGTGCGGCCGGCGAATTCCAGCTCGCGGGCAAATTCGACGATCAGGATGGCGTTCTTCGCCGACAGGCCAACGAGGACAATGAGGCCAATCTGGGTGAAGACGTTGTTGTCGCCGTGCGTGAGCCAAACGCCGGTCATCGCGGCCAGCAAGCCCATCGGCACGATCATGATGATCGCCAAAGGCAGGGTCAGGCTTTCGTACTGCGCGGCCAGCACCAGGAAAACCAGCAGCAGGGCCACCGGGAAGACCAGCAAGCCGGAGTTGCCGGCAATGATCTGCTGATAGGTCAGCTCCGTCCACTCGTAGTCGAAACCCTTCGGCAGCGCCTCCTTGGCGATCCGCGCAATGGCGTCCTGAGCCTGGCCCGTCGAGTAGCCCGGGGCAGCCGCGCCATTCACGTCCGCGCTGAGGAAGCCGTTGTAGCGCATCGCCCGCTCCGGTCCGGCGCTGGGCTTCACGTTCATCACCGCCGCCAAAGGAACCATCTCGCCGGAGGCAGACCGGACCTTCAGCCGGCCGATATCCTCGGCCCGGGCGCGGAACGGCGCGTCCGCCTGGACGCGGACGGAATAGGTGCGGCCGAACGCATTGAAGTCGTTCACGTACAGCGATCCCAGATAGATCTGCAGCGTGTCGAACACATCGGTCACAGCGACGCCGAGCTGGCGGGCGCGGACGCGGTCGATGTCCGCGTAGAGCTGCGGCACGTCGACCCGCAGGCCAGTGAACATCCCGGTCAGCTCCGGCGCTTTGCGGGCGGCGGCGAGGAAGGCGCTCGTGGCCCCGTTCAGCGCTTCGTAACCCAGCCCGGCGCGGTCCTCGATCTGCAGCTTGAACCCGCCGATGGTGCCGAGCCCCTGGACGGGCGGCGGTGGGAAAACGGCGATGAACGCGTCCTCGATCGCGCCGAACTGCTTGTTGAGCGACCCGGCGATGGCGCCCGCCGACAGCGCCGTCGTGGTGCGGCGCTCGAACTCGTCCAGCGACACGAAAACGATCCCCGAGTTGGAGCTGTTGGTGAACCCGTTGATGGACAGGCCGGGGAAGGCGATGCCGTTGACGACGCCCGGCTGCTGCTCGGCGATATCGCCCATCCGCCTGATCACGCCTTCGCTGCGGTCGAGGCTGGCGCCGTCCGGAAGCTGCGCGAAGCCCACGAGGTACTGCTTGTCCTGAGCCGGCACGAAACCGCCGGGGACGGCCTGGAACAGCAGGACGGCGAGGCCCACCAGCCCGAGGTAGACGGCCATCATCACGGACTTGCGGCCGATCACGCGCGTCACGCCGCCGCCATAGGCGTTCGACCCGGCGGCGAAGAACCGGTTGAAGCCGCGGAAGAACCAGCCCAGCAGCCGGTCGAGCACGCGCGTCAACAGGTCCTTCGGCGCATCGTGGCTGCGCAGCAGCAGGGCGGCCAGGGCCGGCGACAAGGTCAGCGAGTTGATGGCCGAGATGACGGTCGAGATCGCGATCGTCAGCGCGAACTGGCGGTAGAACTGGCCGGTCAGGCCGCTGATGAAGGCCAGCGGCACGAAGACCGCGACCAGTACGAGGGCGATGGCGACGATCGGCCCCGACACCTCGGACATGGCGCGGTAGGTCGCCTGGATGGGCGACAGGCCGGCCTCGATGTTGCGCTCCACGTTCTCCACCACGACGATCGCGTCGTCGACGACGATGCCGATGGCGAGCACCAGGCCGAACAGGCTGAGCGCGTTGATGGAGAAGCCGAACAGGTGCATCACGGCGAAGGTGCCGATGATCGACACCGGCACGGCGACCAGCGGGATGATGGACGCCCGCCACGTCTGCAGGAACAGCACGACGACGAGCACGACGAGGAGCACGGCCTCGAGCAGCGTGTGTACCACGGCCTCGATCGAGGCGCGGACGAACTGCGTCGTATCATAGACGACGGTGTAATCCACGCCCTCCGGCATGTTCTGCTTGATCTCCTCCATCGTGGCGCGGACGGCGTCGGCGATCTGGATCGCGTTCGAGCCCGGCGCCTGGAACACGGGCACAGCGACGGCGGACTTGTTGTTGAGCAGCGAACGCAGCGAGTAGTCGGCCGCGCCCATTTCGATCCGCGCCACGTCGCGCAGCCGCGTCACCGCGCCGCCGGGTGCGGTCTTGACAACGATGTCGCCGAACTCCTCGGGCGATTGCAGGCGGCCCTGCGCGTTCACCGATAGCTGCACGCTGATGCCGGGAAGGTTGGGCGACGAGCCGACCACGCCAGCCGCGGCCTGCACGTTTTGGGCACGGATCTCGGACACGACGTCGCCGGCGGACAGGCCATGCTCGGCCACCTTCTGCGGGTCGAGCCAGACCCGCATGGCGTAGTCGCCGGAGCCGAACAGCTGCACGTCGCCCACGCCGGTGATGCGCGCCAGGCGGTCCTTCACGTTCAGCACCGCGTAGTTGCGCAGGTAGGTGATGTCATACTTGTTGTTCGGCGACAGGATGTGCACGACCATCATCAGGTCGGGCGAGCTCTTGATCGTCGTGATGCCCAGGGTGCGGACGGCGTCCGGCAGCCGCGGCTCCGCCTGGCTGACCCGGTTCTGCACCAGTTGCTGCGCCTTGTCCGGGTCGGTGCCGAGCTTGAAGGTGACGGTCAGGGTCATCAGGCCGTCGGTGGTGGCTTGGCTGCCCATGTAGAGCATGCCCTCGACGCCGTTGATCTGCTCCTCGATGGGCGTCGCCACCGTTTCCGCGATCACCTTCGGGCTGGCGCCGGGGTAGTTGGCGCGGACGACGATCTGCGGCGGCACGACCTCCGGGTATTCGGAGATCGGCAGCGCGCGGAGGGCGAGCAGGCCGGAGACGAAGATGAGCACCGACAGCACGCCGGCAAATACTGGCCGGTCGATGAAGAATTTCGAGATGTTCATGGGAATGGTCCCGTAGAGGCGGCCCGAGTTATTGGGCCGCGAGTGTGCTTGTATTGTTCATGGCGACGGGCTCAGGCGCGACCGTCGCCCCTGGGCGGATGCGCTGCAGGCCGTTCACCACGATGCGCTCGCCGGGCTTGAGGCCGGAGGTGACGAGACGCAGGCCGTCGGCGGTGGCGCCGAGGGCAACCTGGCGGTAGGCGACCGTGTTGTCGTTCCCCACCACCATGACGAAGCGGCGGTCCTGGTCGGTGCCGATGGCGCGCTCGTCGATGGCCAGCGCGGGCTCGGTGTGCGCGAGGCCAAGGCGCAGGCGCGCGAACTGGCCCGGCATCAGCCTACCGTCCGGGTTATCGAAGGCGGCGCGGACGCGGACGGTGCCGCTGCGCGCGTCGACGACGTTGTCCACAAGCTGCAACTTGCCCTGGAACGGCGTACCGGCGGTGCCGAGCGTGCCCATCTGCACGGGGATGCGGGCGATCTGGTTCACGAGGTCGGCGCCGTCCGGGCTAGTCGAGTCCTGGGGCAGGCTGGCGAGCGCGCGGGCGATCGACTGCTCGTCCGCCTCAAAGCTCGCGTAGACCGGGTTGACCGAGACGAGCGTCGTCAACACGGGTGCGGTCGGCCCGGCGGGGACCAGGTTGCCCTCCGTCACCTCGATGCGGCCGACGCGGCCGGCGATCGGCGCGCGGACCTCCGTGTAGCCGAGGTTGAGGCGGGCAGTGTCGAGGGCGGCCTGGGTAGCGCGCAGGTTGGCCTCGGCGGCCCGCTGCTCGTTCACGCGCTGGTCGACATCGCGCTGCGGGGTGAAGCCGTTGCCCACGAGTTGCTGGGCGCGCTGCGCCTCCTTGTTGGCCAGGGCCAGGCGGGCGATTGCGGCGGCGAGCTGGGCCTCGGCGCCCTGCACGTCGGCGGCGTAGAGGGCCGGGTCGATGGTGAACAGCAGATCGCCCTGCTTCACCAGCGCACCCTCGCGGAAGTGCGCGCGGACGATGGCGCCGGCCGCGCGCGGGCGGATCTCGACGCGGCCGACGGCTTCGACGCGGCCGGAGAAGTCGGTCCAGATGGCGGTGTCGCGCTGCTCGACGGTTGCGACTGAGACGGGGATGGCGGCGGGTGCCGATGCGGCCGCAGGAGCCTGCGTGGCGTGGGGGATGACCCGGTACGCGCCGCCGCCGGCAACGACGGCAACCAGGCTGATGCCGGCCAGCCAGCCGAGCCGGCTGGAGCCGCGGCGGGTCACCTGCCGCTCGGCGGTGGTGGTCGTGTCGGGGTTGTAGTCGATCATCATCGGCTCCTGCTATTGGCCTGGGCCGGGACGAGGCGGGGCGTCACGGCGGCAAAGAAATCGGCAAAGGCGTTGCGGACCTGGAAGGCCCATTCCGGCTGGGCGGGGCGGGCCAGAGCGTCCGGCCAGTCGTCGGCCTTGAGGGCGCGGAGATGGAGCGCGACGCCGGCCTGCTTCAGGCGGCCGGCGTAGTCGAGCGCCTCGTCGCGCATGGGGTCGTCTGTTGTCGTGATCACCAAGGCCGGCGGCAGGCCGTGCAGGCGCGACCCGCGGGCCGGGGCGGCGTAGGGGTGGGCGGCCTTGTCCGGCGCGCCAAGGTAGAGCGCCCAACCGTCGGCCCACTTGCAGCCGACCGGCCCGGCCGCCGCGTTGCGGATCGAGCACGTCGCCATGCCGGCGTCGAGCATCGGCGAGAGCAGAATCTGCCCAGCCACCGGCGGCCCCAAGCGATCGCGCGCCATGACGGCGAGGGCGGCGGCAAGATTGCCGCCCGCCTCCTCGCCGGCGACGAACAGCTTCGAGGCGCGGGCGGCCCAGTGGGCACGGCGGTCATGCAGGCGCCAGAGCAGGCTGAACATGGCCTCGGCTGCGTCCGGGAAGGGGTGTGCGGCGCCGACGGGGTAATCGGCCGAGACGACGACCGCGCCGGCCTCGGCCAGCAGCGCCGCTATGGGGCGCTCGCCGGGAATATCGACGAAGGTGCCGCCCGGGAGGTGCAGGACGAGCGGGGCGGGCCTGGCGACCGCACCCTGATAAATATGCACCAGGATGGGCGCGCCGCCGCCGCCGATGTCAAGCAGTTCCGTCGTGGGTAGGATCGGCATGGCCGTGGATCAATCCGCATTGTGCTAGGGCAGAGAGTGGGATTGGCCACATCTCGCACAAATAGCGGTTTATGAATTACATTGTTTACCTTGGTAGACAATAGGGTTGCTCATGGATCAGATCGCCGCGCTCCGCGCGTTCGTCCGCATCGTCGAAACCGGCAGCTTCACTCAGGCGTCGGTGTCCCTGAACGTGCCGAAGCCAACGGTGAGCAAGCTCGTTCAGCAGCTCGAGGCGCATCTGCGTACCAAGCTCCTGAGCCGGACCACGCGGCGTCTGGCGGTCACGTCCGATGGCGCCGCCTATTACGAGCGGGCGGCGCAACTGCTGGCGGATCTCGAGGAGCTGGATGCCAGCGTCACCGCGTCCCAGGCGCGGCCGAAAGGGCGGCTGCGCATCGACGTGTCGTCGGTCATCGCGCAAAAGATCATCGTGCCGGCGCTTGGCGGGTTTTTCGCGCGGTATCCCGACATCCAGCTCCATATCGGCACGTCGGACCGCCAGGCGGACCTGGTCACGGAGAACGTCGACTGCGTGATCCGCGCCGGGGTGATCGGCGACCTGTCCTTGATCGCAAGGCGCATTGCCGAGATGCACATGGCGACCTGCGCCGCACCGTCCTATTTGCAGGCGCATGGCGTGCCGGCCCATCCCACCGATCTCGGGCGGGATCACCTGATCGTCGGCTACCTCAAGGTCCGAACCGCCGAGCCGCATCCGATGTCGTTCGTGCGCGGGACGGAGACGCTGGAGGTGGCGGGCCGCTACCAGGCAGCGGTGAACGAGGGGGCAACCTATCTTGCGGCCGGGCTGGCGGGATACGGCGTGATCCAGGCGCCGTATTTCATAATCCGCGAGCACCTCCATAGCGGGGCTATGCGGCAGGTTCTGCTGGACTGGGACGTGCCGCCGCTGCCGCTGCATGTCGTATATCCCCCAAACCGGCATCTCAGCACGCGGCTGCGAATTTTCGTAGACTGGGCGGCAGCATTGTTCGCGAGCGTGGAGCTTATGCCGTCGCGGCGTTGATGCGTTTTGAGGCGTGATTCAAAGCCAGGTTGCACATGGAGCTTGGTGGAGCCGGGTTGACGCTTCCAGGATGGACGATGGCACCCTGACGTTTTCAGGTGTGGTGCGGGATGGATCGATGTGTTGGCGCAGCGGCGAGGCTGCCGCAGAGCGACCGTAAGGACCTGGCCATTCAGGCATTGGCGCAATCAGCGACAGTCAGCGACCTGGCGGCCCGGCACGGGGTGAGCCGCAAGTTCGTCTACCAGCAGACGCGCAAGGCGGCGTGGTTCAGAATCTGCCCTTTTTGGGTTACACGAGGCGCGCGGAGACCGCCGGCCCGTGAGGGTCGGATTGCGGCTGGCAGGGTGGGTCGTATGCGGGAGGCGGCCAGCCTCCCCGCGTC
>JAABUQ010005275.1_pt1 | contig 20854 bp, 16 predicted proteins | sample 5560001 | NCBI WGS metagenome assembly JAABUQ01 (sample SAMN10711888, study PRJNA513371) | rock metagenome | isolation source: Antarctica rocks | place: Antarctica: Victoria Land, Finger Mt nord | collected 2015-12-18
ATGGGCGTCGGACTTCCGCTGGTCGTTGTCCTTAGCCTTGGCCTTGGCCTTGGCCGTTTCGGCGCGGTCGCGGGCGGCCTGGAGGTCTTCGGCCAGGGCGCGCTCGGCGTGGGCGAGGACCTCGGCGCGGGCCTTCAGGGGGGCGTCGGCGGGGCCGGGAAGCTGGCGGGCGGCGAGGTCATCCAGCGCCTTGGCGGCCTGCGCGCGGGCCTCCGCGGCAGCGACGGGATCGGGCCGGGACGCCTGGCTCGGCCCCTGGGCGTCGGGCTTGGCGGCTCGGTCGGCCATCGCGGCGGCGTGGGCGACGGCCTCGACGGCGTCGGCCTTGCGGTCGGCGGGCAGGAGGGCCAGCTCGTCGGCGATGGCATGCTCGGCGCGGGCGAGGGCCTCCGGGTCGGCGGGGGCCTCCGGGCCGTTCAGCACGCGCTGGGCGCGGGCGAGGGCCTCGGCGCGGGCCTTGGGGGTCTGCTCGTCGGTCAGGCGTTGGGCCAGGGCGTCGGCGGCCTGGGCGGCGTGGGCGACGGCCTCGCGGGCCTCGGCCGGATTCGTTTCGGGGTCGGCCAGGACCTCCACGGCGTTCTCGGCGCGGCGGGCGGCCTCGGCGCGGGCCAGGGGGGCGTCGGGGGCGTCGAGGTTGCGCAGGGCGTTGGCCATCCGGCGCTGGTCGGCGGCCTCGGCGGCGCGGGCGCCGGGGTCTTTGGGTTCGTTCCGCGCCTGCTCGGCCTGCGCATCGTGCTGGTCGGCGGCCAGGTCCGCGGCGCGGTCGTCGGCGGGGACCTTCCCTTCGGCCTTCTGGGCGAGCCGGTCCAGCGCGGCCTGGGCCTCGACCTGGAGCGCCGGCAGGGCCTGGCGGAGGCGTTCGGGGGTCGGCTGCTCCTTGCGAGCGAGGTCCGCGGGCGTCTCCACTTTCGCGCTCATCGCCCCTTCGTCCAGCGCGATCGAGTACATCCAGGGGCCGCCGTTGTTGCCGCACTTGACAAGGATGCGGTTGGCCCCCTGGATCAGCGGGACCGTGATCTCGGAGTGGTCGGGCGCCCACGACCGGGGGCCCTGCCAGTCGTAGACCGGCACCCCGTTGAGCCAGACCGTCAGGGTGTCGTTCGACCCGATCAGCATCCGGGCGGGGCGCGCCGCCCGGACGTTGACCTCGGCGTGACCGAAGGCGGCGGTGCCCGGGTCCTGATTCGCGAAGTGGGCGGCCAGGTCGATCCCTCCCAGCGCGTTGGCCGGCTTGAGGGCCTTCCAGGGGGCGGGCTGGCCGTTGCGATCCTTGTGGGTGGCGGCCAGGTCGACCGGCTTGTCGCTGGCGAAGGGGGCCGGGGCCTTGTTCGCCAACACCCCGACGACCTGCCAGTCGGTGACGGGGCGGAAGCCCTCGATCGGGCGGCTCAATGCGACGAAGAATTGCCACTCGTCGTTGTGATTGCCGCACATGACCAGGATGCGGTTGGTCCCTTCAGCGAGCGTCACGTCGAGGCGCTCGGGCTCGTCGAGGGACCGGTTCCCCTGGAAGTCGTACACCCGCGCCCCGTTGAGCCAGACCGTCAGGGTGTCGTCGGAGCGGACGGCCATCCGGGCGGGGCGGGCCGTGGTGCTGGAAACCTCGGTGTAGGCGAAGGCGGCCTGCTCGGGGTCCTTGGAGTAGACCCGGGCCAGGTCGATCACGCCGCCGACCTCGACCGGGGCCTCCTTCCAGCGGGCGGGCTGGCCCTTGCTGTCGGGGTAATGGGCGGTCAGGTCGACCGGCCCATCGGTGGCGAAGGGGGGCTTGTCGACCAGGGGGAAGGGGCCGACGACCCGCCACGACGCCAGGGGCCGGGGCTCGTCGGCCTTGAGGTCCGCGGCGGTTGAGGTCGCGTCCGCGTCCGCCGCCGCTGGCGCCGGGGCCGGCGGGGTGATCTTGCGGAGGCTGTCCAGGGCGTCGGCCAGGTTCCGCGCGCGGTGGGCGGCCCGGTCGCGCTGGGGCTCGGCGCGGCGCTCGGGCTCCAGGGCGTCGAGGATCGCGGCGGCCTCGCGCTGGCGGGTGGCCAGAGGCTCGACGCGGCGGGCGAGCTCGGCGGCGGCCTGCGCTGGGTCGTGGGGCACGCCGGGCTTGGGGGCGGTGTCGCGGAGGTGGTGCTCCAGCTCGCGGGCGACCTCCTCGGACTTCTGGCGGGCCTGGTGGATCTTGTCGCGCACCTGCTCGCGGCGGCGGTTCGGGTCGGGCAGGGCGTCGGCCAGGCGGTGCAGGGCGTCGCGGGCCTCGTCCAGGTGCCGCTCCACCTTCTGGGGCGTCGGGTCGCTCAGGTCATTCTTGACCTTGGCGGTGGCCTGGGCGGCGTTGCGGGCGACGTCCTTCTGCTCCGGCGGGGCGGCGATGGCGGCGGCGAGCTTGGCGACGGCCTCCTGACGCTCGGCCAGAGGCTTCAGCTTCTCGGCCAGCGCGGCCTTGGCCTCGGGCGCCTGGGGAGGAGTGTTGCGGGCCTCGCCGATCACGGCGGCCGTCTCGGCCTTGATCGCCTCCTCCCTGCGGGCGAGGCGGCGGGCCAGGGCCCTCGGGTCGTCGCGGGCGTCGTCCAGGTCGCGGGCCAGCTTGTTCAATTCGGCCTCGGCCTCCTCGGAACGCTGGCGAGCCTGCGGGAGGTCCCCCTTGGCGATCGGCTCGACAGCGCGGGCCAGGGCGTCGGCGTTGACCCGGGCGCGCTCGTTCTCCGCCAGCGGGTTGTCGACGCGCAGGGCGAGGCGGCGGGCGTCGTCCTCCAGGGCGCGCTGCTTCTGGGCCAGGGCCTTGAGCGCCGGGGTGGCGTGCTCGCGGTCGGCGGTCTTGCGGGCCTCCTCGCGCTGGGTCTCGGCCACGGCGCGGGCGCGCTGGGCGAGTTCGGCGGCCTCCTTGGCCTGGGCGGCGAGGGCCTCGGCCTTCAGGGCGGGGGACTTCCTCAAGAGGTCGTCCAGCTCGCGGCGGAGCTTCTCCTGCTCAGCCTGGAACGGGTCGAGCCCCGCGCGGTCGCCGGCCCTGGCCTCCTCGGCGCGGGCGGCGAGGTCGTCCTGCTTCTCGGCCAGGGCGCGGAGGCGGCGGCGGTCGTCGTCGAGCTTCTTCAAGTCGTCGAACTTGCGCTGAAGCTCGTCGAGCCTGGCGATCACGGCGCCGAGCCGGCCGTCGGCCTGCTTGAGGTCGTCCAGGCGCTTCGTCGCGTCGTCGTCGCGGCGGGCCGATTCCAGGGTGGCGCGGGCGGACTCGGCCTCGACCTCGGCAATCTGCCGGCTCGGGCGCGCCAGGGGCTGGAAGGTCGGATGCTCCTCGAAGTCGCGGGCGAGCCCCTGGAGCTGGTCGGACACGTCGCGCGCCGACGCCTCGCGCCCGGCCAGGGCCCGGGCGCGCTCGTCGTCCCAGGGGCCATTGCCGCGTCTGGCGGCGTCGGCGGCGAACCGGAGCTGCTCGGCGCCGCGGCGGTTCTCGGCGGCGAGCGTCTTGATCGCGTCCAGCAGGGCCTGGAGCCGGTCGCGCTCCGCCGCGCTCTGGCGGGCCAGCAGTGAGTCGGCCTGGGCGACGATCCTGAGCCCGTGCGTCGACGACCAGACCACATTCGGCCCGCGCGGGCTCGGCCGGTTGTCGGCCACCCGCGCCCGATAGGCCAGCGTGTCGCCCGGCTTCAGGCCCAGCGGCGCGAGGTTCAACGCCGCCTCCCCCCTGGCCGATCGCGTCCCGAGCCCAACCAGGGGGGCCTTGACGGACCCCGAGGCCGCCCCGGTGCTGCCGCTGGCCCGCTCGATCGCGTAGTGCAGCTCGGCCGTCGCCACCGCGAAATCGTCGTGCGCGACGACTCCCAGCATCAGCACGTCATCGGGCCGCGACACCTTGAGAGTGTCGGGCGCCGCCACCGCCAGGGTCGGCGGCGCGTCGGGCCGCACCGCGATGCGCCGGGGGGCCTCGGGCCGGTTGGCGATCCGGTACTCATCCTCCATCGCGAACGCGAACGGCCCCGAGGCGTCGGCCACGACCGTCGCGGCCCAGCGCCGGCCGTCGGCCGAGGGGCTGAGGGGGAACGCCTTCGACGCGGCCTTTTCCTCGGAGTTCGAGGCGGCCTTCGGCCACGAGACTTCGACCTTCGCCAGCGGCTTGTTGGCGGCGACTTCCAGGGTGATCCGGCTGTCCTCCCACGCCTCGACCCGCGCCGGGTCGCGCGCCGGGGCGGCGGGGAGCTTGGTGTACGAGGGGGGCTCGACGCGTGCCGACAGCGAGGCGACGGCCGGGGCCTCGACGGCCTGGATCGCGTGCGGTCGGCTGGCGGCCGGTCCGCTCTCGACGCGGTAGGTCAAGGAGCCGGCCACCCTCGGCAGGGTCACGGCGAATTGCCTGGCGGTCGCGGGCGTATCGGGGTCGGCGACCATCTTCGCGCGGCCCTCGACCCCCTCGGCGTCGGTCCAGATCAGGGTCGCCGCCTCGGGCGCGGGGGCGGTGCCGAACCGGGGCCGCACCTTCGCCGAGATCGGCAAATCCGAGCCGATCGCGACCACCTTGTCGCCCGGCTCGACCTCCAGCACGAACCGGCCGACGCGATCGACATCCGCCCAGGGGGTGAGGAACCGCTTCCACAGGTCCGCGAACGGGTCGGGCCGCGCCATCGCCGGCGCCGCGACGATCGCGAACGCGACCGCCCCCAGGATGAGCCGGTTGACCGCCCCTCGCGACGAGATTGAACCGGCGAGATCGAGTTTCCGGGCACTCTGGGCGGCATCCTCGGCCAGGGCGGCGATCAGTTCGGGCGAGCCGTGCGGCCGTCCTCGCAGGAGCCCCACGGCGCCGGTCAGGCGCTCGGCCAGTCCGGGATGCCCCCGCTCGGCGACCGCCGCCAGTTCAATCCAGCCGATCCGCCGCACCAGCGGTCGGACGACCCCCGCCAGCAACGCGATCGCCCCGGCCGCCACCCAGGCGCCCCAGATCGCCCACCGCGCGGCCATCGGCAGGACGAACGCGACGTCGGCCGCCATCCCGATCGCCGCGCCGACGGCCAGGATCAGCGCGAGGGTCCCGGCCCCCCGCAGCATCCCGAGCATCCTGAGCCGATGGTCCACTCGCCCCAGCCCGCGGCGGATCGCCCTGGGCAGGGCCAGTGGGGTGCGGGTTTCTGTGGTGACGGTGGCCATCGTGGAAGCTCCCTCGCTGTTCCAGTGTTGCGGGCTGATCCTGGATTTTGGGCTGCCCGTCCCGTTGGCACGCCTGAGTCTCCACCCAAAAAATTAGTAAGCGTTCACCCCCTGGGGACCCTAAAACGAGGGGTTTTCGACGAGACGATTGGACTCTGCGATCCCCATTGACCATCTTGAACAGTAGGTCAGCCAAAATTTCCCGTAAACTTTGGCCTTGGCTGTTCACTGGGTGGTTATGGTATTTCCAGCTCGTGAACGCTTACTTCTAGGAGATGCTTCACGAGCGGCTCCATCTCGCTCCAGATCGGATCGTAGTACGTCAGCATGCGGGATCTTGGCTCGTCTCGTCCCGAGCCGCAAACCCAATCGACGTAACGTGCTCGTTCCTTGTACCAGAAGTAGCGATGACGCTCTTTGTTGTCCTCCCCCATCAGGCTCGGGACGTTGTGCAGCAGTTCGAATTCGGCGTTGATCCAATCCCGGTTTCCGGACTCGACCGCCTGCCCCAGAACAAGAAGACCCACCCCCAGCATCTCCGCATACAACGACTCGAGTGGTGTCATCGCTGTCATTGCCTCGGAAAGATGTAAGCAGGAAGTTTCGTGATCCCCGCACGTCTCGCATTCTCGACTCGGGTGACTCCGTTCATTAGCCACAAGCGCCTGCCGTCAGTCTCGACCCAGATGGGCTCGTATTTCCGCCAGTTGAAAGGCCCGTGATCCAAGAGTTTCCGCGGGTCCGCGAACGGCCTGGATTCCGGCGGGATCAATTTGGATAAGTCTACGTCCTTGGGTGCCTTCGCTGCGACGATGCCTGAGTCGGGCGTAAGACCTCGGCTTCGGCCAGAATTCTCTATTATCGCGGACGCCTCGTCCGCGAAGTCGGCCGGAGTTCTCCTCGGACCGTGAACGTCTACCATTCTCCTTTCCAGAGACCATGCCAGGCCGGTTAAGGGCCCGCGTCCTCGCCAAACGTCCTGGTGAACGAACACGCATAAAAGCACGAAGAAACGGGTTGGGCTGTCGGTCACACCTGAATCGCCACTTTCATCAAAATAAGCCAAATGCATAGAATATAGCTTTTTTTGTCGATCGCGCATGGAAAGCAGGAACGATTGCGGAAGACAGATGCAGTTCTTGAGGTCCGGGTGGGGCCGTAAGCAGGGCGATCGCTTGTCGTTCTTCACGTCAAAACTTCCCGCCTAGCACATGATATCAGTCCTGCCTGTTCAAGGCAGCCCTGCTCGCTTCCGCAAGATCCACTCCACGCTCAGCACCCCGAAGAACATCGCGAGCGCCCACGGGCGGTCCCACAAGGGCGTCTCCTCGGTCCGCGTCTTGACGACGGTGCGGCTGAGGAGCAGGGGGGGCAGGGCGTCGGCGTCGAGCGGGGTGAAGACCTTGCCGCCGGTGGCGGAGGCGAGGCGCTCCAGGGGGTCGCGGGCGGCGGACAGCTCGACGCGCTCGGAGGTCATGCGGGGGGCGACTTCCAGGGTGGCTTCGGGGGCGGCGGTGTCGCCCTCGCCTTTGAGGGCGTCGGCGAGCTGCGGGGCGTCGAGGCGGACGACGTAGGAACCGGCGGCGAGGCCCGGCGCGGTGGCGGCGAAGACCCGGGGCTGGCCAGCGACGGGCCGCAGCGGCACGACGGCGACGGGCTCGCCCTCGGTGGTCGGCGGGGTGGCGCCGGGCTTGGTCTTGAAGACGCGGGCGACCAGCAGGAGGTCGGGGCCGACGCCGGCGACCCCCTCGGCGAAGCGGGCCTGGAGGCGCGGGCCGTCGCCCTCGGCGATCTTCGGGCGGTCGGGGCCGAAGCGGACCAGGGCGTTGCCGGCGGCCAGCTTGCCCGAGGCGGCCCAGCGCACCGCCTGGCCCCAGAAGCGGTGGTGGTAGGCGTCGCCGACGCGGTGCCGCCAGCGCCAGGTGGCGTCGGTGCCGACCCACAGGACTTTCCCCAGGCCATAAGGCTGCGCGGCGATGACGGCCGAGTCCGCGACCGGGCCGGAGCCGGCGAGCGCGGCCAGCACGGTCGCGCCGGGCTTGGCCTTGCCGACCAGGGCCCAGGGCAGGCGCGGAAGGCCCGACCAGATGGCGCGGCTGCGATCGGGGTCGGAGGCGAGCTGGAGCATCGGCCAGGCTTCCGCGGTCGCCGAGGCGACCGGGGCAATCGCCGCGCCCGGGGGGAGGCTCGGGTGCGCGGGGTCGGTCGCGGCGGGGTCGAAGGGGGCGAGCTTCGGCGCGAGCACCGGCAGGAGCTTGCGGACGGCCTCGTTGGCCAGCAACGGGCCGGGCCAGCCGCGCGGGCCGGGAACAAGGATGAGGGTGCCGCCCCGCTCGGCGACGTAGGCGTCCAGCCGCGCCCAGGCGTCCGGGGGCATCGAGGCCGGGTCGACGTCGCCGACGACGATGGCGTCGAACGCCCCGAGTGGGTCGGGCTTCGGCGTGGCGCCCGCGGCGGGCGCGTCGGGCGGCTTCGGGAACGCGTCGGCGTAGGCGGCGCCGCCCGAGTTGGGGTCGGTCTTCGGCTGCCGGAAGACCACGGCGTCGACCGCGACGCGCGGGTCCCGCGCCAGGGCGTTGCGCAGGTAGCGGAACTCCCAGCGGGCCTCGCCATCGACGAGGAGAACCTTCGCCTTGTCGTCGGCGACCTGCACGGTGACGGCACGCTTGTCGTTGTCGGGTCGGGCGTCGCCGAAGATCGGGCCGACGTTGGCGGTCAAAACCTGCGGGCCGACGGTTTCCAACGGGACGCGGAACGTTGCCACCGGCCGGGAACCGTCAGCCTGCCCGCGCACGAGCTTCCGCAGGGTCGCCCCGCCCGGGCGCGTGAGGGTCACGGGCACCTCAACGCCGGGGACGCCGTCGACCTTCACGGTCACCTCGACACTGGCGGTGTCCCCCTTGAAGACGCCGTCCGGGGCCTTGATCGCGGCGATCGCGGCGTCCTTGGGCGGGGTGGTCGAGCCGATTATCACGGGATAAATCGGGATACCACGCGCCGCCAGTCGGTCGGCGCCGCGGCCGGGGTCGCCGGGCGCGTTCTGGCGGCCGTCGGTCAGCAGGATGACTCCGAGCACCGGCGCGGAGTCGCCCCCCTTGAGGGCCAGGTCGAGCGCCGGGGCCCAGTCGGTCGTCAGGGTCGCGGGGTCGTCGGTCTTGGCCGGTTTCTTGAGGGCGTCGGCCAGGGTCTCGGGGGTGCCGTCGACGGCGTCGCGGGCAAAGCCGACGGCCTCGACGGCGTGGTCGGCGGCGACGGCCTTCATCCAGCCGCCCTCCAGCAGGCGGCGAGCGACCGCGCGCCTGGAGACGGTCGGCGGGGCCTCGGCGGGGCTGGAGCGGTGGTCCTCCGCCGGAGGCACGGGGTCGACCGTCGCCATGCTTTCGGACAGGTCCACGCCCAGGATCACCCGGCCCCGGACCGTCTCGCGATACGTCCGCGCGGCGATCGGCTCGAACAGGGCCGCCACCAGCGCCAGCGCCGCCAGCAGTCGCATCGCCAGCAGGGTCAGGCCGGTCGGCCGCGAGACGAGCTTGCGCTCGTAGCGATACAGCGTCAGGACCAGCGCCAGGGCGACCGCGCCGGCGGTGAGCCAGGCCCAGGCCCAGCCCCGGCCGCCGCCGGCCAGGACCAGGTGGCGCCCGCCGCCCAACGCGATCGTGAAGTCTTGGAAGTTCATCAAATTTGGGTTTCAGCCCGTGGATACCACGCCGCTTCAGCGGCGGTGGAGGAAACGCTTTTCCACGGCTTCAGCCGCTCCTCCTCTTGTACGAAATATCAAAATCCGTTACACTAAAAATATGAAACTCATGTTGCAACTTCAACTGCTGCCGTCCGCCGACCAGAAGGCCGATTTGCTGGCGACGATGGGGGGCTTTAACGCCGCCGCCACCTTCGCCGCGAAGGTCGGTTTCGAGGCCGGCGTCTTCGGCCAGGTGACGTTGCACCGGCTGGCTTACTACGCCATCCGAGAACGGTTCGGGTTGTCGTCGCAGATGGCCGTACGGGCGATCGGGAAGGCCGTCGAGTGCTTCCAGCGGGACAAGACGAAGTGTCCCGTCTTCAAGCCCCGTTCGGCCGTCTGCTATGACCAGCGGGTCTTGAGCTTCAAGGGGCTCACCGAGGTCAGCCTGTGGGTGATGACCGGACGCCTGCGTATCCCCTTCGTGTGCGGGGCGTACCAGCGGGAGCGGCAGGGCCGGATCAAGGGGCAGGCCGATCTCGTCTACCGGGGCGGCAAGTTTTACCTGCTCCGCACGATCGACTTGCCCGAGTCCGCCCCCATCACCCCGGTTGACGTGATCGGTGTTGACCTGGGGATTGTGCAATTGGCGACCGACAGCGACGGCAATTCCCCCAGTGGAGAAGCGGTCGAGAAGGTGCGGCGGAAACACCATCGCAATCGCAAGGGTCTCCAGAGCAAGGGGACCAAGGGGGCGAAGAAACGGCTCAAGGCCCTGGCGGGCCGGGAGGCCCACTTCCGCCGGCATACCAATCACTGCATCAGCAAGGCCATCGTCACGCTCGCCAAAGGCACCGATCGCGGGATCGCCGTCGAGGAACTCGGCGGCATCAGGGATCGGACTCAGTTCCGCAAGCGTGACCGGGCCAAACATTCGGGTTGGGCCTTCGCCCAGTTGAGGGCCTTCCTGGAATATAAGGCGAAGCTCGCGGGTGTGTTCGTCGTCGCGGTCGACCCCCGAAATACCAGCCGAACATGCTCTGCATGCGGGCACGTCGCGAAGGCCAATCGCAAGAGCCAATCGTCCTTCGCTTGCGTCCAATGCGGGTTCTCCCTCAACGCCGATCTCAATGCTTCCCGGAACCTTCGGGTCCTGGGATTGGGGGCTTGTAAACGCCCCTCGGAACTGGCGGTCGTTGACTCCGGCTGGAACCCGGACGAGATCAGCCGGAAAGCCGCCGCACTTTAGTGCGAGCGGAAGTTTACTCCGAAATCACCCCGGGGCCTGGGACAGCCAGGCAATAATCAGCCACACGAGCAGGATCGTGGCCACGAACAGCCCGACCGTGAACGCCCGCGCCTGCGGGCGGTCGTCCGATTGGTACAGGTGCCAGAAGAACATCAAGATCTTCAGCATCTTAGCGCTCGAACAGGTGGGGGACGAACCGGCTGGTATTTTGCGTGATCCTCTGGGCGTCCTCGAGGCGATACGTGGCCCGTTCGATCAGGTCGACCTCGCTGGCGTGGAAGGCGTAGTACGCCCCCTCGTCCCAGTAGGGCGCGTCGTCGGCGGAGTGGAAGAGGAACCCCTGCGCCTCGACGAGGCGCCTCCAATCGTCGCGGGGGGCAATGGTGATCCGGCGCATGTCAGGAGCCCGCCGAGTGGCCCATCGAGCCGAATCCGCCGCGACTCGTCCCGCCGGGGCTGGAGACGCCGCCCCCGCCGCCGCTGCCGCGCCCGCCGCCGCCCGGATTGGAGCGGACGCCGCCGCCGCCGCCGATGGGCACGGGGATGAAGATCGGGGGCCGGTAGTGGCCGCCGCCCTGGTGCGCGGATTGGTCGTGGTAGTTCGCGACCCCGTGCTCGGCATGCTCCAACGACCGCCGCGCCTCGCGTTCGGGGTCGCGGGAGCAGCCGGCGAGGAACGCGGTGGAGCCGAGCAGGACGAGGGACACGGAGCGGCTGGAGCGAGGCATGGGGGGGAGCCTTTCCCTCGCGGGACGACGCGGGCCGTGCCCATCGTACCCGCGAGGCGGCCGGCGCCGCCACCTCGGGGGTCAGGCGACATCGGCGATCCCCCGGCCCCGCACGAGCTTGCGGGTCAGCCAGACCTCCACGCAGAGGCCGCCCAGAGCCGCCAGGACCAGGGGGCGCCAGACCTCGCGACGGCCCGCGACGTCGGCGGCGAAGAGGCGCCCGGCCAGTCGCGCCGGCTCGGTCTCGAACGCCAGGGGCCACCCCTTCGCGAGCGTGGCGGCCTCGGCAGGCTCCAGCGGCCGGAGGTCGGCCTCGCGGCCGTCGGCGGCCACCGCGACATACGCCGAGCCTCCCGGCGGGTCGGGCAAGCGGACCTGATACAGACCCGGCTCGCCCGTGTCGTCCAGCCGCGCCTTCGTCGCGCTGTCGGCGCGGAGGATCTCGGCGCGGGCCTTCCCACCGCCGGGGGTGATTACATCGAGGCCGGTCACGGAGGCGGGCGGGGCCGGGTCGAGGTCCACGACGATCGGCTCGCCGGGGCGGACGGAGCGGGCGCCGGCGTCGGCGTCGGCCAGGTGGAAGATCAGCTCGTGCGCCCAGGGGACGAAGTCGGGGTTGACCGGCAGGGTGCCCCCCTCGGCGTCGACCGGGCCTGCCAGCACGGCCACGCGCCCCTTGCGATAGGGCCGCTCCACGACCCAGGGGTCGCCGTTGTCGAGCCGGGCGGGGACCGAGGCCCCCTTGGCCGGCTCCAGCACGCGGTAGGCGAACAGGTCGGCGCCGGCCAGCGGCGGGTCGTCCCCCTGGCCGAAGGGGGTCAAGGACGGCCCGGTGAACGTGCGAGGCGCCGGGTGGGCGACCGCCTCGCGGCGGGAGGCGTCGCCCTTGATCGGGCCGAGCCGCGCCGGCAGCCAGCCTTCGCCCCCCTGGGACAGCACCTCGTTGGCGAAGGCCGCGTCGGTGCGGTCGCCGGGGGCATACAGGACGCCCCCCCCTTCGCCCAGGAACGTCGCCAGCGCGCCGACCTGCTTGGGGTCGAGCCGATCGACGTTCGCCAGCACGACGACGCGCTTCCCCTTGAGGGCCTCGGGGCCGAAGGCGTCGGCGCGGACGACCTCCGCGCGGACCTGCAAGACGTCGGCCCCGGCCGGGGCCAGGGCGGCGCGCAGGAAGTCGGTCTCACCCGTCAGGGGCTCGCGCCCCGGCTCGCCATCGACGAGCAGGACCGGCAACGCCGCCGTCACCTCCACGGCGCGCGATGCCTCGTCGTCGGCGGCCAGGGGGTCGTCGCCCCCGGCCAGGCGGACGGTCAAGGCGTGCGAGCCCGGCGTGGCGATCGCCGTCTTGAACGTGATCGGCGCCTTGCCCCCCGCGGGGATCGGCCCGACCGCCTGCGCCATCCCGGGCGCGGGCTGGCCGTCGACGAGCAGTTCCGCGGTGCGCGACAGCGGGCCGGGACCGGAGTTGGCGACCGAGGTGGTGACGGTGATCGGCAGCTCCGGCGTGATGAGCCCGCGCGAGAGCTCCAGCGGAGCGATCGAGCCGTTGGGCCCGTCGGCGGCGGAGGCCCCCGCGCCGAAGGACAGCGACCAGAGCCGGGGCGCGACGCCGTTGCGGCGGCCGAGGTCCTTGTGCAGCTCGCGCAGCAGGGCCCACCGCGCCGGCTCGTCGGGCCGCCAGGCGAACCGCTGGTCGTCGCTCAGCACCACCACGTCGCGGCCGGGGTTGCCCGGCTTCTCCAGGATGCGGAAGGCTTCCGCGAGCGCCGCCGGCAGGTCGCTCGCCCCCCGCGCCTGGGGCGCCTGGCCCAGCGCGGCCTCGACCTTGCGCAGGTCGAAGCTTGCCGGCGCGACCAGCGGGCGGACCCGGTCCTTGGCGACCAGGACCGCGACGGAGTCGCCCGGCCCGAGCTTGCCGACGAACCCCTTGGCCCAGGCCAGGGCGCGCTCGCGGGGCGTCGTCCCGCCGGCCTTGCGACCCATGCTGTCGGAGCCGTCGAGGATCAGGACCACGTCGCGACGTTCACCGCCGAAACTTCCGCCCCCGCCCCCGCCCCCGCCCCCGCCCCCGCCCCCGCCCCCGCCGCCGGGGCCGGCGACCCCCGCTGCCGCGTCGCTCGCCGAGGCGGGCTTGGGGGTCCAGGCGGGGCGCATCAGGGCGAGGGCGACCAGGGCCAGCAGCGCCATGCGGCCGAGCATCAGCAGCATCTCGGTGAGCTGGAACTTCGCCCGGGCGCGCCGGCCGATGTCCAGGAACTGCATCGCCCCCCAGTCGACGACGGTGGTCCGGCGCCGGTTGAGGAAATGGATCACGACGGGGATCGCCACGCCGGCCAAACCGCCGACCATCGCGAGGTTCAGGAAGGCCCAGCTCAACGTCCACCTCCGGCGTTGTGGGCGGGGCCCGCCCGCCCCCGGCTGGCCCTCGCCGCCAGGTAATCCAGGAGCGTCCGATCGTGCGGCACGGCGGTGGAAACCTTGTGGTAATCCGCCCCCATCGCCGCGACGCGCTCCTTCAGGGTCGCGAGGAACTCCGAGAACCGCTCCAGATACGCCGCCCGAAGCGCTGCCGGGTCGACCCGCAGGTTGTGGCCGAGGTTCTCCAGGTTGCGGAACCGGGCCGGGCGACGGAACGGAAATTCCTCCTCCTCCGGCGCCAGGACGTGGAAGAACAGGACCTCATGCCGCCGGTGCCGCAGGTGCCGCAGGGCGTTGGTCAACTCGTCGACCTTGTCGAACCCGTCGGACAGCACGATCACCAGCCCCCGCCGCCGGATGCGCTCGGCCAGGCCGTGCAGGATGCCGCTCAGGGGCGTCTCGCCGCCGACCTTCGCGTCGGTCAGCGTCTTGCAGAGGACCGAGAAATGGTTGGGCGCCGAGCGGGCGGGGATCATCGCGCGGACGTCGCTGTCGAAGGTCACCAGCCCTACCGCGTCGCGCTGGCTAATCATGAGATACGCCAGGGCCGCGGCGAGCTGTCGCGCGTGCTCGAACTTCGACACCGTCCGCCCCGCGTACCCCATGCTGCCGGAGGTATCGACGACAAGGTATGCCTTGAGGTTAGTTTCTTCCTCATATTCCTTGACGTAATAGCGGTCCGTCTTGCCGAACGCCCGCCAGTCGATGTGCCGGATCTCGTCGCCGGGCCCATACTGCCGGTGCTCGGCGAACTCGACCGAGAACCCTTTGAAGGGGCTCTTGTGCAGGCCCGACATCACCCCCTCGACCACCAGTTTCGCCAGCAGTTCCAGGCGGCCAAAGCGGGCCAGGGCGGCGGGGTCGAGGAGGGTGGAGGCGGCGTCGCTAGTGGTGTCTGGTGGCATTGCGGCCGGGTCCTGGGGCTCTGGTTCGTCCGTCAATGTGCCGAATGGGCCAACTCGGAGGAAACGCTGATCGCCCCGCCCTCGCTGTCCATCACCCTCGCGATGCCGTCCAACGGATGTGGGACGGACCGCCTGAGGGCGACGGCCCGGCGAGGGCCTGCTAGAATCTGCGTCGGAGGGTCGCCGCCGCGGGCCTCCGGGAGCGAATCGACATGGCGACCATCCCACGCACCGCAGTCGGTCGCGAGATCGACTACCCGACCTCCGACGGCAGGCCAATGGCCGAGACCGACACCCACCGCCGGATCATGGTCGACCTGATCCAGACCCTCCAGGATTTCTACGCAGCCGACCCAATGGTCTACGTCTCCGGCGACCTGATGCTGTTCTACGAGGAGGGCGACCGCCGCAAGCATCTTGCCCCCGACGTCTTCGTGGTCAAGGGCGTGCCCAAGGAACCGCTGAGGGAGTACTACCTGCTCTGGAACGAGGGCAAGGGCCCCGACCTGGTCGTCGAGGTGACCTCCAAGACTATACGCCGGGAAGATCGGACCAAGAAGCCGGCGGTTTACCGCGACATCCTGAAGGTCCCGGAATTCTTCCTTTTCGACCCCTTCGAGGATTACCTCGATCCACCGTTCCAGGGACATCGGCGGGTTCGCGGGCGATACATCCCGATCCAGTCGGTGCGCGGCCGGCTGCCGAGCGCCGTGCTGGGCCTGCACCTGGAGCGGGGCGGCCCGGAGCTGCGGTTGTACGACCCCGAAACCGGCCGCCGACTGCCGACGCGCGCCGAAAAGCTTCTGGAGGCCGAGGCCAAACTGGGCCGGTCCGAGATCCGGCTGGATCGGGCCGAGGCGGAGATCGGTCGCCTCCGCGGGGAATTGGAGGAATTGCGGGGCCGCCTGCCCGGCGGGGCGTGAGGGGTGCATCTCAACGCGACCCCACCAGCCGCGACGCCGCGCGCTCGGGCGGGGCGGGGATGGCGGTCAGCAGGTGGTCGATGACGAGGTCGGGGTCGATCCCCTCGGCCTCGGCGTGGAAGGTGGTCATGATCCGGTGCCGCAAGACCGGCAAGGCAATGTGCTTGATGTCGGCGACGCCCGCGTGGACGCGGCCTTCCAGCAGGGCGCGAGCCTTGGCGCAGAGGATCAACGCCTGGCCGGCGCGGGGGCCGGCGCCCCACGAGACGTACTTCCGCACGTACTCGGTCGCCTCGGGCTGGTCCGGGCGGCTGGCGCGGACGAGGTCGCGGGCGTACTGGAAGACGTGCTCGGCCACCGGCACGCGCCGCACCAATCCTTGCAGCACCACGATCTGCTCGGCCGACAGGGTCACGTCGGGCTGCTCGCCGGGGCCGCCCGTCGTTTGGCGGAGGATTTCCAGCTCCTCGTCCGCGGTGGGGTAGGGCACGCGCACGTTGAGCATGAAGCGGTCGAGCTGGGCTTCCGGCAGCGGATACGTCCCCTCCTGCTCGATGGGGTTCTGCGTCGCCAGGACGAAGAACGGGTCGGGCAGGGCGTAGGTCCGCCCGGCGGCGGTGACGTGCCGCTCCTGCATCGCCTCCAGCAAGGCGGCCTGGGTCTTGGGCGGGGTGCGGTTGATCTCGTCGGCCAAAATCATGTTGGCGAAGATTGGCCCGTGGATGAACGTGAACTGGCGGCGGCCGGTCTCGGGGTCGTCCTGCAAGATGTCGGTGCCGGTGATGTCCGAGGGCATCATGTCGGGCGTGAACTGGATGCGCCGGAAGGAGAGGCTCAAAATCCGGGCCACCGTGCTGACCAGCAGCGTCTTGGCCAGCCCCGGCACGCCGATCAAGAGGACGTGCCCCCGGGCGAAGAGGCCGGTCAGAAGCTGTTCGACGACCTCATCCTGCCCGATGATGACCTTGGCGATCTCCGCCCGCATCTTGCCGTAGGCTTCCGACAGGTCGGCCGCGGCGGCCAGGTCGTTGCGCGACGGTTCGGCACTCTGGGGCATGATCGCGCGGTCCTTTAAGACAAGTGTCGTTCCGAAGCCGAATGTCGAGGGACGGAGGCTCGCACGACTCATACGGTCGGCGCAGGCGTCCATGTTGGCGCGTTCTCCGACAATCGTGCAATTTTCCGGGCCGACCTCACTCCGCCGCCTCGTCGTCGAGCGAGTCGCGTAGCACGTCGTCCACGGCGATCGGGTCGAACGCCGCGGCGATGCCCCCGGGGGCGAAGCTCAGGGCGATGAGTCCGCCCGGCCCGTGATCGCGACGGTCGGCATAAGACAGGGGCTCGTCAATCGGGTTGTTATAGACCTCGATCCTCCGGGCGCGGACGTTGACGATCCAGTACGGTGCGATCCCCGCCGCCGCGTAAGCCCGCAGGCAGGGGCCGGCATCATCGGAATAGGTGCTGTCGGACACCTCGACCAGCAGCGCGACGTCGGCGGGCGTCGGCCGGCGCCGCCGATAGGCCGATCGCGGCCCGCGCAGGGCGGTGATGTCGGGCTGGGGCAGGAAGCCCTCCGCAAGTGCGATGGGATGTCCCTGATAGATCGTCCAATCGGCCGTCGGGAGCCGCCCGAGGAGGATTCGATAGAGGTTGCCGACCGCGTTGATGTGGGGCGGGTTCTCGGGCATCGGCTCGATAATTTCCCCGTCCCAGAGGTAGGTCCGGCCGCCTTCCCGGATCAAGCCCCCGGCGACCATGCGATCGAACTCCTCGCTGGTCCACCGGCGTCGCACCCTCCCGGAGGTTGGAATCCTCGCGATCGTGCCGCCCATGATCGCCTCCGTGGTTCAGCCGCCCGCGGCCTTCTTCGACGCGGGAGCAGGGGCGGGGGTCGAGGGGACGGGGGTGACGCCGCCTCCCGCGGGGTCGGCGGGGCGCGCGATGGCGATACCCAGGCCGATGTCGTTGGCGGCGTCGTAGGCGAACACGGCTTTGAGGTGCATGGTGGTGAAATCGGCCGACAGCAGCATCGTCTTGCGCGCGGTCTCCTCGCGGGCTCGCCGCATCTTTTCCAGGAGGGCCTCCTGGGCGATGGGCTCGCCGTCGAGCTTGAAGGCCCCCGCGGCATCGATCTGGACGAGGATGAATTCCTTCTTCATCTCCTCCAGGGTGCGCTTGCCCTGCGCGACGGGTTCCTGCTGCTCCTTGTCCGGGTTGGGCTTGGGGACCTCCAGCGACTTGTACAGGATGGTGGTCGCCGTCACCAGGAAGAACAGCACGAGCTGGAAGGCCACGTCGACCATCGCCGCCAGGTCAAGTTCCTCGATCGTCTCGGCCGAGCCGCGGGCCAGGGTGAAGTCGGCGGCCTCCTCGTCCTCGTCCCGCGGGTCGATCGGCCCCAGTTCCTCCTCCGGGTCCTCCTCGTCGAACCCGTCGGAGGGCAGGGGGTTGTCGTACGTCGCGTCCAGCAGGCCGTCGGGGTCGAGCTCCATCGCGAACGCCTCGTCGCCCCCGTCGAGCGGCTCGGGCTCGGGCTCGGGCGCAGGTTCGGGCGTGGGCTCGGCGGCCATTTCGGGCGCCGCCGACGACTCGGGGGCGTTCAGCTCGGGCAATTCGGTGAAGCGCGACCAGGGGGCGGAGCTACCGGCGGCGCGGACGAGGTCGTCCTCGCGGATCGACCCGGCGGCCCTGGCGGCGCGGACCTGCGGGGTGCTCAGGCCACGCTCGACCTCCATGCGATCGCTGTGGAAGACATCCCAGCTCGACACGGTTCGCCTCGCCTCGATTTGACTTGATCTGGATCAGAACAGCATGTCAGTGCGCTTCCTGGACGCCGATGTGCAGGGTGGCGCCTTCGACATCGGCCACGGCGGCGGCAATCTTGAGGACAGAGCCGTGGGGGACGGCGCCGTCGGCCTCCAGGACGACCTTGCTCTTGCCCTCGCGGACGCCGTCGGCGATGGCTTTCTTGATGAAGTCCATGCTGTCGGGGGGCTGGATCTTGCCGTCGGGGCCGTATTTGGCGCCGATGCCGACGTAGAGCCTCGGCTCGGCGCCGGGGGCCTCCGGCTTCATGACGGTCACGAAGGTCGCGGCCGACTCCTCGATGCCGACGCCGTGGCGCGCCGGGGGTGTCTCGACCTTGTCGCCGCCGGCCATCTGCGTCGAGAAGAGCATGAACGTCATCAACTGGAACACGACGTCGACCATCGGAGTCATGTCGATGTGTTCGTCGCGTTCCTCGCTCACCTGGCGTCGCAAGAGCATCGGCGTTCCCCGTTCCGTTCAATCAATGCAGCACGGCGCGGTGGGTACCGGAGCGCGAGGCCGGGGCGTTGCGCCCGGCGGTCTCGTAGTGTTCGAGCACCTCCATGAAGTCGCCAAGCTGGCGCTCGGTGACGTCGCGGAGCTTGCGCAGCTTGGCATGGATGTCGTTGCCCAGGATCATCATCGGCGTGGCGATCAGAAGGCCCGCGCCGGTCGCCCAGAGGGCCAGGGAGATGTCGGCGGCGAGGTCGTTGGGGTTGACCTTCTCGGAACTGCCGATGCGCCCGAAGGCGCCGATCATGCTCGCCACGGTCCCCAGCAACCCCAGCAGCGGGCCCATGCGGACGATCGTGCTGATGGACGCCAGGCGGTTCTCCATCGCGGCGATGACCTCGGTGTGAAACTCCATCACCAGCAACTGCTTGACCTTGGCGATCCCCTTGTGGCGGTTGCCCAGCGCCACGGCCATCAACTGCGCCAGCGCGGTGTGCCAGAACGGGGGGTTCTGGCAGGCGGCGATCGCCTCGTCCGCCTTGCCGCCCTTGGCCAGGATGTCGCGGACGCGCTTGATCACCTCGGCGGCCTGATCGCCGGTGAGCTTTTTCTTGCCGAGGGTGCGGTACAGGAGGATCGCGTTGTACGTCCCCCAGACGGCCAGCAGGGCGAGCGCGGCGTAAACGACATTGCCGAACTTGTCGATAATGGCCGGGACATCGATCCCGCCCTTGGGCTTGACCGCGGCGAACAGGAAGACGCTCAGGTTCATTGCCAGAAGCCTCGCGCGAGCCGGTGAGAGGCAGGACAAACAGGCCGATCGTCGCGGGCGGCGGGCGGGAGGATGGCCGATGGCCATCGTCGGCCGGATTCCCCGATCGCCAGCCCGATCGGCCCATTGTGCCGTGCCGGAGCGGGCGCCCGCAAGGGGCGCGTGGCCCGGCTGCCCGAGAGCCGCGAGGGGGGGGTAGCGCTCTGGATTCTGGAGAGTCGACGAGCGTAGCCTCACTCCAGAATCGAGGGCGACACTCGCGAGGGGAGCGTTTTACTTGCTCGCCTTGCGGGCCTTCTTCTTCGCGGCGGGTTTGGCGGTGGCCTTGCCGGTCTTCTCGCGGAGTTCCTCGATCCTGACCGAGGCCTCGGCCTTGGTCAACTCGTCGCCCACGTCCTCGCCGGCCTGGGTGGCCAGGGTGTGAAGGTACGACTCCTGGGCGCCGGTCATCGGCTCGTCGCCGGTGGTCCAGTCGGCGGGGTCCTTGATCTTGCCGTTGTCGGTGTCCGCGGTATTCCGGTCGCTCATCGAAAAAGCCCTCGCGTCCGATCCCCACCGCGCGCCGGGGGCCGTCCCCGCGGGCGGCTGTCCACCCGGCGTGCATGGACTCCCGTACAGAAAAGGGCATGCCGGGTCAGGCCGATCAGAGGCGGCGGGTTCCAGCGACGTTGACGCCGCTGCCGATGACCAGGTCATGGTGGTACGCCCAGTCGTACAGGCGGCCGGAGCGGGCCGGGGGCAGGACGGCCAGGTCGCCGAAACCTTCCTCGGCGAACCAGGATTTCAGCTCCTCGACGGTGTGATGCGACTGGTGTTCGGGGGCGTACCAGTCGAAGTTGTCGCAGACGCGGAGGGTCCAGTCGGGGTGGTTCGAGAAGTTGGCGACCTTGTTGAGCGTCCGATTCCACCCGGGGATGCTCCCGACGACGCCCAGGCCCGCGCAGAGAGTTTCCAGCGCCCGAGCCGGCAGGCGGGTGGTCAGGGCGCGGAGGGCCGAGTTGAGCCACTCCTGGGGCGGGGTGTTGCGGCGGTAGAGCCAGACGGCCAAACGCCCCCCCGGCTTGACCTTCGCGGCGACCTGGGCGAACGCCCGGCGCGGGTCGGGGCTGTGGTGCAGCACGCCGACGGAGAAGGCGGCATCGAAGGCGGCCCCGGCCAGGGGCAGGTTCAGGAGGTCGGCCTGGACGATCCGGACGCCTGGGAAATCCTGGCAGAGCGCGGCGGCCTTCTCCACCGCGGCACTGAGGTCCACGCCGACGACCCGCACGCCGTGCGCACCCAGCAAAACCGCGTACCGGCCACCGCCGCAACCGGCGTCCAGGACGAGCTTTCCGGTGAGGTCGCGGGGATTCAGTCCGGTCTTGAGGCGGAAGGTCGCCTCGTCCTCCACGGGGCGGGCCACGTCGTAGCGGTTCCACTGCCGGCCGAAGCTGGCGACGTAAGGCTCGCCCGCGAACCGAGGAATTCCGCCGACGATCGGGACGCGCCGGCCGCACGCGGGGCAGGAAAGGTTTTCGCCGCAATCAAGGGTGGCGCCGCAGTCCGGGCATCGCAGCGGGTTGGAACCGTCGTTTCCCATGTCCCCAGTCTACTCGCCCGACCGGCGGCCGTCTCCAAAACCCCTGCGGAGAGTGCGCCCGCGGATTGCGGCCTTTCGTCGGGCCGCTTCCCACCGGCCATGACCACTGGCGCACCCGCTGATACGTCGGCGTTCTGAAATTTTTACGACAGGCGATTGACCGTTGAAAAAAAACACCGTATATTTCGGGTTGAAGGGTTTGTCGTCATCGCGAGA
>JAABUQ010005276.1_pt1 | contig 20847 bp, 19 predicted proteins | sample 5560001 | NCBI WGS metagenome assembly JAABUQ01 (sample SAMN10711888, study PRJNA513371) | rock metagenome | isolation source: Antarctica rocks | place: Antarctica: Victoria Land, Finger Mt nord | collected 2015-12-18
TGCCGATCACGCGGCCCACGACCGGCTCGGCATCCGTCCCTGATTGTAGCACGAAGCTACCCGCCGCGCGCTCCTGGCCCCGGTCGGCGAGCGCGCGGTTGATCGCCTTCACGATGTCGCCGCGCTCGCCAAGCTCACGCAGCGTGGGTTCCAGTCGGTCGGAAAGGGTCCAGACGCCGGGCTCGGCTTCCTCGGCGAGGTTGTAACGCGCCAATGTCTGCAAGCGCCCGATTCGGAGTGTTCGGTCCAAGTCGGCCTGCACTTGACCGGCCTCGGGGCGAAGGTCGAGCACGCGCTCGGGCGCTTCGGCGATCATCGTGCGGTCGATGCGCGTGAAGCGTTCGGCCGATACCTCTGCTTCCAGCTTGGTCCGCAGCTCCAGGTCGGTCTCCGGCCCAAGCTCCAGCGTCGCCAGCGCCTGCGCCCGCAGCCGTACTCCGTCGGTGATGTAGTCCTGCGCGATGATCAGATCCTTGCCCGCATCGTCCTTGCCCCGGACGACGACATGGCTGTGCGGGTGACCCGTGTTGAAGTGATCGACCGCGACCCAATCGAGCCTGGTGCCGAGATCGTCCTGCATCTGGGCCATCACATCACGCGTGAAGCCGCGCAGGTCGGCGAGCTGGTCGCCGTCCTCGGGGGCGACGATGAAACGGAAGCTGTGCCTGTCACCTTCGCCGCGCTCGACGAATGCGCGCCCGTCCTCGCGGTCGCGCTCGGGGCCATAGAGTTGCCCGCGCTCGCCGTCGCGGGTCGTGCCGTCGCGCTGGAGATAACGCAGGTGGGCACCAGCTGCACCACTGCCGAGCCGGTGCCGCACGATACGCGCCTTGACCACCACCCGCCGCTGGCGCGCGCCGGAGCCGCCCCGGTCTGCGCCCAGCCTGAGCCGATCGGCGACCGCCTGGCCCCGCCCGATCCGCGAGCACCGCCCCTTCCCGGCCCCGCCCCCGCGACGGCCGCCGCCGCGCAACTGAGCGGCCGTCAGCGGCCGACCGTTCGCCTTCGCCGCCGCGCGAAGGACTTGGTTGATGAAGCTTGTAGGCTGGGCCGGGCGCGCCTCTCGGGAGCGCGCACGGCCGGGACGGATAATGAAATCGGAGCTGTCTTCCCTGGCCATGGTGGCAAGCTTGCGCCGACAAACCCGCAGAGCAAGGGCTGAGACGAGAGAGGTGTGCTCCAGCGCAGAAAGACAGGGGTTTACGCGTGTGCGCACCTCCCGACCATCACGCGCAACCTCGAAAAACAATGTGCAGACAACGACTTAGCGGCAAACACGGTGTTTGCTTTAATCTTGCGCTCCTAATCGGGTTCTTTGCTTTGCGGGCAACCATCTTCGCTTCCTCTTCGCTATTCTACTCCATTCCACTCCGCAGTGCGATACTCTACTCCAGCTGCTCCGGGCGCTGGGTGACCCACATTCAGCGTCGAAGTCTTGGTGCGCCGCGCACTCCTCCGCGCTCATCGACGGCGGGTTTTGGACCGTCTGGGCGGTCGTCGGTCCGTCGCGGCGCATGCTGGCATCGGATTGGCGGGGCATCATCACAGGCAATCGAGCGTGGTCGAGGATCGCCCCCGCCACAGGCAAGATATCGTGCTTCCCGCATTCCATCGACTGCACCAGTCCTCATCCGCTTTGGGCGGATCTCCGTTGCGCTCAGGCGACCATCGCCGAGCGATTGATGGGATCTCCGAGCGTCACGCGTAGACGCCCAGGAGCTTGCGATCCTTGACCGACGGCGCGTCGCCCGCGCTGCCGTTCGCGGGCCGATCGGTGTATTCGGTGCCGTGGCGCCACATCGCGTGCATGACGACCGCGAGCTTGCGCGCGACCGCCACCACCGCCTTCTGGTGGCAGCGTTTGGCGATCTTCATGCCCCACGTCTTGAGCGCGGTCTTGCCCTTGAAGCGCGTCAGCATCGCGCTCGCGGCTTCGTAGAGCGCGCGGCGGACATCGGGATCGCCCGCCTTGCTGATGCGCCCCTGGCCGACGCGGCGCAGCGTCGTCAGGAACGGCTGGAGCGCCGCCGCGATCGCCTCGGGCTCGGTGATCACCGCGCGCTCCATCAGCACCGATCCATGCTCGTCGACGACGCAGATCGCGGTCTCGTCCACGCCCACGTCCAATCACGCGAAATGCTCCACCGCCGTTTTCCTCCGTGGCTTGGGCGGACGAGGGATGCCGCCCGCGACGGCGACAACGCCCGTGACGGGCGGCGGAGCTGGGGTGGTTCGAGGCGCGCGGGTACTGCCATGCCCGATTACACCGGCAATCGTCTTACTCTTAGATCAAGCACCGAAGACACTACGCCAGAGCACGCTATACCCGTCTTGATCACTTGGCCAACCCTGATCCATTTCGCTCTGTGAAGATGCTATCGACCGCGAGTTGGCGGAATCCGATCGGTTCACGACGAACATTCCGGGCGCTGTTGGAGCAACATCATCACCGCCGATCTCGTGCGGCTCGACGGCTCCTTCGTTGCGCTTGATCGGTGTAGTTGGCGACGCTGAACGTACATCGGCGTTGACCACGAATAGCGGTGCTTGCATCCACTGGACCGGCTTTTCGGAATGGATAAGGAAGGCACGGGAGCTGTCCACGTCGCGTCGATCCGCTGCGAGCCGAGCAAGATACGTGCGCGTCTCGGGCGGCAGCGTAACGCTCGCCGACCGGTATAACTCGTAGCGCGCCGGACCCGCGTATAGGCGGCGAGCGCGCCCGGCCAGCCGTATCGGTCGTGCAGTTCGTGCAGGTAGGCCGTGCCCGACAGCATGTTATCGTGCACGTTGAACGGATCGCTGCCGAGCCGCATCGCCTCCGCATTTCGGCCCAAGTCCCGGGCATCAGCTGCATGCAGCCCATCGCTCCGGCACGAGACACCGCGTGCGGACGGCCAGCACTCTCCACCCCAAGGACGGCAGCGACGACAGTAACCGGCAATCCGAAGGCGCGCGCGGCAATCGGCACCTCGTCGGCGCAAGAACGCGGGCCAGAAAAGGAGGAGATCGACGCGGATTGTGCGCTCGCGTTGCCGAGCAGCGCGTGAGTCTGATCGGGCCGCCGGAACGGCTGAGCGGCGACGCTACGCTGGCCGAACTGCTGGAGCGGCATCCGGTCATCCTGCCCACGCGCGACGATAGCGTCCGCACCGGCTTCGATGCGCTGGCCGCGCGCCTTGGCATTCGTCCGCAGATCGTCGCCGAGGTGGACGACATGGCCATGATGCGCCTGCTGGTGCGCGAAAACATCGGCCTGGCGGTGCTGCCTCCCATCGTCGTCCGGGAAGAACTCGCGACAGGGCTGCGCGAGGCCGATCATCTGCCGGACATCTTCGAAATCTTCTACGCGGTGACCTTGGACAGTAAATTCCCGAACCCGATCGTGGCTTCTCTCGTTCAGGTAGATGCGTTGGCATATGGGTAGAGTGGACCAAGCGGCTTTGCGCTTTGTGTTGCCCGATAGGCCGATTGCCGACCTGCCGTCCCCGCCCACACTGCAACAGGTTGTTATAACCGGATCATCGAAGACGGATCGGCTTAAAGCCGCAAAGCCGCGTCCACGCCGAACCGTGGACGCAGCTCGTCGCAAACGCGGATCACTCCGGTTGGGTGAACTTCCACACGCGGATGCCGCGCGCGCGCGCCTTGTCGGCGAGGTTGGCCGAGACGCCGAGCCGGGGAAGACGACGACGCCGATCGGCATGGCCTCGAGCATCGCGTCACCGCCCACCGCACGCTCGCGCTGCGGGACGCTGTGGCCAATAGCCAGCACGTCGCCATGACGGCGCTCCTGCACAAGCTCGTCTCCGACAGCTTTCAGCGCGTGTCGGCGTCGGGCAGCTGCCTGGAGGCATCGATCCGTCATGTCTTCTTCCCGGCGCAGGCCGACGACCTAAAGGACAGCGCGTCCGCTAAGGGAGTCGAGGAGCGGCAGAAGGCGTGGGCGGCCGACCTGCCGCTCGGGGACGACCAGGCGCTCTGGGATCGGATCGACACGCTCGACGAGGCGAGCCGGTCGGCGCTCCTGGCCCACTGCATCAGCTTCGGCGTAAACGCGCTCGTCGAGAAGGTCGATCGCTACGGCGGCGCCGGGCTGTCGCAGCACGCGCTGGAGCGCCGCATCGGCCAGGCCGACCGGCTCGCCCGGGCAGTCGGGCTCGACATGGCCGACGCCGGCTGGACACCCACGATCGGCAACTACCTCGGCCGCCTCACCAAGGGCCGGATCCTGGAAGCGGTGCGGGAGGCCAAGGGCGAGCAAGCCGCTCAGCTCATCGACCATCTGAAGAAGGGCGCCATGGCCAAGGAGGCCGAACGGCTCCTGGCCGACACTGGCTGGGTGCCCGAGCCGCTGCGCACGCCCGGTCTCGACGATCGCCGCGGGAACGCCGAACCGGCGGCGGAAGGCAGCGAGCCCGAGGCTCTCCCGGCCTTCCTCGCCGAGGAGGAGGACGAGGCGGGCGGCGCCAACCTCGATCCCGAGCCGTGCGCGGTCGCCGTTGAGTGACGCACCTCTCCGCCGGACGGTCATAACCGTCCGGCGGAGACGGCCACAGCTTGTCAGATGTAGCCCGCTCCGAGCTTTCAGTGATCGCGGGTGATCGCCACCAGGACAGAAACCTGCTTCTCTCCGACGCGCCTGATACGGTGCGTCAGATGCGCATCGTAGGCTGCGCAATCGCCTGAGTTCAACGTAAAGGTCCGCGTCGTGACCTGAACCTCTATCGTCCCGCTCAGCACGAATAAGCTTTCGAAGCCGTCGTGTTCGGGAAGATCGTGCTCCAGAAAGTCTTCTCCGGGTTTCACAACATAGAGCGCCAAGGGACGTTCGCGGCTGGCCGCCAGCACAGCCTCGACACCGTACAGAGCATCACCGGGCAAGACGGTACGCTCCTCTGAGCGCACGATCATTATATCAGACTCGGCCGCCGTTTCACCGAACAGTTCCGCCATCTCCGTGCCGAGAGCCTTGGCCAGCGCCATTAGCGTCCCCAGCGACGGCGTCTTCTCACCACGTTCGATGCGCGACAGATGCGCTTTGTGAATGCCGGCACAGTCCGCCAGCATCTGGATCGTCATCTCGCGCCGTCGGCGAGCGGCCCGTAGCCTAGAGGGAATCAGCATTCGCCCAGAATGCAGGCCATCAACGCAGAAGACAACCTAAGCCTGCTTGACAACCTCCATCGCCTGGACAACTGTTGTCTGCGACGAGGTGACAGCATGTTTTGGTCTGTTCTGGCCTTCCTTGGCGGCTGCGCGCTTGCGTTGCAGGCCGGCGTGAACGGAGCCTTGGCTGAAAGGGTCGGCAATTCGCTCAGCGCTGCTTTCGCGTCGTTCGTGGTCGGGACGGTGGCGCTGGGTGCGGGAATGTTGGTGACCGGGGCTCCTGTGCCGACCCGCGCGATGCCAATCTCTCCTTGGTGGGCGTGGACAGGGGGACTGTGCGGCGCGATCTACGTCGCCAGCGTTACTTCTTCCGCCCCTCGCCTCGGAGCGGGCGCTGCAAGCGCCCTCGTCCTCGCCGGACAGATTGGCCTTGCCGTGGTGTTGGACCATTTTGGCTGGGCCGGACTTCCGCAGCATGCGCTCACCACGAGCCGGCTCGCAGGCGTCCTCCTGATCTTTGTCGGCATCCTGATCGTCAGATTGGTTTAGCGGAGACCCGAGGTGACAAGCTTAGAACATATAGAATGGGCAGCTCTTCCGGCGCCGGTCGATGATGGTGCGGCTGACCACCTCGTCGGCTTGCGCCTCCCGTCGATCGAGTTGCCTTCGACAGACGGCAGACTCCTCGACCTGTCTGCCCTCCGTGGCCTGACGGTCATATACGCCTACCCTATGACAGGCAGACCGGATGCTGAGCTGCCGGAGGGCTGGGACACGCTGCCTGGCGCGCGTGGCTGCACGCCGCAAGCGTGCGCGTTTCGCGATCACTTCGGCGAGATTTCCGCAACTGGAATGAGCCACTTGTTCGGGATTTCCACCCAGGACACCGATTACCAGCGCGAGGCGGTCGATCGGCTGCATCTCCCCTATCAGCTGCTTTCTGACGCAAGCCTCAATCTAAGCACTGCGCTACGAATGCCGACTTTTGTCGTCAATGGCGTGACATTGCTCAAGCGGCTGACCCTCATCGTCGCTGACGCGCAGATCTCTCATGTTTTCTACCCAGTATTTCCGCCTGACCGCAGCGTCATCGACGTCCTAGAATGGCTATCTCGCGGAAAACAATGATGCGTTTTCTAACCGTGTGCGGCGGCTTGCGCGCCGGGTGATTAAACAGGGCAGTTCTGGATGCCATAGGGTTGCTAGCGTCTGAGAACTTCTTAGCTGAGGGCAGCGTCCAAATTGACGCGCTTCCACACTTCAATCCGGGCCTCGAAATCGCGAGCTTGCCGGTCGCTGTTCAACGATTGAGAGCCCAAGTGAGTCGCGCTGACGCTCTTTTAATGTGCAGCCCTGAATATGCCCATGGAATACCGAGTAGCCTGAAGAACTTGCTGGACGGCTGGTCGGGAGCGAGTCTTTCGCCTGTAAGCTAGTCGCGCTGATCAACACGTCGCCTCGCGCAACGCACGCTTTTACGCAACTAGCTAGGTGAAGTACTGACAACCATGGCGGCTCGTGTCGTTCCAGCCGCCCGCATTTCTGTTTCTTTGATCGGGGGCGGCTCGATGCATTGGGTATTGCTACCGACAAAGAAATATCGGGTGCCCTTCGTTCCGCTCTGCTTTCGCTCGAAGAGGCTGTCGCCATTGGTAGGGCGGAGTAGGCTAGCTTCTGCATAAAAAGGTCTGCGCCGGGCCCAGCCGCTCACCCGGCGTAGCGGCGCGCTTCGTTCTCACGGCAAGACCTGCGGCTTCCAGACGCTCTGATGTCCGTCTTCAAGGGTGGCAGGCACGCGAAAGGGTTCGCCGAAGCGATGTCGTTGCGTGTGGACGCGCATGGGAGGGGGCGAGGCTGTAGACGTCGGTGATCAAGCTCTGATGCGCGGGTTGGATACCGCAGTCCCGATTATGCGTCCGAGGCGATCCCTGTCTTACTGCGGGCGTCGGAGATGCCGGCCACAAAGCGTACGACGGGAGTTCCTCTGCCGTTGCCTCGCCCCCACCCTTGCGCGAGCGTCTTCGGGGTGGTCCGACGCGTTACACCGGCTGCACCTCCCTGCCGATCGCCCAGATGAAGCCGGCCAGTTCGCGGGCGATGGCCGTGATCGTGACGGTCACCTTCTTTCCCTTGGCCATCAACGACCGATAACGTGCGCACAGGCGCAATTGGGCCTTCGCCGCGATGTCGCAGACCGCGGCCGGTAGCTGCTCATGGATGTAGTGCTGCATCCGCCCCGTCCGCGGCGCGTGCCGGTAGCACCAGGCGCTCTCGACGAGTGCCTGGCGCACACGGCCGTTCCCGGCCTTGGTGATGCCGAGGCGGCGCACGGTATCGCCCGTGGAGCGCTCTCCAGGAACCAGGCCCAGGTAGCCCATCAACTGACGCGGGCTCCCAAAGCGCCGCAAGTCGCCGATCTCCGCCATGATGGTGACCGCGTTGACCAGCTTCACGCCCCGGAGCGCCTGCAGGGCCGCCACGACCGGGCCGAGAGACCATGAGGGCAGGCACTCCTTGATCATGGTCTCGAGCCGCCGAATGCGTTCGGCGGCATGGCGGAGGGCGAGCAGGAACTCCTGCAGGACGGCCTGCTGCGCCGGGTGCTCGAACCGCTGCTCGCGCAACCAGTGAAGATGCAGCGCGCCCCAGGTCGACTTCCCGGGAAAGATCCGTCCCGAACGCAGCATCATCGACGAGATCACCTGCCGACGGCGACGCAGATCCTCCACCGCGGAATGTCGCGCGCGAACGAGGTCGCGCATGGCCTCGTGCGTCTCGTCGGGCACCCAGACCGCGGTCAGCTCGCCAGCTCTCAGCAGACGCGCGAGCTGCTCCGCGTCGCGGCGATTGGTCTTGACCCGGTCGCCTGGCTTGCGCGGGATCAGTGATGGCGCGACGACCATGCACGCGTGCCCAAGCGCGGCCAGCTGCCGTTGCAGGCCGTAGCCGGTCGGCCCGGCCTCGTAGCAGAAATGCAAGGCGCGTCCATGCCGCTTCTCGAGCTTGGCCACCAGCCGGCGAACGCTGTCGCGATCGGCGCCAACCTCACCCAGGTAGCGCACCTCGCCTCTCCGGCCGCCGCCGGCGACCGCGACGGCATGCCGCGCCTTGGCGACATCGATGCCGACGAAAACCTCTGTATCCTGATCCACGGCTCGTCCTCCTGCGCTTGAGGCTCGGCTCGCCCAACGCGAGCAACCCTCGGTGACCCGCGCAGTGTAGGGCGAGCCACCCGGTCAGGACGGACATGCGGACTTACGGCGCGCACTCCCATCTTGCGTGCAGCCGGTGGACGCGGGCGGTCATTACGGTTTGGCTAGGTGCTGACCGAAGTCAGCAAGTTCTCGCCAAGTCGGCCTTCCAGTGCCTTCTTGACGGTAGACTCCTTCATCATCTCCACCGCGTACCACCCCCAGTAAATGCGGTGGCGCTTGATCAGGCCGGCCGCCAAATCCATGCACTCGGCGAGGTCCACTTGGTAGTGTCCGTACGGGGTTTCAGCCGGGTATTCCCAAATTAAAGTCTTTCCGTTCCACAAGTAGCCGTCGCGGTGCCAGTGGACCTCGTTGTCAGGCCGCCGTTTAACCGTCTCTTCGAGGAAGAGCAGCACCTCCTCCTTGCCGCGCGCGATGCCCTTCCCGGGCCCGAAGAAAGTCGGCACTAGCGGGCTTTGGACCGTGGCATCATCGGCGTAGATCGTCGCCATCCCCTCCATGTTACCTTCACGAAGATACTTGTCCCAGAGCTCATAGATACGGGCCGCCTGCTCTTCCGTGGTGGCCGAGATATCCTCGTGGGCTGCGATCATTTGTTCGCTCCGCTGGTGATTTCGGTGTCCTCTTGCCTAGACTTCACACGTCCGCGGCTGAATACGTCTCATGGCATCGTGTCCAGGTTACCGTTGGGCTTCAACCTCGAACGCTTCGACGGGAAACGAAGCACTCCCGTTCCGGGTGCGGCCGTTGGCGTTGGCTGCCGAGTGGACCTGCCGCGTGACTCCTGCAGCGGTCACGGCGTTCGAAGGAGAAAATCCTCCGGCGGAGGTGGCTCGATCCGAACGAGCAGCATTACCGCCAGGGCCGCGGCGGTGATGCCCACGGGATACCATAAGCCGAAGTAGACGTCGCCCGCCCAAATCGAGAGCGCGGATACAAACAGCGGCACCATCCCCCCGAGGAGGCCGGTGCCGAGGTGGTAAGGTAGCGAGATCGAAGTGTAGCGGACCCTGGCCGGGAACAACTCGGCCAGCCATGCCGCCATCGGCCCGAAGGCCATCGCATAAGAGGACAAGAGGCCGACCAGGAGAAAAGCCGCCGCGGCCTTGCTCATTCGCGCCGGATTAGCAGCGGCAGGAAGTCCCGCCCGCGAGAGCGCCGTCCCCAGAGCCGCCGTGTCAAACCCGGCGACCTCCACCCCGCCGATCCGGGTGACCGGCCTTGCCCCAGTGGCACCGGGCGCGGACCCGTAGGAGACACCCGCCTTGGTTAGAAACTCCTTCACCTGATCGCATTCGCTTGGCCGCGTGTTGGGCGTGACGAAGAGCAGGAAGTTGCAGTTGCTCGCCGTGACGGTCACAGCGGTGCCCTGCTGGAACTCGGCAAGGTCCGGGTTCGCGACGCGCGTGATGGCCCAATACGTCGGGAAGCATGCGAGGGTGAACAGCGCGAGGCCTGCCGTGATGATCGGCTTGCGCCCGACCCGGTCGGAGAGCGCGCCGAACAGGACGAAGAAGGGCACGGCGAGCAACAATGCGGTCCCAACAACGACGAAGCTTGTCATCTTGTCGACCCGGAGCACGACCTGCAGGAAGTACAAACCCTGGATCTGCGCGGTGTAGCCCGCAGCGCCCATGCCGGCCGCGGCAGCGAAGGCGACAAGCATGCGCCGCGCGTTCCCCGGGATGGTGAAGCTCTCCCGTATAGGGGATTTCGCCAGCGCCCCCTCCGCCTTCATGTGCAGGAACGCCGGGGACTCCCGCAAGGAGAGTCGGACGTAGAGACACGCCGCTAGGAGGAGGAGCGAGAGAGCGAACGGTACTCGCCAGGCCCACGCGGCGAAGCTCCGCTCGCCGAGGAGCGCGATGCAGCCCACGACCGTCGCCATCGAGAGAAGCTGCCCGACAATGGGCGTGATCTGGATCCAGCTCGTCTTGAAACCGCGGGTATCCGCCTTCGAATGTTCGGCCACGTAGACGGCGGCGCCGCCATACTCTCCACCGACCGAGAGGCCCTGTAGAAGCCGCAGAACGACGAGGATCACGGGCGCGGCCCAGCCGATCCGCTCGAAAGTTGGCACGACCGCGACTGTCGCCGTCGAGAGCCCCATGATCAGGATTGTGGCGAGGAAGGTGTATTTGCGCCCGATCAGGTCGCCGAGGTGCCCGAATACGAGCGCTCCGAAGGGCCGGGCCACGAAACCCACGCCGAAGATGGCGAGGCTCGCGAGAAAGCCCGCGAGTTCGCTTCCCTTCGGGAAAAACAGCACGCCGAAGTAGGCGGCCAGGGATCCGTAGAGGAAGAAATCATACCACTCAAAAGCCGACCCGGGTGAAGCTGCTAACAGGACGCGAAGACGTTCGCGTCCTGTTATGCTGCCGCCGTGCACGGCTGAGCTCTTGACCGCAACAACGTCCATGTCTCCTCCTCCAGTTCTTTTTTGGTCGCGGCGAGCGGCTCAGTGGACGACACGACAGTGGCAGCTTGATTGCGAGCTCCACCGCAATCCACCAGAGTCGCTTCGCCTGTCGTCGAAACGTCGCGCGGCCCATCGTGGCAATGACGCTTCGATCTCGGTAGAAGCGTTGCCGCGCGACGCCACAGCTCCGGAAAGCGTATAGTAGTGCTGCTCATGATCAACGGCATCGACCTGGCCACCGTCGCAGCCCTGATGGGCGACGTGGCGCGCGCGAACATCCTCAACGCCCTCATGGACGGACGTGCGCGTACGGCTGGCGAACTTGCCTACTGCGCCGGCGTCTCCGCATCCACGACGAGCAGCCACTTGGCGAAGCTCACGACGGCGAATCTGCTGGCCGTCGAGGCGCAGGGGCGCCACCGCTACTACCGTCTTGCAAGCCCGCTGGTGGGGCAGGCCGTCGAGGCACTAACCCTCGTCGCGACGGACGCGCCGAAGCGGCACCGCCCCCCGGGCCCGCGGGACGAGGCGATGCGGACAGCACGGACCTGTTACGATCATCTGGCGGGGCGCCTAGGAGTGTCGCTGACTGATGCGATGCTGGAACGGAACTACTTGGAGCCAGTTGCGCGGGAATTTCGGCTGACGGAGGACGGCGAGGCATTTCTCGTCTCGTTCGGGGTCCAGCTCGGGTCGTTTCGCGGTCGCCGACTCTTCTGTCGGTCGTGCCTCGACTGGAGCGAACGGAGGCCCCATGCCGGAGGCGCGCTCGGGGCGGCGATCGCGGCGCGCACGTTCGAGCTCGGCTGGATCAAACGACTCCCCGAAACCCGAGCCGTCCTCGTGACGCCCTCCGGCCGACAAGGTCTCTGGGATACGTTCCGCATCGACCCGAACCTCCCGGAGCTTGCCGCCAGAGCGGCGTAAAGGCGTTAGGGATAGCATCCTCGACTGGCGAGCTCCTCAGCGGCCACGCATACGGGGTCACGCGCAAGACCACATCGGCCGATCAGTCATAATCAGGTCTGCGAGCATCTCAAACGCATGATGCCACGGTCCATACCCGGCCGCATAATTCGCCAGGTGTCAAAGCATCATGGTGACGAGTCCTGGTAAACCTCGGCTGTGTAAGATCGAGGTCAGGCTCTTGGACGGTCATGAACTCCCGCAAAGCCTGCGTGCGCCTGCGCGCAGGGGATTGACGCTGATGACGCTGTGCCTCGCCGTGCTGGTGGCTCAGGTAGACACGGCGGTCGTCAATCTCGGGACCCGTCCTATCGGCGAGTATTTTGGCGCCAGCGTAAGCGCGCTTCAATGGGTCATCGATAGCTATAACCTGGTCTACGCCGTGCTGCTCCTGACGGGCGGCCTGCTGGCCGACCTCTATGGAAGGCGGCGTGTGTTCATGGCCGGGGCGGTTATTCTGACGGCGGCCTCTGCCGTTTGCGGCCTCGCACCATCCGTCGCTGTTCTGATTGGGGGAAGAGCGATTGCCGGCTTGGGAGCGGCGTTCCTGCTTCCCGCGTCGCTCGCGATCATCCGTGTGGTCTGGCACGATCCCGCCGAGCGCGGGCGGGCGCTTGGCATATGGGCAGCCTGCAACGGGCTGGCTCTGGCAATCGGCCCAACACTGGGCGGCTTGCTGATCCACCAGTTCGGATGGCGCAGCATCTTCCTCGTGGTGATCCCGTTGTGCCTGGCCGCGCTCATCCTTGCGATCCCGGCCATTCCAGAAACGTCCGATCCGCAGGATCGGCACTTTGACGCGCTCGGGCAAGCGTTTGGCGCCGTCGCCCTGGGCGGTTTGGCATTCGCCTCCATCCAGTCCTATACGGCGCCGAAAACCGCGGTCGCGGCCCTGATCATTGCCGCGTTCGGCTTCCTGCTCTTCATCAAAATCGAGGCAAGAAAGGGAGCGGTGGCGCTGGTGCCGTTGGACATCTTCCGGAGCGGTGATTTCCGCGGAGCGGTCACGGCGATGGCGGGGATGACGTTCGGCATGTACGGTGCGCTGTTCCTGCTCCCTTTGGATTGGCAAAGTACGGGGCGGCTTAATGCGGCCGCAGCCGGTCTTGGGCTGATGCCGATGGCGCTGATTTTCGTCGTCGTGTCCCCGTTCTCCGGGGCGCTGGCGAGGCGGTTCGGAGCGCGCCTGGTCAAGGCAGGCGGCGTGGCGGTAATCGGGGTGGGCCTCTGGCTCATCGGCTTCAGCGCCGATCAGCCGTCCATCATCCCTGCCGAATTTGGGCTCGCGCTGACAGGTTTTGGAATGGGGGCAGCGACGGGTCCCCTCATGGCCGCCGCGGTCGGCTCGGTCGCGGCCGCCCGGTCGGGCACGGCAAGCGCGCTGATCAACGTCGCCCGCATGGCAGGCGCAACGATCGGCGTGGCGATCCTCGGGGCCGTGTTCGCCATGGCGCATGGCGGTCCCGAGGGGTTGCGCTACTCGATGGTGGTCGGAGGGCTGGTCCAGATTGCGAGCGCCGCAGTAGCTTGGAAGGCAACAGCACCGGCAATCGAGCCGGGCTACAGGTGAGAGCGCCGAAGACGGTGCGCGGGGCCGAAGCGCTTGGCCGGGTTCGTCTCTCGACATCGTTTTTCATGCGAGACTTTCTCTATAGCGAGATCGCCAACATCCACGGCGTGCCGAACCTGCCGGACGACCCAGAACTTGCTATCCGCGCAGGGCGGGGCCTCTGCGGAGAGCTGCTAGAACCGCTCCAGGCAATGTTCGGACGCATAGCGATCCGTTCGGCCTACCGATCGCCCCCGCTGAACGCCTAAGGCAACACGAACTACCACAACTGCGCCTCAAACTCCCGCAATTACGCACGTCACATTTGGGACCGCCGCGATACTCGCGGCGTGGGAGCGATGGCGTGTATCGTCCTGCCTTGGTTCGCCGACCGCCTCAAGGCGGGAGGATCTTGGCAGTCGATGGCATGGTGGATTCACGATCATCTCCCTTACAATGAGCTTCAGTTCTTCCCCAAGCTCGGGGCGTTCAACATCGGCTGGCACGAGCGACCATTGCGGACAATTTTCAGCTTCATTACTCCTCGCGGTTATCTGACGAGGCCTGGGTTTGCGAACCACGCTGGAACCCACTCGGCCCATTACGACAGATTTCCTGTGTTTACAGATGCACGACTGATCTCAGCGGAGACCGTCGAGTTCCCGCCCGCCGTCACGCGATTGCTGGCCTGAATTTCTTGGACTGGCGCAGGCTTACGAACGAGCGCTTGATTTGCTTCACAGATCCGGCACCAGCGGGCCTTCGTTCGCAGAGACTGCGTTCACCACGCTCATCTCGCGTCGGTCTCACTGAATGCGCGCCCGGTCTCAACGAGCGATCGTGCGCCTGGTCTCACGGAGCGCCCGTCGGCCACGCGGGACCGTCGCACCTAAAGTGCGTCGGAAACGGCCCTCGATTGCACGTCGGAGCGTTCATCATTGCGCGCCGCTGCATGTAATGAGCGCTGCCGGATCTGGCGAAAGCATCACGTACATCCATCTGTCGGACAGTAGTCGGCCGCGTGATCGCTCGACGAATGAACCTAGCCGCGGAAACTGCGACGGCACAGCTCAATGAAGTCGTCGCGGGCGGGCAAAGGCGCATCGTCGGTGCGGACATAAAGCGAGAAGACGACGCGCGGCAGCCGGGGAAGGCGGCAGCGCTCTGTGAGGTCCGCGAGCCCCGGCCCAAGCAGGTGACGCGTGCGCACCGTGATGCCGAGGCCGGCTTCGACCGCGGAGCGCAGCCCCGACAGGCTCGGGCTCGTGAGCACCATCTTGTAAGGCCTGCCGGCCGCCGCGAGAGCGTCGATGCCGACAGACCGGAACGAGCACGGCGGGTCAAAGAGGACCAAGGGGACCGGCCGCTCGGTCGGCAGCTCGGCGCCGTCGCGCCCGATCCAGATCATCGGCGTTTCGGTCAGCGAGCCTCGCTCCAGCGGATCGTCGCGCCGGATCGCAATCGCGACATCCACCTCGCCGGCATGCACCGCCTCGATCAGGCTGGCCGAGCGATCGACCCGGAGCGCGAGCTCGACGCCAGGATGCTCGAGCGAGAAACGCCGCAGCACTTCGGGCAGCGCGGCTTCCGCGAAGTCCTGCGTGGTGCCGACGCGCAGCGGCCGTGCGGTGGCATCTCCCGAGCGGAAGGCGAGGACCGCCTCGTCGTTGACGGCGATGAGTCGCCGCGCGAAGCCGAGCAGCCGCTCTCCCGCGAGCGTCAGCGCAACCTCACGGTTGTTGCGGCGGAGCACTTTCGTCCCGAGATCGTCCTCGAGCCGCTGGATCTGCAGGCTGACGGCCGAGGGCGACCGCCCGACGATGTCGGCAGCCTCGGCGAAGCTGTTCCCCTCCGCGATGAGCAGGAACGAGCGCAAGACGCCCAGGTCGAGATTGCGCAGCGACATACGTTGAGCATACCTCAATCACGCATCTCGATAAATCAATTTTACTGAGCTGTTCGCTTGGGCTCAATTGGGGTCCTTAGAAAGGAGGTTCCCATGCCCATCCTCAACCTCAAGGTTTCCGCCGAGCCCTCGGCGGAGTTGTCCGAAGCGCTGGCTAGCGGTCTCGTCGACATCACCGCCCGGGTGCTGCGCAAGAACCCGCAGATCACAGCCGTCGCCATCGACTACACGCCGCCCGAGCACTGGCTGGTCGGCGGCAAGAGCCTCGCCCAACACGGCAAGGCGAGCTTCTGGCTCGACATCAAGGTCGTCGACGGCACCAATACCAAAGACGAGAAGGCGCAGTACCTCGCTGACGTGTTCGCGCTGATGCGGCGGGTGCTCGGCGACCTGCATGAGGAAAGCTACGCCTTCGTTCATGAGGTGAAGGCCGACGCTTATGGGTTCGGCGGCGTCACGCAGGAGCACCGTTATATCGCGAACAAGCTCGAGCATCGCCGCGCCGCTTGATCCGCCCGGACTGCCGGCGCCGAGGAAGAGCATCCTCGGCGCCGTGATAGTTGCCCCGGAAGCTGGCGATCGAGCAGTGGCTCGGTCGGAACGTCGCCGGCGTGCTGCGCGGCGGATCGGTGTCCCGGGATCTATCGCGTCAGCGCTGCATCGGGGGTTTGACTTGCGCCCGGTCGCTGACGGCATCGCTGGGTCGGCAACATGCATACGCTCGCCGCGCTCCGTCTTGCAGCTAGCGCTCGCGGATGCCGGGGGGGTGAGCGAACTCGGTCAGCGGTGAGCCTTCAGATCGCGTCCCCCGAGGGCGGTGGCTCCCGATGCAAGCAGGCGCCTCGACAGCGGCGCCAAGCTGCGCGCCGAGACGATCGCGACGACGAGGCTGGCGACTGTGAGCAGGGCCCAGCAGAGCGCGCCCGAGCCGACCCCCGGGAAGGCGTGATGGTACTGCACAGCGGACCCAGCGAGCGCGGCGCTCGAGAAGGTGAGCGCCCACCAGACCGGCGAAAAGGGCGAGCGCATCACGAGCTTTCCAAGCCGGAGCACGAATAGGCCGAAGAACAGCGCGGTGAAAAACAGCAGCCGGCAGACCTCGTCGAAGCGCCCGACCAGCGCGAGGTGGGACAGGCAGCCGAACGCCGGCGGCGAGATCAGGATCGCGAGCGTGGGCGCCAGCCGGTCCGGAAGCACCGTCTCGGACAGGATCAGGCGATGAAGAACGATGGGCAGGATCGCAAACCAGATCACCAGGCCCACGGTGAACATGAACCACGAGATTTCCGCCTGGCCCAACGGCACGCCCGCGAGCGGCGCGACGATGTTGCCGACGATGGGCAGGAACTTCAGCGGCGTCACATCCGAGAGGATCGTCGGTAGCACGTGCCATCGCCCGATGAGCACAAGCGCAATCGAGAACTGCCATGCGGCTCCGAACGCCCAGAGCCACAGCGCGGCGCTGGGCGCGTAGGGCCGAAGACCGGCCGCGAGCACGAGCGCCCCAATCGAGGGCGTCGCGAACAGATTAGCCGTGACCTGGTCGCCGAACTCCGCGCAGGTGGCGCCGGGCCGGCGAACATGCCGGACCGCGTAAGCGAGCACGAGGCCGAGCCAGAGGAGCCCGGCCGTGGCGAGCAGCACCTCGCCGACGGGAGCTGCCGCCGGCGCCATACTCGCCGCGGCCCCGCGCCAGGCCAGCCCGAGCCCCGCTACGCCCATAACCGCCGAGAAGACGCCAATCGACGGCCACGAGGGCCGCAAAGGCGAGTAGCCGCTCGGGTCAGATGCCTGTGCCGGCATGGCTGTCCATCAAACGACTCTGAGGAAAGCGGTGATCTTCGCCGCGATCTCCGGCGCGTGCGTCTCCAGCGCGAAGTGGCCGGTGTCCAGGATGTGGATCTCTGCATTCGGCAGGTCTCGGCGATACGCGTGAGCGCCCGCTTCGGCGAACACGAAATCGCCCTTGCCCCAGAACACCAACGTCGGCGGCCGATGATCGCGGAAGTAGCCGTGCCATTCCTCATAGCGTTCGACGTTGCTCCCGTAATTGGCTTGGAGCGCATATTGGATGTCTTTGTTGCCGGGTCGGTCTAGCCCCCACTGCGCGTGCGTCCAGGCATCCGGACTGACCAGGGTCGGATCGGCGGCGCCCTCCAGGTATTGCCTTTGCGTGATCGGCAGCTCGAACAGCGTGCGCACCGCAGCCTCTGTCTCGGCGGTGCGCTCGGTCCAGAGCCGGAGCACCACGTCCCGGAAGAGATCGGTCACACCCTACCTTGTAGGCGTTGGCGTTCTGGATGATCAGTTCCGTCACGCGCTCGGGGTGGCGCACGGCCAGGCGGAAGCCGACCGGCCCGCCATAGTCCTGCACGTACAGGGCGTAGCTCGTGAGGCCGGCGACCTCGGTGAACCGCTCCATGACCTCCGCGAGGTGGTCGAAGGTGTAGTCGAACTCGGCGATGCTCGGGGTCGAACTGTACCCGAAACCCGGGTAGTCAGGCGCGAGGACGTGGAACCGATCCGCCAGGAGCTGGATCAAGTCGCGAAACATATGCGACGAGGTCGGGAAGCCGTGTAATAGCAGGACCGTGGGCGCGTGCTTCGGTCCGGCCTCCCGATAGAAGATTTCAAGCCCGTCGACCTCGACGGTGCGGTAGCGGATATGGCGCTCGTTCGAGAGCGCCTCCGGTTCGACGCGGGGTGGACGCAGCGAAGGGACCTGGGTCATTGCAGCCTCCGTTTGGGTTCGTCGGACGCCGGCGCGAGCAGGCGCGTCGGCAGTTCCGCAACCGTTCGGGCAAAAGGGCCGGTCGAACCGATCCCGCGCGCGACCACCAGGGCGCCTTGGATCTGGATGACCGCGTCCTCGCCGCGGTCGCGGGCCAGGTCGGGGGAAATGCCAGACTGCACGAGAACGGCGGCGATCGCGGCGCCCCAACGCTCCAGCGCGGTGCGGACATGGGCCTGGAAGATGTCGCGGGCTTCGCCCTGCGAAAGCAGGCCGAGGAGACAGCCGTCGCGCCCGCCAGCGTAATAGGCGTCAAGCGCCTCGACCATTACGTCCAGGCGCTTGCGGGGCGCGCCCTCGCCCGCGAGCGGTTTGAGGACGCACTCCTCCAGCCAGGCATTGGCGCCGGCAAGGACGGCCGCCGCCATCTCCTCCTTACCGCCCGGGAAATGGTGATAGAGGCTGGCCTTCACGAGCCCAGTCGCCTCGGAGAGCCGCGACAGGGTCGCTCCCTCGTAGCCCACCTCGCGGAATACCCGCGTTAGGCGATCCAGGACCTCCGTCCTTGGCATGAGCGCAGCGGGCATCCGCGGGTCCCCAATAGGATTCGTGCGTATTATACCGTTCGTTCGGTATAATGCAACCCGTCGAGGCCTGAAGGCCGACGCTGCATCAGGAAGGCTCGTTCTGAGAGGACGCCGACTGGCGCGAGGTTGCCAAGATCGTCCTCGGGCTCGACCCGGCGGCTGAACCGGGGCGCTCAAAGCGAGTTCATGATGCGCACTTGGAACGGGCGCGGTGAATGACCCGCGTTGGCTACCGGGACCTCATCGAAAACCGCTCGTCCCATTGACCGGCCTGGGATCTCCTCGGTCCATCGTCCACAGCTCACGGCTTGCGTCAGGCCAGCGCCAGCATGAGGGAGGCTGCTGTTCCTCGAGCGAAACACCGTCCCACCTTCGCAACGGCGGATGAGGTGTGCTCTTCAGGCAACATTCTACCGAGAAAACCCCTCAGCGCGTCAGCGCCCTTCTTCGCTCGGCTAGCCTCCGGACGCGCTCGACCTGTACGGTTCCCGACGACGCCCGATTCCAGACTTAACGTATCTGATCAAAGACTTACGGCGTCTTTGATTCGGTAGAGCCGCTTCATCAACCCTCGCGCCAAGCGTGCCGCATGGAGCACGCGATACCAGTAGCGCGTGAGGTGGTCGGATGTCGCCGACCAAGGTTCTTTTCGGTCAGGTTCTGGTGGTGTTTGGGCTCGTCGTCGCGGGCTTGGCGGGCGCCACCCAGTATGTCGCCGCCCATCTCGGCTACCAGCCAGAGCTTGGCCACCCCTGGAGCGTGCTGTTCGGCCTGCCGGTCTATGAGCCGTGGCGCTTCTTCATCTGGTGGTTCGTCTTCGACGCCTACGCGCCGGACGTGTTCGCCCGTGGCGCATTCATCCCGGCGTCCGGCGGCCTGGTGGGCGCGGTCGCCGCCATCATCGGCTCCGTCTGGCGGGCGCGCCAGGCCAAGCTTGTCACCACCTACGGTTCGGCGCGCTGGGCGACCGCGCTTGACCTGAAGCGCTCCGGGCTGCTCAAGCCCGCAGGTGTGTTCCTCGGCCGGGCCGGCGACGACTACCTCCGCCACGACGGGCCCCGAGCACGTCATGGCCTTCGCGCCCACCCGGTCCGGCAAAGGCGTCGGCCTGGTGGTGCCCACGCTGCTGTCCTGGACCGGCTCCGCAGCGCGTGCGAAGTTCAGCTCCTCGGCGACCGCGACGAAATGGCGGAGGTGACGCAGCTCCATAAAGTCTGCCTCGATCTACTCGTCGCCGGTTCGCCGGCCCACCCGCCGCCAAGCGCCTTGAAGACGCGCGCCTGATCGCTCGCGACGGCCTGGTCGGTCCTCCGCGACGACCACGAAATGACGAAAATGACGAAGCTCCCTTCTACTTCGTCAAAGCGCCTGATTTTGCGCGGTGCCGCGCGGTGAAAACTCAATTCCTCAGCTGCGGCGACAAAGTAGCGGAGACGGCGAAGCTCCACAGCGCGCTATCACGCGATCTTCGTCAACTTGAGCAGCTTCCAGTCCGCAACAAGCTCGTCCGTCCGGGCTTGAAAGGCCGTGAGATGCGCCGACGCCATATGCTGCTGCCAAAGCGCCTCTGTTCTCCAGTTCTCGTAGAGCACGAACAGGCCTGGCTCATCATTTGCAACATGCAGGTCGTAGTTTATCGATCCTGCTTCTTCGCGCGTTGGCGCAATCAGGGCGTGGAGCAGCTGTTCAAGTTCTCCTTCTTTACCGGGCTTGGCTTTGATCTGAGCTATAAGGGACAGTACGGTCATGAGCGTCATCCTTAGGTGATTGCCTCATCCGCGTGACGGGGAGCGCCGCAGTGGATCATTGCGAAGGTCTAGGCGGCTTCGAGCACCACCTTGCCGATCGTGCGCCCGCTCTCGACAGCGGCGTGCGCCCGTCGGAGATTGCTCGCTGTCATCGAGCCGAAGTTCTCACCCATCGTGGTTTTGATCAGCCCGTCATCGACCAGGGCGGCGACCTCGGTCAGCAGCTTGTGCTGTTGGATCATGTCCGGAGTCTGAAACATCGACCGGGTGAACATGAACTCGTAGTGCAGCGCACCAGCCTTCAACTTCAGCTTCGTAACGTCCAGGCTCTTGGGATCGTCGATAAGGCAGACCTCGCCCTGAGGCGCCAGCGCCAAGGCAATCTCGTCCCAATGCTTATCGGTGGCGGTGAGAGAGAGGATGAACCGCACGGGGGGCCTGCCGATCCGTTCCAGTTCCAGCGATAAAGGCTTGGCGTGATCGATCACCGCGTGAGCCCCGGCTTCCAAAACCCATTTCGAGGACTCAGGACGCGAGGCCGTGCCGATGACCGTCAATCCAGTCAGACGACGAGCGAGCTGCACCGCGATCGAGCCGACGCCGCCGGCGGCGCCGAT
>JAABUQ010005277.1_pt1 | contig 20845 bp, 20 predicted proteins | sample 5560001 | NCBI WGS metagenome assembly JAABUQ01 (sample SAMN10711888, study PRJNA513371) | rock metagenome | isolation source: Antarctica rocks | place: Antarctica: Victoria Land, Finger Mt nord | collected 2015-12-18
CACAGTGGATCTCGACGCCTTGGCCACGCGCTACAGCGATCCTGAGTACTGGAGCAAGGTGCTGCAGGAAGAGTTTGACGAGCCCTTGGGTTGATTTTACATTTGTGGGGGTTGGGCAAAAACAGCCCAATTCCCTCTCATGGGCAAGCAGGGCTCACTCGAAGGGACGCGGGAGCGTTTAATGTCGCGCTATCCGTACCGCATCGTCTACCGCATCGCCGGCGACGACATCATTATCCTGCGCGTCATGCACACCAAACAGCAATGGCCATGAACGTACGAGAGGAGGAGCCGCAGGCTGCAAGACAATTCGCATGCGCACCCATGGTTGACGAACATCTCTTGCCTGCACGCGGGAGATGGGCTATCTTCGAGGGGGGAAGATGGCCCCCCACGCTAGAAGGGACCTGACCCGAACAGGAGGCGCGTTATGGCCGATACAAGTACGCCCGGTGTGGAGAAGGAACCGATGCTGCTGCTCGATACGACGGGCAGCATGAACTACCCGACCAGCGCGAGCGACCAGACGCCGCGCAAGGACACCATCCGCGAGGCGATCGGTCTCGTCGTGGCCGCGCTCGCCGCGCACGACAGCCAGGCCGGTGAGGAAGAGGAGGGCGGGGGCTTGCGTACCGTCACCTTTGCCGATGGCCAGGCCTTCGACATCGGCGACCTCAACCCCAACAACCTGCGCGATAAGTTCGCGCGTATCCGCTGGGCCGGCGGTACCCGCATCATGCCTGGCTGGAACCGGCTGATCGATACCTACATGGAGGAGTTTGGGCAGGAGCCGCCGCAGGAGCGCCCGCTGCTGTTGGCCCTCGTCATCACCGATGGCGAGGCCGACGACACCGTGCCCTTCGGCCAGGCCATCTCGGGCGCCGCGGGCGGCGTCTATATCGCGGTCGCGCTGCTCGGCTACGGCCCCGAGCACGACCAGGCGTTCAACGCCTACAAGGCGATCGAGCAGCAGAACGCCCACGTCAAGGTTGTCACCCTGGCCAGCGAGACCAATCCGCAGACCATCGCGGACGCCCTGCTGCGCATGATCGCTTAAGGGAGTGGCTAGTGGCTAGTGACTAGAAGTTCTTCTAGTCACTAGCCACTAGCCACTAGCCACTCGTAGAAGGGACCACTATTATGTCCTGGAACGCTCGTTTCCGCGCCGCGATGCACGGCGACGTCGACGGCAGCGATGTGGTGGCGTTGTTGAACAGCACGCGCCCACTGGGCGACTTGCGCCACGAGTTCGACGACCGCCGGCTATCGTCCGAGTTGGCTCACATCGGAGACGAGTGGCGTGTCGCCGACGAGTTGGCCCCGGCCGCGACGCTGCTGTGGGCGGCCGAAGGGATGGTCACTATCGCCCAGAGCCTGCTGGAGGCCGAGGACGCCGCGCACCCCGGCCTGCGGGCCACGATGTCCGAGGCGAGCTTCAGCGTGTGCATGGGGCTGTTACAGCCGATTGGGCGCATCGTGGCCGAGGTCAGCGCCATGCTGGTCGATCCCTCGCTGGGCACAACATTGCCCCTACCCATGCGCGTGACGCCGCCCGAGGGCGCCGTACCCTATGCCGTCTACCCTGCCCACGCGCGCGGCCTGCTCGCCGCCGCCGAGAGGCTACAGGGATCGGTCGAGGGGGTGCTGCAGGATTATCTAGGTCTGGCCCAACGGTCGCCGGCCCCACAATGGTTTAGCGCGGGTTTGCAGCGCATGCGCGCCGAGCTGGCCGCGGCCGAGTCGCGCCAGGAGATGGCCTCCGCGCGGCTCGCGCCGCTCCTGGCGCGCCAGGCGCTCGACGACCTCACGTTGCGCCAGACCGCCACGGACCTGTGGCTGGTGATCGAGGTCTATCTGCGCGCCGGCCAGACGGCCCTGGCCCCACGCCTGCTGCCCGGCGCCCCACTACCCGGAGAGTTTGCCCCGTCGGCCGGTCCGGCCCAACAACCGGCGCCCATGCCTTTGCCGGCGCCAACCTATCACACGCCCGATGCTCCCGTCGTCGCGCCACCGTCATTGCAGGCGCCACCTGCCGCGCCACCGCCAATACAGCCAGCGCGGAGCCTCTCTGTCGCGATGCCGGCGCCGCCCGCGCCGCCCGCGCCGCCCACGCCACGGCCCGTCGCGGCGCCACCTCCGCCGTCCGCTGCCCGGCAGCCATTCCCGCCGGCTCATGCCGTGCCGTTCGAGCGGCCGCACGAGCTGCCGCGAGTTGACCCGGTCTGGCAGACGGAGCCTGCCCGCGCCGCTGATCTACCCGCGAGCTCCGCGTCATCGGCGCAAGAACACCGGACGTCTCAACCCGCGGCAGAGACCGCGCCCGCGGCCCCAACGAGCCGTACCGCCGAGCAGCGCCCGCGCGCGTTGCCCCACATCGGAGGCGAGGAGCCGCCGGAGCCGCCGGAGCCGCCGACCTGTGATGCCGAGCACGATCAGCGTCAGGCTCAGGACGCCCAGCATCGGGTGGAGAAGCATGGCCAGGCGCCAAGCACGGTTGAGCCAGACATCGATCCCAACACGGGGGCGACGGGGGCGCGCCGGCTACCCCAAATCGGCTGACATCAGGGGCCGCAAAAGATTATCCTGGGGGCGCGGGCGTCCGCCCGTCCCCGGTCGTACGCTGGGACGGGCGAGCAGCGCAGTGAGCGCCCGCGCCCCCAGAAAGTCCTCCAACTGATCCGTCAGGCCTATTTTTTGCAGGCCCTGCGGCTAATCCTCCCATTTGCAGAGGATGGTGAGGATCAGCCTACACATGGCGGCGGGCAGGATTCACCACGGCGGCCGTGAACTGGGACGCGGGGATGCCGAGCAGCCGCGAGACATCGCCCGCTTTCGCTCCGTTCGCGACGGCCCAGCGGGCGAACGCGGCGGGCGATTCGACGATCACGTTGTTGTGCATGGTCCAGTGCAGCAGCCCGCAGAACTTGGAGCACTCCTCGTAGTAGGCGCCGGGCGTCTTGAGCGTGTAGTAGCTGCGCACGATGTGGCCCGGCCAGGCATCCAGGTGGCCGTCCAGCGCGGGCACCCACCAATCGTGCACCACGTCTTTCGCGGTCACGGCGACCTCGACGTTGCCTAGCGGCAGGTGCAGGTCGGTCAGGTGGTTCGGCTCGGTTGTGCCCGGCTGGCCGGGGTTGAGGCCGGGCAACTGCGGGAAGGCATAGGCCCAGGCCCAGCGATAGCCCTGGATGTTGAGCTGCACCGTCCTGCCACTGGAGGCGAGGCTGGGCGGTATCTGGTTGAGCTCCAACGTCGACACGGCCACGGCGAGCAACAGGGTCACGATCAGGACGGGGATAAGCGTCCAGGTCAACTCCAACCGGCTGTTGCCGTGAATTTGAGGCGGCTCATCGTCGTCGCTGATCGGGCCGCGCCGCCCGAAACGCAGCACGGCGTAGAGCATCAGGCCGCCGACCACGACCAGGATGCCGAACCCGATGTAGCTGACGAGGGTCCACACCTGGTCCATGCGGTTGACCGTCGGCGAGACCGGGTCGATGGGCCACAGGGGATATTTGGTGCAGCCGGACAGCAGCAATGGCAGCAGAGGCAAAGGGAGCAGGCGTAGCAAACGCCGGGGGCGTCGATGCGGTCGAGGGCGGTCGTCCCGCGATGAACCAGTCATACCGTGGTCTCCTCCTCAAATAAGGTGGGTCGGGGCCGACGGGCGCTGCGACACTGGGGGGCTGACGCTTGCCTTGGGTGAGAACGTAGGTGTACAGTAGTAGCGTAGACCTAAACGACCGCTGCTGTCAACGGTCGTCAGGCCTCGCCACCGTCATCGCCCCTCTAGCGTCACGGGCGCACCCGCCGTCCGCGCTGGCACACATCGTGCCCGCGCCACGTATTTGGCCCGCTTTGGCCCCGCGAGCACGACTTAGTGAGGATGACAGGACGAACATATGGCCACAGTTTCTGCTCCGCCGCCCTCGACCACGCCCGCGTTGCCGCGTATCATCGGACGCGCTCCCCAACTGCGGGGTATCGTCTCCTGGTTGACCACGACCGACCACAAACGTATTGGCCTGCTGTATATCGGCGTCACGTTTTTCTTCTTCCTGGTTGGCGGCCTGGAAGCCCTGGCGATCCGCACGCAACTCATCGCGCCCAATAACCACTTCCTGGACCCACAGTCCTACAACGAGGCCATCACCATGCATGGCACGATCATGATCTTCCTGTGGCTGGTCCCCGTCTTCACCGGCTTCGCCAACTACTTCGTGCCGCTGATGATCGGAGCGCGCGACATGGCCTTCCCACGCCTCAACGCGCTCTCCTTCTGGTTGCTCCCGTTGGGCGGTCTGGTTATCCTCTCCGGCTATCTGACCAAGACGGGCGCCGCCGCGTCGTCATGGTGGGGCTACGCGCCGCTCTCGAACAGCGCGTATTCGCCGGGCAGCGGGCAGGACCTATGGATCCTGGGCATCCACATCCTGAGTATCTCTTCGGTGGCGGGCGGCATCAACATCATCGTGACGATCCTGACTATGCGCTGCAAGGGGATGACCTTCTTCCGCATGCCGCTGTTCGTCTGGGCCGTGTTGATGACCTCGCTGATGGTGATCACCGCTATCCCCGTGCTGGGCGCGGTGGAGCTGATGAGCCTGCTGGACCGCCTCGCGGGGACGCACTTCTTCACCGGCCCGGGCTCCGACGCGGTGCTGTACCAGTACTTGTTCTGGTGGTTCGGCCACCCCGAGGTCTACATCCTGGTGCTGCCCGCGTTCGGCCTGGCCTCGGAAATCTTCCCGGTGTTCGCCCGCAAGCCCATCTTCGGCTACAAGTCCGTCGCCTTCGCCACCGTCACCATCACGGTGATGGGCATGATGGTTTTTGGGCACCATATGCTCGTCTCGCCGACGCCGCTGTACACGCGCGGCGCTTTCATGTTGATGAGCTACGCCATCGCCGTGCCCTCGGGCATCAAGGCCTTCAACTGGACCGCCACGCTGTGGGGCGGCTACATCTTTCGCAGCACGGCGCTGCTGTTCATGTTCGGCTTCCTGGTGCAGTGGTTCATCGGCGGCATCACCGGCGTCTACCTGGCCACCATCCCGATTGACCAGCAGGTGACCGACACCTACTTCCTGGTGGCCCACTTCCACTACGTCATGATGGGCGGCTCCGTCTTCGCGGCCTTTGCCGGCTTCTACTACTGGTTCCCCAAGGTCTTCGGGCGCCTGCTCAACGAGCGGCTGGGCAAGTGGAACTTCTGGTTGATGATCATCGGGTTCAATATGACCTTCCTGATCCAGCACTTCCTGGGCATGTCGGGCATGCCGCGGCGCGTGGCCAGTTACCCCGATATCCCCGGCTGGGGCTGGATGAACGCCGTCTCGACCATCGGCTCGTACATCCTGGGCGTCGGCGTGCTCCTCTTCATGGTCAATGTCTTCGTCAGTCTGCGCAACGGTGAGCGGGCCGGCGACGATCCCTGGAAGGGCAACACGCTGGAGTGGGCCACCACGTCTCCGCCGCCGTGGTACGACTTCGCTCAGCTGCCCGTGGTGACCTCGCTGCGCCCCGTGCGCGATACGCGTCGAGCGGCGCGCGCGGGGGGACAGGCCGCGGCGGGGCAGCCGCTGACGACGCGACCGGAGCCGGACCGCGACCGGTTTCCCATGGTCGACAGTGTCGGTCCCATCCCTACCGATAGCCACGTGCCTTGATCGCAGTCATAACCCTCCCAACTGAGCAATAGGAGAGAGACCGATGACGACGACGGAGCGGAGCATGACGACGGCGCGGGACGCGCCAATCGTGGGCGTGTTCGACGACATTGGCGACGCCGAGCACGCCGCACGCCGCTTGCACGAGGCGGGTTTTAGCCGCGGCGATGTGGCGCTGGGATTCGAGCAGGTCGAGGCGGAGCAGGAGGAGACGCCCGCTCCGCCGTCGCTCGCCTTGCCCTATGCGTTCATGTGCTCGCTGCTCGGTGGGGCGGCGTGCGGGTTGCTGGCGGCATTTTTCGCCCCGCCGACGGTCACGGTCCAGGGCTTCGGCTGGACCGTGTCGACCGTGCTGATCCTCTCACTCGTGGGCGGCTCGTTTGGCTGGATGCTCGGCGCTATCCTGGGCTTCGGCGACGTCTCAAAGCGCGAGCGTGAAGACGTTCCGGCCCTGGTCCCGACGACAGAACCGGTAGCGACGGTGACCGTGCAATCGCCCGGCCGTCCGGAAGAGGCGCGCACGATCTTGCGTTCGACCGGCGCGCGCGAGGTGCGCGGCGGAACGCTGGTGCGGCCCGATCCGAAGGCGACGCAGCGCGCTCAGGGCGCCTCCCCCCTCGTACGCGACTCGGGTTTGGTACGCCCACGACCAAGCGGAGGCGCGACCACGGGACAGACCGGTGGAGTAGTGTACCGCCCGGCTCAGACGACTGCTCACGCAAAGGGTAAAGCCAACGGCAACCGCACCGGCATCGCTGTCGGCGTGGTGGTCATCGCCGGAGCGGTGTTGGGGGTCTTGGGTCTTCGCAAAAAAGACTGACGCCCTGACGGGCCATATGCACGAGGAGACGTTCCTGGGAGCGCCGGCTTCCAGCTGGCTATCGTGTGCCGGCTGGAAGCCGGCGCTCCCAGGAACGTACCAGCGCCTACTTAGACCGCTTCCTCGTAATTGGACGCCGGGTGGTAGTCGCGGCGAAGTTCCGTGATCCAATTGACCCCGGCGACGATGACTACGACGAGCCCCACGATCCACATGATCGGGTTCACGATCGTCCCGGCTAGCGTCAAGGTGATGCCGATGGCCAGGATGAGCGGCTGCCAACTCGGCTCGACGACATGCACGGCATCACCATGATCGGCATGGGCGCGGCCGGAGGCGGAGGATGGACCCGACAGAGGGGCCGGTCCCCCGCCGTCATCACGGCTGGCTGGCTGCCCGATGGACTCCTGCCTTTTCATAACCCGTATGCTCCTCCCTTGTTGGTGGCTGCATGCAATCGAGGCGCAGACCGATACGCAACGCACTGGCTTCGATAGCGCTGCCCGTTCGAGGCGGTTCTTTGTTAGCTTAGCGCAAGTAGAGCGCGGCCCACACGAAGGCTAGCAGGAATAGTAGGAGCGCGCCAAGGAGCAGGGCGATCCCCAGGCGCAAATTGAAACTAATGAGGCGGTTATGCACGGTGAAACCTCTCCTATTCCCCGTATGTAGAGGGGCTACGCCGTCGGCTCAGGCTCGGCGTCCTCGGGCGACTCGCCTTGATAGTACCTGATGGCCCGCTCGACCGTGTTACCGATCATAAATCCAATGAACCAGCCGATCGTCCCGAACAAAAAGGTAAATAGCAAGATGCCGCCGAACGGATCGGCGCCATTGAGTGTTCCGGGAATTGTTCCACCCGAGATCCAGCCGATGCTGCCGAAGCTGAGCGAGCTGATCCAGGCGTCTCGAAAGCCGCGGTGCGTGTTCCAATACCGTTTCATATCTCCCCGCCTCCTTATTTTTAGTATCGCACAAGATATGCCAGGACGGGCGTCGCGACTTATGGTACGATGGGAATAAGATCGGCGCGACGCGGACGATGGTTATTGGGTACGGCATGCCACGTCAAGTGGATCGCGTGGAGTACAGGCGCGTAGTAGGGGTAGAGGAGGCATGGCTATGTCCGCCACATCACCCGTCCCCGCGGGGACAACCAGTTCGCCGCAGGCGCTGCATGGGCAGCGTAAAGAAGCATGGCCGCAACGGGCTATTATCGCCGGGTTTATGGCCACCGCTGCCGCGACGGTCGTACTGGCCGCGGCCTATGGCGCGGCCCTGACGGCCGGCCAGCAGAGCAGTTCCAACGTCTTCGTGCAGTGGCTCTACAACCTGGCGCACAACGCGGTCACTAACAAGGCCGCCGACAACCTCTATGCCGCCCTGATGGTGCAGTTGGTCATCGGTCTGCTCTTCGCCGTGGTCTACGCCTACGTTGCCGAGCCCATCTTGCGCGGCGCCCCCTGGATGCGCGGGCTGCTGTTCGCCCTGGTCCCCTTCATCCTCTCCGTGGTCGTCTTCTTCCCGGTGGCCGGAGCCGGATTCCTCGGTTCCGGCGTCAACGCCGGCCCCTTGCCCGTCCTTGGCAACCTGGTGCTGCACGTCATCTACGGCGTTACCCTCGGCCAGGCCTACGTGCTCAACTCGGTGGGCGGGGCCGACTCCAACGGCCGCGACATCGGGGCCAACAATCACGCCGAGCGCGGGGCGGCCTTTGGCATCGTCCTCGGGGCGATCATCGGCGGCGTCGGCGGTATGCTCGTCGGGATCTTCTCGCGGCAATCGCCCGGCGACATCATGACGGGTCCCTGGCAAACGTTCCTCTTCGGCAGCGTGCTCGGCGCGGTCGCGGGCGCCCTGATCGGCTCGATGTCCGGCCTGACTCAGGTGTTCAAGCACGGTGACGAGCGCGACAGGTAGACGCGCATCTTCCCTTGGCAACCCCTTGGCCCACTCAAGCACGTGCGGTCACCGTCCCCGTCGGCGTCCCGCTGGGGCCTCTGTCGCCAGCCAGTTGGGCCGCCATAGCACGTAGCGCAGAACCGCGACGCTCATCGCCGCGACCGACAAGCCGGCCCCCACGCCGTACCCGTCGGCGCGCAGGCGGACTACCGCGCGCACCTCGGCGGGGAGCACGGCCTCGAGCTCCTCGCTCAGCAGCCAGGTCAGGTCGGGCGCGATGTTCACCGGTAGGGGACGCGATAGATCGAGGGGGACCAGGCGCTGGCGTCGCCGCCAATCCTGCCGCAGGTGGTTCAGGGCGATGGCGCGCGGCCAGGGCGACGAAGGCCGCGGCATCGCCAGCCTGCGCCGCTCGCGCCAGGTCCTCGTCCGACGGTTCCTCCCCTTCTATCTATGATACGGCCGCGACTGTCAAAGGAGTACACTGCCCTGTAGCGACGAAACAACGAACCATTAGCGAAGACAAAAGGCTAATGGCTAATAGGTAAAGGGGATCGCCATGCGTGCAATCGTGGTGGAGCAGCCAGGAGGACCGGAGGTCTTACAGATCGGCGAGCTTGCCGACCCGACGCCGGGGTCCGGCGAGCTATTGGTGCGGGTGCATGCTACGGCGCTCAACCGCCTCGACCTGGCGCAGCGCGAGGGCCGCTATCCCGTGCCGCCCGGCGCCCCGGATACCCTGGGCGTGGAGATGGCCGGCGAGGTAGTCGGCTGGGGCGACGAGACGCCAGGTTGGAGCCAGGGCGAGCGGGTCTGTGCGCTGCTGCCCGGCGGCGGCTACGCCGAGCTCGTCACCGTCCCTGCGGGGATGGCCATGCGGCTGCCCGATGTCTTGAGCTATGAGCAGGGCGCCGCCATTCCCGAAGTCTTCCTCACCGCCTACCTCAATCTGTTCACACTGGGCGAGTTGCCGGTCGGCGGATTCGCCCTGGTGCACGCCGGGGCCAGCGGCGTGGGGACCGCCGCGATCCAGTTGGCGCGCGAGGCTGGCGCCGCCGCCATCGTCACCGTGGGCTCGGACGAGAAGGCCGCGCGTTGCCGCGAGCTGGGCGCGGTCGCGGCGCTCAACTACAACGCCGGCCCCTGGGAGCCGGGCGTGCGCGAGGCCACCGGCGGGCGCGGCGTCGACGTGGTTCTGGATATGGTGGGCGCGCCGTACTGGGAGCAGAACCTGGCCAGCCTCAAGGTATCCGGCCGCCTGGTGCTGCTCAGCCAGCTCGGCGGCGCCTCGCGCGAGATCAGCCTCAACGCGATCCAGGCCAAGCGGCTGCGCGTCATCGGCAGCGGTCTACGGCCGCTCCCGCTCGACCAGAAGGTCGCGCTGACGCGGGACGTCGCGGCGTTCGCGCTGCCGCGCTTCGCCGACGGGCGGCTCGTCCCGGTCGTGGACCGCGTGTACCCCTGGGACCAGGCCCCCGACGCCCACCGCTACATGGCCTCCAACGCCAACGTCGGCAAGATCGTGCTACGAGTCACTCGTACCGGCATGCCGTTGGGCAGCGCGGCCGTGACGCCGTAGTAGGCCTGGACGACCTCGTGGCCGTCGACGGGCTGGAGCGTGTAGGCTTGCAGGACGTGCGCGGCCAGTGCGCGGAACTCGATCTGGGCGAAGTTGATGCCGATGCAGATGCGCGGGCCGCCGCCAAAGGTCACCAGCGCGTAGGGCGTGCGCTTATCCTCCTCGCGCGGCGGGGCGAAGCGGTCGGGGTCGAAGCGCTCCGGGTCGGGGAAGATCTCCGGCAGGTAGTGGCAGCCGGCCAGCGAGAGCCACATGCGCGTCCCTTTGGGGATGGTGTAGCCGGCAAACTCCACATCGGCGACGACGCCGCGCGGCACGTTGCCCACAGGAGGGCGCAACCGCCCCGTTTCGTCGATGGCGCGGCCCAACACGCGCAGCCCGCGGATCGACTCGGGCGTCACCTCGCCGCCGGTCGCGCCAAGCGCGTCGTCAAGCTCGGCTCGCACGCGCGCCAGGTAGGCGGGGTGCGTTGCCAGCAAGTAGAGCAGCCAGGCGCTCAGTGTGGTGCTGGTCTCGTGCCCTGCCACCAGCAGGATGTGTAGCTGGCCCAGGATCTGTCGGTCGCTGAAGGAATCGCCGTCCTCGTCGCGCGCCCGCGCCAGCAGGCCCAGGATATCGTCGCCCGGCTCGCGACGGCGCAGCCCGATCATGTCGAGCAGCATGGCGTCCAGCTCGCCGCGTACGCCAACGATGCGCGCGAACCACTGCTGCTCCGTCTCAGCGAACTCGGCTTCGCCGCCCAGCAACTGATAGAATAGGTGGCGCAGGCGGTCGCGCTCGGCCCCCGTTTGCAGTCCGACCAGCGCCTCGGCCGCCACGTCGAAGGTGATCTTGCGGCACTCGGTATACAGGTCGACGACACCGCGCGCCGCCCACTCGCTCGTGCGCTCGGCCACGATGCGGCGCATGATGGGCAGGTAGCGATTCATGTAGGCGACGGTGAAGGCCGGGTTCATCAGCTTGCGCTGACGGGCGTGCGCGGGATCGTCGGTGTTCAGCAGCCCCTGCTCGAAGAGGCCGGTGAGGACCGGACTCCAGCCCTGGTCGTGGCTGAAGCGCTCGCGGTGCGACTGTAGCACGTAGCGGTTGGCCTCGGGGCCGACCATATAGACCAGCCACTCGCCCAGCATCGGCCGCATCTCGCGCGGGAGACGCCGCTTGAAGACCGGGCCAAGCTCCCGTGCCGTTTGCGCCATGAACGACGGCAGTCGCAAAAAATAGTCCTGCGGCAAATCGATCGTCGGGATCGCCGCCAATCCGGTACTCATGAGGCGCCTCCAGTGGGCCGTAGGGGCGTAGCGCATACGCCCAGGCAGTGTGCAGATAGTGAGCGGATGCTTATATTCTACCGCGTGTATCCTTACCACTGGAGCCCGGCGGCCATGCACGACAACGCGGGTGCGACTGACGATTGTGATGTGAGCGTTGCTGGCCTGACCTTTCAAGGTCAGGCTGTCGGCGCGCACGATCCGGTTGAGTGTCCGCAGTAATGGTGCGATGGCGCGGTGGGGACGTGATATACTGCCTCACGTCGGGCGGCCGCGGGAGATGCGGCGCGGCATCATACAGCGTTTAGACCTGATGGGAGGACATAGGTGTCTCGACACGCTCGTCTCGCGCGCGCGCTCGGCGCTACGCTCGCGCTTTCACTCATTGGCGGCATCGGTGTGACCGGCCCCGCCGCCGCGCGTGTCCGGCCGTCCGCGCCCTACATCAACCAGCGATGGCCCCATCGGCCTGATCGTGGAGTCGCCCTTCGCCAAGGTCGGCTACTCCAACTCTATCCCCTACACGCACGGCTCGACCCTGCGCACCATGGAGGAGATCTTCGGCGTCGGCCCGCTGCTGCGCGACGCCGCCAACCAGACCGACCTGCGCGACCTGTTCACCGCGTTCCCGTAGGGGTCCGACCGCGGTCGCAGGCCCCAGCGCACCCGCACCCAGTACCACAATCGCGAGATGCATCCACGGTGGAGGGGTGCGCGCCAACATTTTTTCGCGCGGGTCACTGTCGTGCGGGTCAACGTTGTGCGGGTCAACGCGGCACAAGCCCTGGGAGCGCCGGCTTCCAGCCGGCCCCGGTCGCCTGACGCACCCTTGCTATCGGCGACCGTGCCGGCCGCAAAGGTTTGCCGGCTAGAAGCCGGCGCTCCCAGGAAGTTCCCCTCCTGAATCATGCAGGCGAGCGACGTGACGCCGCCCCTGGCGCGGATTGTGCTCTATCTTACGTGCTCGTGCTCGTGCTCGTGCTCGTGCTCGTGCTCGTGCTCGTGCTCGTGCTCGTGCTCGTGCTCGTGCTCGTGCTCGTGCTCGTGCTCGTGCTCGTGCTCGTGCTCGTGCTCGTGCTCGTGCGCGTGCGCGTGCGCGTGCGGAACGTTACCTGTAGGGATAAACGACGGATCGCGCGTGGGCGGGCCGCGGTCATCACGTCGTCGCCGGTCTGCTAGCGGCTACCCTTCAACGCGTGGTCTCGTCCAGTGTGTCCGCTCTCTCGCCGCGTCTTGTTGACGTGCGGCAATCGTGGCTACGTGCATATTGTACGTCTATAATGGCCGTGGCGCAGTCAAATAGGTAACACCCCGGCCGTCACATGCGTGACCTTGCTGGATGCACCGCAAAATAGTGGAATGCGGCTGGAACGGGTCTAACGGGCCTGCGATTGTGGTCGCATGGCAAACCGACGCCGACTGCGGTCGGTTGTGGTTCGCCGCTACGCTGCTCCTGGACCCGTTCTGACACTGCGGTGCCCCTGTTTTGCCATGCGACCGCAGTCGCAGGTCAGATTCCACAGTTTTATGGCGTCTCCACTCCTGCTCACTCAATCTATTCCTGACTCGTTCCCATAGTAGTATCCATCATCAAGGGCGCGTCAGACCGGCAATCTTCCGGCAATCTTGCGGCAATCTCGCGGGGCGCGGCCGCTGGACAGGGTGTGGTAAGCCATGCTATGATGCCAATCAGGGACAGGATAGCCCTCTGCTCCACACCATCAACCCACCCTAATCGTGAGCGGCATGGCCCACTGCTCCGCCCACGCGCTGCCGGCAGGCGCGAGAATGGAGGACGACGGGGATGAGCGCGGAGGCGGAATCGTCGCCCGCGATCGGCGACCTCGTGCGACGATTCCGGGAGGCCGCGGGCCTCTCGCAGGACGCCCTGGCCGTGCGCGCTGCCCTCGGCCCCCTACCCACATGGACGGTACCGCCCGCCCAGGAGTGCCGGCTAATGTTCGAGGCGGCGGCGCGCTTCCTGGCCAACGTGGCGGGACCCGCCGGGACGCTGCTCGTGCTCGACGACCTGCAGTGGGCCGACGCGGACGCCCTCGCCCTGCTCGCCACCCTCCTCCGTCACCCCTCCCCCAGGGTCCGGGAGAGAGACGAGCCCCGCCCGTGGCAAGAGTGGAAGAGGACCGCCTGCCCCCCTCTCCCGCGTACGGGAGAGGGGGCTGGGGGTGAGGGTCTCCGCGTGGCGGGGGCCTACCGCGACACCGAGGTCGACGTCACGGACCCGCTCGCCGTGCTGCTGGCGGACCTGGGGCGGGAGGGCCGCCTGACGCGGCTGCCGCTGGCTCCGCTCGCCGCTCCCGAGGCGCGGGCGGTGCTCACCGGCCTGCTGGCGCTGCATGCCAACGCCGAGGCCGAGGGCTACTATCGGGAACTGGCGGCGCGCCTTGACAGGCTGGGACGCCCGGTCGAGGCGGCGGGGGCGCGCGAGCGGCTGGGCGCCGTGCTTACCATCGTGGCCCGCTACGACGAGGCGCTGACCGCGCTCGAGCGGGCGGCGGAGGACTACCGCGCGGCGGGCGACCCCGAGGGGCTGGCGCGCGCCGTCGCGGGGATCGGGCAGGCGCACGCCGAGCGGGGCACGGCGCGGGCGGCGATGGAGCAGCTCACGTCTTTGCTCGACGACGCCACGCCCTATGGCTTCTCCTCGCGCGCGTTGGCCGCCCTGTACAACGCCCTGGCGCGCCTGTGCAACCTGCAAGGCCGCTACGACGCGCAATTGGCGGCGGCCGAAGCGGCGGCGAACCTGGCCGGCGCGGCGGGCGACGACAGCCTGCTCCTGCTGGCGGAGTCGCAGCGGGGGACGGCGCTGGTCCTGTTGGGGCGTTTTCGGGAGGCTCTGCTCGTGCTCGAGGCGGCGCTGCCGCGACTCGAGGCGGCGGGCGGCCTCGCGCTGCTGGGCTGGACGCTGATCTCGGTGTCGGTAGCGCGCTACACGCTGGGGGAGTTCGACCGGGCCGATCGCTCCATCGCGCGGGCCAGCGAGCCGGCCGCGCGCGTGGGCGACCCGGTGCTGGCGACCTTCGTGGCGTTCTGGAGCGGCATGGTCCTGTTCGCCGCGGGCGCGTGGGACGAGGCGGGCGCGTGGGACGAGGCGCGCGCGTGGATGGAGCGAGCGCGCCGCGCGGCCGGCCCGGTGGCCGCGTCCTGGGCCTTGCCGTACCCGGCTTACGGGTTGGGTCATCTGTCCCTGGTCGAGGGGTGGCCCGCGGCGGCGCATGCCTCCTTTCAGCAAGCCATCGCCGTGGCCGCGCAGACGGGAGACTCGCAGCCGCTGTGCTTCGTGCATACCGCGCTGGCCGAGCACGACCTGCTGGAGGGGCGCCCCGACGCGGCGCGGGCGCGTCTCCAGCCGCTGCTGGACCGCCTGGATCAGCCGCGGAGCCTGGTGACGCTGTTCCTGCCACTGCTAGCCTGGGCCTATCATGAGTTGGGCGAGGAGGCGCACGCCGACGCGACGGCGGCGGAGGCGGTGGCGTACACGGCGGGCGAGCCCATGCGCCTGTTGCTGGTGGATGGGCTGCGCGTGCGGGCGTTGCTGGCGCTGCGGCAGGGCCGCTGGCGCGAGGCGATGGACACACTGGACGAGGCGCTGGCGCTCGCGCGGGCCATGCCCTATCCCTACGCCGAGGCCAAAGCCCTCTACGTCTACGGGCTGCTGCACGCCGCGCGGGGGGAGCCAGAGCAGGCCCGCGCACGGCTCGACGCGGCGCTGGCCATCCTCGCGCGGCTGGGCGAGCGGGCCTACGCCGCGCGGGCCTGCTCCGCCCGCGCGGCGTTGCATGCGTCGCCCGAGGACGTAGAGGGCCTTGGCCTCGGCGTTCACCTCAGAAGGTAGGCGCTCCATTCACACGCCCTCCTCGATGCTATCGTTGGGAAGATTAATCATGACCTTCCATTCAGGATCTCGATAGGCCGCCCGCGAAGTGGGGAAGACCGTGCGCAAAACGATCGAGGATACAATGGCTGCTAACGGACTTGCGCGGGTAGGATACGACATGTGTGTTGCCCACGCCGCGCCGGACGGGTAGAGTGAGGAGGATGCTTGCGAGAGATGGCTTGACGGACGGACGCATCGCCAGCGACGGATAGGTAACGGACAGGGGTAAACAGTGGCGACACGGGCGGACGGGGTCGGGCGCGGCGGACGGTGGGGACGGGCACGCGAGGGCGCGCGCGAGGAGCACGGCCACGGCCGCGAGGACGACGATTCTTCGCCTCCGGCGTCCCGCGCCGCGTCGCCGCCCGTGCGCGGCGTCGCGCGGCGGCTGCTGGCGCTGGCCCGGCCGCATGCCTGGCGCCTGGCGCTGGCCCTGCTCTGCCTGCTCGTCTCCAGCGCCGCCTTCCTGGCCGTGCCCTATGTAATCCGCCTGCTGACCGACAGCGTCTTCGTGCACCACGACGCCGCGGGACTCGACCGCGTCGTCGTTATCCTGCTGGCCGTGGTCGCGGTCACCGCCGCCTTCGGCTACGGACGCGGCTACCTGCTCTCCTACGCCGGCAACCGCATCGTCTCCGACCTGCGCATCGCCCTTTATAGCCACCTGCAAGAGCTGTCGCTCTCCTTCTACGACGAGCGCCGTACCGGCGAGATCATGTCGCGCGTGACGGCCGACACCACGCTGGTGCAGACGGTGCTGACCAACAACCTGCTGACGCTGGTGCAGCAGGTGTTCACGCTGGCCGCCGTGACCGTCATCGTGCTGATCACGGATTGGCGCCTGGCCCTGCTCGCGCTCGGCGTGTCGCCGCTGCTGGTGGTGGTCGGGCTGCTGGTGGGCCGGCGCACGCGGCGGCTGTCGGAGCGGGCACAGGAGCAACTGGCCGTGTCCGCCACGGTGCTGGAAGAGACGCTTAGCGCCGTGCGCGTGGTCAAGGCCTTCGGGCGCGAGGGCTACGAGGTGGGGCGCTACCGCCGGGCCGTGGACGAGGCCTTCGGCATCACCGTGAGCGCGGCGCGGCTGCGCTCGCTCTTCGAGGCGGTGATGACCACGGCTGGCTTTGCCGCCGTGGCCGCCGTGCTGTGGTTCGGCGGCCACGAGGTGCTGGCGCACCGTCTCACGCCAGGCGGCCTGATCTCCTTCCTGTTCTACCTGATGATGCTGATCGGCCCGCTGCAGAGTCTGGCCTCGCTCTATAACGAGTTCCAGCAGGCGCTGGGCGGGGCCACGCGCATCTTCGAGACCCTCGACACGCGGCCCGCCGTGGTCGACGCCCCCGACGCCGCGGCGCTGCCGCCGGTGGCTGGCCGCGTGGAGGCGCAGGGTCTGCGCTTCGCCTACGCCGACGACGGTCCCGAGGTGTTGAGCGGCGTCGATCTGGTGGCTGAGCCGGGTCAGACCGTGGCCCTGGTGGGGCCGAGCGGCGCCGGCAAGACGACACTTGTCTCGCTGCTGCCGCGCTTCTACGCGCCGACGGGCGGCCGCATTCTGGTCGACGGGCACGATATCGCCGGCGTGACGGCGTCGTCGTTGCGCGCGGCCATGGCCATCGTGCCGCAGGAGCCCACCCTGTTCGGCGGGACGGTGCGCGAGAACATCGCCTACGGGCGCATCGATGCGACGGACCGGGAGGTGGAGGCGGCGGCGCGCGCTGCCAACGCGCACGACTTCATCGCCGCGCTGGCCCTGGGCTACGACTCCGTGGTGGGCGAGCGCGGCGTCAAACTGTCGGGAGGGCAGCGCCAGCGCATCGCCATCGCGCGGGCTATCCTCAAGGACCCGCGCGTACTGATCCTGGACGAGGCCACCTCCGCGCTGGACAACGAGTCGGAGGGGCTGGTACAGGAGGCGCTGGAGCGCCTGATGCGCGGCCGGACGACCCTCGTGATCGCGCACCGCCTGACCACGGTGGAGGGCGCCGACCGCATCGTGGTACTCAACCACGGTCGCGTGGTCGAGACCGGAACGCACGAGCAACTGATGGCGCGCGGCGGCCTCTACCACCGCCTGTACACCCGCAGCTTTGCAGACCCTGCCCCCGACCTTGAACTCGAAGCCAGCGTCCTCGGGGGCACGGACATGGCGACCGTGACGCCCGTCGTCATGCGCTGACGCCCGCGAGGAGGAGGGACCATGAGCGAGGCTACCCCACGGCCGACCTACGCGCCGAAGGTACCGGTCGGCTGGATCGTCGGGCTCTACCGCTCGGACGCCCTGGGCCTGCGCGATGAGGATCTGGTGGACAAGGTCGGTTGGCGCCTGCACGCCCGCTGCCAGGATGTGCTCATGGTCACCGCGTCGCGGGTCGCCTGCCCCGTCTGTCGGACCGAGTTCATCGTCCCCTGGATCGCGCAGCCGGAGGACCTTGTATCAACCTGTCCGGGATGCGGCTGGCGTATCACGGCGGGGGCCTTCCATGCGAGCTTCCGCCACCAGGACCTGTTGGGCCAGGCGCCCATGGCGTTCACGGAGTTCGTCACACGCTTTCCCGTTGCCCGCGGCTACGAGGAGCGGATGCGCTTGATCGATCGCGTGGTACACGCAATCCATGTGACGGGCGGCGTCACGGCGCGCAACTTGCTCGAAGGCCGTCCTCGTCGCATCCTGGCCGTGCTCGATGCCCTTGCAGGGTCGGGCGATCCGACGCGCATGGATGCGGTCGACGAGCCATAATCATCGCGCCTCCTTGACCGTATCCATAGCGGTCGTACGCAGGGCGTGATACACTGCTGCCTGAAGCGTCCACTGATTAGCCCTGTGATCGTGATCGAAAGGAAGCAACGTCCATGCTCGACGATATCCTCTTCGCGTTTAACGTGTTCGGCGCCAAGGAAATCATCGCCTACGTCATCATCATCGTGGCGATTGTCGCCTTCGGCGTCTACATGCGGAGCGTCTCCGCCCGCCGTTAAGGCTTCAAAGCGCCGAAAAGCGCCGACACGAACTCACGCGCACGTGGCTGGTAGAGTAGCGGAAGCGTCTCCGCCTGCCGAAGGCGTCATGCCCGCGACTGCGGTCGCGGGCATCTGAATCCCTGGAGACCCTTGCATGATAGACGTGCATACGCTGCACGACGCGCCCGGCCGCCACGTACCCGCAGCGCCAACGCCCGCGCGGCCACAATCCGACCCCGACCCGGCTGCCGCTCGCCCGCTGCGCCTGAACGCGCTCAGCGTGCGCGGCCTGCCGGCCATCCCCGCGCTGGAGGACTGCATCCGTTGCGGCCTCTGCCTCTCGGTCTGCCCGACCTACCGCCCTACCGGCGTGGAGGGCGACTCGCCGCGCGGGCGCATCGCGCTGGTCAAGGCGCAGGTTGAAGCCAAGGCCGATCCCGACACGTTCGCTTTCCAGGAGCACATGGACCTGTGCCTGCAATGCATGGCCTGCCACTCCGTCTGTCCTACCGATGTCAACGCCGGGGCCGTGGTCGCAAGCCAGAAGGCCTATATGCGCGCCACGCGGCCGCGCACGTGGCGCCAACGCCTGCTCTATCACCTCGTCTTCAAGGGCCTGTTCCCCCACTACAGCCGCCTGGAGCTGGCCACGGCGCCGCTGCGGCTCTATAAACGCTCGGGACTGCAGTGGCTGGTGCGCCGCTCCGGCGTGCTGAGGCGCCTACCCGGACCGCTCTGGCTGATGGAGGCGCTGCTGCCCGATCGCGTGGGCCGCCCCGCGCGCGGGCGCATCCCCGCGGTCACGCCGCCCCGCGGGCCGGTCAAGCGGCGGCCGGACGGCACGCCCCTGCGCGTGGCCTTCCACCTGTGCTGCATGAACAACGTGCTGTTTCCCGACGCCTGCGCCGCCAGCGTGCGCGTGCTGGCGCGCAACGGCGCCGAGGTGGCGACACCGAAAAATATTACCTGCTGCGGCGCCCCGCATGAGACCGAGGGCGAGATGGAGCTAGGCCGCGCGCTGGCGCGGCAGAACATTGCCCGCTACGAGACGTTAGGCGTCGACTACGTGGTCACGGACGCGGCGGCCTGCGGCGCCGTGTTCAAGCACTATGGCCACTGGCTAGAGCACGACGCGCGCTGGCGCGAGCGGGCGGAGCGGTTCAGCGCCAGGGTGCGCGACATCCACGAGTTCCTGATCGAGGTCGGCCTGGAGTTGCCTGAGCGGCTATCGCGAACGCGCGTCACCTACGACGACCCCTGCCACCTCTGCCACGCCCAGCGCATCGGCGTGCAGCCGCGCGAGATATTGAACGCCATCCCCGGCCTCGACTACGTCGAGTTGCCCGAGGCCAGTTGGTGCTGCGGCTCGGCCGGCACCTACAACGTCACGCAACCGGAGATGGCCGAAACAATCCTCAAGGACAAGGTGGAGCACATCCGCGGGACCGGCGCCGAGGTCATCGCCTCGGCCAACCCCGGCTGCATGCTGCAACTCGAAGCCGGCCTGCGCCGCCATGGCGTTCCCGGTAAGGTGCGGCACGTGATCGAGCTGTTGGATGAGGCGTATGGCTAGAAGGTGCCAGCCCCTGAACCCTGATAGCTTACCACCCTTGAGCTTGGATGATGCTTCCCAAATCGGCTTCAACAGAGCTTGGTACATCCCGACTGACTTGGACGTGTGGATCGGGATTGTAGGTGTAGTCGTCCCAATCCATAAATGGGGAATAACATGACTAGCACTTCACAAGACGCTAATATTTCACAATCTAGCACCTCCCCAATGGATGCCATCGAGGTAGACAAAACGGAGAAAATAAATAAAGACGACAACACGACCATATTTTCTATAGAAAACATCAACAAGGTGGTTATCGGTGTGCTGGCTGTTGCCCCACTGTATCCATTGGGGTTGCTCGCGTTAGAGCGCGAATTTGAAGTATATTACAATGTTGATGCGTCTTTGGCCTGGTATGCTGCTTTCCTTGCATCCACACCTTTAGCTGTTCAAGAGGCGCTAAGACTTCTCATTGCGTCAAGCATTTTACTCCTGTCTACATTAGATGCTTCACTAATTCTGGTAGCTTTAACGCCACTGCTCATTTACAGGTTCTCCCGTTATACTTCTATATTCGACAAGTTTGTCCTAAGCCACCCGTTTGTGTCACGCTTAATCTTGTGGTTTAGCTTAGATGGTTATTGGATAATTAGTTTCTCCTCTTTAGGAGTACCTGGGTGGATTAGTCTGATAACTTTTTTTGTAGCCTTATTATCCTATCGGAACCTCGCAACTGTTGCTATCCAATTTTATGCAACCAATGCTGCTGCGTCGGCCGCGCCTGTAGACCCGGCCGCGCCTGTAGACCCGGCCGCGCCTGTAGACCCGGCCGCGCCTGTAGACCCGGCCGCGCCGGCGCACCCTACTATTGTCGTGACATTTAGAAACATAGTGGGCATAACAGCTTTGATTAGTCTCATAGTTGTTGTCGAAGTACATGCTCTTGTCGCCACTCAAGGAATCGTGAACCTCGTTATTGGTGCTATTGTTTTAGCAATCTGCTTGCTCATCTTTTGGCTTCGATCCTTGTTGGGAGGGTGGTTGCGCAGTTCAACTCAGGGTCTCAGGCAAGGGTTAGACCCAATACGGTTCAGTTAAGGGACGGGAGCAACCACGTCGTGTCGATGGTGACAGGAGCGTCGAGGGGACAGGGCTGGTCGAGGGCGACTTGAGCGGGGAGGGCAGCTTGCGGCAGGACGTGGATG
>JAABUQ010005278.1_pt1 | contig 20837 bp, 22 predicted proteins | sample 5560001 | NCBI WGS metagenome assembly JAABUQ01 (sample SAMN10711888, study PRJNA513371) | rock metagenome | isolation source: Antarctica rocks | place: Antarctica: Victoria Land, Finger Mt nord | collected 2015-12-18
TGGGCTGCTCGACTTTCGCGAACTTCACCGTCCTGCCCGAGATCGCGGTGGCGAAGATCAGGCCCGACGCGCCGTTCGACACCAGCTGTTACATCGGCTGCGGGGTCACCACCGGCGTCGGCGCGGTAGTCAACACCGCCAAGGTCGAGGTCGGCGCGACGGTCGTCGTGTTCGGGCTCGGCGGCATCGGCCTCAACGTCCGCCAGGGCGCGCGGCTGGCGGGCGGGGATGATCGTCGGCGTCGACATCAACCCCGATCGCGAGGAATGGGGTCGCCCTGCCCGCGCTGGTCGCGGACGAGTTCCCGGTCGACCTGGCGCGCCAGGCAATCACCGGTCACTCGATGGGCGGGCACGGCGCGCTGACGATCGCGCTGACCTATCCCGACCGGTTCCGCTCGGTGAGCGCGTTCGCGCCGACCGCCGCGCCGAGCCAGGTGCCGTGGGGGGCCAAGGCGCGGGCGAGCTATCTCGGCCCCGACCGCGCCGTGTGGCGTAGCCACGACGCGGTCGGGGCCGATCGAGGACAGCGCGCGGGTCCCCGAACTTTTGGTCGATGTCGGCGACGCGGACCCGTTCCTCACGGCTCAGCACGCTTTCTACACCGTCTCTTCGGGCCTGATCGGCCATCGCCTCCATCTTCGCGTCCATGACGGGTGACATTGCGCGGCGCCAATGCCCAAATGCAGGATTCCGTGATGGCCCCGTCCGAATACTCAACCGCCGCCTTCATTCGCGAGGCCGGGATAGCCCAGAGCCGGTTTCCGAAATCAACTTCGCCCCATGTCATCCCGATGAGCTCACCCGTTCGCGCTGTCTTGAGGATCGCGCATTTGAACCCCCGGGCGGCCGTGGCCGGTCGCCGCTTTAACGTGCTGAGGAAATTTGGGACCCGAGCGTGGGGCATCGCCGCATGATGCCCGTCGACTTCTGCTGCTTGGGCATCATCAGTTGGAGATGCGCTTGCCACCTTGCAGGGTTTTCACCGTCTCGATGGCCCGCGACGCGCGCCGCATCGAGCACACGCTCGATCCGGCCCCGCACGCGCCTGGCCGTCTCGGGCACCTTCAGCCAGATCGGCTGCAGCGCTACGACGATGTCGTCGGTCACGATTGAGGCGATCTGCATCTCGCACAACTTAGCCGCATGCGTTTTCAGGGTGGCCCGCCATTGCTTGCGGTGTTTGTCATTGCGAATTCGTTCTCGATCTCATCGAGCAGCTTGTCCGCGAAGCTCCAGAAAGTCATACCGCCTTGCGAACGGGCACGCCGCTTAGGTCCGGGCAGGGTTACCGCAACCGGCTCTGCCGATTTCGGACAAGCCTCGACACGTTCCGAAATAGGATCGCGACCCTCCGCGAACGCTGCCTTCGCATCCGCAGCCAGCTTGCGAGCGGCCGCGAGCGACACCACTTCGAATGTCTCCAACTCCATTTCTCGGCGTTGCCCTCCACCGATCAGGAGCAGCACCCAAGACCGATTACCATGGGCTTCACCAGCAGGTAGAGGCCGTTCCCGTCCGAATGCTTCCCCGGCTTCGTGATCGCCGTCACCTGCTTTGCCACCAGCTTGTTGCTGAATCTGCGTGCCATCACGACCTCCGCACATCCAGCTGGGAAGCCCAGGAGGCGTGATTCAGCCCCAATCGCGTTCCCAATCGCGGCTGCGGCCTCGGTGGTACGGACTCTCTGGATTCCCATTTGATGTGAGGTCCGATTCAAGGCTGCTTTTGGGGGAGCGGTTTTGGGAGTGATGGACCGGCTGGTGCTGAGCGACAGCGCCTGGGAGCGGATGGTACCGTTGACGATCGGGCGTCTCGATCAGAAAGGATCGATGGGTCGGGACAACCGGATGTTTGTCGAGGCGGTGCTTTGGATCGTGCGGACGGGATCGCCGTGACGCGACCTTCCCGAGCTATTCGGCGACTAGAATAGCGCGTTCCGCCGTTTCAGTCGATGGAGCGCCAAGGGGGTCTGGTGGCGTGGCCTTGGCTGTCCGGTGCGCTTCACGCTGACCGCCGGCCAAAAGGGTGACGCACCGTGAGCCGCCGCCCTGATCGAGGGACTGTCGGCCCAGGTCGTCATGGCCGATATCGCCTATGACAGCGACGCATTGCGGCGGGCGATCACCGACAAGGGCGCGACCGCCGTCATCCCCAACAATCCCTCACGCACGTTCAAGCATCGCCTCGACAAACAGCTCCACGACCAGCGCCATCTCGTCGGATGTTGCTTCTCAAAGCTCGAACAGTTCCGCCGCGTCGCTACACGCCTCGAAAAACAGCCCGCAATTACCGTGCCGTCGTCACGCTCGCTGCAATCATACCATTGCTCAGGTAACTGCCCACACCGCCTAAAGGTCGTCGGTCTCGGAGGTCGGCGCCGGCGGCGTCATCACCGAGTCCACCTCGGACGTTTCGCCGCGATAGGGTTGCAGCCAGGTGGTCCGCTCCTGTTCCGCGCGCGTGTCGCAGGCGAGGCGGGCGACCTCCATCTCGGCGGGGTCGGTCGACGCGGACGCCGCCTCGACCTGGCAATCCGCGCCCTTTTTCCTGACCCACGCCTTTTGCAACGGCAACAGACGCACGCGCGTGCCGGGGGCGAGCGATTTCCACACCGCCGCGATGGTCTGGATCGCCAGTTGGTTATCGGTTCGCGCGGAGGCAAGGTTGGCGTTGCGCTGTTCCGACAGCGCGGCGTTCTGCGTCGCGGATTGCTGGTCGGAGGCTTGTTGCTGAACCCGCTTGGCGTCGGCGATGCTCGCGTTCATCAAGCCGGACGCGAGCACCTGCGCGGTGAACGCGAACATATTGTTGCCGCTCTCGGTTTCCGCGAACACCTTGTCGCCCGAGTCGGTCGGCTGCACGTTGAACTCGATCGCGGCGGTGAAGCTGTCCGCGTGGCGCTCGATGTCGCTGCTGTCGGCCAGGTCGGATACCGTCTTGAGGCCGCTATTCTCGCGCGCGCTGTCCGCGTCGGCCAGCGTGTCGGCCGGAAAGCGGATCTTGAGCGTGCCCGTGCAGAACCGCTTGGTGCTGTTGGGGTCCTCCTTCGACGTGCGGATGTCCTCGATCGCGATCACCAGCTGCGCGATCGCGGCGCGGATCTTGGACAAGGACACCGCGCGCGCGCCGTCATCCTTGCGAACGGCGGCGGACACCGCGCGTTCCAGCTGTTCCTTGACGATGCCGACCACCGGCTCCTGCGCGCTCGCGGCGGTGCATTGCACCGGCTGACGCTGGCACGCGGGCAAGGCGGCGAGGAGCAGCGCCGCCGCCGCGTACCCAATCCGAATCGTCATCAGGTTCGCCCCCGTTCGACCAGGGCGACGTGCAAGCAGCGATGTTGCCGTCATCGGCCGACCGCTCACGTCCCCTTTGGTGTTTGGGCAGTATCCCCGCTGCCCCTGGGACGTTGACTATCGTCAAGACCGGCATGCCGTCTCGCACAACTACCTCCGGATCGGAGGCATTGTCGCTCGTCTACCGCGCCAGCGCCGGGAAGCCCGCGCGGAAGGCGGCGACCTTTGGCTTATCGTAGGCGACGATGTACGGATGCGTCGGGTTGCGGTCGAAGAAACGCTGGTGATATTCCTCGGCGGGGAAGAACTGCCCCGTCTCCATGCGCGTCACGATCGGATGCGCGAACGAGTGCGCGCCCGACAGCTGCGTCATATACGCCGCCGCGACCGCGCGCTGGACGGGCGATTGCGGGAAGATCGCCGAGCGATAGCTGACGCCGCTATCCGGCCCCTGGCGGTTGAGCTCGGTCGGGTCGTGCGCGATCGAGAAATACACGCGCAGCAACTGGCCATAGCTGACGCGGGCCGGGTCGAACACGACGCGGACCGCCTCTGCATGACCGGTGCCCTCGGTGCTGACCTGGTCGTAGCTGGCGGTCGCGCGCGTGCCGCCCGCATAGCCCGCCGTCACCGAACGGACGCCGCGCACCTGCTCGAACACCGCTTCCATGCCCCAGAAGCACCCGCCCGCGAACACCGCGACCTGCGGCGTCGCGGTGCGCGCGACGTCATGCGCGGGGACGGGCAGCGGCACCGCGCGCTCGGCATGTGCGCCGCCGGTGGACAGGAAAGCGAGCGCGGCGACACCGGCGGCGGGGAGAATGAAGCGGGTCATGATGGTCATATAGGACTTATTCGCGCCGCGCGCATGCACGGTTACAGACGAATCGGCAGCGCGCTTTCGACGTGGCCGACCAGCACATGCCGCGCCGCGGAAGGCTGCACCGCGACCAGCGCCATCGTGCCGAGCACGAAACCGCTGCTGAACTGCCAGAACAGGCTGGATTTAAGGACGCGCATGGGACGGATCCGATCTTTCAATCAACGGCTAGATATTGATCAGATCGGCCCGGTTCCGCGCAATCCAAGACGCGGCCATGGAAACGCTGCGTTGCGCGCCAGGAGGGGGCGAACCCTCAGCGCAGCGCGGCGGTCGCGGTCGCGATCCGCGTGCATGCCTCGGCGAGCAGCGCCTCCGATGTCGCATAGCTGACGCGCATCGCGGGCGACAGGCCGAACGCCGCGCCGTGCACCGCCGCCACCCGCGCGTCATCGAGCAGATAACCGATGAATGCCTCGTCGCTGTCGATCACGCGGCCGCTCGGGGCACGCTTGCCGATCACCCCGGACACGTCGGGATAGACATAGAACGCGCCGTCGGGCCTGGGGCAGGTGATGCCCTCCGCCGCGTTGAGCATCGCCACCACCAGGTCGCGCCGCCGCTGGAACGCCGCTGCCCGCTCGCGGAGGAAATCCTGCGGCCCGGTCAGCGCCGCCACCGCCGCCGCCTGCGCGATCGAGCACGGGTTGCTGGTCGATTGCGACTGCAGCTTGGCCATCGCCTTGATCAGCCACGCCGCCCCGCCCGCGAAGCCGATCCGCCACCCGGTCATCGCATAGGCCTTGGAACAGCCGTTGACCGTCAGCGTCCGCTCGAACAGCGCCGGGCAGACCTGCGCGATCGTCGCGAAGCGGAACCCGTCGTACAGGATGTGTTCGTACATATCGTCGCTGAACACCCACAGTTCGGGGTGCCGCTCGATCACCGCGCCCAGCGCGCGCAACTCGTCGGCGGTATAGGCCGCGCCGGTCGGGTTGGAGGGGGAATTGAGGATCACCCATTTCGTGCGGGGGCCGATCGCGGCCTCCAGCGCCTCGGGGGACAGCTTGTAGCCCTGCGCCGCCGCCGCCGCGACGAACACCGGCGTCGCGCCCGCGAAGCGGACGACGTCGGGATAGCTCACCCAATAGGGCGCGGGGACGACCACCTCGTCGCCCGGATTAAGCGTCGCGACCAATGCGTTGAACAAGGTGTGCTTGCCGCCGACGTTCGCCGTCACCTGATCCGCGCCATAGCTAAGCTGGTTGTCGCGCAGGAACTTGGCGCGGATCGCCGCCTTTAATTCGGGGGTGCCGTCGACATTGGTGTAGCGGGTCTTGTTGTCGCGGATCGCCCGGATGCCCGCCTCCTTGATGTGCTCGGGCGTGTCGAAGTCGGGCTCGCCCGCGCCCAGCCCGATCACGTCGATCCCCGCGCGTTGCAGCTCGAGCACGCGGCTGCTCATCGCCAGCGTCGCGGACGGCGTGATGCGCGCGAGCGCGGCGGAGGGCTGCATTTCGAGACCTTTCGACGGGAGCGGGGCGGCTATACCGCCTGTTGCTGCACCGCCGCAACGGCGGGGATGAGCCCGCGCAGCGCGTTGCCGACCAGGAAGCCGTCCGCCAGATCGGCGATGGTCAGGTCGCCCTCCACCGCGCGGCCCTCCTCGATCAGCGCCGCTCGCAGCACGCCCGGGAGCAGCCCGCGCGCCAGCGGCGGGGTGATCAGCCGGTCGCCGCGCGGCACGAACAGGCTGGTGAAGCTGCCCTCGGTCAGCCGCCCATCCGGCAACGCGAACACGACTTCCCAACACCCCGCCTCTCGCCGCGCGCGGTCGTAGAACGCGCGGTCGCTGGTCTTGTGGCGCAACCGCCAGTCGGCGGGGTCGACGGGCAGCGGCACGACGCGCACCGCGACCGGCGCTGGCGGCGCGGGCGGCAACGGCGACACCTCCACCGCCACCCCGCCACGCGCGCCCACCACCAGCCGCACCCTGGCGGGCGCGCCGAGCCGAAACGTCGCCGCCTGCAGCGCGTTGCGCGCCGCGTGCCGGTCAAACGCGATGCCGAACACGCTCGCTGACGCTTGCAGCCGGCGCAGATGCCGGTCGAGATGGCGCACGCCCTCCACGGGATCGAACGCCATCGTCTCGATGAGGTCGACCGCGCGTTGCCCCTGGGTCAGGAACGCGCCCTTGGCGAGGCATTCGTCCCATTCCTCGCCCGCGCGACTGTCCGCCACCACGCCAGAGCCGAGGCCCAGCGTCGCCACCTCCCCGCGCAGGTGCAGCGTGCGGATCGCCACATTGAACGACGCCCCCGCCGCGCTAATCCAGCCGATCGAGCCGGTGTAGATGCCCCGCGCGGTATCCTCGACTGCCCCGATCACCTCCGCCGCGCGCTGTTTCGGCGCGCCGGTGATCGACCCGCACGGAAAGGCGGCGGCGAGCACGTCCACCGCGTCGCGCCCCGGTGCGAGCGTCGCGGTGACGGTCGAGGTCATCTGATGCACGCTGGGATAGGTTTCGACCGTGAACAGCGCGGGCACCGCGACGCTGCCCGGCACCGCGACCCGCGACAGGTCGTTGCGGATCAGGTCGACGATCATCAGGTTCTCGGCGCGTTGCTTGGGGTCGGACGCGAGCGCGGCGGCGGCGGCGCGGTCCGCCTCCGGCGTGTCGCCGCGCCGCGCGGTGCCCTTCATCGGCCGCGCGGTGATGGTGCGCCCGTCGAGGCGAAAGAAGCTCTCTGGCGAGAACGACAACAGCCAGTCCGCGCCCGTCCACACCAGCGCCCCTTCCCCCGCCTTTGCCCGCGCGCGCACCGCCGCGTACAGCGCCAGCGGGTCGCCGAGCACCCGCGCGTTCGCGCGAAAGCTGAGATTCGCCTGGTACAGGTCGCCCGCCTCGATCAGCGCCTTCACTTGGCCGAAGGCGGCATCATAGGCGGCGCGAGTCACTCCCGGCTCGGGCGCGCCCACCCACGCCCCCGCCGGGTCGGGGAGCAGCGCGGCGACATTCGCGACCGGCTCATACCCGTCGAACACCCCGAACCACGCCAGCGGCAACGGCGCTTCGAGCGCCGGGATCGCACGCGGGGCGAGCGCCGCGCCCGCTTCGTAGGGCAGGAACCCCGCAACCTCCCCCGCCCCGCGCAGCGCGTCGAGCAGCGGGCGCACCTCCGGCAGCGTCGTCGCGCTCAGCACCCGGCGCGGCGCGCGGTACAGGCGCGCGCCGGTGCTTGAGTCGAGGAGCACGAAGGGAGTGGCGTCCAGCCGCATTGCCATTCGATGCACCGCACGCACAGGGTTGAGCAAGCCTGCCCAAGGCAGCTCTGAGTACGCCGGACAGTCGAACCCGCTCGTTCCTCCCCCGCAGGGGGAGGGGGACCATGCAAAGCATGGTGGAGGGGGTACTTTCGACACGGATACGCTCAGCTATGCGCGTACGTCCCCCTCCACCACCGCGCTTCGCGCGGCGGTCCCCCTCCCCCGATGGGGGAGGAGTAGGCAGCCCCTGTCCGAACCAGCCGTGACCGGGTAACATCGTTGACGCCCCCGTGCGCCAACGTCATGCCGCCGCTATGTCCACGCCCCCGCTCCGCGCCACGATGATCCCCGTCACGCCGATCCAGCAGAATTGCTCGCTGATCTGGTGTACCGCCACCATGCGGGGGGCGTTCGTCGATCCGGGCGGTGACCTGCCCAAGCTGCGCGCCGCCGCAGCCGAGGCGGGGGTGACGGTGGAGAAGATCCTGCTCACGCACGGGCATATCGACCATGCGGGCGAAGCCAGGCCGCTTGCCGACGCGCTGGGCGTGCCGATCGAGGGGCCGCATCGCGACGACCAATGGCTGCTCCAGTCGCTCGCCGAGGTCGGCGCGGACTATGGCATCCCCGGCGTGTCGTTCGACGCGCCCGATCGCTGGCTGGTGGAGGGCGACACAGTCACCGTCGGCGACCTCGTGCTCGACGTGTACGAGACGCCCGGCCACACGCCGGGGCACGTCGTCTTCCACCACCCCGCGTCGAAGCTGGCGCTGGTCGGCGACGTGTTGTTCCAGGGCTCGGTCGGGCGCACCGACTTTCCGCGCAGCGACCCCGCCGCGCTGATCCGCTCGGTGGTGGAAAAACTGTGGCCGCTGGGCGACGACACCGCCTTCATCCCCGGCCACGGCGCTGCGAGCACGTTCGCACACGAGCGGCGGAGCAATCCGTTCGTCGGCGATGCGGTACTGGGTTGATCCTCCCCGTTCACGGGGAGGTGGCGGCGCACAGCGCCGACGGAGGGGGTCGTGGGGGTGCGCGCTCCCGAAACCCCCTCCACCACCGGGCTATGCCCGGCGGTCCCCCTCCCCGCTTCGCAGGGAGGATCAGGTTAGCCCGTTGGCACCGTAACCACCGACGGTCGTTCGTCGGCATGCGTCCTTCCCGCCAGCAACGGCAGCGCGATCGCGTACAGCCCCAGTCCGACCATCACCAGCATCGTCACGCCGGTGCCGATGCCGCGCCCGGCGGCCCAGCCGTCCATTCCGAACCCGTGCAGGACACGCGACACCAGGAACGCGGACGCGACTACCCACAGCCAGACCGTGCTGCCGATGTTGAACTCGATCAGCCCGATCAGCGCCAGCACCAGCGGCGCGTATTCGATGAAGTTCGCCTGCGCGCGCATCCGGCGGATCAGCGGTTCGTGGCCGCCGTCGCCGACGCTGATCTTCGCCTTGCCGCGCACCTGGCCGATGCGCACTCCCAGCCAGAAGTTGATCAGCGCCAGTCCGCCCGCGGCCATCAGCGTCACCGGCAGCATCACGTTTCCCGTCATCGAGCCCTCCCCCATTTCCGGCCTCGCCCTGCCACTCGCCCGCCCGGCTTGCAACGGCGCGCGGTTGCGGTATAGCGCCGCGCTTCCGCGATACACCGGCCACCACGGCCTGCGGCCGACCATCGTCGGTTGCGTGCCCGATCGTCCGGGTGCATCGCTCGCCCTCACGATCTGACTCTCGAAGGTGCCGACATGGCCGTTCCCAAGCGAAAAACCTCCCCCTCCCGCCGTGGCATGCGTCGCGCGCACGATGCGCTGGTGCCGCACTCCTTTCAAGAATGCCCGAATTGCGGCGAGCTGAAGCGCCCGCACAATCTGTGCATGAGCTGTGGCCATTATAACGGCCGCGAGATCGTTTCCGTCGAAGCCTGACCCGTCCCTCGCCGCGCGCAAGGAAGTTCTGACCGCCATGCCGGACCTCGCCCCGATCATCGCCGTGGATGCGATGGGCGGCGATGAAGGGCTGGCGGTGATGCTCGCGGGTGTCGCGCGCGCGCGGCGTCGACACGATGGTACGCGCTTTCTGCTGGTCGGCGACGAGAGCGCGATCCGCGACGGGCTGACGCGCCACCCCAATCTTTCCGCGCAGTCCGAGATCGTCCACGCGCCCGACCAGATCGCCTCCTCGGACAAGCCGAGCCAGGCGATCCGCCGCGCCAAGACCACCTCGATGGGCATCGCCATCCGGCTGGTGAAGGAAGGGCGCGCCGCCGCCGCCGTGTCCTGCGGCAATACCGGCGCGCTGATGGCGATGAGCAAGCTCGCGTTGCGGACCATGCCCGGCATCGACCGGCCCGCGCTGGCCGCGTTGCTGCCGACGCTGGGCGACAACGACCTGGTGATGCTCGACCTGGGCGCGAACACCGAATGCGACGCGCGCAACCTCGTCCAGTTCGCGGTGATGGGCGCGGCCTATGCGCGCACCGCGCTCGACCTCGCGCGGCCGCGGGTGGCACTGCTCAACATCGGCACCGAGGACCAGAAGGGCACCGAGACGATCCGCGACGCCGCGCACACGCTCAAGGAGGCCGAGGAACTCGAGCTCGAGTTCCTCGGCTTCGTCGAGGGCGATCGGCTCGCGCGCGGCGACCATGACGTGATCGTGTGCGACGGCTTTTCGGGCAACATCGCGCTCAAGACCGCCGAGGGCACCGCGCGGTTCGTCGCCGACCTGCTCAAGCGCGCGTTCTCCAGCTCGGTGCGCTCCAAGCTCGGTTTCCTGATCTCGCGCCCCGCCACCAAGCTGCTGCGCGACCATCTCGACCCCAACAACCACAACGGCGCGGTCTTTCTGGGCCTCAACGGCATCATCGTGAAGAGCCACGGCGGCGCGAACGAGGTCGGCGTCGCGACCGCGATCGGCGCGGCGGTGAAGATGGCGCGCGACGACCTCACCCGCCGCATCGCCGCCGATCTGGCAGGCATCGACGCCCGCGCATTGGCATGAGGCGCGCGGCGATCACCGGCACCGGCTCCGCGCTCCCCGCCCGGTGCGTGTCCAACGCGGAGCTGGCGGAGCGGGTCGACACCAGTGACGAATGGATTGTCGAGCGCACCGGCATCCGCTTCCGCCACGTCGCGGGCGAGGGCGAGACCACCGCGACGCTCGCCGCCGACGCCTGCCGCGCCGCGCTGGAAAGCGCCGGCCGCGTGCCCGCCGACATCGACCTGATCGTGCTCGCCACCGCCACCCCCGACCAGACCTTCCCCGCCAGCGCCACCAAGGTGCAGGCGCTGCTCGGCGTCCCCGATTGCGTCGCGTTTGATGTCGCGGCGGTGTGCTCGGGGTTCCTGTACGCGATCCAGGTCGCCGATTGCATGATCCGCGCGGGCGCGCACACCCGCGCGCTGGTGATCGGCGCGGAGACGTTCAGCCGCCTGCTCGACTGGGAGGACCGCGCCACTTGCGTGCTGTTCGGCGACGGCGCGGGAGCGGTGGTGCTGGAGGCGACCGACGAGGACCGCGGCGTGCTCGCCACGCGGCTCCACGCGGACGGGCGGCACAATGACCTGCTCTATGTCGACGGCGGCCCGTCGACCACCGGCACCGTCGGCAAGCTCAGGATGAAGGGGCGCGAGGTGTTCCGCCACGCGGTCACCAATCTCGCGGCGGTGCTGGGCGAATCGCTCGCGGCGGCGGGGCTGGCCACGAGCGATGTCGACTGGGTCGTGCCGCATCAGGCCAACGCGCGCATCCTCGACGCGACCGCGAAGAAACTGGGGCTGGCGCGCGAGAAGGTCGTCGTCACCGTTGACCGGCACGCCAACACGTCCGCCGCCTCCGTGCCGCTCGCGCTCGACGCGGCGGTGCGCGACGGGCGGATCAAGCCGGGGCAGCTGGTGGTGCTCGAGGCAATGGGCGGCGGCTTCACCTGGGGCGCGGCGGTGGTGCGGATGTGATCGACCCGGATTAGACCGATTGCCATATGTTAGAAGGACTTCCGAACCGCGTCATGCTTTGATAAGGCGAGTCGGACAGGGGGAAGGGGTTGAGTATGGCCATGTTTGGATCGGCGGGGGGATCGGCGGCACTGGCACCACGGCGGAGCGTGATGGCGGCGGAGCGTGAGCCGGCGGGCACGCTGACCCGCGCCGATCTGGCCGAAGGGCTGCACAAGCAGGTCGGCTTGTCGCGCGCCGAGTCGTCGCAGGTCGTCGAACAGATCCTGCGTCATCTGTGCGAGGCGCTATCGCAGGGCGACAACGTCAAGATCTCCGGCTTCGGCACGTTCATGGTCCGCGACAAGGGCCAGCGCATCGGCCGCAATCCCAAGACCGGCGAGGAAGTGCCGATCGCGCCGCGCCGCGTCCTCACCTTCCGCGCCAGCCAGATGATGCGCGACCGCATCGTCCGCGCGGGCTGAGCGTTGGGAGCGCATGGCCGCGCCTGAAGTCCCCAAACCCGCCTCGCCCAAATCCGCGCAAGCCTTCCGCACCATCGGCGAATTGGCCGCGCAGACCGGCCTGCCCCAGCACATCCTGCGCTATTGGGAGACCAAGTTCCCCCAGCTCCGCCCGCTGACCCGCGCGGGCAACCGGCGCTACTACCGCCCGGAGGACGTCGCGCTGGTGCTGCGGCTGAACGCGCTGCTCAACGAACAGGGCTATACCATCCGCGGCGTGCAGAAACTGCTCGCGGCGGAGGGCAGGCCGAGGGTGGTGGCGACGGACCCGCTGGCGGCGCTACGCGCGATCCGGGATGCGTTGGCGGCGGGGTTGGTGGGGGATGGGGGGTAGCATTCGGCGGGATACTGCTTGGTCGATCGTCTACTCTCGCCAAGTTACAATCATCATATGCCTGCTTCGCCTCTCTTCAAAGCGGACGTTCCACGATCTAAGCCAGTCACCTTTCCGCCGCAAACATCTCTCACCATTGAAGTCTCCCGCTCGCAGTCCGGCAAGTCGCGTGGGGGTACGATGGTAGGAGGTTACGCTTTGCAGACCCGGAATATGGCTCGGCTCCCGCTCTACCTGACATTCCTTGCCGCGTCCGCGCTCACTTCAGCCGTGCAGGCGAAGGAGGCGTTGCAAGCTCCCCTCAAAATTGTTCCGCAAGTCGACTCGGGACGACCGTCACAAAGCGATTGGCGGGCCGTAGTGACTGGACGCCTCAGCAACGGAGTTCGCTTTGCGATCCTGCCCCGTCGAGGAAACGAACCCGGGGTTGGATTGCTCATGCGCAACGAGGGTGGGTTCATCGCCGAACGGCGGCCAGGCGAGCGCGGTTTGGCTCACCTCATCGAGCATGTCGCTTTTCTGAGCCCCACCAGCAACGCGCCCAGTGATCTGCATCATCTGCCGCATATCGGCCTGCCGCTGACCTTCCCGGCACCGTCCGCCGGAACGACCAGCTGGCGGGAAACGAACTACTTCTTGTCGACCAAGACGACACGAACGGCTGATCTTGATATATTGCTGGCACTATTCCGTGAAGTCTCCACCGACCTGACCTTTCGGCCGGACGCGGTCGACGACGCACGCGGCCAGGTCGTGCGGGAGATGGCCGACAAGAAGCTCGGCAACGCTATTTATGCCAGCTACATCGCGGCGGTCGCGCCGGGGTCACCAACCGACGTGATCGAGGCTCAAAACTCGGATGATGTGCCGACCGCGAACGTCGAGACCATCCGCGCCCTCTATCATCGCCTATACGAGCCTGAAAACATGATGGTCGTGGTCGTTGGGAACGTGGACGTGGCACAGACGAAGGCGCTGATCCAACAGCGCTTTGGAAACTGGAGAAGTGGCGAGCGCGCACATAGGTGGGCGCTGGTCCCCAGTTTTCGATCCAGCCGCATCACGCCGATTAGCTTTTCGACTCTTCAGCAGGGACGTAGGACCGCGATGATGACCGTCGTCATGCCAACGCTTCGACCGTTGTCCGCACGAGGTCAGCAGGCAAAAGCAACGCTGACAGAAATGCTCGCGGTTCGCGCCGTGAACCATCGGCTGGCCCGCGCCCAGCCAGACAGTCCGCTCGGCAAGACCGGTATTTTCGTTGACAACGGAGAGCAGGGGCAACGACTAATCATGCTCTGGGACAATTTTGCGACCGGGCAATGGCGACCCGCGGTTGCCGGTTTAGCAAAGGCAACGTGCGACCTCAGCACGGTGGGTTTTTCAGACCTGGAATGGACCACGGCCAAGCAGAACGTGATCAGCGACCTCGATCAACGCAGCAAAGCCATGACCGAAACGCCGAATGTCGAGCTGGCGAAAGACTTGTCGCACGCCCTTGCTGCAGGCCAGGAAATGATTTCGCCCGACGAGTTGCTACGCCAAGCGCGAGCGTTATTGCCTGGAATCACGACGCGAGCTGGCAATAGCTAGTGGCTTCGAGAATGGAAACGGCACGCCGGAGCCGAGCACATACGGGTGGAAGCGCCGGAACTTGCTCAAGTTGGGAACCCTATATCTGCTATACGCAAGACCGTCGACGAAGCGGTTGAACATACGATCTGTAAAGCGCGTAGATAGGCGCGCACTCAACACAACGGTTATCGCCAGATACCGGCCCGGAACCGGCCTGATTGCGCGCCACCAACTTTCGAGATTTCGTCTGCGTCTCGGACAAGCGGCTTCTACTTCCCACCACTTGCGGTCCCGCGGTGAAACCCATTCCTACCGCTCCCTAGTCGCCGCGAACCGCACCTTCGGATAGCGGTCCTGCACGTACCCGATCTCCCACGCGCTCTTGGCGAGGAACACCGGGTTGCCGTCGCGGTCTTTCGCCATCGCGGTGCGGTTGAGATCGGTGAACGCCTTGAGGTCCGCCGCCTCCGCCGCCGAGACCCAGCGCGCGGTGTCGAACGGCGCGGGTTCCAGCCCCGCCGCGACCTTGTATTCCGCGTCCAGCCGCGACAGCAACACGTCGAGCTGGAGCTGACCCACCACGCCGATGATCCAGTTGGAGCCGATCTCGGGATAGAAGACCTGCGTCACCCCCTCCTCGGCCATGTCGTCGAGCGCCTTGCGCAACTGCTTGGTCTTGGTCGGGTCCTTGAGTTGCACCCGGCGCAGGATCTCGGGCGCGAAATTGGGCAGGCCGGTGAAGCGCACGTCCGCGCGCTCGCTGAGCGAATCGCCGACCCGCAACGTGCCGTGGTTGGGAATGCCGATGATGTCGCCGGGATGCGCCTCGTCCGCGACCTCGCGGTTCTGCGCGAAGAACAGGATCGGCGAATGCACCGCCATCGGCTTGCCCGTGCCCGACGGGGTCAGCTTCATGCCGCGCCGGAACGTCCCCGAGCATAGCCGCATGAAGGCGATCCGGTCGCGGTGCTGCGGGTCCATATTGGCCTGCACCTTGAACACGAAGCCGGTCACCTCATCGCCGGTCGGCGCAACGGGGGCGGGCTCGGCGGGCTGCGCGCGCGGGCCGGGCGCGAACTCGGCGAGCGCGGCGATCAGCTCGGCGGGCCCGAAATCCTTGAGCGCGGAGCCGAAATAGACCGGCGTCAGGTCACCCGCGCGATACCGCTCGGCATCGAACGCGGCATAGCCCGCCTCAGCGAGCTCCATCTCGTCGCGGACCTCCTGCGGCAGCACCGGGTCGGCGTCGATCTTGCCCTGAAAGGTGCGGCTGTCGCCCTCCGGGCGGCTGACGCGGCGCTTGGCGAGGTCGTACACCCCCTCGAACGTGCCGCCCATTCCGACCGGCCAGCTCATCGGGCACACGTCGAGCGCGAGCACGTCGGCGATCTCGTCGAGCAGCGCGAACGGCGCGAGCCCCTCGCGATCGACCTTGTTGATGAAGGTGATGATCGGCACCGAGCGGAGCCGGCAAACCTCGAACAGTTTTCGCGTCTGCGCCTCGATACCCCGCGCGGCGTCGATCACCATCACCGCGGAATCGACCGCGGTCAGCGTGCGATAGGTGTCCTCGCTGAAATCCTCATGCCCCGGCGTGTCGAGCAGGTTGAAGGTTATGCCAGCGGTCTCGAACGTCATCACCGACGAGGTGACGGAGATGCCGCGCTGTTGCTCGATCTTCATCCAGTCCGACCGCGCCCGCCGGTTCTGCCCGCGCGCCTTGACCTCGCCCGCCAGGTGGATCGCGCCGCCGACATAGAGCAGCTTCTCGGTGAGGGTGGTCTTGCCCGCATCGGGGTGGGAGATGATCGCGAAGGTACGGCGGGGAGAGGGCGTGGTCATGTCACTGCTATGGTGACCGGATGCGACGGGGTCGAGGGGTCAGTCGAAGCGGGGTGCGTCCTGGGCACCGTGGCGGAAGTGAAGCACCTCTACGTCGTCCAGCAACACGCGGTAGAAGATCAGGTAGCGGCCATGGACGATTTTGTGGATGGACCCGAGAGCCGTCTCAAAAGCAATTGGATGTCGTCGTGGCTGATGCGACAGCGCGAGTGTCCGCGCCCTAAGCTCACGAATGAAAGTCAACGCGCGGGCTGGATTGTCCTTGGCGATCCGGCGTCGAATCCGGGCAAGATCGGACTGCGCCTCGGGTGTGAACCGAATCTTCATCGCGCAGCATGGCGGTGATGCTCCAACTCTTCCAAGCAGAGGCGCTCCAAGTCATCGAACACTTGATCGGCGGGGATGCTGTGGTCCGGATTGGCATTTGCCCCGGTGATCCGCTGTTCCAGCAGCGCGATCGTCTCGGCATCAAGCGGCTCGCCCGCGCCATTCTCCTTATCATGGGCAAGCTTGACGCCGTGACGCAAAACCTCCTCGCGCTCCGCAAAGCGACCGCTCGCCATTAGGTCGTCGATCAACATTTCGGTAAGCGAATCTAGCTTGAGTTGCGTCGCCATGCCCGAGAGTTACACCTCCGCACTTCGCCCATCAACCCACCAGCGCGACGCTCATCCCGATCCGCTTTGTCTCCCCCGCCGCGACTTCGAACACGCCCGGCTTATCGCGGAACTCGCCCGCGTACCCGGCGGGGTCCGCCAGCCCGTGCCACGGCTCGACGCAGACATAGTGTGCGCCCGGCTTGGTCCAGACCCCGAGCCGGGGCGTGTCGGGAAAGCGGATGTCGAGCACCGGCCCCTGCGCCGCGCCATAGCGCACGGCTTGCGACGCGACCGGGTCCCACACCAGCGCGTCGCGCGCGAACAGCTCGTCGCGGAGCAGCAGCTCGACCCCGTCCAGCGGCGACGCGCGCCGGGCGGGGTCGATCGTCCCGTCGGGCGAAATGCCGAGCAGCTCGCCCGGCTCGTCCGCCGCGAAGGTGAGGCGATGCGCGGCGCGGTCCTCGCCATAGGGGAGCGGCCAGGCGAAGGCGGGGTGGAACCCGAACTGCGCGGGCATCGCCGCATGGCCCCGGTTCTCCACCCGCGCTTCGATCGCCAGCGTCGCGCCGTCGAGCGCGAAGGCCACCTCCAGCCGAAACGCGAACGGGTAGGCGCGCAGCGTCTGCTCGCTATCCTCCAGTGCGAATACCGCGCGTGACGGCCCGGCGACGGCAACGTCGAACAGCGAGTGCCGCGCGAAGCCATGCTTGGGCATCGGGTATTCCGCGCCGTCGACGCGTATCATGCCGCCGTTGACCACTCCCACGACCGGAAACAGGATCGGCGCGCGCCCGGTCCAGAACGCCGGGTCCGCGTCGGTCATCAACTCGCGACCCTCAGCATCGCGCAGGTGCGACAGTTCCGCGCCGAACGGGTTGATCGCGGCGGACAGCGCCTCGCTGCGGAGGTCGATCATTTCGCGCACGGGGTGCTCCATTGTTCCACGTGGAACATCAAACGCGTAAGGAGGCCCCCTGTTTCGCAGCGGCCGCGACGACGCGGTCGCTCACCGCCTTTAGCTCCGCGTCGGTGAAGCTACGTTCGCCCGGCTGCAGTGTGACTTCCACCGCGAGGCTGCGCTCACTGTCTCGCTCGAACTGGTCGAACACGCGGGCAGCGGTAATCGCCACCTTGTCCGCACCGCGTACCGCGCGCACCAGTGCCTCGGCGGCGAGCGCGGCGGGCACGGTGAACGCGAAGTCGCGCCGCACCGGCTGAAGCGCGGGCGGTACATAGGCGGGGCGCATCGGCCCGGCACCGCGCCGCGCCGGGATCGCGTCGAGGTACAGCTCGGCCGCGACCACCGCGCCATCAAGGTCGAACGCTTTGCACACGGTGGGGTGAAGCGCGCCGAACGTGGCGAGTACGGTCTTCGGTCCGAGCCGGAGCGTTCCCGACTGGGCGGGGTGCCAAGCCTCGCCCGACTCTGCGAAGATCTGCAGATTGTCGACGGGCGCACCCGCCTGCGCCAGCAGCGTCAGCGCCTCCGCCTTGGCATCGAACGCGTCGAACGCCGCGGCCTTGCCCCCACGCCACCCGCGCGCGCGCGCCTCGCCCGCGAGCACGAGGCCCAACGTCGCGCGCTCCGCATCGGCAAGGTAGCGGCGGCCGATTTCGAAGACGCGTACCGACTCCGCCCCGCGCCGCCTTTCGCGCGCGGCGGCGGCAAGCAGGCCGGGGAGCAGCGACGGCCGCATCACCTTGAGTTCCTCGCTGATTGGGTTGGCCAGCGTCCACGTACCGCCGCCGAACGCGTCGGCCTGGGGGGCGGAAATGAAGCTCCACGTCACCGCCTCATGCATCCCGCGCGCGGCGGCGGCGCGGCGGACGCGGCGCTCCAGTTTCTGTTCGGGCGTGGCGGTCGGGCGCGCGACACCGGGCGGGCGCGGGAGCGCGACGGGGGCGACGCGATCGATCCCCTCGATGCGGATCACCTCCTCGACGAGGTCGGCGGGGCCGTCGACGTCGCGCCGCCAGGTCGGGACAGTAACGCGCCAGTCGTCCGCCACGTCAAAGCCGAGCGAGCGAAGGATCACGCGCTGCCGCTCCGGCGCGACCGCCAGCCCGCCGAGCGTTTCCGTGAGCGCGGGATCGTAGGCGAAGTCGCGCCGCGCGACTGGCGGCGCACCCGCGCGGGTGACGGCGCTCGCGATCCCGCCGCACAGCTCGACCACCATTCGGGTGGCGATTGCCAGACCTTCGTCGAGGAACGCCGGATCGACCCCGCGCTCAAACCGTTGGCGCGCGTCGCTGGTCAGCTGCAGTGCCTGCCCGGTGCGCGCGATCGCGTCGGGGTCGAAATACGCGCATTCGATCAACACGTCGGTGGTGTCGGCGGACACGCCCGACTCCGCCCCGCCCATGATGCCGCCGATGTCGTGGACCGCGCGGTCGTCGGCGATCACGGTCATGCCCTCGCCCAACGCATAGGACTTGCCGTTGAGCGCCGTCACCTGCTCCCCCGTGCGCGCGCGCCGCGCCACCAGGGTCCCGGAGAGCTTGGCGCGATCGTAAACGTGGAGCGGGCGACCGAGATCGACCGAGATGAAGTTGGTGATGTCGACCAGCGCGGAGATCGGCTTTTGCCCGATCGCCGACAGCCACCGCCGCATCCATTCGGGTGACGCGCCGTTGCTGACGCCCGCCACCGCCTGCGCGTAGAACGCGGGGCAGCCTTCCGCGTCGTCCGTCCGTACCTCGGGTCCCTCGCCCACCGTTGGCACGTCGGGACCAACCTCATCCAGCGGCCGCAACGTGCCCAGCCCCGCCGCCGCCAGGTCGCGCGCGATGCCGCGCACGCCCATGCAATCCTGCCGGTTGGGCGTGATCGCCACATCGAACAGCGGGTCGTTGAGTCCGGCATAGGCCGGGTATGCAACCCCGATCGGCGCGTCGTCGGGCAGCTCGATGATGCCGTCATGCCCGTCGCCGATCTCCAGCTCGCGCGCGGAGCACATCATGCCGTTGGACTCCACGCCGCGGATCGCGGCCACCTTCAGCGTGATACCGCTGCCCGGAACATAGGCCCCCGGCGGGCCGAACACGCCGACCATCCCCGCGCGCGCGTTGGGGGCGCCGCACACCACCTGGACGGGGCCGTCGCCCGCGTCGATGCTCAGCACCTGCAGCTTGTCCGCCCCCGGATGCCGCTCCGCCGTCAGCACGCGCGCGACGCGAAACGCCGCCAACGCCGCGCCCGGGTTATGTACGCCCTCCACCTCCAGCCCGATACGCGTCAGCGTCTCGGCCACCATGTCGGTGTCCGCGCTCGTGTCGAGATGCCGCTTGAGCCAGCTCAGCGTGAACTTCACGACGACACTCCCCCGCTCAGCGTCGGCACGTCGAGTGCGGCGAAGCCGTAATGCCGCAGCCAGCGCGCGTCGCCGTCGAAGAACGCGCGCAGGTCGTCGATGCCGTATTTCAGCATCGCCAGCCGGTCGATCCCGCAGCCGAACGCGAATCCCTGCCACTCGGCGGGGTCGTAACCGCCCGCCTCCAGCACCTTGCGATGCACCATGCCGGAGCCGAGCACCTCCAGCCACCCGTCCCCGGAGCCACCGATCACCCGCTTGCCCTTCTCCAGCGTGTAGCCGACATCGACCTCCGCCGACGGCTCGGTGAAGGGAAAGTAGCTCGGGCGCAGCCGCAAGACGATGTCCTCGCGCTCGAAGAACGCCTTGAGGAACGTCTCCAGCGTCCATTTGAGGTGGCCGAGCGTGATGCCGCGGTCGATCACCAGCCCCTCGACCTGGTGGAACATCGGCGTGTGGGTGGCGTCGCTGTCGGAACGATAGGTGCGACCGGGGGCGATGAGGCGGATTGGTTGACTGCCGCCAGCGGCCAGCATGGCGCGGATCTGGACGGGCGAGGTGTGGGTCCGGAGCAGCATCTTCTGCTCCCTCTCCCCTTCAGGGGAGAGGGTCGGGGAGAGGGGCTGTCCGGGAGATGATGGAACCTCGTATTGCCCCTCTCCCTTCGCCGCTTCGCGGCTCTTCCCTCTCCCCCGAAGGGGAGAGGGCACTACATAAAACGTATCATGCATCGCCCTTGCCGGATGCGTTTCCGGGATGTTGAGCGCGGTGAAGTTATGCCAATCGTCCTCGATCTCCGGCCCAGTCGCGACCGCGAAGCCGAGATCGGCGAAGATCTCCGCCAGCTCGTCCATGACCTGCGACACCGGGTGGACGCTCCCGACCGGCCCCGTGTCGACCGGCAGCGTCATGTCGACCCGCTCGCTCGCCAGCCGCGCGTCGAGCGCCGCCGCTTCCAGCGCCGCCTTGCGCGCCGCGACCGCCGCCGCCGCCGCCTCGCGCAGCGCCTGAATCGGCGGGCCGTCGACCAGCCGCCGCTCCGGCGTCATCGCGCCGAGCGACTTCAGCAGCGCGGTGACCGCGCCCTGTTTGCCCAACGCATGCACCCGCACCGCCTCCAGCGCGTCGACGCCCGCCGACGCCTCGATCGCGGCGAGCAGGTCGCGTTGCAGTTGGTCAAGGTCGGTGTCGGGCATGGCACCCGCCGTAAGGCTGGGGTGGCCAGGATCAAGTCCTTAGCTACTCCTCCCCCACAGGGGGAGGGGGACCATGCGGAAGCATGGTGGAGGGGGCACGTCTCCACAGAGAAATCGCATTCGTGTCGAGAAGCCGC
>JAABUQ010005279.1_pt1 | contig 20834 bp, 13 predicted proteins | sample 5560001 | NCBI WGS metagenome assembly JAABUQ01 (sample SAMN10711888, study PRJNA513371) | rock metagenome | isolation source: Antarctica rocks | place: Antarctica: Victoria Land, Finger Mt nord | collected 2015-12-18
GTCGTCGGCCGTGTTGCCCTCGACGGGGATCAGCGAGTTGATCTCCGGCGTGTACAGGTCGTCGACGCCCGCCCCGGACGGCCCGTTCAGGATGTCGTAGGCCGGATGCTTGTCGGACCAGGCCGTGTAGCCGCCCGCCGCGCGCACGACCTCGAACAGGGTGTTCACCCGGATGAATTCATGCGGATAGACCGGTTTGCACGCGCCCGACGCGTCGGACAGCGGCAGTTGCGCCGGGTCGATCTGGCTCAACGGCTGGCCCACCGTGCCGCCGGCGTTGAGCAGGTTCTTGTCCTTGTCGATGTTCTCGGCGAACTGCACCTCGGTGCCGGGCAGGCCCTCGCAGTTCGACCCAGGGGCGAACAGCGTCCGGTCGTAGCTGTCGTCGTAGAACACGCCGGCGGAACGCGGGGTGCCGCCCGTGACCTGCGCGATCATGCCGGGGAATGAGTCTGACGGCCCGGTGGTGTAGGCGTGCGGGTAGATCGCGGCGTGCGGGGCGAGGGCCGCGAAGGCGCCGTTGGCGTGCGCCGGGTCGGCGATCCACCGCGTCAGGTCCACCGCGTGCAGGCCGTCCACGCTGATCAGGAGGACATGCTTGTAGCGGGTTTCGTTCCCTGCGCCCTTGCGCTCCGCTGCCGCGCAGGGTGTGCCCGCAGCCACGAGCAAAGCAGCCGCGCACGTGGCGGCAAGCAGACATGTCCGCATCAATTCACGTCCTTATTTGTTCTACAAAGAGGACATGTGTATGACTGAAAACAGATTGCCTGACGGTGACAGTTGCATGATGAGTTCATCAATGCGATTTCGTTACAATATTTGGCTTGCGTTGTCTATGACCGTTTCGGTGAAGCCGGCCTTCCGTTTCATCAGAAGTCACCGAAGCGGCCGAGTGATGCAGCGGCTTGAGGCATAGTTCTCCTAGCAAAATGATCATGCATTCACAAAAAATTTGCCAAACTGTCGCATTATTCGCGGAGTGCCAAGCGCTACTCTTCTTGCATTGGCAATAATGATTGGCTTTCAGCGGTTTTGCTTGGCCTGCGAGTCATGGCACAGGCGACCACCACCCGGCTTGGGCGGAGATCCTGGGTAATGCAATCAGTGGAGAACAAAATGCAATCAGTGGAGAACAAGATGACGGCTCGACGTAAGCGCGTTCCGCTCAGGATGCTGCTGCTTTCAGCCACGGTGCTCGCCGGCATCGGCCTGGCCGGGGTCCGCGAAGCACGGGCCGACATGGACGACGGCAAGCTCGACAACACGGGGCAGGCGCCTTTGCCAAGCGGCCAGTTCATCACGCCTACCTTCGCCACCGGCTCGACCTTCACAGTGCTCAATCCGGACCTGCCCGAATACACGCCCGCCATCGCCAACTATCCCTATTTCCATCCAAACGGCGCCATCGCCTCGACGCTCAGCCCGGACGGCAAGACGCTCGCCGTCATGACCAGCGGCTACAACGTGCTCGACGACGCTTCCGCGAAGCTGGTCGGCACCGGCGCCGAGTTCGTTATCCTGTATGACGTGAGCAACCCGCGCGCCCCGGTGCAGAAGCAGACCCTGCGTCCGCTCAACACCTTTGTCGGCTTGGCCTTCTCGCCCGACGGCTCGAAGCTCTACGTGTCGGGAGGCGCCGACGACCAGGTCGTCGTCTATTCCCAGTCGGGCGGCGCGTTCGCCCAGAGCGGCACCATCGACATGGGGCACGGCGGCCCCACCGCCAAGACGCCCGGCGGCATCGGCGCCGGGCAATACCCGCAGACCGGCGGCCTGGCGCTGTCCAAGGACGGATCATTGCTGGTCGTCGCCAATACGCTGAACAACAGCGTCTCGGCGTTCCGCACGGCCGACAGCAGCAAGCTGTTCGAATACGACCTGCGGCCCTACAACACCACGCCGAACAGCGACGGCGTCGCCGGCGGCGAGACGCTCTACAGCGTCGCGATCAAGGACAACGCTACGATCTATGCGACCTCCTTGCGCGACCGCGAGGTGGTGGTCGTCGATATCAGCGGGGCCGCGCCGCGGCTCGTCACCCGGATTCCCCTGCCGGGCAGCCCAAACAACCTCGTCCTCAACAAGTTCCAGGACACGTTGTACGTGTCGCAGGACAACAGCGATTCGGTGGCGGTGATCAAGACCGCGAACAACCTGATCGCCGAGCAGATCGACGCCATCGCCCCGCCGGGCGTGCTGGCCGACAAGTCCAGCCGCTACACCGGGGCGGCAACGAACAACCTGGCGCTCTCGCCCGACGAGAAGACGCTGTTCGTCACCAACGGCGGCGCGAACGCGGTCGCGGTCGTGCCGCTGGCCGGCCCCGTGCCGCACCGGGTCGCAGGCCTGGTGCCGACCGGCTGGTACCCGACGACGGTGACGATCAGCGCCGATGGCGGCACGATGTACGCCTTCAACAGCAAGAGCGACCCCGGCGGCAACCCGAACAAGGTGACAAGCTCGGTCACGTCGCTGACCAACTTCACCTATCCGGGCGGCAACACCCCGGCGCTCGCCTACAAGGCCAACCAGTACGTGTTCCAGCTTGAGCAGTCCGGCATGCTGATAGCGCCGGTGCCCGCCGCGGCCGACCTGCCGAACCTGACCACCCAGGTCGCCGCCAACAACGGCTGGTCGGTCGCGAGCTATCCCGAGGACGAGGCGGCGATGAGCTTCCTGCGCTCGCGCATCAAGCACGTCATCTACATCGTCAAGGAGAACCGCACCTTCGACCAGGTCCTGGGCGACCTGACCAACGGCGCGAACGGCGATCCCAGCATCACGATCTTCGGCCGCCAGATCACGCCGAACTTCCACCGCATCTCCAACCAGTTCGTGACGCTCGACAACTTCTTCGACTCTGGCGAGGTCAGCGGCAACGGCTGGCCGTGGTCCACCGCGGCGCGCGAGACGGACTGGAACGAGAAGAACATCCCGATGAACTACACCTTCGCGGTCAATCGCGGCAATGCGCCGTATGACGCGGAGGGCCAGAACAACAACGTCAGCGTCGGCTACGTCGGATCGACCCCGGACGCGACCATTACCGCACGCCAGAAGTCGGCCGGCGGGTACGACTACGCCGCCACCGGCAACGCCCTGCCCGGCGGCGCGCTCAACCTGCTGCCGGGCACCAACGACAGCGGCGCGCCGGACGGCAAGAACGGGGCCAAGCAGGCCGGCTACATCTGGAGCGCCGCGCTGCGCCACGGCCTCACCGTGCGCAACTACGGCTTCTTCTCCGACAACAGCCACTACGGCCTGACCCCCAGCGATCCCGGCTACTCGGCCCCGGTGGAGTTCCCGTTCACCGCCAACGCGCGGCAGATGTGGACGACCAACCCCGAGCTGATCCCGCTTACCGACAACTATTTCCGCGGCTTCGACAACGCCTACCCAGACGCGTGGCGCTATGAGGAGTTCGAGCGCGAGTTCAACCAGTTCGCGGCGCCGGGCAACGATCTGCCGAACCTCGTGCTGCTGCGCTACATGCACGACCACATGGGGTCGTTCAAGACGGCGGTGGCAGGGGTCAACACGGCCGAAACGCAGCAGGCCGACAACGACCTCGCCGTCGGCCGCACGCTCGACCTTCTGGCGCATAGCCGCTACGCCAGCAACACCCTGGTGGTGGTGCTGGAGGACGATGCCCAGGACGGCGGCGACCACATGGACGCGCACCGCAGCACCGCCTACATCGTTGGCCCCTACGTCAAGAAGCGCGCCGTTGTCAGCACCCGCTACTCGACGGTCAACATGGTCCGCACGATCGAGGACGTGCTCGGCTTGGAGCACCTGAACCTCAACACGGCCTATCAGCGGCCCATGACGGACGTGTTCGACATCTCGAAGGGGCGCGGCTGGACCTACAACGCCGTGGCGTCGACGATCCTGAAGACCACGACGCTGGCGCGGTGGGAGGGCGGCCCGAACGGCGGCAAGATCGAGTTCGTCGAGGGGCCTGACCTGCAGCCGACCCGCACGGCCGCTTGGTGGAGCGAACAGACCCGGGGCTTCGACTGGTCGTCGGAGGACCGGGTGCCGGCCGACCTGTTCAACGAGGTCGTCTGGGAGGGGATGAAGGGCAGCCAGCCATATCCCGCCGTGCGAACCGGGATCGTGCTGGGCGCGCGCGCCGCGGCGCCTGCACAGGCCAATCCTGCACCGGGAAATCAAATCGCGCCTTAGCGGCGTCCGTGCTCGGATCAGGGCCATGCAGGGGAGGAAGTCGCGCAGGGGAGCAGCCTCCTCCTGCTTCCTGATGTTCGCCGTGCCGTTCGTGCCTTGAACCGCACGTTGGCGTTCGGACGCCCGAACGCCATCCGCGCCGCCTGACCGCAGACAAGGGTCGGTCTTACTGCGTTTCTTCCATCAGCGCGGGCGAGCCGCCGCCAGCTTCGTCTCCGCTCTGGACGCCGCCGGGCGTGCCCGTCACATTCCACCCCGGCGGCGGAACGCGCCGCTCCGAGGACGGCGTGGAGGTCTTGATGAAGCTGAACCGTTTTCGGCGGGACAACGCGACGCGCCAGCTTGCCTGAGCGGGCCGCCGCATGAGCCGGCATGTCGCCGTCATCGGCGCGGGGGCGGTGGGGGCGGCGACCGCCCTTGAGTTGATGCGCGATGGGCATCAGGTGACGATCATCGAACCCGGCGAACCCGGCGGGGAGCAGGCGGCCAGCTACGGCAACGGGTGCTGGCTTTCGACCATGTCGGTCATCCCGCCGGCCGGGCCGGGGACGTGGCGGAAGGTGCCCCGCTACCTGGCCGACCCGCTCGGGCCGCTGTCGATCCGGTGGCGGCATCTGCCGCGCGCCGCGCCCTGGCTGCTGCGCTATTTGGCCGCCGGGTGGACGGAGGCGCGCGTCGCCCGTGCCGCCCAGGCCCTGCGGCCGTTGCTGCTTGACGCCCCGGCGTTGCACCGCAAGCTTGCGGAGGAGGCCGGGGTGGGTCATCTGATCGAGCAGCGAGGCCTGATGTACATCTACCCGGACCGCGCCGCGTTCGAAGCCGAGGCGATGGCCTTCCGCATCCGCGCCTCCGTCGGCATACGTTGGCTTGAGCTGAATGAGGACGAGATGCGCCAGCGGGAGCCGGCGCTGGACCGGCGCTACCGCTTCGGCGTGCTGGTCGAGGAGGCCGGGCATTGCCGGGACCCCGGCGCCTACGTCGCCGCCCTGGCGGCCCTGGCCCGGCGGGAAGGCGCGACCATGGAACGCCGGCGGGCCACCGGGTTCCGGATCGAGGGCGGCCGGCTGCGCGGCGTGGAAACCGACGGCGGCGAGATCGCATGCGACGCGGCGGTCGTCAGCGCGGGCGCCCACTCCAAGGCGCTGGCCACAGCCGCCGGGGACCGCGTCCCGTTGGAAAGCGAGCGCGGCTACCACGCGGTGCTGAGCGACCCGGAAACCGGCCCGCGGCTGCCGCTGATGCCGTCCGACGGCAAGATGGCGATCACGATGACGGAGGGCGGGCTGCGCTGCGCCGGGCAGGTCGAGATCGCCGGCCTCGACGCGGCGCCGAACTGGCGGCGGGCGGAGGTGCTGCGCGACCACCTCCTGCGCTGCTTCCCCGGCCTGCCACGCACGCTGCCGGCCGACCGGATCAAGGTCTGGATGGGGCACCGGCCCAGCATGCCGGACGGGCTGCCGTGCCTGGGACGCTCTCGGGCGACGCCGGACGTGGTGTATGCGTTCGGCCACGGCCACATCGGGCTGGTCGCCTCTGCCCGGACCGCGCGCGTGGCGGCACAGATCGTCGCCGGCCGCCCGCCCGAAATCCCGGTGGCGCCGTTCGACCCGGCGCGGTTCCGGTGAGCGCCAACACCCAAAGGAGAACGCCATGACCAGCCGAACGACCCGCCGGTCCCTTGCGGCGATCACCGCAGCCCTCCCGGTTGCCGGCCTGGCAGCGGCGGCGCAGGCGCAGGACAGCCGGGAAAGCACGTTTGAGCGCATCGGGCGCACCAAGACGCTGCGGATCGCCGCCCTGCCCGGCGAACTGCCGTATTTCCGCAAGGATCTGGCGACCGGCGCCTGGAGCGGCGCGTCTATCGAGATGGCGAAAAGCATCGCCGCCGTGTTCGACGCCAAGCTGGAATACGTCGAATCCACCTACGGCAACTCGGTGCTCGACCTGCAATCCAACAAGATCGACCTCGCCTTCGCCTTGAACCCGACGCCGCAGCGCGCGCTCGCCATCGGCTTCACCCGCCCGGCGATCATCAACCCGTTCGGCTGCCTGGCGAAGAAGGGCTTCGACCCGAAGACGTGGGACGACATCAACAAACCTGACATCCGGATCGCGTTCGACATCGGCTCGCTGCACGACACCTGCGCGCATCGGTTCGCGCCCAAGGCGCAGCTCACCGGGTTCAAGACGCGCGACGACTGCATCCTGGCGCTGCAATCCGGCCGGGTGGACGTGGACGTCCTGGCCGGGCTGCTGGGGCTGGCCGCGGTCGGCAAGAACCCGGGGCTTGGGCCGTACCACCTGCTGGCCAGCCCCACGGTGGCGCTGCCGAGCAGCCTGGGCATCCAGCATGAGGCCGACACGCGGTTCCGGGAGGTGCTGGACGCCTGGCTCGACTACAACCGCGGCATCGGCCAGATCCGGGAATGGCTGCTGGCCGGGCTTGAGCAGCTTGGCGTGAAGCGGGACGACCTGCCGTCCGAGCTGAGCTTCTAAGGGAATCGAACGCCGGGTGGGCTACCAATGGGGCTTCGGGTTCCTGTGGCGCTACGCGCCGCTGTTCGTGTCCGGCGTGCTCGTCACCCTGGCCTACACGGCCGGGACGATCCTGCTCGGCTTGCTGATCGGGCTGGTCCTCGGGCTGGCGCGGCTGTCGCGGTCGCGCCTCGTCAACGTGCCGCTGGTGGGGCTGATCGAGGCGTTCCGGTGCACGCCGCTGCTGGTCCAGATCATCTGGTTCTACTACGCGCTGCCGGTGATCCTGGACGTGCAGATCCCGGCGGTGGTCGCCGCGACCGCGGTGCTGTCGCTGTACACGGGCGCGTTCTATGCCGAGATCTTCCGCGGCGGCATCGTGTCGATCGAGCATGGGCAATGGGACGCCGCCCGGGCCTTGGGGCTGCGGCCGCGGCACGTCATGCGCCTGGTCGTGCTGCCCCAGGCCGTGCGGCGCATGGTGCCGCCGTTCATGAACCAGTCCATCATCCAGCTCAAGAACACGTCCCTGGTCTCCACCATCGCGGTGCCCGACCTGCTGTACCAGGGCACGCTGATCACCGCGGACACGTATCGCCCCTTGGAGGTTTACACCGTGGTCGCGTTGATCTACTTCGCCCTGCTGTTCCCGGCGACGCGGTTCGTCCAGGCGTTCGAGCAGCGGCTGGCGTCACGATGAGCGGCCGGATCGCCCGCGGCGGCAAGGCCGTGTATGGCGCCCCGCTCGGCATCCTGATGCTGGAGGCCCGGTTTCCGCGCATCCCGGGCGACATGGGCAACGCCTCGACGTGGCCGTTTCCGGTGCTCTACCAAGTGGTGCCCGGCGCCAGCCCTGAGCGTGTGGTGCTGGAGGGGGCGCGGGGGCTGCTGCCCTTGTTCCTCGATGCGGCGGCGAACCTGGTGCGATTGGGCGCGGAGGCGATCACCACCAATTGCGGCTTCCTGTCGCTGTTCCAGCAGGAGCTCGCCGCGCATGTGGGCGTGCCGGTTGCGGCGTCGTCGCTGATGCAGGTGCCTTGGGTGCAGGCGACGTTGCCGCCGGGCCAGCGCGTCGGGGTGGTCACGATCAGCGGCGCGTCGCTCACGCCTGCGCACCTTCGTGCCGCCGGGGTGCCGGCCGATACGCCGATGGCCGGGACGGAGAACGGACGGGAGCTGTTCCGCGTGCTGATCAAGGCCGAAGCGGAGGACCTGGATGTCGCGCTCGCCGAGCAGGACATCCTGGAGGCCGGGCGCGACCTGATGGCCCGGCACCCCGAAGTCGGCGCCATCGTCCTGGAATGCACGAACATGCCGCCTTATGCCGCCGCATTGCGGGACGCCTTGCAGGTGCCGGTCTACGACATCTACTCGATGGTGACGTGGTTCCATGCCGGCCTGAGACCCAGGGCCTGGCCGTCCCGGCTGCATTGACACCGCCCGCCATCGTTCGGCAGCATGTTGCGGTGCAGTAGGGGAACGGGATGATGCGGCAACTCGCGCTGGCGGTCGCCGCCGTTCTCGCCGCGTGCCTCGCCGGACCGTGCGGCGCCGAGGCCGCCGACAACGCCCTCGTCATCGGGGTGGCGCAGTTCGCCGCCAGCCTCAACCCCTACATCAGCTCGCAGACCGTCCAGTTCTACACGGTCGGCTTCGGCACGCGCCCGATCAGCGCATTCGACCATGAGGGCAAGCCGACCTGCTTTCTGTGCAGCGAGCTGCCGACGCTGCAGAACGGCCTCGCGAAGATCGAGGACCTCGGCGACGGCAAGCACGGCCTTGCCGTCACGATCAAGCTCAAGCCCGACCTGATGTGGGGCGACGGCGTGCCGGTCACGGCGAAGGACATCGCGTTCACCTTCCGGCTCGGCAGCAACCCGGCCGCCGGGTTCAGCGACATCTACCCGTGGACGCGGGCGCGGAGCGTCGAGGTCGTCGACGACCATACGGCGGTGCTGCATCTCGACCGCACCCTCGCCACGTTTCAGCTCTGGGACTACCTGCTGCCCGAACATATCGAGCGCGCGGTGTACGAGCAGTCCGGCGACCCGCTCGATTACATCAATCACACCACCTACAACGCCGCCCCGACCACGCCCGGGCTTTGGAACGGCCCCTACGTGATCAGCGACTACCGTTCGGGCGAGCAGGTCGAGCTGCGGCCGAACCCGTACTGGAAGGGCAAGAAACCGGGGCTGGACCGAATCGTGATCCGCCTGATCGAGAACACCGCGGCGCTGCAGGCCAACCTGCTGTCCGGCGACGTGGACATGACCCCGTCCGGCATCGGCATCACCACGGACCAGGCGGTCTCCCTCGGGCGCGACCATCCCGGCCAGTTCGCCTTCTTCTACCATCAGGGCCTGCAGATGGAGCGCATCGACCTGAAGCGGGAGAACCCGCTTCTGGCCGACCTGCGGGTACGGCAGGCGCTGCTGCTCGCCATCGACCGGACGACGCTGATCAACCGCCTGTTCAGCGGGCATGCCAGCATCGCGCTGTCCTGGATCAATGCGCTCGACCCGAACTTCACGCCCGATGTCGCCACCTACCCCTACGACCCCAACCGCGCCCGCGCGTTGCTGAAGGAGGCGGGTTTCACGCCCGGCGCCGACGGCATCTGCCGCAACGCGCGTGGCGACCGGCTGTCGTTCGAGTTCTCGACCACGTCGGGTAACCGGGTCCGCGAGCTGTCGCAGCAGGTGATGCAGAACCAATGGAAGGCGGTCTGCGTCGAGGCCACGATCCGCAACGAGCCGTCGCGCAGCTTCTTCGGCGTCACCATGCGCCAGCGCACCTACACGGGCCTTGCGGAATACGGCAACAGCACGCGCATCGGCCTGGTGCCGACGCCGTTCTACGGCACGGCGGGCATCCCGACACCGCAGAACAACTGGAACGGCATGAACGTCACGGCGTTCAGCGACCCGGAGATGGACCGCGCCATGGCGGCCGCGGAGGTGGAGCTCGACCCGGCGAAGCAGAAGGCGCTGTGGGCGGACATCCAGCGCATCTATGCCGCCCAGTTGCCGGAGCTGCCGCTTTATTTCCGCGAAGACCCGGACGTGGTTCCGACGTGGCTGAAAGGCTACGCGGCCAACGGCAAGGAAGATTACGACAGCTATTGGGCGGAGGACTGGCGCCGATGATGGGATGGCGTCAGCCTTGGACGCGTGCAGAGCCTCGCAGAAGCCGAAGCTGAACGAGGCTTTCCGCCGTGGCGACGATGGCGTCCTCGCTGGGGCGCGGCGCCCAGCCCAGCATGCGCCGGGCCTTGCCATTGGTGGCGTTCTTGCGCTTGCCGAGCTCAGGAAGGACCAGCTTGACTTCCGGGTCAAACAAGGCGGACATCCGGAGCAGCCAATCCGGAATTTCCCTCGTCGGCACGCGTTTCCCGGCCTCGCCCATGCGCGCCTTCAACACGTGCGCGAGGTCGCGGGCCATGATGAAGTCGCCCGCCACGGCGAGGAAGCGTTGCCGGTTCGCGGCGGCGTCGGTCATCGCGCGCAGGTGCAGGTCGGCCACGTCCCGCACGTCCACCACGCCAAGGCACAGTTTCGGGCAGCCCGGCACGGTGCCGTCCATCAACCGTTTCACCAGAGTGATCGATGTGGAATAGTCGGCGCCCAGCAGCGGTCCGAACACGGCGGCCGGGTTGACGACGGCAAGCTGAGGCCGTGCCCTTCTTCGGCGATGAAGTCCCAAGCCGCGCGTTCGGCCACCGTCTTCGACTTCGCGTAAGGCAATACGGCCTTGTCGCTGAGGTTGGTCCAGCTCGTCTCATCGAAGGGCGCCGACTGCTCCTTGTGTCCGTAGCCGATCGCCACGAACGACGAGGTCAGCACGACGCGCTTCACGCTGGCGTCGCGCGCTGCGCGCAGGACCCGGAGGGCGCCATCGCGCGCGGGCCTGATCAGATCGTCCTCGTGTTTCGGGACGGCCTGCGGGAAGGGAGACGCCACGTGCAGCGCGTAGTCGCAGCCGGCCGCGGCCTGCGGCCAACCGGCATCGCTTTCGAGGTTGGCGGCGAAGACCGTCAGCCGGTCAGCAGGGCCTGCGTAGCCGCCTTGCTTGAGCATGGCGCGCACCTCGCTTTCGCGCTTGAGGCTGCGCACGGTGGCGTGCACCGCATGGCCGTTCGCCAGGAGCTGCAGGATGCAGTGACTGCCGACGAAACCGGAACCGCCCGTGACCAGTACTTTGCTCATCATTGCCTCCGCGTCAGCACGTGCGCTGCTCCCGTCATGGTGGTCGGCATGGTTGCCCGGTCTCCGATGCAAGCAGCTTGCGCAGCTCGGCCTTGGCGGCCTTGTCCAGGGTCGCGCGCGGCAGGCTCTCGACGACGCGGACTTCATGCGGCTGCTTGAATGGCGCGAGGTCAGACGTGCAGGCTGCCATGATGCGCTGGGCAAGGTCCGGGCCGGCCGATGGCGTGGCGATCACGAAGGCCACCGGAACCTCGTCCAGCATCGGATGCCGGCGGCCGACGACGGCGGCCTCGGACACGCCGGCGACCTCCTTGATGACCCGCTCGACCTCTGAGGCGGCTACGTTCTCGCCGCCGACCTTCAGCATGTCCTTGCCGCGGTCGGCGAAGTAGAGGAATCCGTCCTCGCCCAGGCGCACGCGGTCGCCGGTGATGAACAGGCCGTCTTCCGTGAACGCCCTGGCCGTGGCCTCCGGATCGCCGGCATACCCGACGAACAAGGACACGCCGCGGCGGCCGCGTACATACAGGTTGCCGGTCTCGCCAGGCAGGACCGGACGCATGCCGGCATCGAGCACCAGGATCCCATAGGCAGGCGACGGACGTCCCATCGACATGGGCGCATCGGGCCAATGCGGCGAGCCGACCGTGCCGTGCGTCACCGTCTCGGTCATCCCCCACCAGCCGATGCTCTTCACGCCGAGCAGCCGGCCCCAGGGCGGCTCGCAGACAGGGCCGCCGAAATGGCGGAAATAGTGCGCTTTCGGCACGGGATGCTCGGCCAAGGCCTTGGCGCAGAACGGCACCATGGAGGACCAGGTGCACCGGTGCCGCACCGACACGGGCCAGAACCGGGACGCGGAGAAGCGCGGCTGCAGCACCACGCTGGCGCCGGCCCAGAGCGAGGCGGCCACCGAGTAGATCTGGGCGTTGGTGTGGAAAAGCGGCAGGAAGGCGAGATGCACGTCCGCCGGCCCCAGGTTCTCGTGCAGGGCGGAAACCTGTCCGCCCCAGAGGACATTCGCATGCGACCAGAGCACGGCTTTCGGCCGGGCAGTGGTGCCGGAAGTGTATTGGATGCCGAAGGGCGCAGCGGGATCGTGCGGACGGGCGGGCAGGACGTCGGGGTCGGCATCGACCGCCGCGAACGGCTCGACAGCGGCGTCGTCAGCGGCCACCTCGTCGTCGGTCTCGCTGACGGCGATCCAGGCAAGCTGCAGGGCGGCGGCCGACAGCGGCCCGGCGAAGCAGGGCTGCGTGACCGCCGCCACGGCGCCGCTGTGCCGCGCGTAGTAGGCGAGTTCGTCCTGAGTCGAGCGGGAGTTCGTGGTGACCGAGACCACCCCCGCATAGGCGCAGCCCAGCCAGGCGATCATGAACTCCGGGCAGTTGTCGGAATGGATCAGCAGGTGCTGGCCCGGCCGCAGGCCGCGCGCGTGAAGCCCCGCGCCGAAACGGCGGACCGCGTGCCGGAACTCGGCGTAGGACCAGGTGCGCTCCGGCGCGTCGAACGGCTGCCAGATCAGGAAGGGATGGGCGCCGCGGAGGGCCGCCCGCGCGTCGATCAGGCTGCGGACATCACGGCCTTCGAAGCCGCTCAGCGCAGCAGGGCCTCGCTCGGTCAACGGTCCTATCGGTGCCTCTGCGTCATGTCGGCAGCGCAGCCCGGAAAGCATCGAGCAGCGCCCGCGGCGAGCCTGTGCCGAAGACGTAGCGGTCAGGGCGGACCAGAACGGCTTCGGCGCCCCGCGCCGCGAGCCAGGCTTCGAGCTTCGGGCGGAACGGCGCCAGAAGCGGGCCGTCGAGCGGCACCGACGTGACCGCCACCGGGGCGTCGGCCCGTAACGCCTCGCCAGTGCCGCCGATCAGCCAGGCGCCCTGCCCCAGCACGTCGTCCAGCCGCAGCGCGCCGTCATGCGTGTTCTCCCAAGGCTGCGGGAACAGCTCGCCCGCACCCGGACTGCCAGCCAAGATGCAGCCGCCGCCGAGCATGGGAGGCCGCAGCGGCGGGATGGCCGACCCACCCTGGGCGCGGGCGGCCAGCATGGCGGCGTCCCGCCGGGCGGCGGCTTCCGGGTCCAGCGTGCAGACGACGCGGCCCATGCCGATGGCGAACTCGATGTAGGCGCGGACATGCGGCGACCGCTCCGGCTGATACGTGTCCAGCAAACTGTCCGCCACGCCCCTCAGCACGGCCTCCAGCTTCCAGGCGAGATTGGCGGCGTCCCGCAGGCCCGAGCACATGCCCTGGCCCGCGAAGGGGGGCATCTGGTGCGCCGCGTCGCCGGCGAGGAGCACGCGACCCTCGCGCCAGGACCGCGCGACCAGGGCGTGGAAGCGGTAGACGGTCTTGCGGTCGAGCGTCACGCCGCTGCCCAGGTTCCAGGGGGCGAGCAGGGCCTGGATGAAGCCGTCGTCCAACACCCGCTCGGGCGTCTCGCCCGGCAGCAGCATGAACTCCCAGCGGTGGCGCCCGGCGCTCATCAGGACGCAGGTGGTCGGACGGGCCGGGTCGCAAATCTGCAGGTTGACGTTCGGGATCGCCTCGGGATCGGGCACCAGGGCGTCGATGACCAGCCAGGGTTCGTCGAAGCCGTAATCGTCGAGCTCGACCCCAAGCCGTTCGCGCACGCGGCTGGAGGCTCCGTCGCAGCCGACCAGGTATCGCGACCGGATCGTCGACGGCCCGGTCAGGCCCGACAGCCCGGCGGTGATCCCATCGGCATCCTGCGCCAGCGTTTCCAGCGCGACGCCGAGGCGGATTTCGGCCCGTTCGCTTTCCGCGAGCTTTATCCGCAGCGCGCGCTCGATGCCGGGCTGATGCATCATGTACCCCGCGGCCCAGCCAGAGGGCGACCCAGCGGCATCAGGATCGAAGCGCAGCAGCACCGACCCGTCCGCGGCCCGGAATTCGTACGGGGGCGCCGGACGGACGGATTCGGCAATCCCGTCCAGCACCTGCACGTGCTGGAACAAACGCATGATTTCGTGATCAAGATGCGCGGCGCGGGGAAGCGGGTAAACGTCCATGCTGCGCTCGGCCGCCATCACCTTGACGCCCATCCCGACGAGAAGCGTCGCCAAGACGACGCCCGTTGGGCCGAGGCAGCAGATCAGCACGTCGCAGTCATAATCATGGTGCATGTCGCTCACGTTTCCGGCCCGCAGATGCTCTCGATGGACGCCGCGGATTCTTGTTTGAACTTTATCGTCAATTTACACAAGAGGTTTCTTGAGCATGGCCCACGTCGCCGCCCGGCCTGCCTGTGTGCATGCCCGGGCGGATGTCGTAGTTGATTGGGGAGAGGACGTGAGGTGACGATGGTGGTCAAGCAAGCAGACGAAGGGGCACCGGCGCTCGCGGACGAGAAGCCGCGTCGGCGCACCAAGACGCGGGAAGCGCTTTTATCGGCAGGGCGCCGGTTGATGGCGGCGCGGGCGCGGGACGGGTTCACCGTTGACGATGTCGTTCAATCTGCCGGGGTCGGCAAAGGCTCTTTCTACAATCACTTCCCGGACAAGGAGGCGCTGGCCGGCGAAATCTACCGAACGATCCGGGCCAAGGAGGAAAACGAGATCGAGGCCGTCAACGCGGCGGTCCAAGAGCCGGCCGCGAGGATCGCGCGCGCCATGGCCGTTTATGCGCGGTTCGCCCTGACCTTGCCGGATGAAGCGCGGATCATGACGCTGGGACAGGTGGGCGCCTTGTCCATCGATTCGGCGACGAACGCCGGCTTGGTCCACGACGTCGCCGAGGGCCTGCGGACCGGCAAGCTGGTCACGCCATCCATCGAAGCCGCGGCATTGCTGGTGATCGGGCAAACGGCTGTGCTGATGTCGCGCCTGCAGACCGTGGGACGCGAGGCCGCCGTTTCGCTGACGCAGCAGTGCATCGCCCTGACGCTGCTTGGCCTTGGGCTTGACCACAGGGCGGCCCACCTCGTCTCGGCGCAGGCCGTGGAAGAGATCGTGCGCAGTTCCGGGCGGGAATCCCTGGCGATTTGGAAATGAGTCATTCGTACGCCGGGTTAACCGGGAACGAGCGGATCAAACGGCAGGGTCGCCCTCTCCATCGGCAGCAGGGACGCGTCCCAACCGCCGCCCAAGGCGCGGACCAGGTTGACCGACGCCTGCTGGACCCGGATGTCGATGCCGACCTGGCCCGTTTCCACCTGGAAGGCCGCAACCTGCGCGACCACGACGTCCAAGAAGTTGCCGACGCCTGCCTGGTAAAGCTGCATCGACAGCGTTTGCGCCTTCTGCGACGCGCTGAGGGCTTGCTGGTCCGCCGCCGCCTCCTTGGCCAGATGGTCGTTCAGCGAAAGCTGGTCCTCGACCTGCTGGAACGCGGTCAGGATGACGGAACGGTAGTTGTCGCGGGTCTGCTGATAGGCGGATTTCGCGAAATCCAGTTCGGCCCGGCGCAGGCCGCCCTCGAACAAGGGGAGCGCGATGGCGGAACCGATGGACCAGACGGCGTTCGGCAGGCTGACCAGGTTGAAGCCGGCATCCTGCATCCCGGCAAGGCCGCTGAGGGACACGTTCGGGTAGAACGCCGCCCTCGACACGCCGATCTCGGCGTTCGCCGCCGCCATCGCCCGCTCGGCCGCCGCGATGTCGGGCCGCCGCTGCAGCAGCTCGGAAGGCAGGCCGGTTGGGACCCGGGGCAGGTTGAGCGGCGTGTCCTGCTGCGGCGGCAACGAGAAGCTGCTGGGCGACTGGCCGACCAGGACCGCGATCGCGTGCTGTGCCACGGCACGCTGCGCGGCGTTGTCCTCCAGCAACGCGCGCGCTGAGCCGAGCTGCGTCTGGGCACGCTCCACGTCCAGGATGTTGCCGATCTTGTCGGCAAGGCGTGCCTGCGTGATGTTGAGCGCCGTTTGATAGGTGGCGGACGTCTGCCGGTAGACCTTCGCCTGCTGGTCCAGGCCGCGCAGGGTGATGTAGGCGTTGGCCAGTTCCGCCTGCAGGCTCAGCCGGACCGACTCGACCGTCGCGGCCTCGGCCTGGGCAAGTTGCTTGCGTGCCTTCGCCTCGTTGCCGATCCTGTCCCAAAGGTCGATCTCCCAACTGGCGGCGGCGTCCACCTGCACGGACGGCTCGACGAGCGGCGCCGCGCTGGTCGGCGACCGGAACAGCCGGTGGACCGACTGCTTGTTCTGCGACAAGGCGCTGTTGAGGCCGACTTGGGGGTAAAGGCCCGATTCCGCCTCGGCCGCCAGGTCGCGCGCCTGGGTGAAGGCCTGCTGCTCGGCCAGCAGGTTCGGGTTCTCCGGGATCCTGCTTTCCAGATCATCAAGCGTCGAGTTGCCGTAGGCCGTCCACCAGGCCCCGTGCGGGATCTGGTCTGCGGGGTGGGCGACCTGCCACGGCCCGGCACCCTGGTAAGACGCCGGCACCACGAAGTTCGGCGGCTGGTAATGCGGCGCGAGGTCGCACCTTGCGAGCGCCGCGGCCGATACGAGGGCGGCAAGCCTGCCGATGCCGGTCACTGGCCGGCTGGCCGCGCTGAGCCGTTCGAGGCGACGAACGCGTCGCCGGACGGCTGCGCGGGAGGTTGGACGACGTCGACCTGCTGCCCTTCCAGCAAACCGTCAGAGGGGTTGTCGATCAGCCGGTCGCTCGGCTTCAACCCATCCACGACCTGGACGGTCCCCCCGAGGTTCAGCCCGATCTTGATGTTCTGCAGGTGGACTTTGTTGTCGGGGCCGACGAGCGCCACCTGCAAGCCCTGGGCGCGGAACAGCAGGGATTGTTCAGGGATGATGAGGATCCGCGGATCGGTTGGCACCTCGAAGCGCACCTCGGCGTAGGCGCCGGGCCAGATCTCGCCATCGGGGTTGGGGATCGTCAGCTCCGTCAGCACTGTGCGGGCGTTAGAGTCGAAGGACTTGGCACTCGTGATGAAGTTGGCCTTGAAGGTCCGGCCGGGAAACTGCGGCAAGGTGATCGACGCGATCAGGCCGGGCTTGATGGAGGCCGAGTAGTCCTGCGGCACCGAGACGAACACCCGGATCTCGTGCACGTCCGCAACGGTGAACAGCTCCTGCGTGCCCCCTTTCTGCTGGGCCGTGCCGCCGGCGGCGTTGACGAAGGCGCCGATGTCGGTGGAGCGGGAGGTGACCACGCCATCGAAGGGCGAGACCACCTGCTTGAACGCTTCCTGCGCCTCGAAGCGCGCGACGTTGAACTGCGCGGCCTGCACGGCGGCCTGCGCGGATCTCGCGTCGGCCACGTTCACGTCCACCGCTTCCTGGGACACGGCTTGCGTGCCGGCCAGCTTCTGCCAGCGCTGCGCCGTCACACGCGTGAGCGCAGCCTTGGATTTTGCAACATCCAGCTCGGCACGCGCCTGCTGCAGCTCCTGGTCGAGGTCCGGCGTCTCGATGGTCGCCAGCACGTCGCCCTTCTTGACGGTGGCGCCATAGTCCTTGTCCCACTTGGTGACGTAGCCCGTGACCTGCGCATAGATCGGCGCCTGGTACCAGGCCTGCGTCTGCCCCGGCAGCGTCAAGCTGCGGCTTGCCGGGCCATGCTGCGGGAGCACCAGGGCAACCTTCGGGACCGACGCGGCGACTGCCGTCTGGCCGAGGTCAGCAACCGCGCTTTGCCGCTCCCAGATCCCCCAGGCCGCGACCCCGCCCGCCGCGGCCAGGGCAACGCCGGCGATGACCCAGCGCCGGGCACCCGGCTTCCGCCGGCCCGGCCGCGACACGGCCTGCTGCGGGGCGCCGGCCATCACCGCGCCGCCGCGGCCGTTTTCGGCGTCGCGCATGACCTCAGCCTGTTTCACGTGGTCCATCATGCCATTGCGTCCTTGCCTCTCTTGTGCCGCAAACGCCCGTGCACCAGCGTGAAGACCGCCGGGACAAACAGGAGCGTGGAAACCGTCGCCACGGCGAGGCCGCCCATCACCGCCCGGCCCAGCGGCGCGTTCTGCGTGTTGCTCATCGCCATGGGCAGCATGCCGATGATCATCGCAAGCGCCGTCATCAGCACCGGGCGAACCCGTGCGAAGCCCGCCTCAATCGCGGCGCGGGCGGCGTTGCCATGCTCCTGCAGCCGCTCGCGCGCGAAGCTGACGACGAGGATGGAGTTCGCGGTCGCCGTTCCCATGCACATGATGGCGCCCGTCAAGGCCGGGACGGACAAGGTCGTTTGCGTGATGAACAGCGACCAGACGATGCCCGCCAGCGCGCCGGGCAAGGCGGTGATGATGATGAACGGGTCGAGCCAGGACTGGAAGTTCACCACGATGACCAGGTACACGAGCACGACCGCGAACAGCAGGCCGCCGATGAGCTGGCTATAGGCCGTCGCCATCGACACCGCCTGGCCGCGCACCTCGACGTGCGAGCTTTTGGGAACGTCGCCGGCCGTCTCCTGCAGCACCTTCTGGATCGCGTCGTTGACCGCGCCGAGGTCACGCCCCTGCACGCTGGCGTAGATGTCGATGGTCGGCGTGATGCTGTAGTGCGAGACGACCAGCGGCATGCCTGTCTGGCTGATGTGGCTCAAGCCTCCGAGAAGCTGCACGCCTTGGCCCGACGGGTCCCCGTTGCCGGCATCGATCGGCAGGGTTTCAAGCCCGTTCATGGTGTCGAGCTGCGATTGCGGCGTTTGCACGTTGATCAGGTAGGACACGCCGTTCTTGGTATCCAGCCAATAGCTCGGCGCCACCTGGCCGCTGCCGGACAGCGTGGCGAGCGTGTTGTTCGCGACGTTGGCCTCGGTCAGCCCGATGCCGCTGGCGAATGAGCGCGAGGCCGCGATCCGCAAGGTGGGCGCATCGGGGGCCTGGTAGATGTTCGGGTCGGCAATCCCGGGGATCTTCGCGATGCGCGCCAGGACCTTCTTGGCGTATTCGAAATTGGCGTCCTGGTCGCGTCCGACCACCTGGATGTCGATCGGCGCGGGAAGGCCGAAGTTGAGGATCTTGGCGGTGATGTCGCCGGGCAGGAAGGTGAAGGCCGTGCCTGGGAACATGGACGGCAGGACCCGGCGCAACGTTTTCCGGTAGTCTTGCACGGGCGAGTCGTCGCGGGCGAGGCTGATGGTCATGTCGCAGTCCTGCGGCCCGATGGTGCCGCTGGCGCTGTAGACCTCGGCGATGCCGCTGACCGGCAGGCCGCAGTTGTTGACGATCCCCGTCACCTGGCCGGGGAGGGCCTTGCGGATCTCCTGGTTGACCTGGACCGCCAGCTTCCCGGCCTCCTCGATGCGCGTCCCGATTTGCGCGCGCATGTGGAGGTCGATCTCTCCCGAGCGGATCTCCGGGAAGAAGTTGCGCCCGAGGAAAGGGACGAGCAGCAGGGACGCCAGGGTCAGCCCCAGGAACACGGCGATGAACCGGCCGGACACGCCCGTCACCTCGGTCAGCAGCCCGCGGTAGCCGTGGCGGAAGCGCTCGAAACGGTGTTCGAAGCCCTGCTGGAACCGCTTGAACGGGCCGGGGCGCGACGGCCCGTCGCCACCATGCTTCTCCGCGTGGACCTGGCCCGCCAGCAGCCAGGCCACCATGGTCGGCACCAGCGTCCGCGACAGGATGAACGACGTGATCATGGCGAAGACGATGGCCATGGCGAGCGGGGCGAACAGGTAGCCGCCGATCCCGGTGAGGAAGAACAGCGGCAGCCAGACGATGCAGATGCAGACCGTGGAGACGAAGGTCGGTATGACGATCTGGTTGGCGGCGTCGATGATCGCCGGTTCAAGCTCCTGCCCGTCTTCCAGATGCGCCGAGATGTTCTCGATCATCACCGTGGCGTCATCGACGAGGATGCCGACCGCCAGCGCCAGGCCGCCCAGCGTCATCACGTTGATGGTCTGGCCGAACCACGACAGCACGAGGATCGAGGTCAGGATGCACAGCGGGATGGAGGTCGCGACGATCAGCGTCGACCGCCAGGACCCCAGGAACAGCAGCACCATCGCGCCGGTCAGGATCGCGGCCGTGACCATCTCGCGCACCACGTCGCTGACGGAGGAGCGGACAAAGGTCGAGGCGTCGTTGAGCGGCGTGATCTTGACGCCCGGCGGCAGCGTCTTCTGGATGCCCGGCAGCATCTTCTTGATGCCGTCGACCACCGCGAGGGTCGAGGCGTCGCCGGTCTTGAGCACCTGCATGAGCACGCCCTGCTGCCCGTGCACGAGCACCATGCTGGTTTGCGGCGGACCGCCGCGGTGCACAAAGGCGACGTCGTGCAAATACACGGTCGCGTTGCCGACCTGCTTGATCGGCAGGTCGTTGAAGGTATCCACGTTGATCGGCGCCGCGTTGGTCGCGACGAGGTAGTCGAGCTTGCCGATCTTCTCGTCGCCTGCGGGCAGGACGATGTTCTGAGTGCTGAGCGCCTTGGACACGTCCTGCGCCGACAGGCCGTGCTCCAGCAGCGCGCGTTGGTTGAGATCGACCTGCACGACCCGCGAGGTCCCGCCGTATGGGGTCGGGATCGCGACGCCGGGCACGGTGATCAGCGCCGGGCGGATGAAGTTGGAGGCAAGGTCGTAGAGTTCCTGCACGGTTTGGCTGGTGCCGGACACCTGCAAATCGAGGACCGGGACGCTGGAAGCGTTGTAGACGAGGATCTCCGGCGGGGTGATGCCCTGCGGCATCTGTTTCAGGACGGTCTGCGCGCTCGCGGCGATCTGCGCCTGGGCCGCGGCGACGTCAGTATGGGGTTGGAAGAATATCTTGATGATGCCGCGGCCGTAGAGCGACTGGCTCTCGATATGCTCGATGTTGCTGACCGTCGTCGTCATCGTCCGCTCGAAGTAATAGACGACGCGTCCGGACATGTCCTGCGGCGTCAGCCCGTTGTAGGTCCAGACCACCGAGACGACGGGGATGTTGATGTTTGGGAAAATGTCCGTGGGCGTCCGCCAGACTGCCAGGCCGCCGAACAGGACGATGAGAATCGAAAGGACGACGAATGTGAGTCGCTTCTTTAAAACGATGAGAACA
>JAABUQ010005280.1_pt1 | contig 20829 bp, 21 predicted proteins | sample 5560001 | NCBI WGS metagenome assembly JAABUQ01 (sample SAMN10711888, study PRJNA513371) | rock metagenome | isolation source: Antarctica rocks | place: Antarctica: Victoria Land, Finger Mt nord | collected 2015-12-18
CCACCGGGAGGGGCACGTCTCATCGTGGCCCTCGCAGGGGCTAGCGCCGAGAGCCCTCTCCCGGTGGCGGCCGGCTGCACGACCCTATCCGGGCCGCAACAACCGAAAGGTTGACCTATGAGCGCCAAACCGGCGCCCTGGCATGGGCGGCGCCTGCACCTGGTGGGGGTGGGCGGCGCTGGGATGAGCGCCTACGCGCGCGCCGCGCACGCCCTCGGGGCGCAGGTCAGCGGCTCAGACCGTCTCGCATCGCCCTTCACGGATAGCCTGGCCGCCGACGGCGTGCTGCGCGCTCACATCGGCCACAGCGCCGCCCACGTGCCCCCCGGTGACGACGTGGAGGTCGTCTACTCGAGCGCCGTGCTCGCCGACAACCCCGAGCGCGCCGCCGCGCGCCACCGCGGGCTGACCGAGCGTCCGCGCGCGCACCTGCTCGGTGAGCTGACCGCGCTCAGGCGCACGGTCGCCGTTGCCGGCGCGCACGGCAAGACGACGACCGCCAGCATGATCGTGCACCTGCTCACGGCTGCCGGACTGCAGCCGGGCTATCTGGTGGGGGCGATGATCGGGCCCGCAGGCGTCAATGCGCGTTGGAGTGAGGCAGAGTGGCTGGTGGTCGAGGCCGATGAGTCCGATCGCTCGATGCTCGCTGTGGAGGTCGAGGTCGCGGTGCTGACCAACGTCGAGCTTGACCATCACGCCACCTTCGGCTCGCTGACCGAGCTGCAGGAGGCCTTCCGCTCCTTCCTCGACGGGCCGCCCCAGGCCGTCGTCTGGGACCGACCGGAGCTTCTGCGTCTGCGAACGGGTCCGGTGGTGGCCTACGACGTGCCCGCCCCGACCCTGCTCCCCGGGGGCTCGCGTTTCGATTGGCGTGGCCTGCAGGTGCGCCTGTGCGTCCCCGGCGCTCACAACGCCGTCAATGCCGCGGGGGCGCTGGAGGTCGCGCGGCTGGCCGGGGCCGACCCGGCGCTGTGCGCGGCTGCCCTGCCCGAATTTCGCGGCGCGGCGCGGCGCTTTGAGCGCGTCGGGCGGACCGCCGCGGGCGCGCTGGTCTATGACGACTACGCCCACCACCCGACCGAGGTCGCCGCCACCCTGAATGGGGCGCGTACGCTCGGGGCGACTCGGCTGGTGGCCATCTTCCAGCCGCACCTGTACTCGCGTACGCGCATGCTGGCCGGCGAGCTCGGCCGAGCCCTGGCCCTGGCCGACGTCATCGTGGTTCTCGAGGTCTACGGCTCCCGCGAGCGCGCCGATGATCATCCCGGGGTCAGCGGGCGCCTCGTGGCCCAGGCCGCCGCCGACGCCGCCGCCGGACGTCTCGTGTACTGGTTGCCCTCCTTCGCCGACGCCCAGCGGGCGCTGGCAGGCCTGCTCACGCGAGACGACCTGGTGGTGGTCATGGGCGCCGGGGACTCAGACGCGCTGGCGCGACGCCTGGTCAGCACCGGGGCCGGCGCGGCTCTCGACGGCGCGCCCGCCGGTTCGCCGCCTGCGCTGGCAAGCTGACAGCACCAGAGATGAGTGTTCCCGAGCCACCCGCGGCGGTGAGGCCGGGCTTCGGCCTGGCCCGCCTGACCACCGTGCGCACGGGCGGGCCGGCGCAGTTCTTCGCCCGGGCGGGCAGCCTGCCCGAGCTGCAGGAGCTGCTGAGCTGGGCGAAGGAGATGCAGCTGAGCATCAGCGTGGTGGGCTCGGGTTCGAACCTGCTGGTGGCCGATGAGGGAGTGTCAGGGCTCGTGCTCAAGCTCGACCGCGCGCTGGCCCTGATAGAGCGCGAACAGGCCGGCCTGGTGTGCGGGGGCGGAGCCCGGCTGCCCTCGGTGGCCGCGCGTGCGGCGCAGGCGGGCCTGGCGGGCATCGAGTTCGGCGTCAACATCCCGGGCACCGTCGGTGGCGCCGTGCGCATGAACGCCAACGCCTACGGCGGCCAACTGGCGCCCGTGCTCGCATGGGTCGAGGTGGTCAGCGAGGGCGGGGTGCAGCGTCGCGCTCCCGAGGCCCTGGGGTTCGCCTACCGTCGCTCGGCCCTGCGCCCGCACGAGGTCGTGTCCGGGGCCCGCTTCGCGTTGACGCCGGCCGAGCCCGACGCGGTCAAGGCGGTGCTGAGCGACATGCGCGCCCGCCGCCGCGACGCCCAGCCGTCGGGCATAAAGACGTTCGGGTCCACCTTCAAGAACCCGGCCGATCCACGCGCGAGTGGGCGCAGCGCGGGCCTGCTGCTGTCCGAGGCCGGCTGCGGCGGCCTGTCGGTGGGCGGCGCGCGGTTCTCCCCCAAGCACGCGAACTTCATCGAGAACCTGGGCACGGCGACCACCACCGACGTGGTGGCCGTCATGGCCGAGGGGCGGCGTCGGGTGCAGGAGCAATCAGGCGTGGCGCTCGAGGCCGAGGTCCAGACGCTCGGTCCCGTGTGCTTCCCCTGGGCGACCTCGGGCCCGTGCAGCGCAGCCGCGGACCGGTGATGCGCACCTGGCCTTGCAGGTGAAGCGGCCAACGGGTCGAAAGCCGCGCTGATGGCGCGCGCGCTCACCGCCCGTCGCCCGGGAGGGCTGCGCTCCCCCCGTGCGGCGGCAGCCCGTCCGCGCTCCGCAGCCGCGCGCGGCGTCCGCGGGGAGCCCAGGCCCTCAGCGGGCGCCCCGCTTGCGACCCGGGCCGCGGTAGTCCCACCCGGCAAGCTCCTGCGTGCGCTGCGCTCACGTCCCCACCTGCGCCGCCGCCTGGTGGTCCTCCTGCTGCTCGCCACGCTGCTGGGAGGAGCCTGGCTGGGCGTCCGCGACTCCCCGCTGGTGGCGGTGCGTCAGGTGCAGGTTCGCGGGCTGAGTGGTCCCGAGGCGCCCGCCCTGTCCGCCGCGCTGATCGCGGCCGCTCGGCGTCAGAGCACGCTGCACCTGCGCAGCGACGCGCTGCTGGCCGCGGTCGGTCAGAGCCGTCTGGTCAGGACCGTGGCGCTGCACCCGATCTTCCCCCATGGCCTGCGCATCGCCGTCTCCGAGCGCCTGCCCGTTGCCGCCCTCACCGACGGCTCGGTCGCCGTCGCCGCGGCGGCGGATGGCACGGTGCTGGGCGCGGGCGCGCTGCTGTCCACGCTGGCCCAGGTGCGCGTGGCCTCCGTGCCGCGCGGCCGGGTTCTCGATGCCCGGGTGCGCGACTACCTGACGGTGCTCGGCGCGGCCCCCGCCGTCCTCGCGCGACGGGTCGTGCGCGTGTACGCCTCGAGCCGTGGCGTCACGCTGGCCATGCGCAACGGACTGCTGATCTTCTTCGGCGACGCCGTGCGCCCGCACGCGAAGTGGTCGGCGGCGGCGCGGGTGCTGGGCGATCCCGGCTCTACCGGAGCGCAGTACGTCGACGTGCGCCTGCCCGAGCGGCCCGCCGCCGGCCTGCTGGGCGCCGCCACCACGGCGGCCTCCGGGACGCAGGGGGGAACGGGAGCCGCGGGCGGCCAACCTTCAGCCACCGATCCCACCACCGCGGCCCTGGCGGCCAACCTGGCCAGCGCCGTGGCGGGCCCCGGTGCGACTGCTCCCGCCCCGTCCGTCGGCGCGGGCGGTGCCTCGTCGTCCCCCGGTGCCGGTCCGCGGGGAGCGGCGAGCGGTCCCGGGGTAGACTCAACCTCCACTGGAGGGTGATGGCCGAGGCGTCGGCTATGCTCATCCCCTACTTGAGAATTCCTTGTTCTGCAACGAAGCTTGCGTGACGCGGTTATCGTTGACAGGGCAAACATGCCTGCATAACGTGGGCAACCTCGCGGCCGACCCAGCGCCGCTTGAGCTGACCCTAGACAACTACTGAAGGCTTCGGACTGATAACCATGGAGAGCAGCGGCAGCTATCTGGCGGTGATAAAGGTCGTCGGCGTCGGAGGCGGCGGCACCAACGCGGTGAGCCGCATGGTCGACGCCGGCCTGCGGGGAGTCGAGTTCATCGCTGCCAACACCGACGCTCAGGCCCTGGCCATGTGCGACGCCGACATCAAGCTCAACGTCGGTAGTGCCTCGACCAAGGGCTTGGGGGCCGGATCGAATCCGGACGTGGGCTTCAGCGCCGCGGCCGAGTCGCGCGATGACATCAAGGAGGCGCTCAAGGGCGCCGACATGGTCTTCGTCACGGCGGGCGAGGGCGGCGGCACCGGTACCGGAGCGGCACCGGTGATCGCTGAGATCGCCAAGAACGAGATCGGCGCCCTCACGGTGGGGGTCGTCACGCGCCCGTTTGACTTCGAGGGAACCCAGCGCTCCCGTCAGGCCTCCGACGGCATCGAGCGCCTGCGCGAGGTGGTGGACACGCTGATCGTGATTCCCAACGAGAAGCTGCTGTCCGTGGTCGAGCGGCGTACGACGATGCTCGATGCCTTCCGCGAGGCCGACAACATCCTGCGCCAGGGCGTCCAGGGCATCACCGACCTGATCACCATCCCCGGCCTGATCAACCTGGACTTCGCCGACGTGCGCACCATCATGCACGACGCCGGGTCAGCCCTCATGGGAATCGGCAGCGGCAACGGCGAGAACCGCAGCGCCGACGCCGCCAAGGGAGCAATCTCCTCGCCGCTGCTCGAGGAGTCAGTGGACGGCGCCACCGGCATCCTGCTCAACATCACCGGCGGGCGCGAGCTGGGTCTGTTCGAGGTCAACGAGGCGGCGGAGATCATCCAGCAGGCCGCCGATCCGAACGCGAACATCATCTTCGGCGCGGTGATCGACGAGGGCATGGGCGACGACGTACGCGTGACCGTCATCGGCACCGGCTTCGATCATCGCCCGGGGCGGGCGATGCGCGACGACCGCGAGACCCGCACCCGCAGGCCCGATCGCGGACCGCGCATCGATGAGCGCCAGCGATCGTCGCTTGAGATCTCAGACGACGACATCGACGTGCCGCCCTTCTTGCGCTGAGGCACCTGAGGCTCCGCGTCGGGCTTCGGGTCCTGCCCGCATCACCGCGAACGCGCGCGTCGGCGGGTTCGGGGCCTGGGGCCACACCACTACGGACTGAGGTCCCGCGCGCGGCACGCCAGCATCATCAGCGCGGTGTACGCGCAACTCCGCCGCGTCTGGCCCGTTTGCTCTGGCATGTTCCGCGCGCTTGTCTTTGGGGTGTTTCTGGTGATCGTGTTTCCTGCCCCGGCCTCCGCACTGGTGGTCTTTGAGCGCCCGGCGAGCCGGGAGATCGTCGCTGTCCATGACGACGGGTCAAGCGCGCGCGTCGTGGCCCATGGCTACGGAGCGGTCGTGTCACCGGATGGGCGCCGCGTGGCCTACATGGGTGTCCAGGGAGGGCAACCGTCGGGTCAGGCCCGGCTGGTAGGCACGCGGGGCGGTCGTTCTCGGCTGCTGGCACGCGACGCCACCACCGGTGCTTACTGGTCGCCGAACGGTCGCTACGTGGTGGTGGGAAGGCACGTCGACAACGCGCGGCTCATCGTCGACGGCGCGTGGCTCAACGACGTCGTTCACCGACGGCGGCGCTATGTGGATCTCATTGGGAACTTCTCCCGCGCGGGGTTCTCACCCAACAGCGCCATCGCTCTGATCGCATATGACGCTGTCGATGTGGAGAATACGCTGGAGCTACGCATCGGCCACAGAGGCGTCCGCGACGTCGACGCGCCCACCCTGCCGCTCTGGGGACGCAGGGGCCTGGCTTACTACCAGGACAACGGCGACAGGTATGCGTCTGCGACGTACAGCGAGGTGATCTTTGCCCGTCGGCTCGGAGGACGCACGCGGCTCCTCGCAGGCACTGGCGCGTTTCCCGTGGCATGGTCGGCTGATGGCACACGGCTGCTCGTGGAAGAGGCGACCCGGACGGTGCTGTTCCGCGCGGTGCTGTTCTCTCCCGCCACCGGCACCCAGCAGACCCTTGCGACGCCCCTCTCAACGATCAGCGCGCTCTCCCGCGACGGCCGGCACGTGCTCGGCCACCTACACGGAAACGTCGTCAGCGAAGGACTGGACGGCAAGATCAAGATCCTCGCCCACCACGCGGCCAACCCCAGCTGGACCCAGTGACCGCAATCCGCCCGCTGAGCCACCTCCAGGAGGTGGGGGTTCGAGCCCGGCTAGCTTTGCTCGCAGGGTCCTCTGTGTTGGTGGGCGGTTCGCCCCGGCCACGCCTTTCGTGCCCACCGGGCGGGTACCAGCCGGGTACATAGCCTGCGGGGGTGCTGGCTGCGGCACACTTGAGTTCCGCGCTCGGTCACGGGCGACGGAAGATGTCGTGCGTCCCGACCCGCCGCCACACGATGTGCGGCTCCCCATGGATTTCATCGCCGTACTCGAAGGTTGCCCGTCCGTCAGCCGCCCAGGTCATCTCCCAGACGCCCGGGGAGCCCTGGACGCGTTTGACTCGCAGCGCCGGCCGGAACGTGCCGCCGGGGAGGTCGGCGATGAACTGCTCCACGACCCGCCGGAACGCGCGCTGCTGCTGCGGTGTCAGGCTTCGCCAATCGCGCCAGAACGACGCGAGGACGTCATACGTCGGCATCCGACGAGCCTGATCGCTCGTCAAGTGCCGCCAGGAACTGCTCGTCGCCGTCGTAACGCTCTCCGTTCCCGGCCGCCTTGTCCGCCTCGGCCTCGTGCTCCATGCGCTGCCATTCCGGCGTCCAGAACCACGCCTGCTCAGGATCCACCGGGCCCTCGATGATCCCGCGCAGGAGAACGCCCGCGCCATCAACGGCGGTCTCCGGCAGCTCGTCGATCAGCTTGTGCAGTTCGGCTCTGGTCACGAGCCGAATTCTCGCACCGACTCGGATTTGGTCGTGCGATCCGCGAATCGTGCGTCTGCGATCGCTGCCTCGCCTTCGAGGCGCGGAGTGTCTTCGAGCTCGTCGATGAGTGCCCATGTCGCGTCAGCGTCAGGCGAGCGTCATGGCCTAGCTGGCGGGCGACATAGATGACGCTTCTTCCTTCATGTTTCATGCGGCAGCAGCGATGCGAAGCCACATCGACGTCAAGAAGCTGGGCCGGATCGTCGGTGGTGCTAGACATCGGCGCGACGGGCAACCCTGGGCGCGGACAGCGCGCCCGCGGCGCCGGCTGGGAATACGGGTCTGCATCTACGACGCCACGCGCCTGGCCTACGTCGAGGTGCTCGAGGATAAGAAGGCCGGCACAGCGATCGGCTTTCTGCGCCGGGCACTGGCGTTCTATGCCCGCCACGGCGTCCACGTGCAGCGCGTGATGAGCGACAACGGCCCCGCCTACATGTCCTGGCACACAGGCTGCCTGCCATATGCTCTACGGGTCGAGAGGGATCGCACAATCAGAAGAAAAAGGAACTGCCACCGGCGTCCTGCCTCGACGCTCGCTATAGCCCTGCGTTGGAAGGGCCCTGTAGGTACCGAACGGTACATCGATACCCGTACAACCGCACCGTCGTGGCCCGAGCGGCCGCCGCATCGCCCGTAACCACCGACGATGCATTGCGCCTCGACGCCCAGGACTTCCGGCAGCCTTTGGATCGCACCTTCGAGGCGTCCCCGATCTAAAGCGGGCTTATGTCCGCTAGCGTTCGCCGCGGTGGCCTCTCAGTCGTCAGCAGCCCTGCGACGGACGCCCCTTTACGAACGCCACGTGGCCGCCGGCGCGCGCCTGGTCTCCTTCGCGGGCTGGGAGATGCCCGTCCACTATGAGGGCACCCGCACCGAGCACATGGCCGTGCGCGAGTCGGCCGGGCTCTTCGATGTGTCCCACATGGGCCAGATCGAGACCTCCGGCGCGGATGCCCTGGCCCTGGTGCAGCGGCTGCTCTCAAACGACCTGGCCAAACCGGGAATCGGTGGGGCCCAGTACAGCCTCCTGTGTCGCGAGGACGGGGGCGTGCTCGATGACGTGATCACCTACCGCCTGGACGTCGATCGCTTCCTCACCGTGACCAACGCCGCCAACCACGCGAGCGACCTGGCCTGGTTTCGCGACCACGCCGACGGCCTCGACGTCAGCGTGGTCGACCGCCTGGACGACTGGGCCATGCTCGCGGTGCAGGGCCCAGGGGCCCGCGAGATGGTGCAGGCCTTGGCCGATCGTCCGCTGCCCACCCGTCTCACCGCCGCCCCCCGCTTCCTAAACGGATCGCAGGTGCTGGTGTGCGCCACCGGCTACAGCGGCGAGGACGGCGTCGAGCTGCTGGTCGAGCCCGAGCGGGCGCCCGAGCTGTGGGACGCGCTGCTGCGCCGCGGGACCGTTCCCGCCGGGCTGGGAGCCCGAGACACGCTGCGCACGGAGGTCTGCTATCCCCTCTATGGCCACGAGCTTGGCCCCGACCGGGGACCGATCGAGGCCGGCCTAGGCTGGGCGTGCCGCGAGGCCACGAGCTTCATCGGCAGCGAGGCGGTTCGCGAGGTCCGCGAGCGCGGTCCGGGCGAGAAGCTGGTGGCGTTCGTGCTCGACGGTGCCGGCATCGCCCGACAGGGCAACCCCATCGCCGGTGGGGGCGAGGTCACGAGCGGCACCCTCTCCCCCTGCCTGGGAATGGGCATCGGCATGGCCTACGTGCCCGCCGCGCGCGCCGAGGTGGGCGAGCTCCTGAACATCGACGTGCGCGGACGAACGCGCTCGGCACGGGTGCGGCGGGCACCGCTGGTCGAGAAGCACGCCTGATTGGCGGGCGCGCCGGGCAACGCTGCGGCACCGGCGATCGCAAGGACCTCACAAATGTCCTCGCGAGCGCGAACGAGGTCAGGCAGCGCCTCCTCTCCAGTGCTGAGAACCCTGACGGCGTTCAGCCCGTCGATTATCAGCAACCGCAAACGGCCGGTCGGCGCTGCGACGCTCAGTCTTGACGCGATCGCCGGGCAGACAGCCGATCCTCCCCGGCGCCGCCAAGACCACCCCATACCCGCGGCTTCGAGCGCCCACCCCAGGCCACCCGGTCGGCCGCGGCGACAAGTAGGTCGCGTGCCCCCCGCACGCTCGTCGATTCTGTAGCGCTTCATGGCGCGGGCGGCGGTGTGAGCGGTTGTATCGGCACGAGATATTCGCCGTCGACGTGGTAAGGACACTGGTACTCGGAGCTGTGGATCGCTACGTCGACGAGCGCATTGGGGTGGCGGCGGAGGTAGGCGCGCCCGCGGCGGGTGAGCGTCGCTGTGATTGTGCGCTTGCCGCCGCGCGGAAGGTGGAGCGTTGTGGCACCGACGGTCACGGGGCGTGCGCCACGGCGAAGCGCGGTCAGCGTGAGGCGTTCCAGGCAGGGACGCTGGAAGTAGGCACACGAGGAGCCTACGAAGGAGGCCGCCCAGTGGGAGGTCAGGTGGGGCGGTGGAACCGTCCCGCGTAGGTCGCCGAGTTTTGACGATACTGATACGCGCGGGCAGCCGATCAGCACGTCGGTTCTATTCGGTTCGATGGCGTTGTCGCGAGGTGATGTGCAGAACACCTGCGTGCGCGGGGGTCTGGCCCGCCGGTACCGATCCCCGCAGTAGTCAGAACCGATGAGGTCGTACTCGTTTGCGTCGGGTCCACCGACCAGAGTGTCAGCACAACTCGCTGAAAGCTGGTTGTTGCCCGGGCCGCCGAAGAGTACATCGTGCTGGTAGTGGCTCGCCGCTCTAGTCCCGGCTGCGGCCTCGCCCGGGTCGCTGGCGGTGAGGACGTCGTTGCCCCCGAGCCCGACAAGCACGTCATTGCCACCGCCGCCCGTGATCGTGTTGGGTCCGTCGTTGCCGATCAGCACGTCGTCGTAGGGACTGCCGCGGAGATTCTGCACGCGTCGGATCGTGTCGCGCTCCCCTGGCGCGATCGCGGTGCCGTCTCTCAGCGACGCGTGGACCGGGCCACGGGCGTTGCTGAAGTCAAGAACACTCGTGCCTGTTCCGCCGTCGATCGTGTTCACACCCGGGCCGGGGCTGAAGACGTTCACGCCTGGGCCGCCGATCAGCGTGTCATCGCCCGCTCCACCCTCTGCGACCAGCATTCCTGTTCCATTGCTCCCATCGATGCGGTTACCCATCGGCCCCCCTTTCACGTCGACTACGAGCCCGCTGTCAGGGTCCACGCTGCCGAACGAGAAGGCGTCCCTGCCGCCGCCGAGTACGAAGTTCACAGCTCGGTCGGTAGCGTCGCTAGGGCCGTCGCAGGTGACGGCATGGACGTCGACCTGTCGGCAGCCGGTGAGCGCCCGCACGTTGGTGGTGGCATCGACGATCGTAATGCGAGTGGCGGCGAGGCTCAGTCGCACACTGCTCGTCTCACTGCCACCCGCGCGGTAGTTGACGTCTACCGACACCGCGGCGGGCGCATACTTGCTCCCCGGCGAGCGCGCGACCCTCAGCGAAACCGTCGCGGCCTGAGCGCTCCCAGCGAGCAGGCAACAGGAAAGCGCGAGCACGCAAGCCAGTCGGGCAGAGGTCGCTGTGGCCTGGCGTGCCATCACGGACATCAACGTGACTGCGATCCCCAAGTTGCGACGGACAGCGAGTCCCTGAGGACGCGTGACAGACCTGGCGCTCCAGACGATCGCCCGGTTGCGCTTACTGCGCGGGACGACATGCTCAGCGGGGTCTAGAGTTCCGCTGCTCATCGCACCCTCGACCGGGAGATCGTCTAGCGCCATGGCCGAAGCCAGCTATCCGGAGGACCTGCTCTACCACGCCGAGCACGACTGGGCGCGGATCGATCCCGGTGAGCCGCAGCAGGCCACGCTGGGCATCACCTGGTACGCCCAGGACGCCCTGGGGGAGGTGGTGTTCTTCGAAGCGCCGGAGGTCGGGCGCACGCTCACCCGCGGTGAGCCCTACGCCGAGGTCGAATCGGTCAAGGCGGTCTCGGACGTCTTCGCGCCGCTCTCCGGCGAGATCGTCGAGGTCAACGCGGCGCTGTCGGGCTCACCAGAGACCATCAACGAGGATCCCTATGGTGCTGGATGGCTGGTCCGCGTGCGTCTGAGCGACGTCTCCGAGCGCGACGAGCTCATGGACGCCAAGGCCTACCGCAACAGCCTCAGCTAGCACGCCCCGACCGCCGCCGGCGCTCATGACCCGCTACACGACCACCACGCCGCAGGACCTGGCCGAGATGCTGGCCGCGATCGGCGTTGGCTCGGTCAGTGAGCTGTTTGCCGTCGTGCCGCAGGCCATGCGCTTTGAGGGACGTCTGGACCTGCCCGCGGGCCTGAGCGAGCATGAGGTCTTCGACCACCTGCGCGACCTCGCCGCGCGGAACGTCAGCACCGAGGACGAGCTGTGCTTCCTGGGCGCTGGCATGTACGACCACTACGTGCCGGCGGTGATCGACATGCTCACGGAGCGCTCGGAGTTCCTCACGCCCTACACGCCCTACCAGCCCGAGATCTCCCAGGGCGGCCTGCAGGTGATGTTCGAGTTCCAGACCGCGATCTCTGAGCTGACCGGCCTGCCGGTGTCCAACGCATCGGTCTACGACGGGCCCTCGGCGGTTGGCGCCGCCGCCTACATGGCCAAGCTTGCCAACGGGCGCAAGCGACTGGTGGCCTCCCGCGGCCTGCATCCCCACAGCCGCGAGGTGCTGCACACGCTGTCCCACGGCTATGGCACCGAGGTGGTGGAGGCGCCCCTGCGCGACGGTGTCACCGACCCGTGCGCCTGGGAGGAGCTGCTCGACGAGGACGTCAGTGCCGTGTTCCTCTCCCAGCCCAACTTCCTCGGCGCGGTAGAGGATCTCGAGCCGCTCGTTGCCGCGGCGCGGCGCCACGGCGCCGTCGTCGTCTGCTCGTGCGATCCCATTCCCCTGGGCATCCTGCGCAGTCCGGGTGAGCTCGGCGTCGACGTGGCGGTGGGAGAAGGACAGACGCTGGGCAACCGACTGGACTTCGGTGGCCCGTCCTTCGGCTTCTTCGCGGCCACCGAGGCATACCTGCGTCGCATGCCGGGGCGCATCGCCGGCCAGACCGTCGACTCAGACGGGCGCCGGGGCTTCGTGCTGACCCTGCAGACCCGCGAGCAGCACATCCGCCGCGAGCGCGCCACCTCGAACATCTGCACGGCGCAGGCGCTCAACGCGCTGGCCGCCGTGGTCTATCTCAGCTGGCTGGGTCGTCGCGGCCTCGTCGAGCTGGGAGAGCTGCTGCTGTCCCGTACCGCCTATGCGCGCGAGCGCCTGGGTGCCCTGGAGGAGGTGCTGCCCCTGCACGAGCAGCCGGCGGTGCGTGAGTTCGCCGTGCGCCTGGGCCCCGCATCGCGCGTGCTCGACGATCCGCAGCGAGCCACCGCCACGGTGCGCCGGGTGATCGAGCGCTGTCAGCAGGAGGGCGTCAACCCCGGCTACGCCCTGGGTCGCGACTACCCCGAATACGCCGACGGGCTGCTCATCGCCATCACCGAGCGTCGCTCGCGCGCGCATATCGACCGCCTCGCCGAGGTGCTCGCCCGCGCCGTTGCCGCTGAGTCGATGTCCGCCTCCCAGGGTCAGGCCAGCACGGTGGGGACCGGGGCATGAGCGAGGTTCACTCGGCCGGGCCGACGCTGGGTGAGAACGAGCTGCACGGCGACCCGGGCATCGAGCGCTGGTCCGCGCACGACCGCCTCACGGGGCCGGTGACCGGGGGTGCCGGTGAGACCGCGATGCAGGCGCAGGCGGCGGTGACCATCTTCGAGCGCGGGCGTCCCGGGCGGCGCGCCTTTGTCGCGCCGCCCCTCGACGTGCCCGCGCGCGCGCCCGGCGAGCTGCTGGCAGACCACCTGCGGCGCTCCACCGCGGCCCGCCTGCCCGAGGTGTCCGAGCCCGAGCTGGTGCGCCACTACGTACGCCTGTCGCGCCGCAACTTCGACCTGGACTCGGGCTTCTACCCCCTGGGGTCGTGCACGATGAAGCACAATCCGCGCCTGAACGAGCGCGTGGCGGCGCTGGCCGGTCACGCCCGCCTGCACCCGCTGCAGGACCCGCGGCGCGCGCAGGGAGCCCTGGAGCTCATGTGGAACCTCGAGCGGGCGCTGGCCGAGATCGCCGGCCTGCCGCACGTGTGTCTGCAGCCCTCGGCCGGCTCCCACGGCGAGCTCGCGGGCGTGCTGCTCACGCGTGCCTACCACGAGGCGCGCGCTGAGCGGCGCACGCGGGTGCTGACGCCCGACACTGCGCACGGCACCAATCCCGCCACCGTGACCATGGCCGGTCTCGAGGTGGTCAAGGTGGGCACCAACGCCGACGGCGGGGTGGACCTCGAGGACCTGCGGGCCAAGGCCGACGAGACCGTCGCCTGCCTGATGCTCACCAACCCCAACACCCTGGGCATCTTCGACGCCAACCTCGCTGAGATCGCGCGCATCGTCCACGGGGTGGGGGCCACCCTGTACTACGACGGCGCCAACCTCAACGCGGTGATGGGGATCTCGCGTCCCGGCGACATGGGCTTTGACATCGTCCACTTCAACCTGCACAAGTCGTTCACCCAGCCCCACGGCGGCGGGGGGCCGGGCTCGGGCCCGATCGCGGTGTCCGATCGCATCGAGCCCTTCCTGCCCCAGCCGGTGGTCGTGCGTCGAGCGCCCGACAACGGCGGCGGCCCGAGCTTCGACCTCGACCACGACCGTCCCGAGTCGATCGGGCGCCTGCGCGGCTTCCAGGGCAACTACGGCTGCTTCGTGCGCGCCTACGCCTACATCCGCTCCCTCGGGGCGGAGGGCCTGCGCGACGCGTCCGAGACCGCGGTGCTCAACGCCAACTACCTGCTGGCGCGCCTGCGCTCAGACGGTGTGTCTGAGCTGCTACCGCTCGCCTACGGACGCCTGTGCATGCACGAGTTCGTCCTCTCCGGCGCGCCCATGAAGCGCGACTTGAAGATCAGGACGCTGGACCTCGCCAAGCGCCTGCTCGACTACGGCTTTCATCCGCCCACCGTCTACTTCCCGCTGCTCGTGGACGAGGCCCTGCTCATCGAGCCCACCGAGACCGAGACCAAGGAGACCCTCGACGAGTTCGCCGACGCCGTCGCGCAGATCCTGCGCGAGGCGCGCGAGGATCCGCAGATTGCCCGTGACGCTCCCTACACCACCCCCGTGCGGCGCCTGGACGAGGCCGCAGCCGCCAAGGCGCCCGTGATCCGCCAACCGCTCTAGGCGGCCGCGGCGTGCAATAGCCTGGCGCGCCGATGCGCATCTTCTCGGGCATCCAGCCCACGGGCCGCAAGCACCTGGGCAACTACATCGGCGCCATCACGCAGTACGTGGCCGGTCAGGAGCGGGGCGAGGGCATCTACTGCATCGTCGACCTGCACGCGCTGAGCGTCCCCTGGGACCCGGTCGACCTGCGCGAGCGCGTATACGACACGCTGGCCATCCTGCTCGCGGCCGGACTGGACCCCGAGCGCTGCGTGCTCTTTCGCCAAAGCGACGTTCCCGAGCACACCGAGCTGAGCTGGCTACTCTCCAGCGTGACCGCCGTCGGTGACCTGCAGCGCATGCACCAGTTCAAGGAGAAGTCCGCCACCCAGCGCGAGCTCGTCTCGGCGGCGCTGCTCTTCTACCCCGTGCTCATGGCGGCCGACGTGCTCGCCTACCGCGCCCATGACGTCCCGGTCGGCGATGACCAGCGCCAGCACGTCGAGCTCATGCGCGACGTCGCCGAGCGCTTCAACGCACGCTTCGGCGAGGTGCTGGTGGTGCCCGAGCATCGCATCCCGGCGGTCGGCGCGCGCATCATGGACCTGCAGCGTCCCGACGCGAAGATGTCCACCACCCAGGGCAGTGAGGAGGGCACGGTGTATGTGCTCGACAGCCCCGCGGCGATCGAGAAGAAGCTCAAGCGAGCGGTCACCGACTCCGGCTCGCAGGTGCTGCGCGCACCAGACAAGGCGGGGGTCACCAACCTGATCGAGATCCTGGCCGCCGTGCGCGGCGTGGACCCAGGACTCATCGAGCGCGAGCTCAGCGAGGCTCGCTACGGCGAGCTCAAGGCCGCCGCCGTGGTGGCGGTGGTGGACTACCTGGCCCCGGTTCGTGAGCGCTACGGCCAGCTTCGCGCCGACCAGGAACGGTTGGAGGAGGTCCTGGCGGCGGGCGCGCTGCGGGCCGCGGCCATCGCGTCGCACACCCTCGCCGACGTGCGTGAGCGCATGGGCTTTGGCTCGCGTCAGCTGGGCTCGGTACGGTGGCCGGCGTGACCCTCGCCCAGCTCGAGCTCGACCTCGAGGTTTTCACCGGGCCGTTTGACCTGCTCCTGGCGCTCGTGTTGCGTGAGGAGATCGACCTGCTCGAGCTCGAGCTAACCGACGTGGTGCTGGCCTATCTGGACCACCTGGAGAGGCGCGGCGATCTGGATCTGGAGGCGGCCACCGAGTTCATCGTGCTCGTGGCGGCCCTCCTGGAGCTCAAGTCGCGCCTGATGCTCACCGGGGAGGCGGATGAGTTGCTCGAGCTCGAGCCTGGTGAGGCCGCGGAGGAGCTCTTGGCGCGCATGCTTGCCGCCCAGCGCTACCGGGGTGCCGCGGCCCATCTGGCCCAGGTGCTCGAGCTCGAGCAGGGCTACCGCTATCGCAGCGCTCCCCTGCCCGCATCCCTGCGCCGCACGCTGGTGGCGCCCGTCGCTGCGTCCCACGACGCGGCGCTGCTCGGTCGCGCGCTGGGCGGACTGCTGCGCATACCCCCGGCGATCGACCTTGGCCACATGGCCACTCCACGCATCAGCGTCGCCGAGCGCCTGGCCCATCTGCGCGGCCTGTTGCGCCGCGGTCGTTTTGACTTCGATGAAGCGGTGCGCGGCGCAGACCGCATGACCGTGGCGGTGACCCTGTTCGCGCTGCTCGAGCTCTACAAGCGCGGCGAGGCGGACTGGTCCCAGAGCGAGCCCTTCGCTGACATCGAGGTGCGCGCCGGCGGGAACCAGGGCGCGGCCGCCGGCCTGTCCTTCGGGGTTGGAGCGCAGATCGCATGAGCGAGGGGGCGGATCGCCTGAGCGAGGGCGAGGCGGCGACCCCCGGGCTCACCCGCACCGTCGAGGCGCTGCTGTTCCTGGCTTCCGATCCGATCAGCGTGCCCGAGCTGGCCGACGCCGCGGAGGTCGACGCGCCCCAGGTCCTCGTCGCCCTGGCCGCGCTCGAGCACGCGCTCAGCGCCAGCGAGCGCGGGGTGCGCCTACGCGAGGTCGGCGGTGGCTTTACGCTGGCCAGCGATCCCGCGGCCGAACCGGCCGCCCGGCGCCTGTTCTCCCGCCCGCGGGTGGCCACGCTCACGCCGGCCCAGGCCGAGACGCTGGCCATCGTCGCCTATCTACAGCCGGTCTCGCGTCCGGAGGTCACCCGCATCCGCGGCGTCAGTGCCGATTCAGCGGCGGCCACGCTACTTGAGCGTGGGCTGGTGGAGGAGGCGGGCCGCTCGCAGTTCGGCGCGGTGCTCTACCGCACCACGACGCTGTTTCTCAAGCTGTTCGGGTTACGCTCAGTGGACGATCTGCCCGACGTCGGGCAGTGGGATCCCACCCCCGAGCAGCAGGCGGATCTGCGCGACCGCCTGATGCGCGCCGGCGAGGCGCGCGCCGGCAGCGGCACCGGCACCCCAGGCCAGGACTAGGTTCTGAAAGGACGGTAAAAGGTCACCGGCGGGATCGCTCTACGCCCCGGCACGGTCGCCCGCCAAGCGCACCAGCACGGTCGTCCACGTGCGAAAGGGACGCCAGGGCTCGGCCAGTCGCGCAAGCTCGAGCAGGCTCGGGGGGCGGGCAGCCCGTACAGGCGCGCCACGTGGGCCATCACCTTGGGCTCGGGCGCGGAGAGCATGGCGTCGGCAAAGCCGCTGGCGCGCAGCACGATCAGCCCGGCGTAGAACGGGCCGATCCCGCGCAGGCTGCGCACCTCCTCGGTGGCGCGCTCGGGTCCCAGCTCCTGCAGACGCCCGGGGTCCAGACGACCGTCCAGGGCCGCCTCGGCCACACCGTGCAGGCGGGCCACCTTCTCGGGCGGCAGCCCGGGCATCGGCTCGACCGCGAGCAGGCGCTGGGGCTCCGGAAACGCCGCGAGGGTTCGCCCGGCCAGCACGAATTCCTTCCCCAGCTGCTCGGCCAGCGCTGCGCGCACGCGCGCGCCCTGAGCGGCGGGGCGCCGAGCGGAGATGATCGACCAGGCCGCCGCCTCGTAGGGCGAGGAGAAGAGCACCGGGCGTTGGCCGGGGTGCTCGCGCTGCAACCGGCCGATCACCGGGTCGCGCTCGCCGACGGCGAGGAACTCCTGGCCGTCGTGATCGAGCGAGAGGATGCGCGCGGTCTGGGCGAGCAACCGGGTGGGGTCGGCCGTTCCGTGCATCAGCACCTGCAGGACGCCCGCGTCGCCGTCCTGCCTGAGCGCCACGCCCGCGTGGCCGCCGCCGTCGGCACAGAAGGCCAGGCGCAGGTTTCCGTCGAACGGGTCCGGGCGCCCCTGGTTGGGGCCGAAGCCGAAGCCCGCGGCCGCGCGCAGGCTGAACGGGCCGCGCGGGACGATCTCCGCCGTGATGCCGGGCCCCGTGGCCTTCACGGCTAAAGGCCGCTCAGGCCGCGCGCGCGGCCAGCTGACCGCAGGCGGCGTCGATCTCCCGGCCGCGGGTGAGGCGCACGGTGGTCGCCAGGCCGTGCTGCTCGAGCACGGCCCTGAACGTCGCGATGGCCTGGCGACTGGAGCCGCGGTAGGGAGAGTCGGTCGGGTTGTAGGGGATCAGGTTGACCTTGTACACGCTCGGGTCAAGCAGTCGGGCGAGGGCCAGCGCCTGCTCGTAGCGATCGTTGATGTGAGCGAGCATCACGTACTCGACGAATATGCGCCGGCGCTTGCGCTCATAGTGACGCCGGCAGGCGTCGAGCACCTCGGTCAGGGGGTAGCGCTCGTTCACGGGCATGAGCTCCGAGCGCAATGCGTCCTCGGCGGCGTGCAGGGAGAGGGCAAGACGCAGGGGCATGTCGCACTCGGTCAGGCGCTCGATGCCCGGTATCCAGCCCACGGTGGAGATCGCCGTATGGCGGTGGCTGATCCCCAGATCGGGCAGACGCTCGCACGCGCTGAGCACCGCGTCGAGGTTGAGCATGGGCTCGCCCATGCCCATGAACACGCAGTGGTCGACGCGCTCGGTGCGGCGAAAGTGCAATGCCTGATCGACGATCTCGGCCGCGGTCAGGTTGCGCGCGAAGCGCATCGATCCGGTGGCGCAGAACGTGCAGGTCAGCGGGCACCCCGACTGCGAGGACAGGCACAGAGAGCGGCGCCCATCGCGGTAGCGCATGAGCACCGCCTCCAGCGGGCGTCCGTCGGCGGTCTGCAGCAGGGCCTTGACGGTGCCGTCCGCGGCCACGGCCTCGTGGCGGAGCGACAGCGTGGAGAACGGCACCTCGCGGGCCAGGTGCTCGCGCAGGCCCACCGGCAGATTTGTCATCTCAGAAAAGGAGCTCGCACCACGCGCCGTCCAGCGCCATACCTGGTCTGAGCGAAACCGCGGCTCGCCGCGCTCGGCCATGACCTCCTGCAGACGCCGTGGATCCACGGCCCTATGGTGGCAGCGACTGCGCCTGGCCAAGTACATAGCCCACGCCGGGGTCACCTCGCGCCGCGCCGCCGAGGGCCTGATCCGCGACGGGCGCGTCCGGGTGGACGGTGAGCTGGTGCGCGATCCCGCGCACGCCGTGGACGAGCAGCGCGACGTGCGCGTCGACGGTCGCCGTCTGACCGGACCCGAGGCGCGGGTCGTGCTCGCCCTGCACAAGCCGGCCGGGGTGGTGTCCACCGCGCGCGACACCCATGGGCGCCCGACCGTGGTGGACCTCGTGGGGGAGGCGGCTGCGGGCGCGAACCGGGGGGCGGTCGGGACGCGCGCGGCGGGGCGCGGGGCGCGGAGCCCCTCCCGCGGCGTCTCGACGCGGCTATATCCCATCGGTCGCCTGGACGCCGACACCACCGGGCTGATCCTGCTCACCAACGACGGCGAGCTGGCCCACCGGCTGACCCACCCCCGCTTCGGAGTGGAAAAGGTCTACCGGGCCCAGGTGGCCGGCGGTCCCGTGGGCACCGCCGCCCTGCGGCGCCTGCGCGGCGGGGTCGAGCTCGAGGATGGGCTCACCGCCCCCGCGCGCGTGCGCCGACTGGGCGCCGGGTGGCTCGAGATCACCCTGCGCGAGGGGCGCAAGCGCCAGGTGCGCCGCATGTGCGAGGCGGTGGGTCACCCGGTCCTCGCCCTCGAGCGCGTGCGCCTGGGCTCACTCGAGCTCGGCGAGCTCCCTCCCGGGGCCCACCGGCAGCTGAGCGCCGAGGAGGTCGCCGCGCTGCGCGCCGCCGGCGCGGGCCTCTGACACAATCGCCGCCCATGCGGCTCTTTGCCCTGCGCGGCGCCACCGGCGCCGAGCGCAACAACGCCGAGGACATCCTTGCGGCCACCAGCGAGCTCATGAGCGCGCTGATGGAGCGCAACGCGCTTGCGGCCGAGCGCGTGGTCAGCTGCATCTTCACGGCCACCAACGACCTGAACGCCGAGTTCCCGGCGGTGGCTGCGCGCCGGCTCGGGTTCGAGCGGGTGCCGCTGCTCTGCGCGCGCGAGATGGCCGTGCCGGGCTCGCTGCCCCGGGTGATCCGCGTGCTCATTCACTACTACGCAGACGACGATCACGTCGCCCAGCACGTCTACCTGCGCGAGGCCGCCGCCCTGCGCGAGGACCTGCAGGCCGCGCAGTAAGCGCGCCTCAGGGCGCCACCCGGGCGGCCCGGTGACGGTGCGGGCCTGGCGATTCGCCACAATGGCGGCGTGGCGCTCGAGTTCTCCCAGCGCGTAGGGCGCATCCCGGTCTATCCGGCGGCCAAGGGCTACGCGACCACGGAGCCGCTGGTGCGCCTGGCCAGCAACGAATCGCCCTATCCGCCCCTGCCCGCGGTGACCGAGGCGGTGACCCGCGTGCTGGGCGACCTCAACCGCTACCCGGATCCGACCAATGGCGCCTTGCGCGAGCGCCTGTCTGACCGCTACGGGGTGCCACGAGCGCAGATCGCCATCGGCAACGGCTCCTGTGACGTCCTGCTCGCGGCGGGTGAGGCACTGCTCGAGCCGGGAGCGGAGCTCGTGCACGCCTGGCCCTCCTTCTCGGTGTACCCACACCTGGGCGCGGCGTCGGGCGCGCGCGCCATCCAGGTACCCCTCGACGGCGACGAGCGCCATGACCTGGAGGCGATGCTCGCCGAGATCACGGTGGCCACGCGGCTGATCGTCGTGTGCAATCCCAACAACCCGACCAGCACCGCCGTCTCGCTGGCCCAGCTGGCCGACTTCGTGGCGCGCGTGCCGCGCCACGTGTGCGTGGTCATCGACGAGGCCTACTGCGAGTTCAACGTTCTCGACGACTCCGACAGCACCATCGACCTCCTGCCGCGCCATCCGAACCTCGTGCTCCTGCGCACCTTCTCCAAGGTGTACGGGCTGTGCGGGCTGCGCGTCGGCTTTGCCCTGTGCGGCTCGGAGGAGCTGCCGCGGGCTCTGGACCAGGTGCGCCAGCCCTTCTACTGCAACGCCGCCGCGCAGGCCGCCGCGATCGAGGCGCTGCGCCACCAGGACGTGGTCGAGAATCGCGTCGTGCGCATCATCGCCGACCGGCTGACGGTCGAGGAGGGATTGCGCGAGCTCGGCCTGGTCCCCGCGGACTCACAGGCCAACTTCTGCTGGTTCGATCTCGGCGAGGAGCGCAGCGAGGCCGACGTGGTGGCCGGGCTGACCGAGCGTGGCGTGCTCGTGCGCGCCGGCGCGGCGCTGGGCAAGCCCGGCAGCCTGCGCGTGACCGTGGGCACCGCGCAGGAGAACGAGCGGTTCCTGCACGCCCTCTCGCAGGTCCTCTAGTTCGGCCCGCTCCCCATGCCGGTGTGCTATAAGCGCTGAGGCAATGATCGTCGCCCGCCGTCACATCTATGCGCGCCC
>JAABUQ010005281.1_pt1 | contig 20824 bp, 13 predicted proteins | sample 5560001 | NCBI WGS metagenome assembly JAABUQ01 (sample SAMN10711888, study PRJNA513371) | rock metagenome | isolation source: Antarctica rocks | place: Antarctica: Victoria Land, Finger Mt nord | collected 2015-12-18
GAGGCGGTGGAGCTTGTTGCGGGTGTCGCGGCGGGGGTCGGGCAGGTCATCGAAGACGGTCGTGAGCGGCAAGGCGGGCATGGGAAGATCCTCCTGGTTCCCCCCGGTATAGCCGGAAATCCTTATGATGTCACCAGTTCATAGTGCGGCGACCCTGCGGGCAAAAAGGGCTCGTCCGCTCACGCACCGTTCGGGATGGACTCAGGCTTCCCGGGTCGCGGCGGCGGTGGCGTCGGGCCGCCGCTTCCGCTCCTTGGGCTGGTGCTTCCAGCGGCGATGGAGCCAGAGGTATTGCTCGGGGTCGCGGCGGATGATCCGTTCCAGGGCCGTGGTATAGCGCTGGGTGAGCAGCCGGGCGTCGTCGGCGGTCCCGGTCGACTCGTCGGGGTCGAACAGCTCGGCGCAGCCGACCTCGTAGCGGAAGCCGGGCCCGATCCGCCGGGCGTAGCCGACGACGACCGGGGCGCGATGCTCGATGGCCATCAGGGCGATCGCCTTGTGCGTCGAGGCCGGCCGGCCGAAGAACTCGACGAACATCCCGCGCTCGCCGGCGTCCTGGTCCGCCAGGAACGACAGGATGCCCCCCGCCCGGAGGACGTCGAGCATCTGGTCGTATCCCCCCTTCTTGGGGATCATCTTCTGGCCGGTCCGCTCGCGGAAGGAGCGGAGGAAGCGGTCGATGCGCGGGTTGTCGAGGGTCCGGGCGACCGAGTTGGGCGGGAACCCGAACACCCCGAACAGGTAGCCGGCCATCTCCCAGTTGCCGAAATGGCCCGAGAGCATGATCAGCGGGCCGCCCCGGAGCAGGCGGTCGAGGACCTTCTCGTGCCCGACCAGCGTGATCCGGTCCCGCCAGGTCGCCGAGTGCAGCTTGCGCGGGATGTGGAGGATCTCCATGAGCATCATGCAGAAATGGAGATAGACCCCGCGGACGATGGCGGCCCGGGCGGGCTCGTCGTAGCGGTCGCCGAACGCCTGGCGGAGGTTGTCCATGCCGATCTTCCGATGCCGGGCGTCGACCCGGTGGAGGATCGCGGCCAGGTTCCGGGCGAAGGCGTAGGATTGCTCGATGCTCATGGCCTGGGCGAACCCGACGACGAGGCGCACCAGCAGGTACACGAGATAATCGACGAGGCGATTGCGGGGACGTTTCACGGTCGCTCCTTCGACCCACCTCGCTCGGGATAGATCCGGCGCCGGAGCATAGCGCGGCGAGGCCCCGGGGTCAATCCGAAACGATCGCGGGGCCGGCGCGAGGGACCGGCTCCGGGAGCGAACAGCCGGCGGACATCCCGGCTTCGGCGCGCCGCTTGCGTAAAATCGACGACCTTCTTGGGCGCGGAACCGGGTCTGGAAGAGGCCGACCATGAGCACTTCGGGGATCGGCGGCGGGGCCAAGATCACCACCGACATCCCCGCGCGGATGGACCGGCTCCCGTGGGGCCGCTGGCACTGGCGGGTGGTGATCGCCCTGGGGATCACCTGGATCATCGACGGGCTGGAGGTGACGCTCGTCGGCGCGATCGGCGGGGTCCTCGAAGACAAGCGGACGCTGGGCTTCCGCATCAGCCAGATCACCGACCTGGCCTCGGCCTACCTCATCGGGACCGTGGTAGGCGCCCTCTTCTTCGGCTACTTGACCGATCGGCTCGGCCGCAAGAAGCTGTTCACGGTGACCCTGGGCCTTTACCTGACCGCCGCGTTCTGCACCGCGTTCTCGTGGGACTTCTGGAGCTTCGCCGTGTTCCGGTTCTTCACCGGGGCGGGGATCGGCGGCGAATATGCCGCGATCAACTCGGCGATCGACGAGCTGATCCCGGCCAGGGTCCGGGGCCGGGTCGACCTGGCGATCAACGGGAGTTACTGGGTGGGCGCCGCGGCGGGGTCGCTTTCGACGCTGGTCCTGCTCGACCCGCGGATCGTGGGGGTCGACCTCGGGTGGCGACTCGGCTTCGGGATCGGCGCCCTCCTGGGGCTGGTCATCATCTTCTATCGCAAGCACGTCCCGGAAAGCCCGCGATGGCTGGTCACCCACGGGCACGAGGACGAGGCGAACCGGGTCGTCAAGGAGATCGAGCGCCACTTCGCCGACGAGGGGCGGTCGCTCGACCCGCCCTCGGGCGCGATCACGATCCGGCCGCGCGACGATATCGGGTTCGGCCTGATCGCGCGGACGATGGCCCGGACCTACCCGGGCCGGACGGTCCTCGGCCTCTCGCTGATGATCTCCCAGGCCTTCCTCTATAATGCGGTGTTCTTCACCTACGCGCTGGTCCTGGACAAGTTCCATGGGGTCCCGCTCGACCGGACCGGGCTGTACCTGTTGCCGTTCGCCGTGGTCAACTTCCTCGGCCCGGTCACCCTGGGGCCCTTGTTCGACACGGTGGGGCGGCGGCCGATGATCGCGGCGACTTACTCCGTCTCGGCCGTCCTCCTGGCCTTGACGGGGTGGCTGTTCGCCCACGGCCACCTGACGGCGACCACGCAGACGGTCCTCTGGTCGGTGATCTTCTTCTTCGCCTCGGCGGCGGCCAGCTCGGCCTACCTGACGGTGAGCGAGGTGTTCCCGGTCGAGATGCGCGGGATGGCCATCGCCCTGTTCTTCGCCGTGGGCACGGCCGTCGGCGGGACGGCGGCCCCGGCGCTGTTCGGCCGCCTGATCGAGTCGAACTCGCGGACGCCCCTGTTCCACGGCTACCTGCTCGCCTCGGCCTTGCTCCTGATGGCCGTCGGGGCGACGATCGCGTTCGGGGTGAAGGCGGAGGGGGCCTCGCTAGAGTCGATCGCCGACCCGCTCTCGAAGGTCGACGAGCCGACCCCGGCCTGAGGGCCCTCACGGGGGGTGGCGGCACGGGAGTTGCTTCGTGGAACGGCTCCGACGGCCCGGGAGGCGACTCGGGCCAGGCAGGTCCCAAGAGGGTGCATCATGGCGACGGCGATTCGACCGGGGGCGAGGGAAAAGGGTCCCTCGGAGACGGCCCCTTCGCGCGTGATCGTCGAGGGGGTCGAGCCCGAGATCGACGGCGGGCGATTCCCGATCAAGCGGATCGTCGGCGAGGAGGTCGTCGTCTCGGCAGACATCTTCGCCGAAGGGCACGATGTCCTGATGGCCGTCGTCAAGTACGCGAAGGCCGGCGCCTCCGGATGGACCGAAGTGCCGATGACCGCCCTGCCCAACGACCGCTGGACCGCCCGGTTCACCGTCGGGGAGATGGGCGGCTACCAGTACCTGGTGGAAGGCTGGGTCGACCGCTTCGCCTCCTGGTTCAAGGAGCTGGGCAAGAAGGCCGAGGCCGGGCAGGACGTGTCCAGCGAGCTGCTCGAAGGGGCGGAACTGGTCCTCGAAGGGGCCGGCCGGGCCACCGGCCGCGACGCCGAATTCCTCCAGGGGCGGAGCAAGGCCCTCGGCGGGTCGGGCAACCAGGCCGACCGGGTCCGCTCGGCCCTCGACCCCCTGCTCTTCGCCGCGATGGCCCGGCACCCGGACCGGAGCCGGGGATTCCACCATGACCGGGTCCTCGAGATCGTGGTCGAGCGCGAGCGGGCCCGCCACGGCGCCTGGTACGAGATGTTCCCCCGGTCGACCGCGACCGAGCCCGGCCAGCACGGGACGTTCCGGACCACGGCGGACCGGCTCCCCTACGTGGCGAGCATGGGGTTCGACGTCGTGTACCTGCCGCCGATCCACCCGATCGGCCGGGCCTTCCGCAAGGGGCCGAACAACACCCTGACCCCGGGGCCCGGCGACCCCGGCAGCCCGTGGGCGATCGGCGGCCCCGAGGGCGGGCACAAGGCCGTCCACCCCGAGCTGGGCACCCTCGACGACTTCGACGCCCTGGTCGCCGCCGCGGCGGGGCTCGACCTGGAGATCGCCCTCGACATCGCCTTCCAGTGCTCGCCGGACCACCCCTACGTCAAGGAGCACCCCGGCTGGTTCCGCCACCGGCCCGACGGCACGATCAAGTACGCCGAGAACCCGCCCAAGAAGTACCAGGACATTTATCCGATCGACTTCGAGTGCGACGACTGGCGGGCCCTCCACGCCGAGCTGCTCGACGTGTTCCTGTTCTGGGTCGGCCACGGGGTCAAGATCTTCCGGGTCGACAACCCGCACACCAAGCCGTTCCGGTTCTGGGACTGGGTCATCCGCGAGGTCCGCGACCGCCACCCCGACGTGATCTTCCTGGCCGAGGCGTTCACCCGGCCCAAGATCATGGCCAGGCTGGCCAAGGGGGGCTATCCCCAGTCGTACAGCTATTTCACCTGGCGGACGACCCGGAAGGCCCTCGAAGACTACTTCACCGAGCTGACCCGGACCGACCTGGTCGAGTTCATGCGGCCCAACCTGTTCGCCAACACGCCCGACATCCTCCACGAGTCGCTCCAGGTCGGCGGCCGGCCCGGGTTCCAGATCCGCCTGGTCCTGGCCGCCACGTTGGGGGCGACTTATGGGATCTACGGCCCCCCGTTCGAGCTTTGCGTCGGGACCCCGTGGAAGCCGGGCTCGGAAGAATACCTCGACTCCGAGAAGTACCAGGTCCGCCACTGGGACCTCGACCAGCCCCACACCCTCCGCGACTACATCGCCCGGATCAACGCCATCCGCCGCGAGAACCCGGCCCTCCACTCGGACCGGAACCTCCAGTTCGTCCCGACCGACAACGACTCGCTGATCGCCTACATCAAGGCGACGCCCGACCTGTCCGATATCCTCCTGGTCGTCGTCAACCTCGACCCGAACCACGTCCAGTCCGGCTGGGTCCGCCTGCCGATCTTCGACCTCGGCCTCGCCGCCGACCCCGGCCAGACCTATCAGGTCCACGACCTGATCGGCGACTCCCGATACCTCTGGCACGGCGAATCCAACTTCGTCCAGCTCGACCCCCACGCCTCCCCCGCCCACATCTTCCGGGTCCGTCGGAAGGTGAAGACGGAGCGGGATTTCGACTACTTCGCGTGAATGCCATTGAAGAACTTAACCGCCAAGACGCCAAGATCGGAAAGAAAGAAGGACGGGTAAGAGAGAAGAGAAGACATGCAAGTTTTTTATTTCACAATATCAACTCTCTGTTCCTGAACTTCCCTCCTCTTCTTCTCTCCCTCTCTTTCCGACCTTGGCGTTCTTGGCGTCTTGGCGGTTCAATCCTTCCCCCCAACAGACCAGGAGATGTCGGCCGTGAAATCCGGAAGCGGGTGGGATGCCTTGCTGGGCGGCGAGGCCCGAATCCGGCTGGAACGCGAGGCGTTGCCGCCGTTCCTCAAGCGGCAGCGCTGGTTCGCGGGCAAGGCCCGGCCCCTGGAGTCGGCCCGGGTCCTCGACGTGACGGCGGCGGGCGCGTTGCCCGAGGAGACCCGGCTCGCCCTGATCGAGGTCAAATATGGGTCGGGGCCGGCCGAAGTCTATTTCTTGCCGATGGGCCTGGCGACCGGCGCCGAGGCCGACCGGATCGGCCGCGAGGCGTCGGGGCGGGTGATCGCCCGGTTCGAGGGCCTCGGGGTGGTCCACGACGCCCTGGCCGACCCGGGCGTCGGCTCGACCTTGCTCGACGCGATCGCCGGGTCCCGGTCGCTCCGGGCCGGCTCGGGGACGATCCGGGCGTTCTCGACCTCGGCCTTCGCCGCGGCGCGCGGGCCGGTGACCACCCCCCTGCCCGTGGCCGGCGGCTCGTTCGAGCAGAGCAATTCCGCCGTGATCTTCGGCGATCGCCTGATCCTGAAGGTTTTCCGCCGCCTGGAGCCGGGGATCAACCCCGATTTCGAGATCGGCAAGTTCCTGTCCGAGCGGGCCCAATTCGACCGGATTCCCCGGACCGCCGGCGCCTTCCTCTACGAGCGGGCCGGGTCCGAGCCGTTGATGCTCGGCATCCTCCAGGGGCTGGTCCGGAACCAGGGGACCGGCTGGGAGCATGCCGTCGACGCCCTCAAAGGGTACTACGAGGAGGCCAGCCGCCGGGTCGGCCCGCCGGCCTCGGAGGGACCCGAAGGGCGATCGCTCCAGGACCTGGCCGGGGTCGCCGTCCCGCCCGAGGCGAAAGAGGCGATCGGCCCGTACCTCAAGGCCGCCGCCACCCTCGGCCGGAGGACCGCCGAGCTGCACCTCGCCCTGGCCGGCGACCCCGACGACCCGGCCTTCGCCCCCGAGCCGATCGCGCCGGACGACCTCCGGGGGCTGGCCGCCGAGATCCGCCACCAGGTCGACGCCGCGCTCCGGGCGCTCCAGGCCGGACTGGGCCGGCTCCCCGGGTCGGCCGCCGGCCCGGCCCGGCGGGTCCTCGACGCGGCCCCGGGCCTGCTCGGGACGGTCGACGCCCTGCCCGGGCTCCCGATCCGCGCGGCCAAGATCCGGGTCCACGGCGATTATCACCTGGGTCAGGTCCTCCGGACCGACGACGACTTCGTCATCCTCGACTTCGAGGGGGAGCCGGCCAAGCCGCTGGCGCAACGGCTGGCCAAGCTGTCGCCGCTCAAGGACGTGGTCGGGATGATCCGCTCGTTCGACTACGCGGCGTTCGCCTCCCTGTTCTCGTTCGCCGGCGATCGGCCCGGGGTCTTCGACCGCCTGGTCCCCTGGGCCCGGTCGTGGCGGACCTGGGTGTCGGCGACCTTCCTGCGCGAGTACCTCGCCACCGCCGCCGGGGCCCCGTTCCTGCCCCCCGACCGCGACCACGTCGCCCGGCTCCTCGACGCCCTGACGCTCGACAAGGCCCTGTATGAACTCCTCTACGAGCTGAACAACCGGCCCGACTGGGTCCGCATCCCGCTCCAAGGGATCGTCGCCCTCATCGGCCCGGCACCGGCACCGGCACCGGCCCCCGGGTCCGCCGCGCCGCCGGCCCCGGCCTCGATCTTCGGCGACCTCGACCTCCACCTGTTGGGCGAGGGGACGCACTACCGGGCCTACGACCTCCTGGGGGCCCGCCCGGTCGATCGGGACGGCGTGGCCGGGACCCAGTTCGCCGTCTGGGCTCCCAACGCCCGATCCGTCGCGGTGATCGGCGACTTCAACGGCTGGGACCCGGACGCCCACCCGATGCGGGCCCGCGCCGGGTCGGGCTACTGGGAGCGGTTCCTCCCGGGCGTCGGGCCCGGCGCGGTCTACAAGTATCAGGTCGACTCGAACTCCGCCGCCTATCGGGTGGCCAAGGCCGACCCCTACGCCTTCGCCGCCGAGCCCCGGCCCCGGACCGCCTCGGTCGTCGCCGACCTGGCCGCCCACGCCTGGGGCGACGGCGACTGGATGGCCAACCGCCGGTCGGCGAACTCGCTCGGGGCCCCGATGGCGATCTACGAGGTCCACCTCGGCTCGTGGACGCGGGGCGAGGAAAACCGCTGGCTCACCTACGCCGAGATGGCCCCGAAGCTGGCCGACTACCTCCACGACCGGGGCTTCACCCACGTCGAGATGATGCCGGTGGCCGAGCACCCCTTCGACGGGAGCTGGGGCTACCAGGTCACCGGCTACTTCGCCCCGACCAGCCGGTTCGGCTCGCCCGCCGACTTCATGAGCCTGGTCGACCACCTCCACCGCCGCGGGATCGGGGTCATCCTCGACTGGGTCCCGGCCCACTTCCCCACCGACGAGCACGGCCTGGCCTATTTCGACGGCACCCACCTCTACGAGCACCCCGACCCCAAGCAAGGGTTCCACCACGACTGGAACACCTTCATCTTCGATTTCGGTCGGCCCGAGGTCGCCAACTTCCTGATCGCCAACGCCCTGTTCTGGCTCGACAAGTACCACATCGACGGCCTCCGGGTCGACGCCGTGGCCTCGATGCTCTACCGCGACTATTCGCGGCGGCCCGGCGAGTGGGTCCCGAACCAGTACGGCGGCCGGGAGAACCTCGAAGCGATCCAGCTCCTCCGCCGGGTCAACGACCAGGTCCACGCCGCGTTCCCCGACGCCCTGACGATCGCCGAGGAGTCGACCGCCTGGCCGATGGTGTCGCGGCCCACCGCCGTCGGCGGCCTCGGCTTCGACCTCAAGTGGGACCTGGGCTGGATGCACGACACGCTCGCCTACATGGAAAAGGACCCGATCTATCGCCGGCATCATCACGGCATGCTCACGTTCCGGGGGCTTTACGCCTTCACCGAGAACTTCGTCTTGCCGCTCTCGCACGACGAGGTGGTGTATGGCAAGGGCTCGCTCCTCCGGAAGATGGCGGGCGACGCCTGGCAGAAGTTCGCCAACCTCCGGCTCCTCTTCGGGGCGATGTACGCCCAGCCGGGCAAGAAGCTCCTGTTCATGGGCGACGAGTTCGGCCAGTGGGAGGAGTGGAACCACGACCGCCAGCTCGATTGGGGCCTCCTCGACGACCCGGCCCACGCCGGCCTGTCCCGATGGGTCCGCGACCTGAACACGTTCTATCGGGGGACCCCGCCGATGCACGAACTCGACGCCCACCCCGAGGGGTTCGCCTGGGTCGACCCCGACGACGCCGAGAACTCCGTCCTCAGCTTCTTCCGGAAGGGGCATTCGCCCGACGACTCGGTCCTGGTCGTGGCCAACTTCACGCCGATCCCCCGGCCCAACTACCGGGTGGGCGTCCCCCGGAAGGGTCATTGGCGGGAAGTCCTCAACGGCGACGCCACCCTCTACGGGGGGAGCGGCCAGGGGAACATCGGCGGCGCCTCGACCACGCCGGTCGGGGCGGACGGGCACCCGCAATCGCTCAACCTGACCCTCCCGCCGCTGGCCCTGATCGCGCTGAGGTCGCCCGGCCGATGAGCGACGGGCCGAACCTGGGGGCGTGGCCGGAGGATGGCGGGATCGCGTTCCGCGTCTGGGCCCCGACGGCGGAGTGGGTCGACGTCGTGATCGAGACGTCCGAACGGACGATCTCGCTCGACCGCGACGACGACGGGACCTTCGTCGGCTGGTCGGCCGAGGTCGGCGTCGGCGACCGCTACCGATACCGGGTCGACGGCGAGGGGCCGTTCCCCGACCCCGCCTCGCGGTTCCAGCCCGAGGGGGTCCACGGCCCGTCCGAGGTCATCGACCCGACCCCCTTCCCCTGGACCGACGCCGCCTGGCCCGGCCCCGACCGCGACGACCTCGTCATCTACGAGCTGCACGTCGGCGCGTTCACGCCCGAGGGGACCTTCGAGGCCGCGGCGGGCCGGCTCGACGACCTCGCGGCCCTGGGGATCACCGCCGTCCAGCTCTTGCCGGTCAACGCCTTCCCCGGCCGGCGGAACTGGGGGTACGACGGCGTCGCCCTGTTCGCCCCGGCCCGGTCCTACGGCGGCCCCGACGACCTCCGCCGCCTGGTCGACCGGGCCCACGCCCTCGGCCTGGCGGTGATCCTCGACGTCGTCTACAACCACTTCGGCCCCGACGGCAATTACACCGGGTCGTTCAGCCCCCATTACGTCAATCCCGACCGGATGACCCACTGGGGCCCGGCCATCAACCTGGGGGGCGAGGGGTCGGAGATGGTCCGGGCGTTCTTCGTCGAGAACGCCCGGATGTGGCTCCGCGAGTACCACCTCGACGGCTTCCGGCTCGACGCGACCCACGCCTTCGTCGACGACGGCCCACGGCCGTTCCTGGCCGAGTTCGCCGAGTCCGTCCGGGCTTCCTCCCCCGCCCGGCCGGTCGTCCTGATCGCCGAGGATCACCGGAACCTCGACCTGATCCTCAGGCCCCCGGCCGAGGGCGGCTGGGGCCTCGACGGCGTCTGGGCCGACGACTTCCACCACGAGGCCCGCCGCCTCCTGACCGGCGACTCCGACGGGGTCTTCCAGGATTTCCGGGGGACCGTCGCCGACCTGGCCACAATCGTCGACCGGGGCTGGCTGTTCGCCGGCGAATACTCGGCCTACCGAGAGAAGGACCGGGGGACCGACCCGGCCGGCATCCCCCCCCGCCGGTTCGTGTTCTGCCTCCAGAACCACGACCGCGTCGGCAACCGGGGCCGGGGCGACCGCTTGAACCACGGGGTCGACCCGGCCACGTACCGGGCGGCGACGGCGGCGCTGCTCCTGGCCCCGGAGACGCCGATGCTGTTCATGGGCCAGGAATGGGCCGCGACCACGCCGTTCTTCTACTTCACCGACCACCACCCCGAGCTGGGCCGGGCCGTCCGCGACGGCCGGGCCCGCGAGTTCCGCAAGTACCTCGATTTCAACGACGCGGACCGGCTCGCCCTGATCCCCGACCCCCAGGAGGAGTCGACCTTCCTGCTCGGCAAGCTCGACTGGCCCGAGCGCGACGCCGAGCCCCACGCCTCGGCGGTCCGGTTGCACCGGGCCTTGCTCGGACTCCGCCGGGCCGACCCGGCCTTCCGAGGGGGGACGCACCGGGCCTTCCCCCTCGGCGACGAGGCCCTGGCCTATCGCCTCGGGATCGGGACCGACGCCGAACTCGTGGCCGTCGTCCGGCTCAAGGGGTCGGGGAATATCCCCCTGGACCGGGCCTGGGTCGACGCCGGCCGGGGGCCGTCGGTCGTCCTCACCACCGAGGACGCCCCCTTCGCCGCCGACCCGGCGCCGATCGGGATCGAGGACGGCGGGGGCCTCGTGCTCCGCTTCGACCGGCCGGGGGCGGTCGTGTTCCGGAAGTTGCCCGGGATCGGCGCGTGAGTTGCCGTTGTCCCTCCGGCGACCCCGGCCCTTCCCGGAGGACGAATCCCGGTGATCGATGACCCCGAAGTCCCGCCGACCGGCGTGATCCCGGCCGGCGCAACCGAGGCCTGCTGGCGCGTCTGGGCCCCCCGGGCGGAACGGGTCGAGCTGGTCCTCGGCCTCGGCCCGGCGGCGACCCGGCATCCGATGGGGGCCGAAGGGCGAGGCTTTCACGCCGCGACCACCCCTCGGCCCGAGCCCGGGGCCCGTTACGCCTACGCCCTCGACGGCGGCGACCCCCTGCCCGACCCCCGCTCCCGCCGCCAGCCCGACGGCGTCCATGCCCCGTCGGCGGTCCACTTCCCGGACGAGACCCCGTGGGACGAGGGAACCTGGCGCGGGATCGATCGGGCCAACCTGGCGGTCTACGAGCTGCACGTCGGCGCGTTCACGCCCGAGGGGACCTTCGCGGCCATCATCCCCCGGCTCGCCGACCTGGCCGACTTGGGCATCACCGCCGTCGAGCTGATGCCGGTCGCGAGCTTCCCGGGCTCGTGGGGCTGGGGGTACGACGGCGTCTTCCCGTTCGCGGTCCAGGAAACCCACGGGGGGCCCGAGGGGCTCCGCCGGCTGGTCGAGGCGTGCCACCGGGCCGGCCTGGCGGTGATCCTCGACGTCGTCTACAACCACTTCGGCCCCGAAGGGAACGTCCTCCCCCACTTCGGCCCCTACCTGACCGAGAAGTACCGGACCGACTGGGGCCCGGCCCTGAACTTCGACGACCGCGACTGCGAGGCCGTCCGCGCCTTCGTCCTCGACAACGTCCGGATGTGGATCGAGGAGTATCGATGCGACGGGCTCCGGCTCGACGCCGCCGACCAAGTCTTCGACCGCGGCCCCCGGCATATCCTGGCCGACGTCGCCGAGGTCGCCTCCCGGGCGGGAGACGGGATCGGCCGCGAGATCCACGTCTTCGCCGAGACCGACCTCAACGACGCCCCCCGCTTCCTTCGCCCGGTCGCCCGGGGCGGCTACGGCCTCGGCGGCCACTGGACCGACGACTTCCACCACGCCGTCCACTCGACCCTGACCGGCGAGCACGACGGCTATTACGCGGATTTCCAGGACGGCCCCGCCTGCCTGGCCAAGGCTTATTCCTCGATCTTCGTGAACAACGGGAATTACAGCGAGTTCCGGGGCCGGCGGCACGGGACGAGCGCGGACGAGTTTTCGGGGGACCGCTTCATCGCCTTCGCCCAGAATCACGACCAGGTCGGCAACCGGGCCCGGTCCGACCGCAACGCCGCGAGCTTGCCCCCGGCGGCCCTCCGGCTCGCCGCCGGGATCTTGCTGCTGGCCCCCCGGCTCCCGCTCTTGTTCATGGGCGAGGAGTACGGCGAGACGAACCCCTTCCCGTTCTTCGCCGACTATTCCGACCCCCACCTCGTCGAGGCCGTCCAGGTCGGGCGGCGGAACGAGTTCAAGGCATTCGGGTGGAAAGAAAAACCGGCCGACCCGTTCGCGCCGGCCACCCGCGACTCCGCCGTCCTGAGCTGGTCCTGGGTCGACCCGCGCCGCTCGGGGCTCCGTCGGCTCTATCGAGACCTGTTCCGACTCCGCCGCGAATCCCCCGACTTCCGCGACTTCCGCCACCCGCGAACCCGATTGCTCGGCGACTCCTCGCCCCATCGCGTCCTCGAAGTCCTCCGGGAAAGCAAGGCCAACCGGCCCCTCGCCCTCTACTTCAATCTCGGGCCCGACCCGCGCGACCTCCCGCCCGGCCTGGTCGCGGGGCCGCCGTCGTTCCGGTCCGAGGTCGCCGAATATGGCGCCGAGGTCGGGGGCGATCCGGGCCCGAACCGGCTGGCCCCTTGGGAGTTCCTGATCTTCGGGCCGCCGGGCTGAGCCCGGACCTTCGACCGATCGCCCCCCCCGGGATGTCCCGGCCCGCCGGTCCGCCCTCGCCCGGCCTATCGGAGGCCGCCGCGCGATTACGAACCTTCTTTTCGGGAGGCCGACGGGGCCTTTCCACGCCCGGGAAGGTCGAATCGGGAGCGTTGGACGATGAGTGCGACCCGCCCCCTCCGGCCCTCCGCTTCGATCGAGGCGGATCGGGCCCCGCTGGTCGTCCGCCCTCGCGATGACGCCGACGCCTCCTGGTCGTCCGCTTGGGTCGCGCCGGCGACCTGGGCGTTCGTCGCCCTGGGCATCTGGCTGAGGGCGTCCCGGGCACTGATCAACTCGCCGCTCTGGGGCGACGAGTCGATGCTGGCGGCCAACCTGATCGACCGCGGTTATCGCGAACTGGCCGGGCCGCTCGCCAATCGCCAGGTCTGTCCCGTCTTGTTCCTCTGGATCGAGCGGGCGATCGTCGACGCGCTCGGCTTTACCGAGCTGACGTTGCGCCTGTTCCCGATGCTCTGCGGGATCGCGAGCGTGCTCCTGTTCCGGCGCCTGGCGGTCCGCCTGATGAGCGGTGTCCCGGTCCTCCTGGCGGTGGCGGTGTTCGCGGTCTCGGGGTGGCCGATCCGCTACTCCGCCGAGGTCAAGCCGTACGCGAGCGACCTCCTCGCGGCGCTCGCCCTCCTCAGCCTGGCGGTCGAGTGGTGGAGGAGGACGGCCCGGGTCGCCTGGCTCTGGGCGTTGGCCGCCTCGGGACCGTTGGCCGTCTCGCTGTCGTACCCGTCGGTGTTCGTGGCCGGCGGGGTCGGCCTGGCCCTCCTGCCGACGGTCGCCCGGGATCGGCGGGCGGGGACCTGGGCGGCCTACTCGTTCTTCCTGCTGGGGGTCGTCTCGACCTTCGGTGCCTGGCAAACCATGAACGCCGCCGGGGGGGCGGATCGGGCGTTCTTCCTGGAGCACTGGGCCCGGGCCTTCCCGCCCCTGGACGGCCCGTTTGCGTTGGCGGCGTGGCTGGCGTCGACGCACACCGGCTTCCTGTTCGCTTATCCCGACGGGGGCGAGCGCGGGGCGAGCGGCTTGACGACCGCCTGCTTCGTCGCGGCGGTCGTCGTCCTCTGGCGGCGCGGCCGGGGGACGGTGATGGCGATGGCCCTGATCCCGTTCGCCCTGGGCCTCGCGGCGGCGGCCGTCCGGCGGTACCCCTATGGGATGAGCAACCGGACGATGCAATACCTCGCGCCGGCGATCTGCCTGCTCGCCGGCCTGGGCGCCGCCTCGCTCCTAGCCTCGATCCGCGAGCCGAGGCCTCGACGCCGGATCGTGGCCGGGCTCGTGGTCGCCCTGGCCGTCTCGGGGCTCGCCCGGGATGCCTACCTCCTCCGGTATCCCTACCGGCTCGCGACCGAAGACCGCGCCCGATCTTTCGCCCGCTGGTTCTGGGTCGAGAAATCCCGGGACGCCGACCTGATCCGCGGCCGGATCGACCTGGGCTGCGCGTTCCGCCCCGAACAATGGGAGGGCGGCCATGCCAACACGTATCTCTGCCTCCAGAAGATCTACTCCCCCCGCCAGGCTCGCGGTCGCCCCGCCGGGCCGGGGACCGTCGCCCCGGCCCGCCCGCTCCGCGTCGTCTTCTACAACGAATCCCCCGACCCGAGCAAGGACCCCAGGTACGCCGCCTGGCTCGCGGACATCTCCCGGAGCCACGAGTTCCGGAAGGCCGAGACCTTGACCATCACCCCCGTCGACGGGCGTCCCGGCGAAACCTCCGAAGCCTTCTACCTCGTCCACGAGTTCGCGCCCAGGCCCCAGGGCCGCGCGGTCGCCAACACGCCGGCGACCCCCGATCGCCACTGAGGGCGACAGCGCGGCGATCTCAGATCGAGGGGCGGGGGGATGTCCCGTCAGGATCGGCGACCCACGGGTCGCGGGGGATCGAGCCGAGGGTGAACCGGCCGAGCCAATCCGCCGGGCTCGAAGGTTCGACCCGATCGGACCAGCCGCAGGAGCGGGCCAGGAGGCCGACGAGGCGGCGGGGGTCGACCCCGGCGGCCCGGAGCGTGGCCAGCTTGAGCGACCCGTCGCGCTTGGCCAGCCGCTTACCGCCGGGCTCCACGGCGAGGGGGAGATGGCCGAACCCCGGCGGCTCGTGGCCCAGGGCCCGATAGAGGAGGACCTGGCGGGGGGTGCTCGGGACAAGGTCGTCGCCCCGGATGACTTCTGTCACGCCCATCGCGGCGTCGTCGTGGACCACGGCGAGCTGGTAGGCCGGCCCGACCCCGGCGCGGGCGACCACGAAATCGCCCCCGAGCCGCGCCGGGTCGAGGGCGATCGGGCCTCGGATCAGGTCGTGCCAGGCGACCGGCCCCATCGGCACCCGGAACCGCCAGGCGAACGGCCGGCCTTGCAAGCCTGCGGCGTCGAGGGCCGAGCGGTGGGCGCAGGTCCCCGGGTAGGTCGGCCCCTCGTCCTCGGCGTGGGGGGCCGAGGCCGCGCGGGCGATGTCGGCCCGGGTGCAGGTGCAGGGATAGACGAGCCCGGCGGCTTTCAGGCGGTCGAGCGCCGCCGCGTACCGATCGATCCGCCCCGACTGGACATAGGGCCCCGACGGGCCGCCGACATCGGGCCCTTCGTCCCAGTCCAGCCCGAGCCAGCGGAGGTCGTCCCTCGCCCCGTCCGCGGCCTCGGACCGCGCCCGGGTCGCGTCGAGGTCTTCGACCCGGTAGATCACCCGCCCCCCTCGCGACCGGGCCGATAGCCAGGCGACCAGGAAGGTCCGGGCGTGGCCCAGGTGAAGACCGCCGGTCGGCGACGGGGCGAGGCGTCCGGTCGGCGGGCGGGTCGGGTCGGGCATCGGGTCAATCCAGGTTGCCGGGAGGGGGTGAGGTTTCCAGCCGAGCCGCGACGCCACGCCGGCTCCACCGCTCCATCCCGGCCCTCGTCGGCAACTGGAAGGCGATGACGACAATGGTCCCGGCGAGGTTCGCCAGCGCCCAGGGCTGCCCCGTCGTCCGGTAGACCAACCCCGCGAGCATCACCGCCACCAGCAGGCAGAACATCCGCGCCATGGCGAGGAAGCCGTACATGGCGAGGAATTCGAGCTGCGCGACCTCCAGGGACGGGCCCTCGGCCGGTTCACCCGGGCCAGGTTCCCGGACCCGGCGAAGCACCTCGCGAGTGAACCGCCCCGGCAGGGCCAGGTAGACGAGGAACGCCAGCCCTTCCACGCCCACCAGCGCCGCCGGGATGCCGATCCGGAGGACGTCCGGGAGCCTGGCGAAGTCGTCGCCGACCGGACCGGACAGCCGGAGGACGACCACGCTGGCGACCGCCGAGAGCACGAACCCCAGATAGGTCCGGCGGGTTGCCGCGAGCGAGTCGGCCGTCATTTGCCGGACCGACCGCGCGAGGTCGAACGGTGGTCCGTCCTCGTCGGCTTCTTTCCCGTCCTCGGCCGTCATCATCCGCCCTCTCCGACCGGACCGGTCCGACTCCGGCTTTCCGCCGGGAGCCTCATCGGTCATAATGAGAAGTCGGGCCGATGGTCTCAAGGACCCGCCCGTCGGGGCGTGCCGATTCTCCGGCCCGGCCCCTCCCAGGATCGAATCGAGAGCGAGGCTAGCGATGGACGTGGAGCTGAAGCGGGACGCCAAGGGCGTCTTCGACCGTATTGTTCATTTACGAGACTCTCTTTGACCTGGGCGACAAGACCGAGAGGCGCGACGAACTGGCCCGGGTGATGGAAGGGCCGTCGTTCTGGAACGACCAGGAGAAGGCCAAGGGGGTCATCGCCGAGCTGAAGTCGCTCAACGGCGTCCTCAAGCCGTTCGAGGCCCTGGTCCGCCAGTCGGAAGACCTGGCGACCCTGATCGAACTGGCCGAGGAAGCGGGCGGCGACGACTTCGACGACGAGATCCGCGAGACCACGAAGAAGGCCGACGCCGACTTCCAGGAGTTCGAGCTCCGCTCGATGCTCGGCGGGACCAACGACCACTGCAACGCCTACGTCACCATCCACCCGGGCGCCGGCGGGACCGAGGCGTGCGACTGGTCCGAGATGCTCATGCGGATGTACCTGATGTGGGCCGAGGCGCACAAGTACAAGGCCGAGATCATCGACCGCGAGGAAGGGGAAGTCGCCGGGGTCCAGACCGTGACCATCCACCTCAAGGGGGAGTACGTCTACGGCTACCTCCGCGGCGAGACCGGCGTCCATCGACTGGTCCGGATCAGCCCGTTCGGCACGGCCGACAAGCGGCAAACCTCGTTCGCCTCGGTCGAGGTCATGCCCGAGATCGACGACACCATCGACATCGAGCTCAAGGACGACGAGCTGAAGCGCGACGTCTTCCGCTGCGGCGGGCCCGGCGGCCAGCACCAGAACAAGACCGAGTCGGGCGTCCGCTACACCCACATCCCCACCGGGGTGGCCGCCGAGTCGCGCTCCGAGCGGTCGCAGCACAAGAACGACAACCTGGCCCTCCAACTGCTCAAGGCCAAGCTGATCCGCCTCGAAGAAGAGAAGCGCGAGGCCGAATACGCCAAGGCCTACGACGAGAAGGCCGAGATCGGCTTCGGCAGCCAGATCCGCAACTACGTCCTCCAGCCCGACCAGTGGTGCAAGGACCTCCGGACCGAGGTCAAGGTCGGCAACCCCCACGCCGTCCTCGACGGCGGCCTCGACATCTTCATCGACGCCTACCTCCGCCGGAAGCTCGCCCGGGGCGAGGTCAAGAAGGCCTGAGGCCGGGGGAGGTCGTCCCATGATCCAGATCGAGACCGCCAGCGGCCAGGAAGTGATCGTCGCCCCTTGCCTGCGCCTCCGGTTCTCCTGGGTGGGGGACCACTGGAAGCAGGAGATGGTGTCGGTCGGCGACTCGGTCGGCGTCCCGATGATCTGGTCGGTGGAGGCGAACAACACCCTCGGCGACCATTCCCGGGTCGTGAGCCCGACCTACCAGCAGATCGACGTCCGGATGGCCGATTCGGTGGCCCGGGCCCTGCTGGTCGGCCAGGCCGGGCCGCACCACTTCTCGGCCGCCGTCGAGGTGTCCGAGGCCGCCAACGGCGTGGTCGTCGACGTCGACGTCGCCGACCGTTGCCGCGAGCCGGTCGAGGCGCTGGCGGCGACCTACGTGATGGAGAACGCCGCCGGCCAGCTCCACCAGGGGGGGGCCGGCGGCCTGGTCTGGGACCACGCGACCCATCACCTGATCTTCGAGGCCGACCCGCCGACGCGGGTCCTGGCCGCCTCGCACGGCTTCGGCTCGCTCCAGGTCCAGGCCCTCGCCACGATCGACCCGGCGGCGCGGACCCACCGCTTCCGCTATCGATGGCGGTGGATCAACGAGCCGGATGCCCAGATCTGGGACCGGACCGCCTGAGCCCTCCGGCTCGCGAGATCCCCCCGCCCCTCGAAACCGACTGGGAGCCACGCATGGACGTCCTGAAAGATGCCGACCCGCGGGTGTTCGAGGCGATCGAGGCCGAGGAGCACCGCCAGCGCGACGAGCTGGAGCTGATCGCCTCGGAGAATTACACGAGCCTCGCCGTGATGGAGGCGGTCGGGTCGGTCCTGACCAACAAGTACGCCGAGGGGCTGCCCGGCCGCCGGTATTACGGCGGCTGCGAGTTCGTCGACAAGGTCGAGCGGCTGGCGATCGACCGGGCCAAGGAATTGTTCGGGGCCGAGCACGTCAACGTCCAGCCCCACGCCGGGGCCTCGGCCAATCAGGCCGTCTATTACGCGGCCCTGGAGCCGGGCGACACCGTCCTGGCGATGGACCTGGCGCAGGGCGGCCACCTGACCCACGGGATGAAGCTCAACTTCTCGGGCCGGTACTACCCCCACGTCGGCTACGGGCTCGACCCCGCGACCGAGCGGATCGACCTCGACGCCATCGCCCGCCTGGCCCGGGAGCACAAGCCCAAGCTCATCCTGGCCGGCGCCAGCGCCTACTCCCGGACGATCGACTTCGACCGGATCGCCGAGGTGGCCCGCGAGGTCGGCGCCCTGTTCTTCGTGGACATGGCGCACATCGCCGGCCTGGTGGCCGCCGGCCTGCACCCCAACCCGGTCCCGGTGGCCGACTTCGTGACCACGACCACGCACAAGACCCTCCGGGGGCCGCGCGGCGGGATCGCGATGTGCACCTCGGCCTGGGCCAAGAAGCTCGATTCGGCGGTCTTCCCCGGGCTCCAGGGGGGCCCCCTGATGCACGTCATCGCCGGCAAGGCGGCCTGCTTCGGCGAAGCCCTCCGCCCCGACTTCAAGGCCTACGCCGCCCAGGTCGTCGCCAACGCCCGGGTCCTGGCCGACGAGCTGATGGGGGCCGGCTTCCGCTTGATCTCCGGCGGGACCGACAACCACCTGATCCTGATCGACATGACGTCCAAGGGGCTCACCGGCAAGATCGCCGAGGTGGCCCTGAACCGGGCCGGGATCACGGTCAACAAGAACCTGATCCCGTTCGACAAGCGCAAGCCGCTCGACCCCAGCGGGATTCGGATGGGCACGCCCGCCCTGACCACCCGGGGGATGCGCGAGGACGCCATCCGCCAGGTCGCCGCCTGGATCGTCGCGGTCCTGTCCGCCCCCGACGACGACGCCCTCGCGGCGCGGACCCGGGCCGCGATCCGCGAGTTCGCGCGCGACTACCCCGTCCCCGCCGACCTCGACCGCGTGGCCCTGGCCTGATCGATGTCCCGACCCCGCCCCTCGTTCCTCCGAGGGGCGGCCACCCGGGCGGCTCATCTCGATCCGAAGCCTCGCGGCGAAGGCACGGGGCTTGGAAGCCTTGAAATCGCGGAGCCGGTCGGTTATAATCCAATCTCGGTGGCAAACGCCGACGATCGCCCTCCTAGCTCAATCGGTAGAGCAGCTGACTCTTAATCAGCTTGTTGTAGGTTCGAGTCCTACGGGGGGCATCTCCGTCAGATGCCGACAGGCACCGACTAGAGGCGTCCAAGTCCTCATCTGGCAAGACTTTGAGACAACCCCCGATGCCGGGGGTTGTTTCGTTTCCCTCGCCAGCTTCCGCCACGATCCGCCCCGGTCCGTCCCCTCCGAAGGGAAAGGGAAGGGAAAGCAGTTCTCCGATGGGTGGCTGGGAAAGGTCGGTTCCGGTCGCGGCTAGTGTCTCCAGATTCGGTCCGGGGCCGGTCAGGTCGGGAAGGCAGTCGAGCGCGGCGGCGGTATCGTGGAGCGTCAGGTGGGAGTAAGTGTTCAGGGTCAACTTGGGGTCGGAGTGGCGAGCCAAGGTCTGTAGCGTCTTGATGCCGACTCCCGACTTGGCAAGCGCCGTGATGTAGCCGTGGCGGAGTGAGTGCATGTCGACCACCCGCCCCGAGGCGTCAATCGGGTCGATCCTCGCCAGGATCAGGTCATCTTTGAGCATCCGCCCGGTTCGTTCGGGCATGGTATCGAAGACGGCGCGACCGGCCGGCCGGGTCGCCAACCAAGGGCGGAGCGCTTCGGCCAGAGGAGCCGGGATGGGCTGCTCGGCCAGCTTGCCATTCTTGGTATACCCGGCCTCGCAGACGATAACGGGCGGGTTGTCGTCCAGCCGGAAGGCTTGCGGGGTCAGGCTGGCCAGCTCGCTTCGGCGGAAGCCGGTCGCGGCCCCGATGGTGTACAGCATGACGCGATCCGGCCCGGTCATCCTGCCCCAGGGCAGGGCGGATCGGGTCGCGTCGACCAACTTCCGTAGCTCCGCCGGTTCGAGGGGCCGACGGATCACCCGGCGGTCGTCGGCCTCGTTCAGCTTCGCCAACCCGGCCAGTGGGTCATCGAGACACCGGCCGTCGCGGCGGAGCCATCGCGAGAACTGCTTGGCGGCGGTCAAGTGGGCGTTGATCGTCCGGGCCGACAATCCTTTGTCTCGGAGCGTGGCCACGGCCCCCATCACCGCCGACGGGGCCAGGTCGGCGACGGTCTTGACGCTCGCCAGGTCGATCACGCGACCGGCGTAGACTCGGGTCTGCTTGACGTGCTTGGGGTCGCCACCCTTGGCGGAGAGGGCCTTGATGAACTCCGCCAGGTGGGACGCGATCGGCTTCCGGCCCGAAGCCGCGAACCGCTCGGCCTTGGGGTCGGACAGCCTGGCCCGGACCCGACCGGCCTCCGCCTCCGCCGCGCCGGCCATCGCCTCCGTCGCGCGGCGGTCGGGACAACCCTTGCGCTCCCGCTGCTTGCCGTCCCCGTCGATGAACCGATAAAACCAGTTGCGGCCGATCTTGCGGAACGATGCCATTGCCTTCCCCCCCTACTTGTGAGCGGTCCCCTACAGACCGGCGGTATTGTGCCATGAGGCGGGCCAGGGCGCAACCTGGCGGAGTTTGATCGGGCGGCGAC
>JAABUQ010005283.1_pt1 | contig 20813 bp, 17 predicted proteins | sample 5560001 | NCBI WGS metagenome assembly JAABUQ01 (sample SAMN10711888, study PRJNA513371) | rock metagenome | isolation source: Antarctica rocks | place: Antarctica: Victoria Land, Finger Mt nord | collected 2015-12-18
TCGGGTCCTTGTTGGAGACTTCCGGGTTGGTGCCGCCCAGCAGGTGGAACACGATCTCGACGCCGTCCACCGCCAAGGCGAGGGCGGAACGGTCGCTGAACTCGCCGACCGTGAAGCGCATCGGCGGCAGCGCGTCGGGAAAGGCGGGACGGCGGCCGAAGCCGTGCACGCGCGCACCCGCCTGCGCCAGCGCGCGGCAAAGATGGCCGCCGATGAAGCCGCCGGCGCCGAGCACCAGGCAGGAAACGCCGTCCAGCCGCTCGCCATCGCTCATGGAGACTGTGCCAGGAATCCGGCCATCTCGCCCACCATGCGCTCGAAGGTGAAGCGGCTGGCGGAACGGCGGCCACCCTCGGCGAGGCGCGCCCGCAACGCGCCGTCGGTGGCGAGGCGGGTGATGCCTGCGGCCAGCTCGACGGCGTTGCCCTTGGTGAACAGTAACCCGCTGTCGCCGTCCTGCACGATCTCGACGTTGCCGCCGATGGCCGAGGCGATGGTCGGGATGCCGAGCGCCAGCGCATGGATCAGGGTCAGCGAGAACGGCTCGTAGAGCGACGGGAACAAATACAGGTCGTGCTGGTTGAACAGGTCCGGCAGCGCCGCCTCGGCGACGCTCGGGCGCAACTCGATGTCGGCCTGGCAGCCGCTCGCCGCGATGGCGCTATGCAACTGCGCCATGTAGGCGGTGTCCTGGGCGTCGCCGAGCAGCGTCAGCAGCACGCGCGAGACGCCGAGCGCGGCGGGATCGAGCAGCGGCAAGGCGGCGACGGCGGTGTGGGCGCCCTTCAAATCCACCAGCCGCCCGGCGAACAGCAGCCGCAGCGTGCCGGGCGCGACCAGCCGGGAGCGGTTCACCCGCGGCGCGCTCGCGTGGCCAGCCTGGCGGACGCCGTTGTGGATGACCTTGTGGCGGGCAAAGTCGCTGCCCCCTGCGGCATACAGGTCGCGCACGAAAGCGGCCCCGAAGATCGCTTCCAACCGGCTTGCGGGCTTGGCCGCCTGCCCGCCACCCAACCGATGCCACGCGCGTTGCCAGAACGAGGGTGCGGGTGGCGGCGAAGGCCGCGTCAAGGTCCGCTCGCCATGCACGACATCGCGGAAATACTCGTGGACGAACACCGGGTTGCGCATCACCAACAGCCAGTTGTCGGTCAGCATGACCACGGTGCGGGCCGCGCCCTGTTCCAACGCCTGCAACAAGCTCGCGTCGAGGAAGAACAGGTTCCAGGCGAACACCACATCGGGGCGCTCCTCGGCCAGCACGCGCGCGAGGGTCGCGAGGTTGGCCTGGTTGATGGCGGCGCGATCCTCTGCCGTGCCGGCGAACGGGGTGTAGATGTCCGGTCCGGCCAGCAGGTCGAACTGCCGCAGCACGCGCTGGTCGGGATAGTCGGCGACCTTGCCGCCGTAGCGCGAGGTCAGCACGACGACCTCGTGACCGACCTCGGCCAGACCGGCCGTCACCTCGAAGCAAAGCCGCTCGTAGCCGCCCACCACGTTCGGCGGGTACAGGTTGCTGAGCACCAAGATACGCATCACACCCAGCCCTTCACGCGGGTCACGAACGCCGTGTCGCCGAGGAGCGGGCTGCGGTCGAGGCCGGCGACGCCGGTGCGGCGAAGATAGGCCATGCAGGCGGCCACGGCGCGGTCGAGTTCGTGCCGGCGCAGCACCGCCAGCGCCGCACCGGCATGGTCCCAGTCCGGTGGCGGCGCGCCTGGCCGATCCCATTGCAGGGTCAGGTAGGCGGCGGCGGCAACCGCCCACTCGGCGCGCACGCCGGCGTGGTCCTCGGCAATCGTGTTGCTGGCATGGATGCGGTAGCGGAGCAGCGGCGTCTCGACAATGGCCATACGCTGCCCCAGGGCCAAGGCGCGCAGCAGCCAGTCCAGGTCATGCCCATAGCGTAGCGCCGCGAACGGGCCGACCGCCGCCAGCGTTTCGCGGCGGATCAGCAGGTTGGAGGTGGTCATCAGGAAGTTGCCGTTCAGCAGCGCCACGCCGAGGTCCGCCCCGTCGCGGTAGAACTTCAGGGCCGCGTCGTACCAGGCATTGCCGATCTCGCCGCTGCCGCTGTCCATGAACCGCAAGCCCGAACTCGCGATGCCGGCGGCAGGGTCGGCATCGAGGGCGGCGACCAGGGCCGCGAGCCGGCCGGGCAGCCAGGCATCGTCGGAGTTGAGGATCGCCAGCAACTCGCCGCCGCAGAGCGCCAGGGCAGCGTTGATGGCGGCGTGCGCGCCGCGGTTGGCCTGCCGCTCGAACCGGATGCGGCGGTCCTGCAGCGCCAGATCCTGCATGACAGCCGCCGAGGCGTCGGTCGAGCCGTCATCCAGGACGATGATTTCCCCCACCAGCCGACCCTGCGCCAGGATGCTCGCCACCGCCTCGGCGATGTAGCCGGCATGGTTGTACAGCGGCACGACGACCGAGACGCGGGGGGTGACGCGCCGCCAGGGCAGGCCGAGCAACCTAGAAGCCTCGTTCCGCGCGGTCGGAAGCAGCCACCTTCATCTGTCGCTCCTGTGCTGCCGTTGATTTCCAAGCGGCACGATATAGCGGCTCACCGATACCGCCGCCATCCTCGCACCGGCTTGAGCGCAACCGGACATCTCCGTGATGGGCAACGTCGCCGCCGCCCTGCACGCGTCGGCGTCGGACGAGGGCTCAAAGACACCTTCGCCAACTACGCCTTCGAGCACCAGGAGATCGCGGCCTACACCAGCCTGATCGCCATGGCCGAACGCATCGGCGACACCGCCTTAGTTGGCCCGCTGCGTCAGTCGCTGTCCGAGGAAGGGTCGATGGCGAAGTTCATCGCGGGCCAGATCGTGCCGACGGCCGCGCGCTACATGGACCTCGTGGCTGCCGGCGAGAAGGCGAAGGTCTAGCCAGCGCCGTCACGGTGGGCGTTCCCGGGCGCAGGATTTACGGACCGTCCTGCTGAGCGCGCCGCCGATCCTCCGCCTTTATCTGCTCTCTCAAGCCCCCGTCCACCGTCGTGCCAGCCGGCACCGGCTCATACAGCGCCCCCGAGGTCGTCGGAGCCGGAGGCGCCGCCACCATTTGAGAGCCATGCTCGATGTTGGCGGCGACGTGTTCGGTGAGGCCGGGCAGGAGTTGGTGCGAGATGACCGCCGCCTGTGCCTTCAAACCGACGGCGACTTCCTTGGCCGGGTGGATGGAGGCCCAGACGATAGCGTCGACCACCGGCTGCGGGCCATCCAGCGCCACCAGACGCGGCGAATGTCCGCTGTAGTTGGCGGCATGTTGCCACCATGGCGTGTCCGTGCCCCACGGCTCAATGGTGACGACGTTTACTCTATTCAGGCCATCCAGCCGCAATTCCTGATACAACGCCGCGTCGAGGCCGACGATGCCGTGCTTCGATGCCGTGTAGCTGGCCTGGTAGGCGATCGGTATCCGGCTCTCCACCGAGGCGACGTTGACCAGAGTGCCGAAGCCTTGTTGCTTGAACCGCTGCAGCGCCGCGTAGCTGCCGTAGATGACGCCGTTCAGGTTGACGTCGATGACGCGGGCCTGGTCCCGGACCGGAATTTCATCGAAGCGCCCGATCGCCACCACGCCGGCGTCGTTGATCCACACGTCGATGCGCCCGAACCGGCCGACCGCCGCCTGGGCAAGCTGTTCGACATCGCCCGGCTTGCTGACGTCGGTGGTCACGACCAGCGCCTTGCCGCCCGCCGCGTTCACCTGGGTGGCGAGTTGGTCGAGCACATCAGTTCGCCGCGCGGCCAGCACGACGTTGGCACCGTAGCCGGCCAGCTTGAGCGCCACGCCGCGCCCGAACCCGCTGGAAGCGCCGGTGATGACATAAGTCCTGCCCACGACCCGCTGGCGGTCGCTTTGGCCAAGCTGCGACGGCGCGCCGCAACCGCTCAGCAATGCTCCGAGCAGGACAAGGGAAGGCAACGCCGATAGCGCGGATCGCAGGCTCAAGATTGCTGTCTTTCAGTCGCAAAATTGCCGGCTTGCTCAACCGGCGTATCGCGAACGTCCGACACGCGTGCGAGGCGCTTCACAGTCCCTTGAGCGGCAGGGCCACCGCTCGGTTACGCGGCGCTCAAAGCCGCCTCGACCCGGCGCACCGCCTGCAACGGCAGCGCCGCCCGCCCAACCACCTGCCCACCGACGTAGGCCAGCCAGTCCGCCCCGGCCGGCGGCGGCGGGCGCAACTCGATCAGCCGCGCCTCGTCGTCGAGCGCCACCGCGCGGTAGCTGCGCCAGCCCTCGGTGACCGGGCCGAGAATGCGAACGACGCGGGCGATGGCTTCGCCCGCGTCGTCGACCGCGATCCATTCCAGCGTCCGCCGTTGGCCGGACGCCTCGTCAACGCGCCCGCGCAGCCAGTGCAGGCGTATCCTCCGCATCCGGGTGGATCAGGCCGACTTGGCCATGATCTCGTCGGCGATGTTGCGCGGCACCGGGTCGTAGTGGTGGAACTGCATGGTGAAGGACGCACGGCCCTTGGTCATGCTGCGCAGGTCGCTGATGTAGCCGAACATCTCCTTCAGCGGCACATGCGCCCGGACCATCACCGTGCTGCCGGCGCTGTCCTGGTTCTGGATCATGCCGCGACGCCGGTTGAGGTCGCCCACCACGTCGCCGACGTGGTCGGACGGCGTCGTGCACTCCACGTCCATGATCGGCTCCAGGATCACCGGGCCGGCCTTCTTCATGCCTTCGCGGAAGCAGGCCTTGGCGGCGATCTCGAACGCCAGCGCGCTGGAGTCGACATCGTGGTACTTGCCGTCCACCAGGCTATACTTGAAGTCCACCGTGGGGAAGCCGGCCAGCACGCCGGTGTCGGCCTGGACGCGGATGCCCTTCTCGACCGCCGGGATGTACTCGCGCGGCACCGTGCCGCCGACCACCTTGTTCTCGAATGCCACGCCGGCGTTGCGCTCCTGCGGCTCAAACAGGATCTTCACCTCGGCATACTGGCCCGAACCGCCGGTCTGCTTCTTGTGGGTGTAGGTCTCGGTGTGGCTCTTGGAGATAGTCTCGCGGTAGGCCACCTGCGGCGCGCCGATGTTGGCCTCGACGCCGTACTCGCGCCGCAACCGGTCGATGATGATCTCCAAATGCAGCTCGCCCATGCCGGACAAGATGGTCTGGCCAGTCTCCTGGTCGGTCTTGAGGCGCAGGCTGGGGTCTTCGCCGGCCAGCTTCTGCAAGCCCATCGTCATCTTCTCGACGCTGTCCTTGGTCTTCGGCTCGACCGAGATGTCGATCACCGGGACCGGGAACGCCATCCGCTCCAGCACCACCGGATCGTCGTTGGACGCCAGGGTGTCGCCGGTGCCGGTGTCCTTCAGGCCCACAAAGGCGGCGATGTCGCCGGCATGAACTTCCTTGATCTCGGCACGCTTGTCGGCGTGCATCTGGAACATGCGGCCGACCCGCTCCTTGTGGTCCTTGGTGGTGTTCATCACCGTGTCGCCCGACTTCAGCGTGCCGGCATAGACGCGCACGAAGGTCAGCGTGCCGTATTTGTCGTTGATGATCTTGAATGCCAGGCCGGCGAACGGCGCGGTGGGATCGGCCTTGATCCGGCGGCGGTCGCTGTGCTCACCGTCCTCCTCGCCTTCCTCGGCGGCGATCGAGATTCCGGGCACGTCGATCGGCGCCGGCAGATAATCCAGCACCGCATCAAGCAACGGCTGCACGCCCTTGTTCTTAAACGCAGTTCCACACAGCACCGGGCGGAACGCGCCGCTGATGGTGCCAGCCTTGATGCAGCGCTTCAGGGTCGCCACCGAGACGTCGCCCTTGTCGAAATACTCCTCCATGGCCGCATCATCGACCGACAACGCGGTGTCGAGCAGCAACTGGCGGGCTTCCTGGGCGCGCTCGGCCAGGTCAGCCGGGATTTCCTCGTCGTGGAACTGGGCGCCAAGCTCGCCGCCCTCCCAGACGATTGCCTTCATCTCGACCAGATCGACGACGCCGATGAACTGGTCCTCGGTGCCGATCGGCAGCTGCAACGGCAGCGCCACGATGTCGAGCTTCTCCTTCAGTGTGTCGAACGCACGGTAGAAATCAGCGCCGGTACGGTCGAGTTTGTTGATGAAGATGATGCGCGGCACGTTGTAGCGGTCGGCCAGGCGCCAGTTGGTTTCCGACTGCGGCTGCACGCCGGCCACGCCCTCGATGATGAACACTGCGCCGTCGAGCACGCGCAGGCTGCGGTTCACCTCGATGTTGAAGTCGATGTGGCCGGGCGTGTCGATGATGTTGATGCGGTGGTCCTTCCACTCGCACGTGACGGCGGCGGAGGTGATGGTGATGCCGCGCTCACGCTCCTGCTCCATGTAATCGGTCGTGGTGTTGCCGTCGTGGACCTCGCCGATGCGGTGCGAGACGCCCGTGTAATACAGAATGCGCTCGGTCGTGGTGGTCTTGCCCGCATCAATATGGGCGGTGATCCCGATGTTGCGGATCTTGTCGAGTGACGGTGTAGACACGGCAGCCTCCATTCGGGCGAGCGTAGATTGTCGGCCGGGCAAAGTTAGATGGGGCGCGGCCAGCGGCTGCACCCGGTCAAGGTCGGTGAAATGCCCTTTTGGGACGCAACTTGCAAGCCATTCCGGGAGCGGCGGTCGCGAAGGCCGCTCTGGACGCTTCGTAACACGACCCACGGGCGTCCGTGCGAACCGCCTGACGGCGCAACGCCGCCGTGGACACGTTGCGTTATCGGTGGCAGGCAAGGTTCATGCAAACCTTGCGCAAAATCGTTCTCGGCCGGCCACGGCTGTTCATCGCGGCGCTCGCCGGCATCGCCTTGGAGCTTGCGCTGCTGCTGCGGCCGATGTCGGGGCTGACCCGCGGCCTGGTTGCCTGGGACTTCGCCTGCTGCGTGTTCCTGGTCCTGTCGGCCGACCTGTTCACCCGGGAACGCGACATGGCGCACGACGCCGAGGCGCAACAGGAGGGCGAGTGGACGGTGTTCGCGCTCACCGTCGGCGCCGTCGCCGCGAGCTTTGCCGCGATCCTCGGCGAGTTCTCGGTCAGCAAGGAAATCCCAGCCGCCGTTCGCGGGATGCATGTGGCGCTGGTGGCGGGGACTCTGCTCGTCTCGTGGCTCACCACGCACACGATCTTCGCGCTGCGCTACGCCCACGAGTACTACTCGCACAGGCCCGGCACGACACAGATCGACGGCGGCCTCGAGTTCCCCAGCGAGCCGGCTCCGGACTATTGGGACTTCTTCTATTTCGCGCTGGTGCTTGGCATGACGTTCCAGGTGTCGGACGTGCAGATCACCAGCCGCACGCTGCGCCGTCTTGGCACGGCGCACGGGCTGCTTGGCTTCCTGTTCAACACCGTGATCCTCGCGTTGTCGGTGAACATCGGCGCCAGCCTGCTGTAGGCGCTATTTCGCCGCCATTGCGGCATCGGCACGCGCCGCCGCGGCTCGCAGCGCCGGCTCCGCGGCCGACTGCCCGGCCAGGACGGCGTGTACCGCGTCGGCCAATGCGGTCGCGGCCCCGTCCCATCCCGGCACCGAAGGGGCGAAGTGGGTGGTGGCGAGTTGCCGGGTGAAAGCGCTCAGCTCCTCGTTCTTGGTAAAGAACTTGTCGCGGGCGACCGCCAAGGTGGTGGGCAGCATCCGCTCGCCTTTGACGAAGGTCAGCCGGGGCACGCGGGTGAACAAATAGTCGAGGAAGCGGAACGCCGCCGGCTTGTCGTCGCTGTCACTCAGCACCACCGCCAGGTCGGTGGTCGCGAAGGTCGCCGGCTGGCTGCCCTGCGGCATCACGGAGACCGCATACGGCAGCTTCGGCGCCTCGCGCGCCAGCTGCTCGGTCAACGGCGGCGTCCCGGCCACCATGGCGACCTCGCCACGCCCGAACATCGCCTCGACATCGGCCGCGTCATGGTCGGCGGGCGCATCCTCGGTCGCGCCGTCGCTCGCCAACGCACGCAGCGCCGCCAACGCGGCGATGCCCGCGGGGGAAGCGAACGCCGCGTGGCCGTCGCGTGCAAGCAACTCGCCGCCGCGCGCCCATAGTCCGCAATACCACAGGACGACCGCGTCGGCGCCGCGGCCGGGCAAGCCGAAAGCGCGGATGCCGGCGGCCTTCAGCAGCAGGGAGTCGGCCAGCAAGGCGTCCCAGGTCGCCGGCGGCGCGGCGATGCCGGCGCGGGCAAGCAGATCCTTGTTGGTGAACAGCGCCACCGCCGAGACCGTGAACGGCAGGCCATATTGCTTGCCGCCGACCTGGCCGGGCTGCAGCAGCCCGGCCACGAAGCGGCTGCGGAACTCGCCGCTCATCACCGCGTCAAGCGGCTGCACCCGATGATCGCGCACCAGCTCAGGCAGCCAGCCGGCATCGACGACGGCAAGATCGGAGGGATCGTGCGCTTCGAAGCCGGCTTGCAGGGTGCCGCGCAGCCGTTCGCGTTCCAGCACCTCGACCTCGATGTCGAGGCCGGGGTTGGCCGCCTCGAAATCCTCCACCGCATTGGTAAGGTATCCCGCCGTGGCCGCGCTGTAGCGGGCGGCGGCAAAGTGCGTGACGGTGTTGTCCGCCGACGCCGGAACCGCTGTCCCGGCGAGCAGCAAGGCCAGCCCGAGGCCGCCGCGAACGGCGCGGCGGCAGGTCACCATTCCTCGAGCAGCGCCCGCGTCTCCTCGACCGCGACCGCCCAGATCGCCAGCATCTCGTTGTCGCTGCGCTGGGTGCGGCCGCCGAAGTTGCCGTCCTCCAACAGGTTGCGCGCCTCGAACGGCGGCAGCGTGTGGTAGCGCGCGAGGTCCAGCATCGGCTTGTTGCCGTCGGCCTCGGTGCCCGGCAGCCGGGTCCAGGGAAAGTTCTCCATCCAACTGGCATGGCTGGCGACCGGATCGGTCTCCTGCACCGCCTGCCAGGTGCGGGGCGCGCGCCACCAGTCGTGGAAGCGCACCCGGCAGTCGGCGTTGTCCATCAGCCACTCGGAGGCGAGCGAGGACGCCGGGTGGTTGCCGCCGTGGCCGTTGACGATCACGATGCGGCGGAATCCGCTGCGCTTGAGGCTGTCGAGCACGTCGCGCAGCACCGCGGCCATGGTCTCGACCCGCAGCGTCACGGTGCCGGGAAATGCCGAGAACGACGGGGTGAGGCCGAACGGCAGCGCTGGATACACCGGCACGCCCAGCGGCTCAGCGGCCTCGACCGCGACGCGCTCGGCTAGGATGGCGTCGACGGCCAGCGACAGCGTGGCGTGCTGCTCGATGCTGCCGATCGGCAGGATCACCCGGTCGTCATGCCGCGTCCAGTCCTCGACCATCCGCCAGTCCATGTCGGCAATGCGCATGATGTCCCCTGTTCTTCTGCGGCCCGCACGCTGCCACAGATCGGGCGCAGGTCAACCACGCAGGCCAACGCCACCCTCACCAAGCCTGCGGAAGCTGGACCTGTGGGAGGGCCTGCGGAAACGCGTGCTGCTGCAGCAGGAGGTCGCAGGTGCTGCGGCCCGACATCATGCAGTCCTCGGCCTTCGCCTCCGCGCGCAGCGTCCGGAACAGGAACAACCCGGCCACCACCAGCGCCAGCAGCAGGGCGAGCGCCGCCAGGCTGCCGGTCTGGCGGTCCATGTCCGCTTGTACCTCATGCCGCGGCATACCGAAGCGATAGATGCGGGTCATGTCCCACTCTCCCTTGGCGACATGGTAGCGTCGCGCAACGCCGCCTGCCACATTAACTCGTGTGACCCTTGCCCGACGCCATATCGCCGCCAGCTCGCCTGAAATGGCGGCGTTGTGCGGCCGCATCGGCGCCTGCCGCATCACCGTGGCCCGCGACCGCGAGCCGTATGAGGCGCTGGTCCGCGCCATCTCCCACCAGCAACTGCATGGCCGCGCCGCCGAGGCGATCCTGGGCCGCTTCATCGCCCTCTACCCCGGCGTGCCGTTCCCGCCGCCGGAGCTGGTGTTGGCGACCGAGGAGGCGGCGTTGCGCGGCTGCGGCTTCTCCGGCGGCAAGGTCGCGGCGATCCGCGACATCGCCCGCCATGCCGCGACCGGCGCGGTGCCCACCCGGCGGGCGGCGGCGCGGCTGGACGACGCCACGCTGATCGAGCGGCTGGTGGCGATCCGCGGCGTCGGCCGGTGGACAGTGGAGATGCTGCTGATCTTCACGCTGGGCCGCCCCGACGTGCTGCCGGTCGACGATTTCGGCGTCCGCGAAGGCTTCCGCATCCTGCACGGCCTCGACGCGCAACCAAAGCCGCGCGCGCTGGGCGAGCACGGCGCGGTCTGGGCGCCGTATCGCAGCACCGCCGCATGGTATCTCTGGCGCGCCGCCGACGAGCAAAAGGCGATCAAGCAGCCGAGCTGAGCACCACTGGAAGCGGCTCCGCATGGCTGAACTAAATCGAAGTTAAGGAAGCTCTGTGTCTTTTTCACTGAAGCGCCTGACGGTGAACGATATGGACCGCGCCGCCGTCATTCTCCGCACTTCGTTTGACGAGCGTCTCCCGTGGTTGGCAGGTCTTCATACACCGGAGGAGGACCGGGCCTTTTTCCGCAGCAATGTGTTTTCGACCTGCGAAATCTGGGGAGCTCTCGACCACGACATCATCGGCATTATCGCTTTCCGGCCAGGCTGGATCGACTAGCTCTATGTGCTGCCGAGTCACCAGGGACAGGGCGCGGGAGACACTCTCCTGCGAGTGGCTAAAGCTACGTCAGCAAGCCTGCTTCTCTGGACATTCCAGAAGAATGCGCGCGCCCGACGTTTCTACGAGGCGAAAGGCTTCGTTGCGGTCGACCAGACCGATGGCGGCACCAATGAGGAGCGCGAGCCGGATGTGCTTTACCAATGGGAAGAACCATCGAAAGTGCCCATCCCCCTTGAATGACCGCTTTCCACTCGCTTAGCCGGCGAAAGCACCCACGGCAGCCACGAACCCGTTTGGGTCCTCGGCATGAACCCAATGCCCGGTCGGCAACGTCGCGAACTCGGCGCGCGGGAACCAGCCGCGGATCGCCGGCCAATGCTCCGGCAGCACGTAGTCCGACCGCGCGCCGTGCAGGAACAGCGCCGGACCGTCGTAGCGCCCCGGCGGGTCGGGCCAGGCGCCGATCTGCGGCAGCGCGGCGGCAATCTCGTCAAGTCCGATGGTCCAGCCGGGGTCGCCGCCGAGCCGCAGGTTCTGCATCAGGAACCCGCGCACGGCCGGGTCGGGGATGCGGTCGGCGAGGCCGGCGCCGGCAGCCAACCGGGTCAGGCCGGGCGGCAGCGGCAAGGCGCGCATCGCCGCGGTGAAGGCGTCGAAATGCGGCGGGTAGCCGACCGGGGCGATATCGACCACCAGCAGCCGCGCCACCGCGTCCGCCGCCGTCAGCGCCGCCAGCATCGCCACCTTGCCGCCCATCGAGTGCCCCGCCAGCACGCACGGCAGCGCGTCCAGCGCCGCGAGCGTCTCGACCACGTCGGCGGCCATGGCCGGGTAGTCCATCAGCCCGTCGTGCGGACTGTCGCCGTGGTTGCGCAGGTCGAGCGCCAGCACCCGCCGCGTCGTCGCCAGCCGCTGCGCCACGCCGGCGAAGTTGCCGCTGCGGCCATATAGCCCGTGCAGCAGCACCAGCGGCGGGCCGGCCCTCTGCCCGCGCCCGCCTTGCCCACGGTCCGTGGCGTGCAGGATCAATCCGCGACCTGCAGCATGATCTTGCCGATGTGCGCGCTGCTTTCCATCAACGCATGGGCGCGCGCCGCCTCGGCCAGCGGGAACACCGCATGGACCAGCGGCCCGCAGCGCCCGGCGTCGAGCAGCGGCCACACCGCGCGGCGCAGCTCGTCGGCAATCGCGCCCTTCTGCGCCGCGGTGCGCGGACGCATGGTCGAGCCGGTGACGGTCAGCCGCCGCACCATGACCGGCAGCAGGTCCAGCTCCAGCTTGCTACCCTGCAGGAAGGCGATCTGCACCAGCCGCCCGTCCATCGCGAGGCTGGCGAGGTTCCGCTGCACGTAGGGCGCTCCCACCATGTCGAGCACCAAATCCACGCCGCGTCCCTCGGTGATCCGCTTCACTTCGGCGGCGAAGTCCTGGGTGCGGTAGTCGATGGCATGGGCGGCGCCCAGCTTGCGGCAGGCGGCGACCTTCTCCGCCGACCCGGCCGTGGCGATGGCGGTGGCGCCGAACGCCACCGCAAGCTGGATGGCGGTGACGCCGATGCCGGAGCTGCCGCCATGGATCAGCGCCCACTCGCCCGCCGCCAGCCGGCCCAGCGTGAACACATTGGCCCAGACGGTGAAGAAGTTCTCCGGCAGGGCGCCAGCGCGCAGGGCGTCGTAGCCGGTCGGCCACGGCAGGCATTGCCCGGCTGCAACCGCGACGTACTCGGCATAACCGCCGCCGTTGGTCAGCGCGCACACCGCCGCGCCGACCGACAGGCCGACCACATCGGCGCCGCACGCCACCACCTCGCCGGCGACCTCCAGCCCCAGGATCGGCGAGGCGCCGGGCGGCGGCGGATAGCTGCCCTGGCGCTGCGCGATGTCGGGGCGGTTGACGCCGGCCGCCTGCACCCGGATCAGCACCTCGCCCGGCTTGGCCGCCGGCGTGTCGAGCTTCACGACTTCCATGACCTCGGGACCGCCGGGCTGGCTGAAGCCGATCGCGTTCATGCTGGTTGGAATGGGCATGGCATCTCCTTTGAAGCGGCGCTTACGCCGCCGTGGCAGCCGGTGCAAAGTGGGCCAGCCGGCGCATCACCAGGCCCGCCAGCAACGGTGCGATGGCGGCCACGCCGAACAGCCATGCCGCCGCGTGCGATGCGCCGGCGGCATCGCCGGGCGTGGTCATCCCGGCCAGGTTGGTGAGCATTCCGCCCAACGCGCTGCCGAATGCGTTGGCGACCATCACCACGGTGGTGATCGAGGCCGCCGCCAGCGCCTGCTCGCCCTCGACGGCGAACCCGAATACGCCGGTTCCCAGACGCGGCCAGCATAAGCCGATGCCCAAGCCCATCGCCAGCAGGCAGCCGCCGATCAGCCAGAGGTCGAAGCCGGTGATATCAGCACTCTGCGGCATCAATACCGCAAGGCCGAGCAGCCCGGCCGCCACCGTCCGTGGCCCCCAGCGCAGCAGCATCCGCGTGATGCCGCTCGCCATACCGGAGCTGGCCATCGCTCCCAGAGTCCAGCCGCCCGACAGCAGCGCCGACACGTAGCCGGCGTGCAGCGGCGACAGCCCATGCAGCGTCTGCAGGAAATACGGCACGAAAATCTCGGTCGCCAAACCCAGCAGCAGCAGCGACATCACGGCGTAGGTGGCGCCCAGCGGCTCCGTCAGCCGCATCGCGCCCGACGGCAGCAGGCTGGGCCGCCGCCGCCGCTCGCGCCGCACGAGCCATGCCAGGCCCAGTGCGGCAACCGCCACGCCGATCCCGTTGGCTACGGCCGAGGCCGCCATGCTGCCGACCGAGACCGCGAGCACGCTGCCGGTCAGCAGCGCCAGGTTGAGCCATGCCATCGGCAGCTTCGGCCCATGCGGCACGGCACCCCGCGGCAACGTCCACTCGACCAGCAGCAGCAACAGCGGCGTGGTCGCCAGCAGGCACCAGAACGCCGCCCGCCAGGCGTTATACTCGGCGAACACGCCGCCGACCGCCGGGCCGAGCAGCGTGGCGGCGCCCCAGGCGACCGAGATCACCGCCAACGCCCTCGCCCACAGCGCCGGCGGGAACAGTTGCCGGACCTGGGTGAACGACAGCGCCGACAACGTGCCGGCGCCGAGGCCCTGGACGAACCGCCCGGCCAGCAGCACCGGCATCGAGGGCGCCATGGCGCAGGCGGCGGTGCCCAGCGCGAACAGCAATAGCGACAGCCGGTAAGTCCAACGTGCCCCCATCGCGCGCAGCAGCCGGGCGCAGGCGACGGCGCCGAACAGCGAAGCCACGACATACAGCGTGGTGCTCCAGGCAAAGAAGCGCAGCCCGCCGATGTCGCGCACCACCGAAGGCAGGATGGTGGTGACGATGAACACGTTGATCGCGTGCACCACCATGCCGCCGCCGACCAGCGCGCTGCGCGCTCCGTTGCCGCCGCGCACCAGCTCGATCCAACCAGTCCCTTGTTCAAGCGGCGGAGCCTGGCTTCGCAGCGCATCCATGCTCGGCCTATCCTCGATGCGGTGTCGGGGAAGCTGCGGCCATCCGGCGCGCAAAAGCAACGGGAGGCGACACATGCACATAACCATTCTTGGCGCCGGCGGGTTTCTGGGCGGACGAATGGCCCGCAAGCTGGCGGCCGAAGGACAACTCGGTGGACGGGCCATATCGTCGCTGACGCTGTTCGACCTGGCAGCGCCGGTAGCGCCACAGGCAACATTTCCGGTGCAAACGCTGGGTGGCGACATCGCCGCACTGCCGGACGCGGCGATCCCTCCCCACACCGACCTGGTGTTCCACCTGGCAGCCGTCGTCAGTTCCGCCGCCGAGGCCGACTACGCGCTGGGGCGGCGGGTCAACGTGCATGGCACCGAGGCGGTGATCGACGCCTGCCGCCGCCTGGCGCGGCCGCCCCGCGTGGTGTTCACCAGCAGCGTCGCCAGCTTCTCCGGCTCGCCTGGCCAGGTGCTCGGCGACGATGCGCGGCAGTTGCCGGCCAACAGCTACGGCGCGCAGAAGGCGGCGGCCGAGCTGTTCCTGGGCGACGCCACCCGGCGCGGCTTCCTCGATGCGGTGTGCCTGCGGCTGCCGACCGTGATCGTGCGCCCCGGCCGCCCGAACAAGGCCGCCAGCAGCTTTTTCAGCAGCATCGTGCGCGAGCCGCTGCTCGGCCTACCGACCGAGCTGCCGGTGCCCGACGCCACTGCCGTCTGGGCCGCCAGCCCGCGCCGCGCGATTGCCTGGCTGCAGCACGCGGCGGTGATGGACACTAGCTCGCTCGGGCTCGACCGCGGCATCAACCCGCCGGGCCTGTCGGTCACCGTGGCGCAGATCATAGCGGCGCTGGAGGCGGTGCGACCGGGCGCTTCCAGCCTCATCAACAAGGTCGAGGACGCGGCAGTCGCCAGCATCGTCGCCGGCTGGCCGGTGGCGTTCGAGCCGTCGCGCGCGCGGGCACTGGGGTTTTCCGTCCACGAACCGCTGCTCGACCTGGTGCGTGCCTTCGTGGCCGACGACCTCGAATCGACCCGCCGCGAACGGGAATTGTAAAGCAGAGCCGCAAAGGTAGGAAAAGACCTTGATTTATTAACGTTGTATTACCGCATACGATGCAAAACCGGCTTGAAATTTTTATGGGCTACAAGACTAATGAGTGCGCTTACGAATTAAAACTTGCCTCACGCTGAGTTTCAGGGGTGGATTATGCAGGACGTAAAAACGGATTGGCTGCCGAGTCCCGCGACTGGAAGCGCCATTATGCTGCGCTCGGTGCCGATCGCCACGCGCCCAGTACGCAGCCGCCGCAAGCCCAGGCAAGCCGACACGCCCGGCCCCGCCGCAACTGAAGCCGCCGCAACCGGCACTGCCACGATCTGGTTCGATTACACCGACTTGGTGCATTATTTCGCCCATAACCGCCTGCCCACCGGCATCCAGCGGGTGCAGATCGAGCTGTTCCGGGTGTCGCTGCTGCGGCCTGATCACGCCCGGATCGGCGCCTGCACCTTCGACCCGGTGCGGCGCTGCTGGACCACGGTGCAGCCGAAGCTGCTCGCCACCATCTGCGCCGCCGCGGTGCGGCCCGAAGAAGCCGACAGCGGCGACGGCGTGGTCCAGCCGGGCGGGTGGGAGCAGCTGACGCAGCAACTGGCGCGCACCGCCGCCAACGCCGCGCCGACGCCGTTCGCGCCGGGCGACGTGCTGGTCAACATCGGCTCGTCGTGGTGGATTCCAAACTACATGCGCTACGTGCGCCACCAGCAGCGTGAGACCGGGCTGCTGTATGCGCCGTTCGTGCACGACTGCATCCCGATCAAGACCCCGGAATGCTGCTCCTCCGAGTTGGTGGCCGAGTTCCGCGATTGGTTCTCCGAGGCCATGGAGACTGCCGACGTGGTGCTGGCGAACTCGCAATGCACCGCCAACGACGTGAAGCAGGTGGCGCTGGAACTGGACTGCCGGGCGCCGGAGCCGCATGTCGTGCGCCTCGACGCGCGCATGGATGCTCGGCTGCCGGAGAGCGGCCCGGCGCTCAACCGGCTGACCGCCGCGGCACATGCCCGCCACGGGATCGCCGGGCCGTTCGCCCTGTTCGTGGCGACGATCGAGGTGCGCAAGAACCACATCTTCGTGTTCCAGTGCTGGAAACGGCTGATCGACACGCTCGGCGCCGACGCGGTGCCCGACCTGGTCTGCGTCGGCAAGCAGGGCTGGCTGGTGGAGTTCACGCTCAACTGGCTGCGCGTGCATTCACATCTCGCGGGCAAGGTCCGCTTGGTCGGCTCGGTCAGCGACCTCGACCTCGCGGCGCTGTACCGGAGCTGCGTGTTCAGCGTGTACTGCTCGTTCTACGAAGGATGGGGCTTGCCGGTGACCGAGAGCCTCAGCCACGGGCGGGTGGCGCTGGTGCCGGACCACTCCTCGTTGCCCGAATCCGGCGGAGCGTTCGCCGCCTACTACCGGCCAGGCTCGGCGGACAGCTTCTGCGAGCAGGCGCAGACGTTGCTGGAGCCGTCCCACCGCGCCCGCATGGAAGCCGCGATCCGCGCCCGCTTCCGGCCCCGCGCCTGGGAGGACGTGCTCGACCAGGTACTGACCACAGTGCGCCAGCCGCCGGCCCGGCAACCGGCGATCGGCCAACCGCTGCGGCATAACTCAGGGCTTACCGTGTTGCCGGGCCGCACCTACAGCTTCGCCGCCGGCCGGCCGGATACCGCCGATGACGATGGTCCGCACCGCGGACAGCGGATGCAGCACGGGCTCGGGTGGTGGCAGAGCGAGACCTGGGGCTGCTGGTCGCGGCTGGCGGAGGCGCATCTGCTGTTCAGTGTGCCCGCCGACGCCCCAGCCATGAGCCATATCTACCTGTTGCTGCGGGGCGGCCCGATCAAGCAGGCCGTGCAGGTCGAGGCCGGGCGCCATGTGGTGCAAGACGTGACGCTGTCCATCAACCAGCGCCGCCTGGTGCGCCTGCCGCTGGACCGGCCCGGCGAGGCTGGGTTGCTGGTGCGGATAAGCGCGCCGCTGTACAGCTTGGCCGACCACACCGGCGGCGGCGACGCGCGCGACATCGGCTTCGGCATCGAGGCGGCGGCGGTGATCGGCCGGGACGACGTCGCGGCGCGCTGCGAGATGCTGGAACGGATGCTGATGGCCGACTGAGCACGGCTATTCGGCGGCGATCCGCTCCTGATCGATCATCGCCACCGCCCGCTGCAGGTCGACCGAAAGCACGCGCGACACGCCGCGCTCCTGCATGGTGATGCCGTACAGCCGGTCCATCCTCGCCATGGTCACCTGATGATGCGTCACCACCAGGAAACGGGTGCCGGTCTCGCGCACCATTTCCGCCAGCAGCGTGCAGAACCGCTCGACGTTGGCGTCGTCCAGCGGCGCGTCCACCTCGTCCAGCACGCAAATTGGCACCGGGTTGCAGCGGAACACCGCGAAGATGAGCGACAGCGCGGTCAGCGCCTGCTCGCCGCCCGACAGCAGGCTCAGTGCCGCCAGCTTCTTGCCCGGCGGCTGCGCGTAGATCTCCAATCCGGCGGTCAGCGGGTCGTCGGAACCGACCAGCGCCAGATGCGCGTGCCCACCGCTGAACATGCGCGCGAACAGCGCCTGGAAATGCCGGTCGATGTCGGCGAACACCTGCCCCAGCCGCTCGCGCCCTTCCCGGTTGATGTGGCCGATGGAGCCGCGCAGCTTGGCGATCGCGATGGTCAGCGCCTCGCCCTCGGTGGCGATGGTGGCGACCTGTTCCTCGATCGCCGCCGCTTCCAGCTCGGCGCGCAGGTTGACCAGCCCCATCGCCTCACGCTCGCGCTGCAGCCGTCCGAGCTTGCGGCGGGCGCGCTCCTCGCTGTCGGGGGCCAGGGCGCCGACATCGGGCAGCGCCGGCGAGCCGCCGAGACGTTCCACGATGCGCTCGGCGACGCTGCCCCAGGCGTGCGACGCCTGCGCCAGATCGCCCTCGGCACGCACCAGCCGCTCGCGGGCAGCCGCCAGCACGGCCTCGGCGCTACGGCCGGCGCGGTCGGCGGCGGCGGCGGCGGCCTCGGCACGGTTCAGTGCCTCGGCGGCGCGGCGCTGGGCCGCTTCGCTGGCTGCCAACTCCGCCAGCACCGCCGCCTGATGCAGCGCCAGCCGCGCGGGGGCTGCGGCCAGGGTGGCGTGCTCGGCCTGTGCCTCGGCGGCGCGGGCCGTGAGATCTGCAAGACGGCCAGAGAAGTCGGCGGTGCGCAGCTGCCAGTCCTGGCGCTCGTTGGCCAGCGTACGGGCGCGGTGGGCACGGCCCTTGGCGGCCCGCAGCAACGCCTCGTGCGCTTCGCCGGCCACCCGCTCGGCGGTGCGGGCGGTCGTCAGCGCCGTGCGGGCGCGCTCCATCTCGGCACGCCCGCGCGCCGGGTCGGCCAACGCGGCCAGTGTCGCGGCCGCCTGCACGCAAGCGGCATCGGCTTCCTCATGCTCGATGCCGGCGCGGCCACGCTGCTCGGTCAGCGCGGTCAGGCGCGCGGCGGCGGTGGCGGCCTGCCCGGCCAGTGCGCCGTGCGCCGTGCGGGCGCGTTCCAGGCGTTGCTCGGCGTCACGGCGCGCCGTGCGGGCGCGCTGCTCGGCCTCGGCGGCGCTGCGCTCCTCCGCCTCGGCCACGCCACGCAATGTCCGGGCAGTAACTGCCGCTTCGGTCGCGGCTGCCAACTCGCCTCGCACGGCAGCCAGCCGGTTGCGTTGCTGCAGCCGCACCGCCGCGGCAGTCGGGGCGCCGGCGCGAATGCGGTAGCCGTCCCAGCGCCAGACCGCCCCGGCGCGCGAGGTCAGCATCTGCCCCGGCGCCAATTCGGCCATCGCCGCATCGCCGGCCGTGTCGTCCGCCACCAGGCCCAGCTGCGACAGCGCCCGTGCCAAGGCCGGCGGCGCCCGCACCATCGCGGCCAGCGGCTCGGCCCCTGCCGGCAACGGCGGCAGCGGTTCCAAGGCGGGCAACAAGCGCCAGTGCCGCGCGGCGTCGGCGTCGGCCGCGGAGTCCAGTTCCTCGCCCAGCGCCGCCCCGAAAGCCGCCTCCATGCCCGGCGGCACGGTCAGTTGGTCGATCATGCGCGGCCAACGCTCGTTGTCCTTAACCGCCAGCGTCTCGGTCAACGCCTGCACGGTCGCCGCCAGCCTGGCCTGCGCCGCGTCCGCCTGGGTCGCTGCGGCACGAACAGCGGCCAGCGCCTGCTGCGTTGCCGGGTGGGCACGTTCCGCCGCCTCGGCCTCGATGCGGCAGGCGCCCGCCTGCCGCTCGGCGGCATCGCGCTCGGCCTCGGCGGCGTGCAGCAATCCGCCTGCGACACCTTGCGAGGCGGCGCGCTGGCACTCGGCTTCGAGACGGGCCAGCTGCGCGCCGGTGCGCTGGGCGCGCTGCTCGGCGATCTCAGTGGCCTCGGTCGCGGCACGGTGGCGGGCCACCAGTTCGGCGGCGGCCTCGGTGGCCGACAGCGCCGCGGCCTCGGCGGCCTGCAACGCCCGCGCGGTGGCTGCGGCTTCGGTTGCGGCACGCTCCAGGCGCGGCGGATGCGCAGCCGCCTCCAGCGCCAGCCGGGCTTCCTCGGCGGCCAACCGTGTGGTGGCGGCATCGGCGTCGCGCTGCAGGTGTTCGGTGTGGCCGAGGTCGCGGCCGAACTGCTGGCCACGCGCGGCGGCGGCGGCGAGTGCGGCTTCGGCGCGGGCAACCTCCGCCGCCTCCTGTTGGCCCAGCAGCCGGGCACGTTCCAGCGCGGTGCGCGCCGCGGACTCTTCGTGGCGCAGGCCCGGCAGCACGGCGGCCGCCTCGGCGGCCTGCGTGCCCGTCGCGGACGCCTCGGAGATTGCCGTGGCGCGGTCGGCCTGGGCCATTGCCAACGCCCGTTGCGCGACGTCGCGGGCCTGCTCGACAATGGCGCGCTGGACGGCCAGCAACTCGGTCTCCGCCAGGCGCACCGCATCGGCCAGCAGGCGGAACCTCGCCGCCTGCTTCGCCTGGCGCTGCAGGCCGTCGAGCTGCAAGGCAAGCTGGACCCGCAAATCCTCGGCGCGCGCGAGGTTGGCCTCGGCGCCACGCAGCTTCAGCTCGGCCTCGTGCCGGCGGGCGTGCAGGCCGGTGATCCCGGCGGCTTCCTCAAGGATGCTGCGCCGCTCCGACGCCGCGGCGGTGACGATGCTGTGCACCCGCCCCTGGCTCACCATGGCCGACGAGCGCGCGCCGGTCGCCAGGTCGGCGAACAGCGTCTGCACGTCGCGCGCCCGGGCCTCGCGCCCGTTGATGCGGAAGCTGCTGCCGACGCCGCGCTCGATCCGCCGCGCCACCTCCAGCTCCGGCGCCTCATGGAACGGCTGCGGCGCCAAACCAAGCGTGTCGTCGAGGCTGAGCGTCACCTCGGCGATGTTGCGCGACGCACGATGCGCGGTGCCGGCGAAGATCACGTCGTCCATCTCGCCGCCGCGCAGCGTGCGCGCCGAACTTTCGCCCATCGCCCAGCGCAGCGCCTCGACCACGTTCGACTTGCCGCAGCCGTTGGGGCCGACGATGCCGGTGAGGCCGGGCAGGAGCTCGACCGAGACCGGCTCGGCGAAGCTCTTGAACCCGGCGATGCGCAGTCGGCTGAAGCTTACGGGCAAGAGCGGCCTTCTCGGTTAGATCAAGCGCGAGCGCTTGCCGCGGCAACCACCTTGGCAA
>JAABUQ010005284.1_pt1 | contig 20808 bp, 16 predicted proteins | sample 5560001 | NCBI WGS metagenome assembly JAABUQ01 (sample SAMN10711888, study PRJNA513371) | rock metagenome | isolation source: Antarctica rocks | place: Antarctica: Victoria Land, Finger Mt nord | collected 2015-12-18
GATGGTCGGGCTCGCGCCCCACGCGACGGTGCATGCGGTGAACATCAGGAGCGACTGGCGGCGGGACTTCGGCATGGGCGGGCTTGATCCTGATCAGAGGCGCAGCGTTGCTGCATCGAAAGCACTGGCACAGCCTCGCGACATTGTGCGGCGCCTCACAAGACCGTGCACCAAATCGTGTGCCATAGATCGACGTACCGTCACGCTCTAATCACGTCCGTGGCGCGGGGTTGCCCACTTCCACGCCACGTGTTGCCGGGACGACACGGCATGTCTTTCGGCCGTTACCGGACTGTCATGCGCGTGGCTGAGGTGCCGGCGGCTGCGGTTGCGCAACGGAGAGGATCACGTCGGTATCGCCCTGTGAAAGCGCAGGAACTGGGCATATCTGCTGGGAAACCGGCTTTGTCGGCAACGGGTGCCACTTCGGCAAGCAGAACCGGCCGGATTGCGTCGATTCGTCAGCAGGACGGCGGCTGGCACCGCCGGGTGGCGCGGTTCAGGCCATGGTCTGCGGGAGCATGGAGCGTGTGGTGGGAGCGGGAGGACGGAATGCGGGCGAGGAGTGTTGTGGGGAAGGGGGTCGTGATGGCGCTGGCACTGCTGACATGCCGGTGCGCCGCGGCGCCGCCGGGGTCGCAGAACCAGGAGACGCATCGCGGCGCCACGGTGATTGCGCCCGGCAGCTCGCCCGGGCTGAACGGGCCATATGGCAACAGCCTGTCGTATCCGGTGAACGGGCCGGCCAACCTGCCAGGGCTTGCGCCGCTGGGCGGCGGGGTCGGGCCTTGAGCGCGGCGGACAACTGCAGGACCGGCCGGTCTGATGGTCGGCGTGGTGACATGGGGGAGGGCTTGCAGGTGCGTGACCATGACCGGGTATCCGGCCTTCGGGCCGGCATGGCGGCGGTGCTGTGCATGGGGGGGCTGGCGGGGTGCAGCACGGTGACGCGTCCGGGCGGGCTGGGGATCGGGGCGTCCAACCGCAACGCCTACGCCTGCCAGCCGGCCAGCCAGGCGTTGCCGACCAGCGCCCGGGCATTCAACTTCTACCCGGGGCCTGGGCCGAGCTTCGATGCCTACTTCGACCCGCGGGCGCAGCAGGTGGTCCTCACCTTCTATCGCAGCGCGCCGCGGCGGCTGTCGGCGGTGCCGGGAGGTGCTGGGGTGCTCTACGCCGACGGCGCGTTCGCCTGGAACGACCAGGGCACGGCGGGAATCCTCACGGACCAGAAGTACTCACTCGTGTACGGGTGCGCGAAGCTGGCGTAGGCAGGAAGCATGGCTGGAGGCTTCGCCACCGGACTCCGCCAAAGGCCGAGCCTTTGGAATCCCTTACTTAAGCAAGTGGTTTCCAAAGGCCTCAGGCCTTTGGCGGGTCTGGGCAGAGCCCAGCCTTGCTTCCTGCCTCAGTCGCCAGCGCCGGGGGAGATCTCGATGGGCACGCTGATCGTGATCGGCGCGGTGGGCATGTGGTTGCCAAACGGGCGGAAGCCGCCCCGCTGCACGGCGGCGAGTGCGGCCTTGTCGATCAAGCCGTTGCCGCTGCTGCGGGCGACGCGGGCGGAGATCAGGTGGCCGTCCGGGGCGATCACCGCCTCGATGATCGCGGTGCCGCTGATGCCCAGCGTCTGGATCTGCGGGCCGATCTCGACGTGGCTCTCGATCAGGTTGTGCAGCCCGGCGCGATACGGACCGATGCCGGAGCTGGTGTCGGCCGGCGCCGCCACAGGCGGCGCGTTGGCCACGGGCGGGGCATTCGACGTCACTGCCGAGGGCGGGGCGTCCGAGGTCGGCGAGGTGCGCGCGACCTGGGGCGGCGGCGGCACCGGGCGGGGCGGCCGCGGCTTGGCCACCGGCTTGGGCGGCGGCGGCTTGGGGATCTCGATGCGGCTCGGCGGCCGCGCCTCGGGCGGCGCCAGCGTCAGCGGCGGAGGCGGCGGGGTGTCCACGTCGGGCTGCGGCGGCGGCGGGGTCGGCGGCGTGGGCGCCTGGGCGAGCTGCTCGGGCGGCAGCTGGACCATCTGCACCTGCATGGGCGGGGGCAGCGGCGCCTCCTCATGCCGGTTGGCGAGCAGCGCCAGGCCGCCGATCATGGTGCCTACGAGCAGGAGCGAGACCGCGGTGGCGCGGCCCATCCCGAACTCGTCGGGCTGCCAGCCTGGGTAGACCTCGTTTGCTGCCACTATTCTCATCCGATCCGCCTTGGTGCCCCTGTCGCCCAAGCCCGAACGCGGCGCAAGTCGCACCGTTCTGCCGAGCTGGCCCGTTTAGTCAATGCAAATCGTGTGCCGGCTGGATGGACGCGGCCGGCCGAGGCATGGCGCGACCCGGCACATCAGGGGGGCGGCAGCGTCTGCATCTGGCCGCAGGCATGGACGAGGGCGGCGGTCCTTCCCGTGCCCGCGGGGGTGCCGACACGCGTGGCGGAAGCGGGGGCACAGGCCCGGGCGGCGTCCTCGCCGCAGCTGCGCGCCGCGCTGTCGTAGTCCGCCGCGAGCACGTCGCGCGCCACGGCGAGGTTGCGGGCGCGGGTGCGCACGTCGAAGTCGACCGCGTCCTTGGTGCTGCTCAGCTCGCGCAGGGCGTCGATGCAGTCCTGGTGCACCGCCTGCGGGACGAGCAGCAGCACCTGGCGCGAGGCATCCAGCGCGTGCTGCAGCGGCACGGACTCGTCCAGGTCGTCCGCACGGGCAGGCGGGCGGCCCAGGATCATGCCCAGGGCCAGGGCGAGCGCGAGGGCTGCGCGCCTGGGCGGGCAGAGCCTGGCGATGGCGCGGGCGGACGGTCCGGTGCGCGCCGTGCGGGCAGGGCTGGACATGGGCGGTTCTCCTCGCTCGATCGCGGTCCGGTCCGCGCGTACGGACGAGCAGGCCGCGTTCAGCCCGCACGCGGGAACAGGCATCAGGAAGGCGATCCCGGCCGGACGCAAGGCTGCGACGCCGTACCTTGCCGGCACGACGGCGTGACCACGCCTGATCGCGGCATCACGTCGGCTACGGTCAGGCGTGACCGGCGGAGGAAGCAAGGCCAGAGGCAGAGTCTCTGGATGGTGGTTCATTTCGCCCTTGGATCGACGCAGGTGACGTGCCAGGCACAGGAAGGAAGCAAGGTTGAGGCTCTGCCTCAAACTCCGCCAAAGGCGAGCCTTTGGAATCCACTCCTTCAGCAGATGGTTTCCAAAGGCCTCGGCCTTTGGCGGGTCTGGGCAGAGCCCATCCTTGCCTGCTGCCTCGCGGCCCTGCCTGCCTGACCGGTCACACTCAAGGGCCGTTGGCATCAGGTCCCCGGGGCGTCCGCGTGCTGCCTGCGGCGGGCGGCGGACGCCGTGGGGCCGGGCCGGGCGCGCCGTTGCAGCAGGTGGAAGAACAGCGGCACGAACAGGGTGCCGAGCACGGTGGCGCCGACCATGCCGCCGACGACGCAGGTGCCGAGCGACTGGCGGCTGCCCGCGCCGGGACCGCTGCCGAGCGCCAGCGGCACGCAGCCGATGACGAAGGCGAGCGACGTCATCACGATCGGCCGCAGCCGCAGCCGCGCCGCGGACAGGGCGGCGGCGGCGGCATCGAGGCCGCGGCGCTGCTCCAGCGTGGCGAACTGCACGATCAGCACGGCATTCTTCGCGGCCAGCCCGACCAGGGCGACCAGGCCGATCTGCACGTAGACGTCCACGGCGCGCCCGCGCAGCCACACCGCGACGAACGCCGCCCCGAGCGCGAACGGCACCGACAGCAGCACCGCGAACGGCAGGCGCCAGCTCTCGAACTGGGCGGCGAGGATCAGGCCGACCATCAGCAGACCGAGCAGCAGCACGCGGCTTCCGGCGCGGCCGGCGAGGCGCTGCTGGTAGGCGGCGCCGGCCCAGGCGATGTCGAAGCCGCGCGGCAGGGCGGTGCGGGCCACGGCCTCCGCGGCGGCGATCGCCTGGCCGGAGCTGTAACCCGGAGCGGCGCTGCCGGTGACCTGGGCGGACTCGTAGACGTTGAAGCGTTCGAGCTGGTCGGCACCCACGGTGCGGCGCAGGTGCACGAGGCTGGCGAGCGGCACCATCTCGCCGGCAGCGGTCGGGGTGGCGGTGCTGGCGCTTTCCGATCCCGCGCCGCCCGCCGCCGCGCCGCCCGTCGCCGTGGCGGTCGGCGTCGTATCGCCGAAGCTGCCTGCGGTGCCTGCGGGCGCGGCCGATGCGGGGGACAGGGTGGAGCGGACGAACACCTCGCGCAGGTTGCCGGCGTCCTGGCGGAACGGGGCGTCGGACTGCAGGTTCACGTGGTAGTTGCGGCCCTCCAGGGTGAAGTCGTTGACGTAGAGGCTGCCGAAGGTGCTCTGGATCGCGGCGTAGATCGAGTCGATCGGCACGCCCAGGGCGGCCGCCCGGTCGCGGTCGACGTCGATCCGGTAGCGCGGGGTGTTGGCCTGCAGCGTGGTGACCAGGCCGGCGAGTTCCGGGCGCGCGGCGGCCTCGTGCAGGAAGGCGGCGGTGGCGGCTTCCAGCGCCGCGAGCCCGGCGCCGCGGCGGTCGAGGATGTGCAGCTCGAAGCCGCCGACGCTGCCCAGGCCCTCGATCGCGGCGGGGTTGAAGCTGGCGGCGGTGGCGTCCTTCTCGCGCGACAGGGCGGCGGTGAAGCGGGCGGCGACCGCGGAGGCGGCGTGTCCGGCGCCGCGCAGGCTCCAGTCGCGCAGGTGCACGAAGGCGACGCCGGCGTTGGTCTGGCTGCCGTTGGAAAGCTGGTTGTAGCCGGAGAACGCCAGGCTGTCCCCGACGTCGGGGTCGCGGCGCAGCAGGGCGTCGACGCGGCCCATCAGCGCCTCGGTGCGGCTCAGCGTGGCGGCCGGCGGCAGCGACCACACCACGAAGAGCTGGCCGCGGTCCTCCTCGGGGACCAGCGCCGCCGGCAGGCGCAGCGCGGCCACAACGCCGAGCGCCGCGCACAGCGCCGCCAGCGCCAACCCGGCCGCGCGGTGGCGCAGCAGCCAGCCGACGGCGGCAGCGTAGCCGGCGGCGGTGCGCGCGGCGGCGCGGTCGAGCGGATGGAGCACGCGCCGCACCCGCCGCGGTCCCTGGGCGCTGCCGGCCGCCTCCGGACCCCGGGCGCGCCGGCGCCGGGCGCAGCAGCAGCGCGCACAGCGCGGGCGTCAGGGTGAGCGCCACGAAGCCGGACAGCGCCACCGCGATCGCGACCGTTGCGGCGAACTGGCGGTAGAGCTGCCCGGTCAGGCCGCCCTGGAACGCCACCGGGACGAACACCGCGCACAGCACCAGCACGATGGCGACCAGCGCCGCGCCGACCTCGCGCATCGCCTGCGCGGTGGCCTCGCGCGGGGCGAGGCCCTGCTCGTCCATCAGGCGCGCGACGTTCTCGACCACCACGATCGCGTCGTCCACCACGATGCCGATCGCCAGCACCAGGCCGAACAGGGTGAGCAGGTTGATCGAATAGCCCAGCACCGCGAGGCCGGCGAAGGTGCCGATCACCGAGACCGGCACCGCCAGCAGCGGAATCAGCGTGGCGCGCGCGTTGCGCAGGAACGCGAACACCACCAGCGCCACCAGGACAAGCGCGCCGCCGAGGCTGAGCAGGGTCTCGCGGATCGAGGCGCGCACGAACAGCGTGGTGTCGAACGGCGTGGTCCAGGTCATGCCGGGCGGGAAGTCGCGGGCCAGCGCCGCCATGCGCGTCCGCAGCGCCGCCATCACAGCGAGCGCGTTGGCTCCCGGTTGCAGGAAGATGCCGATCGGCATGGCGGGGCCGCCGCCCTGCACCGCGTCGAAGTCGTAGTGCTCCGAGCCAAGCTGAAGCCGGGCGACGTCGCGCAGCCGCAGCGCCGTGCCGTCCGGGCCGGCGGCGAGGATGATCGCGCCGAACGCCGCCGCGTCGGGCAGGCGGCCCGGCGCGGTGATGCCGGTGGTCCAGGCGCCGCCGCGGTCGGGCGGGCCGTTCAGGGTGCCGGTGGCGAACTGGCCGTTCTGCGCGCGGATCGCGTCGGCGACGTCGGCGGCGGTGAGGCGGTACTGCGCCAGCTTGTCGGGGTGCAGCCACACCCGCATCGCGTAGTCCTTCTGCGCGAAGAAGTCGGCCTGGCCGACGCCGGGCACGCGCTTGAGTTCGTCGATCACCTGGCGCTGCGCGTAGGCGCCGAGGAACAGGTCGTCGTAGCGGCGCGTGGGCGAGCCGAGCGAGACGATGGCGAGCAGGGTGCTCGACGCCTTGGACACCTGCACGCCGGCGCGCTGGGTCTCGGCGGGCAGGGTGCTGGTCACGGTCTGCACCCGGTTGCTGACGTTGATCGTCGCCTGGTCCGGATCGGTGCCGATGTCGAAGCTCGCGGTCAGCGACAGGCTGCCGTCGCTGATGTTGGACTGGAGGAACAGCAGGTGGTCGACGCCGTTGATCGCGCGCTCCAGCGGCAGCGCCACGGTCTGCGCCACGCTGGCGGCGTCCGCACCCGGGTAGGTCGCGGCGACCTGGACCTGCGGCGGCACGATCCGCGGGTACTGCGCGACGGGCAGGGTGGCAAGCGAGACCAGCCCGGCCAGGGTGACGACCAGGGACAGCACGATCGCCAGGATCGGGCGGTCGATGAAGGTGCGGGCGTTCAGCACGGGGCGCCGGAGGCGGAGCGGCGAGGAAGCAAGCAAGGCCAGAGGCTCCGCCTCTGGACTCCGCTCAGGGCCAGGCCTTGAGAATCCCGGTGTTTGGAGGTGTGCGGATGCCTGCTCCGCGCGCGAACGCTGCCAGGCGATGTCCGTCGGTCACCAGGAGCTTGCCTCAACAAGATGGTTCCCAAAGGTCTCGACCTTTGGCGGGTCCGGGCAGAGCCCGGCCTTGCTTGCTGTTCCTTCGCGCGGTGCCTCCGGCTCACGGCGTGACCTCGACGGTGTGGCCGTCCTGGACCTTCATGGCGCCGGCCGTGACCACGCGCTCGCCGGCGGCGAGGCCGAACTGCACCACCCAGGACTCCGCCGCGGGCGCGCCGCTCGCGGGGCCGTCGGCGACGGCGGGGCCGAGGTCGAGGCCGCGCCGGCTGGCGTGGCCGTCGGCGGCGACGACCCAGGCGTAGGAGCCGGCGGCGTCCTGCTGCACCGCATCCTGCGGCACGGTGATCGCGTGGGGCAGGGTGATGCCGCCGATGCGGATGCGCACGAAGCTGCCGGGCAGCAGGCGGCCGTCGGGGTTGGGGAACAGAGCGCGGCCGTGCACGGTGCCGGTGGCCTGGTCGACGCTGCTGTCGGTGAAGTCGACCGCGCCGGGGCGCGGGTAGGGCGTGCCGTCCCCGAGCAGCAGGGTGGCGGGCAGGTCGGGGCCGGTCCCGGCTGCGTCGCGCGGCAGGGCGCGCAGCGTGGCGAGGTCGTCGTCGGTGAAGGCGAAGCTGACATAGACCGGGTCGGTCTGGGTGATGGTGGTGAGCAGCGTGCCTGGGGCGACCAGGCTGCCCTCTGGCAGGGCCTCCAGGCTGGTGACGCCGCCGAGCGGGGCGGCCACGGTGGTCCAGGACAGGGTCAGCGCCTCGGTGCGCACGGTGGCGCGGGCGGCCGCGACGTTGGCCTCGGCCAGCGCCGCGGCGGAGACGGCGTCGTCGCGCGACACGAGGCTGCCGGCCTGGGTGGTGAGCAGGGCCTCGGCGCGCCGCTGGTCGCGGGCGGCCTTGTCGCGCTGCGCCTCGGCCTGCTGCAGCAACGCGGCGGCGTGCGCCACCGCGGCCTCGTAGGGCGCGGGGTCGAGGCGCACCAGCACCTCGCCGGCGGCGACGCGGGCGCCCTCGACGTAGCGGCGCTGCAGCAGCAGGCCACCCGCGCGGGCGCGGACCTCGGTGCGGCGGAAGGCGGTGACGCGGCCGGCGTACTGCCAAGACAGCGGCACGGCGTGGGGCTCCACCGTGACGGCGGAGACCTGGGGCGGGACGACGGGCTTGGCGGCGGGTTTCGGGGGATCGCAGGCGGCCAGCGCCAGCAGAAGGAAGCAGGCAAGGCCAGAGGCCCGGTCCTTGGGAAAGAGGGCTCTGGACTCCGCTGGGGGCAGCGCCCCCAGACCCGCATCCGACTTGGGCCTGCGGCACACGCTCCCGGGGCGTGCCGCAGGCCCTGAGTCGAGGTTTCCAAAGGCCCGGCCTCCGGCGGAGTCCAGAGCCCTCTTTCCCAAGAACCGGGCCTCCGGCCTTGCTGGCTTGCCGACGCTCATTCCGCAAGCAGCCCCATCGACTGCCGCTCGAACAGCCGGCGGTAGATGCCGCCCGGCCGGGCCAGCAGCGCGGCGTGGGTGCCGTCCTCGGCGATCGCGCCGGAGTCGAACACGACGATGCGGTCGAGAGCGCGCACCGTGGACAGGCGGTGGGCGATGACGATGGCGGTGCGCCCGGCCATCAGGCGGTCCATCGCCTCCTGGATCAGCGCCTCGCTGTCGGAGTCGAGGCTGGCGGTGGCCTCGTCGAGCACCAGGATCGGCGCGTCGGCGAGGAAGGCGCGGGCGATCGCCACGCGCTGGCGCTCGCCGCCGGAGAGCTTCACGCCGCGCTCGCCGACCAGCGTGCGGTAGCCCTGCGGCAGGCGCGCGATGAAGCCGTGCGCGTTGGCCAGCGCCGCCGCGTGCTCGATCTCGCGCGCGGTGGCGCCCGGGCGGGCGTAGGCGATGTTCTCGGCGAGCGAGCGGTGGAACAGCAGCGGCTCCTGGGGGACGATGGCGATCTGCTGGCGCAGCGAGACCTGGGCGACGCTGGCGATGTCCTGGCCGTCGATCAGGATGCGGCCGGCGGTGACGTCGTGCAGGCGCTGCAGCAGCTTGACGAAGCTGCTCTTGCCGGAGCCGGAGTGCCCGACCAGGCCGACGCGCTGGCCGGCGGGGATGGTGACCGCCAGGTCGTCGAACAGCGGCGTGGCGTGCGGGCCGTAGCGGAAGCCGACACGCTCGAACTCGACGCGGCCCTCGGCCACGGCGAGCGCGGGGGCGCCCGGCGCGTCGTCGATGCCGAGCGGGTGGGCGTGCAGGCCGACCAGCTCCTCCAGGTCGTTGACCGAGCGCTGCAGGTGGCGGACCTGCTGGCCGATATCCTGCAGGTAGCCCTGCACCACGAAGTAGCTGGTGAGCACGGTGGCGACGCCGCCCGGGCCCGCGTCGCCGGTCCACCAGAACCAGGTGCCGAGCGCGGTCACCGCGGTGCGCAGCACGAGCAGGCCGCCGCCGAGGCCGGTGTGGACCAGGCAGCCGCGCAGCCAGGTGCGGCGCACGCGGCGGCGCCACTTGCCCACCACGCGGCCGAGGCGGTCGTCCTCGCGGTGCTCGGCGCCGAACGCCTTGACCACGGCGTTGCAGGTCACGGCATCCGCGAGCGCGCCGCCGAGCCGTGTGTCCCACAGGTTGGACAGGCGCGAGGCCATGCCCACCCAGTTCGAGGCCAGCACGGCGCCGGCGACGTAGATCGTGCTGCTGACCGCGACGAGCGCGCCCATCAGCGGCCAGCGCAGGCCGAGCACCAGCGCCGAGCCGGCCAGCGCCACCAGCGCCGGCAGCAGGGCGAACATCACCGTGTCGTTGAGCAGGTCGAGCGCCGCGCTGCCGCGGGTGATCTGTCGCACGGTGGAGCCGGCGAAGCTGTTGGCCTGCCAGTCGGCGGAGAAGCGCTGCACCCGGTGGAACGTCGCCAGCGTGATCGCCTGCATCATGGTCAGGGTGAGCCGGACCGTGCCGAGCAGCCCCAGGTAGCGCAGCGTCACGGCCGCGGCGCCGAGGCGTGCGATCGCCACGAGGTCGAGCAGGGCGCGGTGCCCGGCCCGGGCGTGCGTCAGCCCGTCGGCGTTGGCGACCGCGTCGACCAGGCGGCCGGCGTAGATCGGCATCACCACGTCGGCGGCGGTGGAGAGCAGCGCGGCGCCGAGGATCGCGGCGACAAGTGCGGCCTGACGGCGCCAGTGGCGCAGCACGAAGCCGAGCACCGTGCGCATGGGCGCGCGGGTCTTGGGACGGGGAGGCATCTGTGAATGGCGGCGCCGCGTCCTGCGGCGGCCGCTCCCTCGATGGAGTGTGCTGGCCGCGTCGCCTAGGGGCGTGCGGCGCGGAGTCGTCTGGGGCCTGCGGAACCCCGGTCCGGCCGGCCGCTAGTGCGAGCGGCGGGCGCGGACAGCGGAGAGGGGAGTTCGCGGTGACTTGCTCATGCGTCGCTCCCTGCTTCCACGGCTTGACAGCGATCCGTCTGTAACTTTGGCGAGCAACACTGTCCATTGTTTTCTGCGAACGGGACGCAGGAAGGCCAGGGCTCCTCCGCCCCCTGCTTCAAGGCGGGATCCGCCGGGGGCGAGTGCCTCCGGACCCGCATCCGATTCGGGCCGGTGGCACGCACCGGGGCGACGAACTCCAACAAGAGGTTTCCAAAGGCGAGCCTTTCCTTTGGCGGGTCCCGCCTTGAAGCAGGGGGCAGAGCCCTCGCCTTTCTTGTCGAATTTCTCCCTCGAACAGCGTCGCCGGCCGGGTCCTCTGCCCGCGTCCACCCCGGTCTCACGCGGGCAGATCGAGCGTCGCCTGCATCACCTCGGGGTCGTCCGGGTCGCGCTTCAGCGCGAAGCCGAGGCTGCGGGCGAAGGCGAGCATCGGCGCGTTCTCCGACAGGATCAGGCCGGTGACGCGCGCCACGCCCTGCGCCACGGCCCAGTCGAGCAGGCAGCGCATCAGCGCGGTGGCCAGGCCCCGGCTCTTCGCGGCGGGCTCCACCAGCACGGCGAACTCGGCGTCCGCGTTGCGCTCGCCGGGGCCGGGGCGGAGCAGGCGGCTCACGCCCACCGTCTCGTGGCTGCCCTCGCGCACGGCCACGAACGCCATCTCGCGCACGTAGTCGATCTGCGTCAGGCGCACGGTCTGCTCGGCGGAAAGCTGGGCGCGGCCGCCGAAGAAGCGGTAGCGGATGTCCTCGGCGGTGAGGCGGTGGAACAGGGCGTCGTGCGCCTGCGCGTCCTCGGGCCGGATCGGACGCAGCAGAAAGCCTTCTCCCGCGCGCGAGGTCCAGGCGTGCACCAGGTGATCGGGGTAAGGCGCGATGGCGAGGTCGGCCGCCGCCGGGGCGGGACCGGGCCGCAGGCGGACCCTGGCCTCCACCGCGACCGCGCCGGCCGCCGTGGCGAGCAGCGGGTCGACGTGCAGCGTGGCGATCCGGGGCAGGTCGACGAGCATCTGGCTGATGCGCACCAGGGTGTCGGCCACCGCGTCGCGGCTGGCGGCGGCGGTGTCGGCCAGGGTGGCGAGCAGCCGGCCGACGTCGGTGCGCGCGACCAGCGCCTGGGCGAGCACGAGGTTCAGCGGCGGCAGCTCGTGGGCCAGGTCGTGCACCACCCGCGCCGCGCCGGCGCCGGGGCCGAAGGCGATCGCCGGGCCGAACACCGGGTCGTCGGCGACGTCGATCGCGAGCGCCCGGGCCGGCGGCGGGCGGTGGCGCACCAGCACGCCGTGCGCCGACCCGTCGGCCAGCAGCAGGCGCGCGGCCGCCGCGGCGCCCGCGGCGTCCGCGGCATCCAGGCAGTCGACCGGGCGGCCGGCCGGGATGATGGCAGCCGCGAGGTCGGCGTCCGGACTGCGTGGGGCAGGCTCGGCCCGCTCGGCAGCGCGTGTCTCGGGGTCTGCTGCCTGGCGCGGCGCGCGGCGCACGACGCTCACCGGCAGCCCGACCTCAACGGCCGCTGCCGCCGCCCCGTCCGGATCGTGCGCGACGCGCCACGGCGGCACGGCGACGCCGTAGGCGGCCAGCAGCGCCAGCGCCTCCTCCGGCCACAGCGCCGCCCGGCCTTCCTGCGCCGCGCCGTCGAGGAGGGCGCGGGCGCGGTCGGGGTGCAGGTCGGCCACGGTGCCGGGCGGCAGCTCGCGCGCGGCGGCGGCGGCCTGGTGGCGCTGCACCAGGTGCAGGAAGCCGCGCACCGCCTGCTCGGGCGAGGCGAACACCGGCAGCCCGGCATCGGCCAGCACGCCGCGCAGCGCGGCGCCGGTGCTCTCGCCCAGCACGCAGGCCAGCAGCGGCAGCCGGGTCGCGGCGGCGCAGGCGGCCAGCGCCGCGACGCCCGCCTCGTCGGCGATCCCGGTGGGGGCGAGGACCGCGAGCACGCCGCCCAGCCCGGGCTCGACGGAGATCATGGCGCAGGCCTCGGCGAGCCGGGTCGGCGCGTCGGTGCCGACCTGCAGCACGCCGCGCTCGATCGTGACCGGCAGCGTGGCGCGCAGGGCCGCGGCGCCGTGGTTGCTCGGCCGGTGCAGCGCGAGGCCCGAGGCGAGCGCCGCGTCCGCCGCGAGCCGACCCAGGCTGATCGAGCTGGTCACGATCGCCAGGGTGTCGTGGCGCGCCGGCCGCGCCCGGGTCAGGGTCTCGGCGGCGGCGAGCAGGTCCTCGTAGCGGCGCACGCACAGGATGCCGGCGCGGCGCAGCGCGGCCTCGAACACCGCCTCCGCCGCGCCGTCCTCGTCGAGCAGCCGCCCGCCCGGCCGGATCGCCACCACCGGGCGCAGGCGCGAGGCCGCGCGGGCCGCGGAGATGAAGCCGCGGCGGTCGTGCAAGCGGCGCATGTCGAGCAGGATCGCGCCGGTACCGGGGTCGCGCGACAGCCAGTCCAGCGTCACCGCGAAGCCGAGCCCGAGCCCCGCGTTGTTGCCGACGCCGACGATGTGGCTGAACCCCACGCCGTTCGGCCCGGACCAGTCCAGCACCGCGCGGCACAGCGAGGCCGACTGCGACACCAGCGCGACGCGCCCCGCACGCGGCGGCAGGTGGGCGAGCGAGGCGTTCAGGCCGATCGCCGGCACGCAGAGGCCGAACGAGTTCGGGCCCATGGCGCGCACCCCGGCGGCGAGCCCGGCCTCGCGCAGCGCCGCGTGCCCGCCGGGCATCGCCGAGGTGACCAGCGCCAGCGTGGTGCCGCGCCGGCCCAGCGCCGCGAGCGCCGCCGCCACCTGGGTCGCCGGCACCGCGACCACGGCGAGGTCGGCCGCCTCGGGCAGCGCCGCGACCTCGTCCGGGGTGTCGGCGCGCAGCACCGTGCCGGGGAAGCCCGCGAGGTTCGCGGCCAGGCGCGCGCCATCCGCGGTCCGCATGCCGAGCAGCACGACGCCGCGCGGCCGGAACAGCCGCTCGGGACGCAGCGGGCCGGGGTCCGGGGCAGGGTTGGCGGATCGGGGCGCGTGCGGCTGGGTCATGCTGGTCCTGCTGGCCGGAGCCCGGATGTCGGGACCGCTCCGCGCCTGAGTGTATGGGCCGCGCCAGGTTCGGCCCGCCGGACTGCGCGCCGGCGCGGCAGGGTAGTGTGGACACCTAGCACCGGACGGAGCCGGCGAGTGGGTGATGGATCGATCTGCTTGGGCTGGCTGGCAGGCAAGACCGGCGGCAGGCAAGGCTGGGCTTTGCCCAGACCCACCAAAGGCCGAGGCCTTTGGAAACCTCCCTTCAACAAGTGGATTCCAAAGGCTTGCCTTTGGCGGAGTTTGAGGCAGAGCCTCAACCTTGCTTCCCGTGCTTCGTGCCTGGCCGCTGGCAGCCTGTGCTGTCGCGTGCGGGAAGAACGCGGCGCGGCGTGCGACCTCCGCTCCGCCGCCGCGTTGTGCTCTGGCAAGGGCGGCGGACCGGCGGGACCGGAGCCGGCGGTTTGGGACACGGCGCGGGTTCGGACGGGAGCGGCAGGCATGATCGCGGATGATCCACGCTGGGATGCGGAGCTGCTCGACGCGCTGCGGCGGCAGGTGATGGACGAGCCTGCTGCCACGCTCGACGCGCAGCGCCGGGCGGCCGATGCCGCGGCGCTGGCCGGCGACGTGGACGGGGTGGCGAAGACCGACAGCCGCGACCGCTGGGTGCTGGCGCGCGGGCGGCGGGTGCAGTGCAGGGTGCACCGGCCGCGCCCGGACGCCGTGCTGCCGGCGCTGGTGTTCCTGCACGGCGGCGGCTGGGTGTTCGGCTCGCTCGACACCCACGACCGGCTGATGCGCGAGCTGGCCCTGGCCGGCGACGTCGCCGTGGTGGGCGTGGACTACGCGCTCTCGCCGGAGGCGGTGTTCCCGCAGGCGGCGGAGGAATGCGCGGCGGTGTTCCGCCAGGTGATGGCCGAGGCCGCGGCGTGGGGCCTCGACCCGCGGCGCATAGTGCTGGGCGGGGACTCGGCGGGCGGCAATCTCGCGTTCGCCACGGCGCTGCTGCTGCGCGACGCCGCGTCGGACCCTGCGCCCGGCGGGCCGCCGGACGGGGCGCCAGACGGGCCGCTGCACGGGGCGCCAGATGGGGTGGCGGACCCTGCGTGGCAGGCGCTGCGCGGCGTGCTGGCGATCTACCCGGTGTGCGACAGCGCGATGGACAGCGCCAGCTATACGGAGTTCGCCACCGGCTACGGGCTCGACGCGCCGGACATGGCGTGGTTCTGGGAGCGCTACGTTCCGGACGCGGCGACGCGTGCGACCCCGTTGGCCTCGGTGGGCCGCGCGGCGCTGCACGCGCTGCCGCCGGTGCTGATCCAGGCGGCGGAGCTGGACGTCCTGTGCGGCGAGGGCGAGGCGATGGCGGCGCGGCTGCGCGAGGCCGGCGTGGCGGTGCGCCACGAGGTGGCGCCCGGCGCGCCGCACGGCTTCCTGGCGCACAGTCCCTCGTCCGCGCGCTCGCGCGAGGCCCTGGCGCAGGCGGGGGAGTGGCTGCGCGAGCGGTGCCGCCCCTGATCCCGCCTGATTCCGCAGACGCCGCGGACCCGTATGGCGCGACGCGGACCTCCGGCACGGCGGCTCATGGCTTGACGGCAGGCGGCGAGTGCGGCGCCGCGCCGGTGGACGTGTCGCTCGCGGCAGGCGCGGGCCGGCGCGACATCCTCGGCGCCGGATGGTGCGACGCGGAGGCCACCGCCACCTGGACCGGCGAGGCGGAGGTCGGGCTGTACCTGCCGCTCGCGCCGGGAACGCAGGGCTGCGTGCTGCGCCTCACCGCCGCGCCGCACCGAGTGGCGCACAAGCTCGGGGCGCAGCGCGTGCTGGTGCTGGCCGGCGGCCGTCTGGTCGGGCGGATGCGCCTCGATGCGCCCGGCGTGGCGGAGCTGGCCATCCCGGCGGGGGCCACGCTGGGGCGGCGGGTGCTGGTGCTGACCCTGGTGCTGCCCGATGCGCGGCGACCGTTCGAGCTGGGCGACAGCGAGGACCGCCGCCTGCTGGCGCTCTCGGTCAGCCGCGTCGAACTGCTGCCGGCCGACGAGGCGCAGCATGTGCTCGGCAGTGCGGGCGCCGCGTCGCACCCGGTTCCTGCGTCAAACCCGATTCTTGCCGATCCGGCCAAGTTCGGACCGGCGGGTGGGGCGGCCGACCGGCTTGTGGAGGGTGCGCGGGAGCCGCCGGATCGCGAACTGCTGGAGGGCTTCGAGTCGCTGGGCTGGGACGCGGAGTTCGCCTTCGTGCAGCGCCGCGTGCTGGCCGAGCCGGCCGGGCTGCTGCGCTGGGCGTCGGGGCCGCTCGGCGCCGCGGTGCTGGCCGAGGCCCTCGGCGCCGCGCTGTTCGGCGTGGGAGACGCCGCGCAGATCGCGGTCACAGCGCATGACGATGCCTGGATCGCCACCGACCTGCGCTGGGGTTTTCGCACCGAGACCCACGTGCCGCTGCACGCCCTGGACGCCGAGGCGCTGCGCGAGCGCGAGGCCCGGGTTGGCACGATGCTGCGCGCAAAGCTGCTGGACACGCTGCGCGAGGGCCGGCGCATCCTGGTGTACAAGGAGCGTGACCCCGGGGAGCGCGACGCGGCGGAGACGCTGGCCGCGGCGGTCGCCGCGCACGGCCGGTGTCCGGTGCTGTGGGTGTCGCGCGGCCCCGCGGTGGCGGTGCGGCGGCGTGGCGGGCTGCTGGAGGCGACCCTGCCGCTGCTGGCGTCGCCCGACACCCCGGCGCGGGTGGCGGCGGAGGACTGGCTCGGCGTGTGCCGAGCGGCGTGGCGGCTGGCCGGGCGCTGAAGCGGGCAGGCCGGAGGCTGGCAGGGGGTCGCTGCAGGCAACGCGCCAGGCACAGGAAGCAAGGTTGAGGCTCTGCCTCAAACTCCGCCAAAGGCAAGCCTTTGGAATCCTTTGCTCAAGAAATGGGTTTCCAGAGGCTTCAGGCTGGCGGGTCTGGGCGTCGCTGCCAAAGGCTCCGACGGCTCGCCTGGGCGTTGGAAGGGCAGCGAAGGGAGAGCCCAGCCTTGCCTGCTTCGTCCGCGTGAGCATCCGGCCTTCCGCAAGTCCCCTCCGTTGTCCTGCCCGGCGAAGCACTTGGGCGTCGGGCGGCTCACTCCTGTTTGGGTCGATCAGGCGCCACGTGCGCGCCCCTGCCCCTATCGCGTGCCGGCCCGTCGCGTTCCAGCGTCAGCGCGGTCGCCACCAGCGCCACGTGCGAGAACGCCTGCGGGAAGTTGCCCACCAGCCGCCCGGCCGCCGGGTCGTACTCCTCGCTGAGCAGGCCGACGTCGTTGCGCAGCGCCAGCAGCCGCTCGAACATCGCCTTCGCCTCGGGGAGGCGGCCGAGCAGGGCGTAGGCGTCGGCCAGCCAGAACGTGCAGGCGAGGAACGCCCCCTCGCCGGGCGGCAGGCCGTCGACGCTGCTCTCGGTGCGGTAGCGCAGGACGAAGTCGTCCACGAGTAGGTCGTGCTCGACCGCGGCGACCGTGGCCACCACGCGGGGATCGTCCCACGGCAGGAAGCCGACCTGGGGGATCAGCAGCAGGCTGGCGTCGAGGTCCGTCGAGCCGTAGCTCTGGGTGAAGCAGCCGCGCTCCGGATCGACGCCGTTCTCGCAGATCTCGGCGTGCACCTGGTCGCGCAGCGCCCGCCAGCGCTCCACCGGGCCGGCGAGGCGATGGCGGGTGGCGGTGCGCACGGCACGGTCGAAGGCGACCCAGACCATGACCTTGGACAGGGTGAAGTGCTTCGAGCCGCCGCGCACCTCCCACATGCCCTCGTCGGGCAGCTGCCAGATGCTCTCCAGGTGGTCGAGGATGGCGCACTGCAGGCCCCAGCCGCTCTGCGGCTGGCGCAGGCCGCCCTCGCGCGACTGGTGGAGCGCGTCCATCACCTCGCCGTAGACGTCGAGCTGGAGCTGGCCGGAGGCGGCGTTGCCGACGCGCACCGGCGAGGCGCCCTGGTAGCCGGCGAGCCAGGGCACCTCCCACTCGGCGAGGCGGCGCTCGCCGGCGAGGCCGTACATGATCTGGATCTGCGCGACGTTGCCGGCGATGGAGCGGTGCAGCCAGTCGCGCCAGGCGCGGGCCTCGTCGTAGTAGCCGGCGTGCATGAAGGCGAACAGGGTCAGCGTCGCGTCGCGCAGCCAGCAGAACCGGTAGTCCCAGTTGCGCCCGCCGCCGAGCTGCTCGGGCAGGCTGGTGGTGGCGGCGGCGGCGATGCCGCCGGTGGCGCTGTAGGTCAGCGCCTTGAGCGTCAGCAGCGAGCGCAGCACCGCGTCCTTGTAGGGGCCGTGGTAGGTGCAACGCGCCGACCACTCGCGCCAGTGCGCGTCGGTCGCGGCCAGCGTGGCCAGCGGGTCGATGGCCTCGGGGATCGGCAGGTGCGAGGCGCCGTGCTGCAGCACGAAGGGCAGGCTCTGGCCGGCGCGGACGTGGAAGTGCGCCACGGTGAGCATGCCCTCGCCGTGGAGCCTCGCCGCGGAGCGCAGCACCACCATCTCGGGGCCGGCGATCGCGGAGATGCCATGTCCCTCCGGCAGGCGCGTCACCCAGGGCACCGAGGTGCCGTAGTCGAAGCGCAGGCCGATGCGCATCTGCATGTCGACGTGGCCGCTGCGCCCCTCGACCAGGCGCACGATCGCGGAGTTGGCGGTGCCCATCGGCATGAAGTCGATCACCGCGACGCTGCCGGTGGCAGTGGTGAACAGGGTCTCCAGCACCAGGCTGCCCTCGCGGTAGGCGCGGGTGGCGGCCCCGGGTGTGCCGGGCTGGTGGGGCGTGGCAGGCCCAGACCCGCCGGACTGGGACGTGCCGGACTGGGACGTGCCGGAGGACAGTGTGCCATAGCCCTCGGGGGCGATCTGCCAGCGTCCGTTGTGGCTGCTGCCGAGCAGGGCGGCGAAGCAAGCCGCGCTGTCGAAGCGCGGCCAGCACAGCCAGTCGATCGAGCCGTTGCGCCCGACCAGGGCGGCGGTGGTGGTGTCGCCGATCAGGGCGTAGTCCTCGATCGGCAGGGCCTGGGCCTGGGCGGGATCGCTCGTCGGGTTTGCAGGAGGCTGGGGGAGAGGCTGGGACATGAGGTGCGGCTCCGGGGAGATTGGATGTCCATAGCAGACCGGCTCGTCGGAGGAACGATCCTGGCGTGCGGGTTCCTGGTGTTCGGATAGGGCGCGTCGGCCTGCACGCTGTCCATGGCACCGGATTTCTGGGAGCCTGTGGGGCGGCCTGGCCGGCACGACCGTGTGACGCTGACGCACGGCGCGATCGGAGGCGTGGGGCATGTTCCCGCGGGATGGCGGGTCGTGATCGACAACGAGCCGTCTTGGGCGGCCACGGTCACGGCGCGTGCGATCGTCGGAGCTGCATTCTCGGACGGCGGTCGGCCTGGCGTGATCTCCGTGCAGCCCGAGCCGCACTTCACCTGCGGCGACCTCCTGCGGCGCGGACACCTCGCGATGTCGCTGACGCTGTAGCGTGACCGTGAGGACAGGCTCCTTGGATGTCCGGTTGAGGGCGTCCGCGTTGCGGATGACGGAGTGACGCCGGCGGAGGCAGGCAAGGCCAGAGGCTCTGCCTCTGGACTCCGCCAAAGGCTGAGCCTTTGGAAACCTGGACTTAGGGGAGGGTTTCCAAACGCCCCATGTTTGAAGGAGGGGCCTTTGGCGAGTTCGGGCAGAGCCCGGTCTTGCTCGCTTCCTGTCCCTGCCACTTCCCCGCCGAGCCCGGCCTTGACATCCAGGCCGCGCCATCCTCTTTACGGCGCCTGCGCGCGTTCCGGTGTTTCGGGCATGCCGGCGTCCTGGTCCGGGTGCCGGCGTGTGGCATCCGGGATGCGGGGCGGCCGCAGGGGTGTAGCTCAATTGGCTAGAGCGCCGGTCTCCAAAACCGGAGGCTGGGGGTTCGAGACCCTCCACCCCTGCCAGCCGGCCCGCCGTGCGCGGGTGCGGCTCACCAGCGGGGTACCATCGTGGCGACAAGTCCGGCGAAGTTCGTGCGCGAGGTCCGCGCCGAGGTGGGCAAGGTCACCTGGCCGTCGCGCAAGGAAACCCTGGTGACGACGGGTCTGGTGCTGGGGATGGCGGCGCTCACCGCGGCGTTCTTCTTCATCATCGACCAGGTGATCGGGCTTGGCGTCCGCCAGCTCTTCCATGGCGGGTTCTGAGGAGGCTCTGGCGATGACCAAGCGTTGGTATGTCGTGCACGTGTATTCGGGCTTCGAGAAGAAGATCGCCCAGCAGATCAAGGAGCAGGCCGCGCAGAAGGGCCTCGCCGACCTGATCGACGAGGTGCTGGTTCCCGCCGAGGAGGTGGTCGAGTTGCGGCGCGGGCAGAAGATCAACGCCGAGCGCAAGTTCTTCCCCGGCTACGTGCTGGCGAAGATGGAGATGACCGACGACACCTGGCACCTGATCAAGGACACGCCGAAGGTCACGGGATTTCTTGGCACCAAGATGCGGCCGAGCCCCATCACCGAGGCCGAGGCGGAACGGATCATCAAGCAGTCCGCCGAGGGGGTGGAGAACCGCCGCCCGGCGATCCTGTTCGAGATCGGCGAGCAGGTGCGGGTGGCCGATGGGCCGTTCACCAGCTTCAACGGCACGGTCGAGGAGATCGACGAGGAGAAGGGCCGGGTGAAGGTCAGCGTCTCGATCTTCGGGCGGTCCACGCCGGTGGAGCTGGAGTACAGCCAGGTCGAGAAGGCCTGAGGAAGGCAGGCTAGTCGCGGGCTTGCCTCAGGATCTAGCCGGGGCAGGGGCCTCGCAGCGACCTGGTTCATGCTCGCAAGGGGATGCGAGCAGCGCTGGCTGCCCGCGTTCCTCGGGTCTCAGGCCTCGGCGGATTCCGCAGCCTCGGTCAACGCCTCGCCAAGCGCCTTGATCTTGGCGGCGTTCTTGCTGTCGGACTTGCCGGCGATGGTCACCGTCTCCTTGCCGAGCTTCAGCACGAGCTTCTTGGCCTGCTCGGTGTTGATCGGGTCGGCGTGGAGATGCTTCTTCAGGTTCTCCAGATCCTTGACGATCGTCTTGGCGGCGGGCGAGTCGACCTTCTCCAGCGTGGCTTCCCAGCCCTCGATGTTCTTCACCGCGGCGGCGACGGTGAAGCCCTTCACGCCGTCCTTAGATGTGCTTGATGGTGGCGTCGAACTGAGGCATCCGGCATCTCCCTTTGAGCGCAGCGCCCTTCCGGCGGCTGCTGCGGTCAACAGCGCCGGACTGCTCGCCGGGTTGCGCCGCGACCTCGCGTTATGCCAGCGACCCGAAGGCGTGATCGGCGAGGCAGGCAGGGCCGGAGGCTCCGCCCCTGGACTCCGCCAGAGGCCGGAGCCTCTGGAATTCACTTGCCAAGTCACGAGTTTCCAAGGGCCTCAGGCCTTTGGCGGGTCCGGGCAGAGCCCGGGCTCGCTTGCCGACAGGTCGATGTCCGGATCACCGGTCCTGGCGACCGGCGCGGCATCGCTCCTGCGCGGCGACGAACGATCCGGTTTCGGTATGAGCAGGCCACCGCCGCCAGTCCGGCCTGCGATGCCGGGCCGCCGCCTAGTCAATGCCGCCGTCTAGGCCGTGTGGACGGATTTAACCAACATCAGTCCGCACGCAAAACTGATGATGGCTGAGTAGCTGGTGTCGGTCTTCTCGCATCGCATGGCGACGCGTTTGAACCGCTTGAGCTTGCCGATTGC
>JAABUQ010005286.1_pt1 | contig 20796 bp, 14 predicted proteins | sample 5560001 | NCBI WGS metagenome assembly JAABUQ01 (sample SAMN10711888, study PRJNA513371) | rock metagenome | isolation source: Antarctica rocks | place: Antarctica: Victoria Land, Finger Mt nord | collected 2015-12-18
ATACCGTGGTCATGCGTTCACCTGAAGCCCGGCCGTCAAGCACGGGTTGATCTTGCGCCACCTGGCTATTCAAGGTTCAAAGCCTGTTCCCGCATTCTTTCGATATTAGCTTTGATGGCCAACGCCAGATTTGTGATGGTCAGTCCGGCTTCCCCGATGCCCGACGTCTTCGACAGAATAGTGTTGGTTTCCCGATTCATTTCTTGCAGAAGAAAGTCAAGCCGCTTACCGATCTCGCCGCCGGAGTTCAGCAAGCGCCGAAGTTCTTGCGTGTGCACAGCCAGTCTGGTCAGCTCTTCTTGCACGTCGGAGCGGTCTGCCAGCAGGGCGGCTTCTTCCGCCAGACGGGCGGGCGAGAGGATAGTATCGTTCAGCAGCTCCTTTAGCCGGGCGTTCAGCCTGTTCAGGAAGTGAGAATGAGCCTCGGAACGGATCGCCCCCATCCGTCCGGTTCCTTCCTCAATGGCCGCCACCTCAGCCTGGAAGCTACGCGAAAGCGCTGTGCCTTCACGTTCGCGGAACCCGTTCAAATCCTCCAGGCAAGCCGCCAGCGCGGCCAGCACTTCCCCTTCAAACGTGTTGTCGAGCGGCTTCGATTCGACAGCTTTTTGAAGCACTCCGGGAAGCGTGAAAAACGTGTTCAGGTCGGGAGTGCTATTGAGCTCGAAATCGGCGCAGGCCTGCCGGAACAAACCGACATAGCGTCGCAGCAGATCGCGATTGAAAGCGACACCTTCTTCTCCGTCGCGTCCCAGCGAAAGGCGCACTTCCACATGCCCTCTGGCAATCTGTTGCTTCAGAAGGGTCCGCATGGCGTTCTCAAAAACGGCCACATCGCTGCCATGGTGAAAGTGCAGGTCGAGCCCGCGATGATTTACGCTCCGCAAGCTGAGCGTCAGCTCGCCTGCCGAAGTTTGCGCCCGCACCAGTGCATATCCGGTCATGCTGCGGATAGGAGCCTGGGGTTGGCCCGGCTGGGCGCTCACTGCTTGCCCTTCCGCAGTCGCCATCTGATACGCGTCCCTTTTTTATCCCGCAATCGCATTCGTATCGGCATGCTGCAACTCGTGCAAGCGGTGATAAATGCCTCGGCCGGTCATTAGCCCCTCGTGGGTCCCGATCTCCGTGATATGGCCATTCTCCAGGACTACGATCTTGTCTGCCTGGCGAATGGTCGAGAGGCGATGAGCGATCACCAGCACCGTACGGCGCTTCATCAACACGGTAAGCGCCTGCTGAACAAGCCGTTCCGATTCACTGTCCAAATGCGACGTCGCTTCATCGAGAATCAGAATCGGAGCGTCTTTCAAAAGGGCGCGGGCGATGGCGATTCGCTGCCGCTGACCGCCGCTGAGCTTCGTGCCGCGCTCCCCAATGGGAGTTTGATACCCAAGCGGCAGCGTTTGAATAAAATCGTCGGCGAGTGCTGCCCTTGCGGCGGCAAAAACTTCTTCTTTCTTCGCATCAAAACGTCCATAGGCGATGTTGTCGAACACTGTGTCGTTAAAAAGAAAAGTGTCTTGCGCTACGATGCTGATCTGTTCGCGCAAGCTGCTCAGCCGTAGCCGGCGAACATCCTTGCCGTCGATCAGAACGGCACCATCGGTAACGTCATAGAAGCGAGGCACCAGATTGGCTAACGTAGTCTTTCCCGCCCCGCTCGGACCGATCAGCGCGACAACCTCGCCCGCGTTCACTTGCAGATCAATCCCATCCAGCACACACCGCTCCGGCGCCGCCGGGTAATTGAACTTTACATTCCGAAACACAATGTTCTTCTCGAACTTCGCGAGACGGACCGCATTGGGCTCGTCCATGACGCCTTCGTGAAGGTCCAGGTACTCGAACACCTTTGTGGTGCAGCCTATGGCCTGTTGAAAGATGTTGTGGATGTTCGTGAGGCGCTTGATGGGTTCGTAGAGCATCACCAAGGCCAAGACGAAAGCGGTGAAGGTGCCAGCCGTCATGCTATGAACCTTCACCTGTTCGCGCGCAAAGGTCAGCAGCAGAACGATGGTGAGTGCTCCTATCAGTTCAATGATGGGAGAGGCGATCGCCTGCTGCGCAATATACTTCAAATTTCCATTTCGCAGCCGGAGAGCAGCTACGCGAAAGCGCTTGGATTCGAAGTCTTCGGCGCCGAAGCTCTTCACCACTTGATGACCCGTAATGGTTTCTTGCAGAATCTGGTTGAGCCCGGCTGCCATGTCTTGCGCCTGCCGCGTAGTGCGGCGAATGCGCCACCCTAAGCGCATCGTCAGCACGGCCACCACCGGGAATACCAGCAAGCTGATCAGCGACAGCCGCCAATCCATGCTGACAAGCGCCATCAACAGGAAAATGGCCGTGAACATCTGACGCAGCCAATCGGCCAGCATGGTTGAAACCGCCATTTGAATGCGGTCAATGTCGCTCATCATGGCCGACATAATTTGCCCGGTGGTTTGCCCCTCAAAAAAATGGGCATCCTGGCGCAGCACGCGATCGAAGACCTCTTGACGGAGATCCATGATGGCGCTGACGCCCACCCAGTTCACCAGGTAGTTGCCCAGGTAATCGCACACGCCCTTGGCAAAAAAGCACAGCAAAATGCCGAAACCGACCATCCTCCAGATGTTGTGTAGGAAGGACGGGACGATGTCACTCAGGTACACCCTTACGGACGTGAGCGGAATGGAGAAGAGAAGCGCGGGTGCGTTGTCTGCCGGGTTCGGATTCAGGACGCGTTCGAAGACCAGTGGGATAAGCCTGACCAGCAGGCCCTGCGATAGACCCACCACGGCCATGAAGACGACGGAGGCGAGCAGCGCGGCAGTGTAAGGCTTGGCGTACCGGAGCAGCCGGGCCAGATCTTTCAAGCGTGCGCCTCTTCAAAGACGCGCAGCCGTTCCAAGGCGGCGATCACGCGCGACACGCTTACCTTCAGCAACCCATCGGGCGCAACCACCACTTCCGATTCGGTGCGCCACGGGCTCCAAATGGCTGGGTTCGAAGTGCTAAAAAAAACTACGCTCGGAATGCCGAAAGCCGCCGCCATGTGCGCGGGACCGCTATCGTTGCCGATGAACACAGTCGCTTTCGACAACAGCGCTTTGGCATCGCTCAAGGTGCCCTGAACAATCCGATGCGCTTTGAACGGTGCTGCGTCGTCATGTGGTCCGGCGAGAAAGACCGGAGTGATGTTCCACAGCTTCAGGTAGCGCGCTACTTCGCAGAATCGCTCCGCGGGCCACTGCTTCTCGGCCGCTGAGGCAAATGGGTGCAGTACCGCATATCGGCCCTCGACAGGTGAATTCGAGGCAAAGAGTTCGGCGCGCGGGATCTGCTGGAGCGGCACTCCGAGCGCGAAGAAGGCGGAGGCGAGATGTTCCGCGGTGTGAACCGTACGATTCACGCCGAGTATGCGTTGCGCCCGCTTGATTTTAAAGTTGTACGCGAACGTCATGCTGTGATGCGCGAAGCCGGCGCGCCACTTGGCGCCCGACAGAGCCGTCATCCATTGGCTGCGCGTCCCGCCGTGGAGGTTCACGCACAGGGACGATTTCGAAGCGCGTACCGCCTGCCAAGTGGGCGCGATGAGCTGGCTCACATGCGGATTGCCCTCAAAGATAGCCTTGAATCGATCCTCCACCGCAACGCCGATGGCGATGTCGGGACGCGTCTTTTTGAGCAAAGCCAGCGCCGGCGTGGTCAGCACGCAATCGCCCAGCGAGCGCAGACGAATGACCGTGGCGCGACATCCCTCCGGCAATTGCTCTAGGATCGTCATCGAAAATTATGGCTCGACGGTGGCTTGATCGACCAGCATGATCGGAATATCGTCCCGGACCGGATAAACCCGTTTGCACTCCACGCACTTCAATCCGCTTCCATCTTCTTTGAGGACGATTTCGGATTTGCAGACGGGACAAACCAGGATTTCCAGCAGCTCTTGACTGATTGCCATGGAAATATAAGTTTATCAAGACGCAGCCGCGGTTTTGCCCGGCGAACGGCGGACGCCGTTACCCGCTACGCAGTGCCTGAATTAGTCCGTTCAGGCGGTTATACTTTGATTGATGACGGAAATGTTAGATGTGGTGGTCGCAAGACTTGCCGCCTTGCCCCCTCAGGAACAAGACCGTATTGCGCAATGGCTTCTTCAAGAACTCCCGGACGAGGAGCTTTGGGACAAACGATTTTCTGAATCCCAAGATGCCTTAAGCAAGCTCGCCGAGGAAACCCGCCAAGAACGCGCGGCCGGCAACACCACCGAACTTGAGCTTGGCAATCTTTGAGGTCGCGTGCGACGCCGCGTTTCTGGAGCGCATATCGCGAGCTGCCTGCCGAGATCCGCGAAGTAGCTCCAAAGGCCTATGCTCGATTCCGCAACAATCCCGCCCACCCAAGTCTGAATTTTAAGAAGGTTCACACTCGAGAGCCTGTCTACTCCGTCCGCGTGACGCGGGGGTATCGCGCCCTCGGACTCCTGGAACATGACCAGATTACGTGGTTCTGGATTGGCGCGCACGCCGCGCATGACCGGCTTCTTGCCTCGCTGTAGTCACTGCGTTCGTGGAGATACCTGCGCGATCGATAAGCCGGTTTTTGTGCCCGCCGAAGCGGGTAGCAACCATTCGTCTAGGCCTCCCATTACTGAGAAGCTCGAGCGACCTACCCGGAAGTTGTAGCGGAGCGGGCCGCTCCTCCTCCCCTATTTGGTCTTGCTCCACATGGGGTTTTCCCTGCCAGCCCAATTGCTCAGGCCGCGGTGCGCTCTTACCGCACCTTTTCACCCTTACCCGCCCCAACTGCGGCGAGCGGTATATTTTCTGTGGCACTATCCGTAGCGTGCGCTTTCAGCGCAAACCCCCGGCCGTTAGCCGGCATGCTGCCCTATGAAGACCGGACTTTCCTCTCGGCGCGCCTCGGAGAAGCGCGCCCAGCGGTTGCCTGATCGCGCAGGCAAGCTTCAGTATGTCAAAGTGGGGAAAAGGTGCAACGCGTCTTCATCAAAAGTTTCGGCTGCCGCACTTCCCAAGCCGATGGCGCCGCCATCGAAGCCTCGCTCGAGGAGCACGGCTGGTCTGCCGTCAGCCATCCAGACAGCGCCGATCTCGTGATCCTGAATACCTGCACCGTTACACACTCTGCCGACGTCGACGCCAGGCGACTCGTCCGCGGAGTTCATCGCGATCACCCGCACGCCCAAATTTTGGTAACCGGCTGCTACGCCCAGCGCGCTCCCCAGGAACTCTTGGCTATCGAAGGCGTCGACTGGGTGGTCGGCAATTCCCACAAGACGCGAATCGCCGGCATCGTTGCGGGCGCTGAGGAGTATCACGGGCAACTTTTCTTAAACGACATTTCGGCGCAGCACGATTTCCTGGCCACGCCAGTTCGCGACACCCGCGAAGACCGCACGCGTCCCAACCTGAAAGTCCAGGACGGGTGCAGTAATCGCTGTTCGTTTTGCATCATTCCTTCCGTTCGCGGGCGCAGCCGCAGCGCGCCGCTCACGAGTGTCGTCGAACAGATCCGGCATCTTTCGCAAAACTATGCCGAAGTGGTGCTGAGTGGCATCAACCTCGGCCGCTGGGGCCGCGACCTGCCGGAGCGATTACGCTTCGTGGACCTGCTTAACGCCGTGCTGCGCGAGACAGATGTACGGCGCTTGCGCATCAGCTCCGTCGAGCCGATGGATTGGAGCGACGCGCTATTCGAGCGGGTCGCGAGCGAGCCCCGCATCGCCAGGCACGTCCATCTGCCGCTGCAGTCCGGTTCCGACGCCGTGTTGAAACGCATGTTCCGCAAGTACCGGACGCGGCATTATGCCTCGCGGCTTGCTCTCGCGCATCGGCTCCTGCCCGACGCTGCCATCGGCGCCGATGTCATGACCGGCTTCCCTGGCGAAACCGAAGCCGAATTTGCCGAAACGGTCGCCTTTCTCGAGCAACAGCCGTTTACCTACCTGCATGTCTTCACGTATTCCGAGCGTCCCGGCACGCTAGCCGCCGAGCGCGGCACGCCCGTCCTCATGGACGTTCGCCGCGAGCGCACGCGCGTCGTACGGAATCTCGCCGATCGTAAAAATCGCGAGTTCCGGCAACGCATGCTCGGCAGAGCTTTGTCCGCCGTCACACTCGAACAGCCCGGCCTGGCCCTATCAAGCAACTTCCTGAAAATTGAAATGTCCGGTCAGCGCCACCCAAACCAGCTCATTGACCTGCCAATTGGAAGCGTCACTGAGGCCGGCTTGCGCGAGCGTACGCTTCTTCCCGTCATTTAGCTGGTTTGATCCGCCCGCCGTTTTCGAAGTCCCACGCCAAGCAATCCCAGACCTGCTCCTATCAGCAGCGCCGATCCCGGTTCCGGAGTTGTCTGGAATGTGGTGTCGAAGAGGCCAAACGCTCCTACACCACTCTGCAGGCTCCAGCTATAAGGACTTCCAGATGTTGAGTAGGATGTTAATCCGCCGGAATCCAGTATCGCTAACGTCGGCCCACTTCCTCCAGGACTCATCTGGAATCCTAACCAGTACCGCGTGTTTGCGCTCAGGCTCACAGGCGTGACGAGGTTGAAGTCGTAGTCATTCACTGCATCGCTCGATGAATCGCTATAGACGTTGGTGAAGATATAAGAATTCGTACTTCCTTGCGCGAAGGGCGTCGACGCAGGACTGTAGTCGCCGCCGGTGAAAGGAAATAGCTGATGGTGCCCTTCCAAGTCAAGTAACAACACTCAAGAGTGTGAAACGAGATGGACCGGACAGTTCCAGGGGTAAATAGACTGAAGCCATCGGCGGCAACGGCCTTTACCAGGTCAACACCATAATTCACACTGCCGGTATTGAGGTATTGGCTGTACAAGGTAGTGCCTTGCGCTTGGAAAGCACCTGAAAACGAAAAAGCGCACGCCGCCGTGAGGACGGCAATCTTCAAGGAATTAGTCATCGTGGGTCGCTCCTATATCCGAATGCGACAAAGAGGGCGGAATTCCTACATGAAAAAAGGGTTTATTTTTTGGGTATGCTGGCTAACGCTTATATCCGAACTCTCCATAATCGGTAACTATAGCGGCTCCTTATAATTGCCGTAGTGCCTAAGCATGCGCGCGAGGCTTCCCAGCGCCTGACAGATCCCGCTGTACTCGAACACATACGCAAGCTGCCGCACGGCCGCGCGACCTTCAAGCAACTGGTGAAAGAACTGCGGGCCGATGGCGCGGAACGCGATGTGCTGGAAGAGGCGCTGGACCGGCTTGCCGCTAAAGGGCTGATCGTCGAACTGCGGTCCGGTCACTTTATTGCCGTAGGGTCAGATAGCGAATACGCCGCCGGGCGCTTGTCCATTCACCGCGACGGCTTCGGATTCCTGATTCCCGATGGGCGCATGGAACAGATCCAAGGCGACATTTTTCTTCCGCCCCCCGAAGCAGCGAAAGGAATGAACGGCGACCGCGCGCTGGTACACATCACGCGCATCGCCAACGAGGGCAGGGCAGAGGGCGAGATCCTCCGCATCCTGCGGCGTGCGCACGTCACCGTTGTGGGCGAGTTCCGCATCCGCAAGCGCGGCAACTTCGTGGTGCCCTCCGACGAGCGCATTCAGCAATGGATCGAAATTCCCGAGGGGCTCGATATGCCGGTGCAACATGCTTCCGTAAACCGGGTCGGCGGTGCTCCCGAGCGCGAGATCGCTTCGGCCGAAGACCTGGACGGAATGATCGTCAATGTAGAGGTGCTGGAGTTTCCCGAAGACGGCGGACAAGGCGTGGGCCGTGTGATCGAAGTGCTGGGATATCCGGACGACTTCGGCGTGGACGTGGAAATCATTATCCGCAAGCACCACCTGCCGCATGAATTTCCGCCAGAAGTGATTGAGCAGGCCAAGCAGATCGCGCGCGACATCCCCGCTGCGGAGCTCGAACGGCGGCGCGATTTCCGCGATCTGGAGATTGTCACTATCGACGGCGAGACAGCGCGCGATTTCGACGATGCCGTCTGGGTGGAACGGCTCCCTAACGGACACTTCGCGCTGCAAGTACACATCGCGGATGTAAGCCACTACGTCACGCCCGGCACTCCAATTGATCAGGAAGCGATCCATCGCGGCACCAGCGTCTATTTCCCGGATCGCGCCGTTCCGATGCTGCCTGTCGAGCTTTCGACCGATATCTGTTCCTTGCGGCCCCAGGAAGACCGGCTGGTGCTCTCCGCGCTGCTGGAGATCGACGCTGGAGGCGACACCATCCGGCAGGAGTTCACGCGCGGAGTGATTCGCAGCGTGGAACGCATGACATATACGAACGTTTTTCGCGTCCTTGAAGGCGATGCCGCCATGCGCGAACGCTACGGGAAATTAGTTGACCGCTTCGAACTCATGCGCGAGCTGGCGCTGCTGTTGAATCGCAAGCGAATCAAGCGCGGCTCCATCGATTTTGATATGCCGGAGACCAACATCGAACTCGATGTCTCGGGTCAGATGACGGGTGTCACCAGGGCGGAGCGAAACATCGCGCATCGCCTCATTGAAGAGTTCATGCTGGCCGCGAATGAGGCGGTCGCCAGCCATTTGGAAGCGGCGGAAGTTCCTTCTCTCTATCGCATTCACGAGCGGCCGGACGGTAAACGCGTGATGGAGTTTGAAGAGATCGCTGCGCATTTTGGCTATTCGCTCGGGATTGGCGCCATACCGGTGAAACGTTTTCCGGTGGTGGACCGGTCCCGTCAAGGAAGAACGCACGGCGGCCGCACTGTCCGCAAAGATATCGTGCTGCCTCGAGACGACTTCAACATATCCTCACGCAATTATCAGCGCCTGATCGCGAAAATCGCCGGCAAGCCCGAAGAACGCATTCTAAGCTACTTGATGTTGCGGTCCCTTAAACAGGCCCGCTACAGCAATCTGAACGAAGGCCATTTCGCGCTCGCGGCTGTGGCGTACACCCATTTCACGTCTCCCATCAGGCGCTATCCCGACCTGATTGTGCATCGCATTCTCCATCACCTGCTCGACTCCGGCGAAGCGCTGCTCGAGAATCCTGCGCTACGCGAGTTCGGCGACGACACATCGTTCACGGAACGGCGCGCAGCCGAGGCCGAGCGCGAACTCATCGAATGGAAGAAGGTTCGGTTCATGGAGGAACGTGTCGGCGAGGAGTTCGACGCGCTGATCATCAGCACGACCAAGTTCGGATTCTTTGTCGAGTTAACGGAGCTCTTCGTGGAAGGCCTGGTGCCGATGGAAACTCTGCCAGGCGATCACTTCCGCTATCACGAGAACGGACGCAAGGTCATTGGCGAGCGAAGCCGCAAGATGTATTCGATTGGCGATCAGCTCCGCGTACGCTTGGATCGCGCGGACCCGGTGGAACGCAAGCTGCAGTTCGCAGTAGCGGGTGAGCCCGGCGGGCGCATGAACAGGAAAAAGAAGCGCTGAAGCGTTATTCCAGGACTTGCACGAACTCCGCCATCACCTGGTACTTCTCTTCGTCTTCATCCAGATCCCAGGACGGATAAGCCGGATTTAGGCTTTCAAGCCGAATACGGGTCTGCAAAAACCCTTCCTCGGTAGCTGACTTTTCGCTCTTATACCGTTTCACCGTGTACTGGTTGTCGTCGGCGAGTTCCGAGTTGCGAACCAGCACTAGCCGTCCGTTGCGCGAGCCCACCACGTTGCGGCGAAACACGCACAGGCTGCCATCCGGGATGCGGGGCTCCATCGATTGGCCTTGGATGCGCGCCACAAACATATTTTCGTCCAGTTGGAGATCGGGCGGCGCCTCAATCCATTCGTCCGCGCCTATACCCTCCGGATTTGTTAGAAACGGCCCAGCCGCCACGGCGAGTGAATAGCGCGGCAGATGAGTACGAAAACGCAATATTTCCGCCGGGACATGCTCGCGGTAGAGCTCGTTGAGCTTCTTATCGAAGTCCCGCACGCTCACCGCTTCGCGATCCGTTACCCGCACCGAGTTCGACGCGATGTTCTCCAGAGTTTCGAGTACCGCGGCTCCGCCACGCTCGCGCGCCTGCAGCACCAGATCGTCTTCCAGCGCGGACAACACCTCGGCGTCTTCTTCGCTGGCCACGCTCTCCCAATCGCGCCGCAGACGCACGTACAACATGTCGGTCTTGGGGTCAAGCAGCAGCACTCCCACCGTTTGCGCGCCTTGGCCCGGCGTAGCAGACACCACTAGCGAGAACTGCCCTGGCTGGGGAGCGAAGTCGCTGAAGTTGATGACGCGCGGCGCCGACATCGGAACGGAGTCTCTTTTCCTTGTGCCCGGCAATACACTGCGTCGGGGTTGACGGCCGGTCGCTTCCACCGGCCACACGCGGCTTGCCTGCCAGGCTATCACTCAACAGCTTATCGTCTCCGCCACCCCGCCGTATGAAAACCCTTCACCGCGGTACGCAATAGGCGCTCCGCCAAAGGCGCTAAGGTGTGTTCGCGTAATAGCCCTTGCGCGCTCGCACGTGTACATTGCCCAGGTCCACTACCACCTTCACGCTGCGGTACGCTTTGCCACTTTGGTTGTCGGATACGTAGCGGAGGATGTACTGCGTGGTCACCTCGCCAGCAATGTCGGCCACTGCGTGATACATGCGCCCGTCCACTGCCGACCTGTAAGCGCCGGTCCCCACTGTCAGCGCATAATTGCCGTCGTCTGAGGGATGCGACAAGTAACCGTCCGTATCCTTGTAAACGTCGCCCAGCGGGTACACCACGCGGCCGCCGGTTTCCTGCGCCAGGTGCACCAGATTCGTATCGCTTTCGTTAGTAAAGCCAAAGGCTTGGGTGCTGATGCAATAGATGGTGACCAGATTCTTCTGCGCCAGCTCCACCACCTGATCCAGCGAATGCTTGCTCGCGTTATCGTGCCCATCGCCGATAATTACAATGACGCGGCGAGGTTCAATCGGCTCCCCGTGTACCAGTTTGCGGCTGGTGCACGCCAGATAGATCGCATCGTACATGGCGGAGCCGCCCCCCGGTTTCAGCAGGCGGACTTTTTCCACCAGCGGCTCCGGATCCTTGGTGGTATTCACCGCTACCTCGGCATCCTGCGCGTAATCGATCAGGTAGCCGGCGTATTTGGGGTCGCCGGTGAGCAGATTCTGTATCAGCTCAATCGCCGCGTCTTGATAGTTTTTCCAATGGATGCGGCTCGCCGTGCTCAGATCCAACAGAAATCCAATCACCACCGGCTGGCTCCGCTCACGCGTGAAGTAGCGAATCGCCTGCGGCTTGTTCTCCTCGAAAACATGGAAGTCTTTCTCGTCCAAATCGGAGACAAAGCGCCCTTTCTCGTCGGTCACCGTCACGGGAACAATCACTTCGTTCACGCTGACGCGGATGGAATTGTTATCCGCGGTGTTTGCCGGCGCGGCGGGCGCCTTGGCGGCATCGCCGGACGGGATAGCCACGGTGGCCTGGCTGGCGCCTTCGGACTTCTTGGAATCGGGAGGAGCGCCGGCAGGGTGCGAAGAGTTCTGCTGCGCTGGAAGGACCAGGGCAGTAAACAGAGCCAGACCGAGCCCGGCCGCAACTACCGTCGGTTTACGAAACTGCATGTAGGGGATGCCTAACCAGCCCGGCAGCCAAGCTGCACTTGGTCAACACTGCAAAGTGACTCCTATGTCTCCGCCAAGCCGCAGCGCTGTGCATTGCCGGGCTATTACCAAGGAGAATTATAGCGAGGGGGCTTGATTGCCTGTCACCGCTCCACGCGTCCCGAGCCGCCGCTCTTGATCAGCGCCTGCACATCGTCCGCGCTCACGCGATTAAAATCACCGGGAATGGAATGCTTCAGGCAGGAAGCCGCCGCGGCGAACTCCAGCGCCTCCGCGGGCGAGGGTAAATGGAGAAGCCCGTAGATCAGCCCGGCCGCAAAGCTATCGCCGCCGCCTACGCGATCCACAATGTGCGTGATCTCATAGTGCCGGCTGACGAGAAAATCTTTGCCCGTATAGAGGCAGGCGGACCACCCGTTGTGAGAAGCGCTTTTGGACTCCCGCAGCGTGATTGCCAGGATCTTCAGATTGGGATAGGTCGCCAGGACGCGCTCACTCATCTCGGCATACTTTTCGCGCTCCAGGTTGCCCGATTCCACCTCAATGTCGACGTGAATGTTCAGGCAGTTCTGGCAGTCTTCTTCGTTAGCGATGCAAACGTCGCTGAGCTTGATCATCTCCGGCATCACCTCATGCGCTGTTTTGCCCCACTTCCAGAGGTTCTTACGGAAGTTGAGATCGCAGGAGATCTGAATGCCCAGCTCGCGCGCCTGGCGAATCGCTTCGAGCGTTAACTCGGCGGCGGAGGCGCTGATGGCCGGCGTAATGCCACTTACGTGGAACCAGGCGACCTCTTTCAGCGCGGTCTTCCAGTCGATGGCGCCGGACTTTGCCAGCGCCAGCGCGCTGTGTTCGCGGTCGTAGAGCACTTTCGAGGGCCGCTGACTCGCTCCGGTCTCCACAAAATACATCCCCATCCGGCCTGGCGCGCGCGCGATGTGACTCGCATCCACATCGAACCGGCGCAGTTCCCCAACAAACGCATCGGCTAGCGGATTGGCTTCGGGCAGCACCGTCACGTAGCGCGCTTTGGCGCCGAACTGCGCCAGCGAGATGGCAACGTTCGCCTCCCCTCCGCCGAAGGTAGCCATCAATTGCGGAGACTGCAGAAAACGTTCAAAGCCGGGTGGCGAGAGCCGCAGCATCACTTCGCCGAAAGTGGCGATCAAAGGGGTCACTGAAGGAGATTCTATCCTTTCACCCCAGCGGCCGCGTCCGTCACCGTCAGCGCGTGATAACGGCAGCCGATGTGACACGCGGCGCCAGCACCGCTTCGAGACCGCCCGAAGCGTCGATGGCGGGCAGGCCTTGTACGGTCTGAACCGTAAAGGTGCTGGGCGGCACCGCCGTGCTCTTCTGCAAAGCCGAGCCGGCATACACGTTTAACGAAAACGCGTTTACCTCCACCGGCGCCTCCACCGCGTCCACCGTCATAGCCGCGCGCTGCAGCCGCGAAAAAGCTTCGTGCGCATCGTCCAGGAAACTTCCAAACGTCAGTTGCAGGCCGGTGAAAACAAGCAGATGCGACTTGACGAGCACGGCGCGTTCTTTGGGCAGCATCACCACTTCGCCTTCTTCAGGCGGATGCGTTAATTGCCCAATGGCCTGGCACGTGCTGACATCGTTCAGGGGGTCGCGCACCGCTTGTACCACGCTGATGGCGGTATTCGGGAAGGCTGCTTGAATCACTCCGCGCGCGGCCGCATATTCTTCAATGCGCGAGGTGAAGCAGGTGCAGGAAACCACGCGCTCGGGCGTGACCGGGACGCGGCTGATGTCTTCTTTGAGCCGGTCCACTGCGTCGCGAAGGGAATTGCCCATACGGCCCACCAGGAACGCCAAGCCGTTCGGGTTCACGGATCGTCGCGTCGAGACTACCGCTTCAATGGCAACTTGCGCGGCTTCTTCGCCCAGACCTCCCACCTGTACGATGCTCAGCACCGGCAGCGGCAGTTTATGTTCCGTGAAGAGCGCCGCTGTTTCCGCCTGGACGCGGCGCGCATCCCCCGCTCCGGCGACAAAAGCCCGCAGCTTGATTATGGTTTCTCCGCGAGTGTCCCGGATCAGATTGTTCAGGCTGACGCGAATCTGCGCGGCCAGACCGCCAGCCTTCAATAGCGGTGAGATGTGGAAATCGAGGCCTTCGGTTTCTGCCGCGAGCGCCATCGGCAACTCCGGTGGTAAAGGCTGAACCTGGCTCTTTGGCTCCTGGTTCTTCTTCCGTTGCGCAGCCACGCGGGAAATACCGCAATCCAAAACGCTCAGCATCAAGGCTGCGGTAGCAAGAAGACGGCGGGGACACATCAATCTAGAAATAGGCTAGCGTGCCGCTCGAGCGAGCAGCGGGAGCCGCCCATCAAAGCCATGTTGAACTTATCGTGGAAAGAAGGAACGAGCCGAAGTTCGTTCCTCTTTCGGATCGTGGCGCAGTCGGCGCAGCCGCACAGGCCGCGATCACGCGCCCGCCAAAGTTAATGCAGGAACTCCGGGGGCTTAGGCGCGGACGCGAGTCCGTTGTGCGGCAAGTTAATTAGAAGACAGCAATACCGTCGATTTTCGGCAGATCGACAGCGCCACTGGTGAACTGGATAGTGATCACGCCAGAGTTGGCCGTCGCGCTGAAGTTCTCTTCTACGGCCTTATTCGGAGCGCCCGCGGCCGCGATGATATCGAAGTTTGTGAGCTTCTGCACGCCATTGATCAGGACGTTGAACTCTCGCTGTCCAATGGAGTGCCAGCGCAACTCAGCGAAGTGTAACTGTACGGTGTAAGTGCGCCCTGCCACCAGACCGCCAATCTTATACGTCATGTTCCCATAACGCTCGGTCTGATAGACGGATTGTTGTGGAACCGGCGGTGGGATGAGCGACGTGTCAATGAGCGTAGTAACTGGTTGCGGTACGGTACCACCGCTGTAATCGGCATCGCTAACCCAAGTGCCCGCAGCACCACCTCCGGCGTTGATAGAGACCGGACCTGACGTTTGCCCGGATGACCCTGCCGAGGTCATCGCGGAAGCTTGTTTCGAAGGCGCAGACTCGCCCGCGGAATTCGATGCGCTTACAAGGTAGTTATAGGTTGTACTGGCCGTAAGCCCAATGTCGGCATAGCTTGTGCCCGAAACGTTCGCGATGCGATTGGAGGCAGAAGGAGCAAAGCCGGAGGTTGTGGAGCGATACACGTTGTAAGTAACGCCTAGCGTGCTACTTCCGGTCCATGACAGGTTGATTTGCGTGGAAGAAGATGTCGTCGCGGTAAGGTTGGATGGCGCTGCAGGCGGGTTCACGGTACCGCCACCGCCGCCGCCGGCAGTGCCGCCCCCGAGGCTCACCGTCCCATATTCGCTAGCGATGCTGCCGGCGGGCACGGAAAGGTTGTAGCCGTCGGAGAATGCAACGGATATGGGAGATGTGCTTGTGTTAAAGGCCGCATGTGTCACGGCACCGTTGCTGGGCTTCTTGAACACAGAATAGAGGGGAGTATTCGCCGTGACCCCATAATCCACTTGGCCAAGCGTGGATAATTCGTTGAGCCAGTAGTATTCGTGCGCGCGGGTTTCGCCGTCAAAGGTAAATGTGGTTGAGTTCCATTGATTGAGTGCGTCCGCCGGATTCACCAAAGCTTCGAACTCTTCTATTAGATCCGGCCACTCCGCGCCGACGCTGCCGCCATTCGCCGCATACAGCTCGTTATAGTTACGCTGCACGTAGGCGGGGTCGCGCCCAAGATAAAGCGAGCCGCCGGTGAACGGCAGGAACTCGATGCCGTGCTCGAAGTCGGGTTGCCCGCCGAACCAAGTGCCAGTGTCGCTCTTCGCGTCGAAGAGATTGGCGATCGTGGTGTGATTAAAACCGGAGGGGAAGGTGGGAACCGGGCCATCGTTGAACCAGTAATCGAAGACCGAGTTCGTTTCCATCGTGTACAGCCAGATGCCGGCATCACGCACCTGCGTGTTACCAGTTGCCGTGCCATACAGAATCAGTCCAACCCAGGCGTTCACAGCCTCTGAGCTGGATTCTTCGTTGCCGCCATCGCCAAACGGCGCCTGCCCTGAAGCCCACGAGTGGCCGGCGTAAACGTCGAAATAGCGCAGGAAGGGAAACTGGGTATTGTTTCGATCAGTGTTGGCGATGTCCTGCCGTAGCAGGTCCACCATGCCGCCCCAATTGGAGCTGGCAAGCCAGCTTGGATCGAAAAGACCCGTGAGCGCAGCGGAGTGAATCCAGTAACCGTAGTGGAAGTGGTGGTCGTTGAGGCTGGTATCGGATCCATAACTGGCCGGATAGCCAATTAACGAATTCCAGTTGTTGTCGTAGTAAAACAGGTTGGCGCTTTTGCCGCCAGTCGCGGTAAACCAGGACTGCATCTCCGACTCGATGGAACTCTTGAAGTTATTCAGTGCATTGGTGTCGTTTACAGCCTTCGCAAGCGGCATAAGCTGAGCAATGCGGTTGAAGTTCTTGCCGATGCCGTAAGTTTCGGTGTTAGTAAAGTGATTACCCTCGTTAGCGATGTTGTTAATGAGGCCCGTAAGCGTGCTGGTGGTGGCCGCGCCGGTGGGCGGCAGGAACGGCAGTACGCCGTGGTAAGTGTCTGTTGTTGTAAAGTTATTGGCGTTTTGTACTTTCATCGTGCCGCGCGGGCTAGCGTAGGTGTAGCCGGTGTTTGCACCGCCGCTCAACGAGGTGTACTGGTGCGGGTAAAGCGCCATCAGAAAGCCCGTCTGCGTGCCCTCCATCGACTGGGTCGATACCGCATAAGTCGTGGAAACCGCGCTTGTTTGCGGGTTGTAGTTCCAACTCACTTGAGTGTTGGTGGGAAAGGAAAACGCATAGCCTGCGTAGGCGCCGAGTGCGGCTGGATTAGGAAGCAGCGCCAGCGAGAAATAGTTGTGTCCGCTGGGCGCATGACAGGTGAGGGTGGTGCCGCCCACACCGGACCAACTGCCGCCCGAGGGGCAGAACAGTCCATAGTTGTTACTGCCGATGCTCACGCCCAGCACGTTGCCGCTTTGGCTGAAAACGGTCGGCTGGCCGGAGAACGTCACGATCGGCGCCGACCCGTTCGTCCTGAGATACACAAACGGCATACCGCGGCCTACGGTTGCGGTCATCGCCGAACCCCACGAGAGATCGACCGACCAGTCGTGCGTGGCGCTCACATTAACAGCGGAAGCATTCAAGCCACTTACGCCGAGAGTTAGATCGTTCTGGAAGGGTTGATTGAAGAAGTAGCCGTTATTAATGACGCCATTGTAATAGCCAAGAGTGAGGCCGGTAGCATTGCTCTGCATGCTAAGCGGCTGCGGGAACATATAGACCGGGCCACCGCTTGATGTAGTGCCGAGCGGGTTCCAGTACTTCGAAGTCCAGAACTTGTGCGTGAGCACTGGGCCTGAGAAGGTTTTGTAAACCGTGGGCTGTGGCGGGGTTGCACCCGCAGGGACTGCAGTTGTGTAGGAACCGGCACCGACCCCTACAGTCTGAGTAAAGCCGGGCGTGGCTGTCAGGAACAGGCCTAGAGCGACTCGGCCTAAAATCTCGTAAGATTTCATCTTGGAACGTGATCCTTTTGTATTTTGATGTGCGGATTTATAAGTAGCGTCGAGTGTTACATGTTGACGGTTCCGTTGGCTGAGAACGAGTAAGTCGTCCGCCATTGTTGCCAATCGGAGGAGATAGTAGATGTTGAATCGGAGGAAATGTTCGGTGTTACCGGCCAGTAGTACGGGTCATACCAACCCCACGAATCCGGGATTAATCCATGAGTAGCCTTGTACGACCACATCGTCCAACTTAGCCCGGCATTGTTATAGGCGCGCTGCGAAAAAGCCCAGGTGCCTGCGCCGTAGCCGAAGTCGTTAAACTCTCCAATGTATCCAGGAACATTCCAGGAAGAATGACTGTTGAAATCGTTTACCTGATTGGTGGAGCCTTGCTGTACTTGGGCGGCGCTGCTGTTGTACTGATATTCGTGCATTTCATACACGACGTTAGTCCAACCATAAGAAGCGGGATTCGGAAGCATATTCCAGTTCCAGCTTCCAAATGTCCCTTCCATAAAGATCATGTGAGTGGGATCCGCTGAGCGCACACCATTGTAGAGACTGCTATAGGCGGACCAGACGGCGTTGGTGTTCGGCGCACCCGTCGGCTCATTGATCAGATCATAACCGGCGATTGTTGGATTTCCTTTGTAATGGTTGGCGATCTGCCACCAAAGAAAAGCCGTGTTGCCTTGATTGTTACCGTTGGACCAGTACAGATTCTGATTTGCCTGCCCTGTCGCGTCCGATGTGCTTTGGCCACCGACCACTCCATGCATGTCGATAATCACATAGAGACCACGGGCGCTGGCATTCGATACCAGCCAGTCAAGCATGGTGAATGCATCTAAGCGGAATCCTGAGTTCGAAATATTATTGATGGGATAGAACTGGCCCCACCACACTGGCACGCGCACTACGTTGAAGCCCGCGTTCTTGATGTTGTCGAGGTCTGTTGTTGCGATCCAGTTCTGCTGATACGTCTTTATAAGAGCTTGTTCTTGCGCGATGCCAAAGCGCGCGTCCAACATCCGAATCACACTGTATGTATCGGGCAGGCTGCCGCTGTCGAGCGGGCACATCCATTTCTCCATGATGAACCATCCACCGAGGTTTACTCCCCGGAGCTGGACCACGTTCGAGTTAGCATCGACAATGTTACGGCCGCTGGTGTGAAGTGGGCTAAGTGCGTTCACCGCAGTACTACCAGCAAGGACAACCGCGAGAGCGGATGTCAGGAAAGGGCGAAAGCCCATGGGAAGAAAGCGCCTTCTTTGCATCGTGTTACTCCAGATCACCAAGGTCTTGTAAGTATAAGTAGAAACACGAGCTATGCACTTACAGATTGAAAGTCCGCTTACAGTCGGGCAATCGCTAAGTACCTTTCAGTTATCCACTGGAAGATATAATATGTTATCTACTTTATTTTGCATAATTAAGGCTGAAGGTCAATAGCTTATTGTTCTAACATCTTTTTCGCTTGGAAATAGGGGACCCTTTACCAATAACTAGAAACGTTTTATCGGTCAGGATAAATCTGCTCACCTAGTCATGCGTTCCGCGAAAAATTTTACGGGAGCGGCTGCAACAGTTAAGGCGCCGCCAGCCCTTTCCGCACGTCCCACCCGCTTTACCAGCCATGCTACGGTAGCGCCCGGCACGGACGCCGTTGATCGCACTCCTGCCAATTCTTTTGGGAAAGGTCTGACATAAATGGCGCCTCGTTAAGTCCGGAGAGTACGCTTCCATAGCTTCGTTCGTAGAAAGCCTCAAGACATCAGCTCGTTCGGAAAATGTCACAAGATTGGGTTCGTTTCGCAGGAGGCGTTCCGCCAGCCATACAAACGCGAAGGCAGTCCAATTTGGTATGCTTGGCTGACGATGACCGCCTTTTCGGAAATTAGCATCGATCCGAAGTCCGCTGTGCCTCTTTACAAGCAGCTTGCTGGGTCTTTCTCGGATCTGATAACCGGGGGACGAGTGCAAGCCGGAGAGAAACTACCGCCCACTCGCGAATTGGCTGGCCAACTTGGACTGAACCGCACTACAGTTTCCGCTGCCTACACGTTGCTGGAGCAATCCGGTCTCATCGCGGGGCACGTGGGACGCGGGAGTTTTGTGGCGCGACGCGAGACTGCCGGGTCCGTTCTCCAAAATGAATCGCGTCTCGATGGATCGCACGTGCCGAAAGATTGGGACGCCGTTCTTCCGCCGCTCGAAGCGGCTTTCCCCTCTGCTCATAACGTGGAGATTAGTTTCGCTAGTTCGCGTCCCGCACAAAACGAGTTCCCGCTGGCCCAGTTTCGCCGTCTGTCGAAGCAGGTGATTGACTCGCCCGAAGCAGCCGAAATTCTGCAGCTCGGGTCGGCCCACGGGTATGCGCCATTACGCCGGTATCTGATGGAAGAGTCCTGCGCGGCGGGCATTGCTCGTTCCGCCGATGACCTCATAATCACGAACGGATGCCAGCAGGCGCTTGATTTAGTGGCGCGGCTCTTTGGTTCCCACGGCGCTCGCGTGATGATCGAAGATCCTGCATATCACGGGATGCTGCGCGTGTTCGAGCGCGCCGGGGCGGATCTCGTTCCCATTCCGGTAGATCAGTCCGGTATGGATGTTGATGCGCTGGAGGAGACCGTGCGGCGGCAAAACCCGCGCTTGGTCCTTGTGACTCCCAGCTTCCAAAATCCGACTGGCGCCACGCTCACTCTGGAACGCCGCCGACGTATCGTTAGTTTGGCTCAGCGCTATGGCTTCGTCCTGGTTGAAAACGACATCTATAGCGAGCTTCGCTACAAAGGCAAACCGCTGCCCACGCTGAAAGAGTTGGATGAGACCGGCAACATCATTCTCCTGCGCAGTTACTCAAAGGTCTCGTTTCCCGGTTTGCGAGTGGGTTGGGTCATTGCGCCGCGTCCGGTGGTGGCCCGTTTAGCGGAAGCCAAGCAGATTAGCGATCTGCATTCCGATCAGCTCTCACAAGCGGTGCTGTTGCGCTTCGCGGAATCGGGCGAGCTCGCCCGTCACCTGGAACGAACTCGTTTGGCAGGATCAGCGCGGCTGGAAGCAGCCCTGCAAGCCGCCCACACGTTCTTGCCTGCGGGCACGACCTTCAGCCGGCCTGAGGGCGGCATGAGCCTGTGGATGGAACTGCCGGCTCCGCTCACGGCCGAAGCCCTGCTCAGCCGCGGACAAGAACGAGGCGTGAACTTTCTGCCGGGGCGTTATTTCTCCGCGCGTCCGGCGCATGAACGCAGTTTGCGGATCAGCTTCGGGAGCTTGTCGCCCGAGCTGATCACGCGTGGCATCAAATTAATCGGCCAGACCGCCGCGGAGGAGCTTACAGCCAATACGGCTCGCTTGAGCTTTGAGCCAGCGGCGGCGCTGGTGTAGAGCGGAAGAAAGCTTCTGGAGGACGTCAGGTGAATTTTCAAACCGATGAATTTCGATTAAAGGTCGGCTTGGCCGAGATGCTGAAGGGCGGCGTCATTATGGACGTCGTCAATGCCGAGCAGGCGACTATCGCTGAGCAAGCCGGCGCCACGGCTGTGATGGCGCTAGAGCGCGTTCCCGCGGATATTCGTAAAGAGGGAGGCGTGGCCCGTATGTCGCAGATCCGCGTTATCCGCGACATCATGGCCGCCGTCTCCATCCCGGTTATGGCCAAAGTGCGGATCGGGCATTTCACGGAAGC
>JAABUQ010005287.1_pt1 | contig 20791 bp, 20 predicted proteins | sample 5560001 | NCBI WGS metagenome assembly JAABUQ01 (sample SAMN10711888, study PRJNA513371) | rock metagenome | isolation source: Antarctica rocks | place: Antarctica: Victoria Land, Finger Mt nord | collected 2015-12-18
GAAGTATAGGGTTAGGGCTGAGGAGAGGAGGAAGAGGTTTGCTGCTTGAGACTGGGGGGGGGGGTGCGGGGAGGATTGGCGCGGGGGGGGATGGGGGTGATGCTGGCTTAGAGGTGAGATGGGGGCGTTGCTATTGTGAAAGCGGATGATTTTGGTAGAGGGTCAGTGAAGAGCGGGGAGCGCAGTACTAGAGGAAAGTGTTACGATGAAAAAGCAATTTGGTAAAAGGCCAGTAGCTGGATTAATGACAATGCGTTGTCCGCGGAAGGTGATGAGATTCGCTGGTACTTGTGATATTTCTCTATCATAAACAATAGACTAGCTATTGAGGTTGAAATGTCTTCAATGACCATATGATTGATTCTTGCAGATACGCCGACGCTCATCGAGAAGACCACCGCAACGATCAGGACCACGAGACCGATAAACGAGAAGAGAGCAGCGAACTCCATCCCTTCTTGCCAAGTCCGGCGAAAGCGCACCATGCACGTCATTCATCTACTGCATTCCCGTATACCCTTCTTCTTCACATGTCGACATTCAATCATACCGCAACCCCGCTTCACTGATAGACAGGGACGCCATATCCCCCCTGCCCCGGCAACATCATCTGCGCTTGCTGCTGTTGCTGTTGTTGCTGCTGTTGCAACTGTAATGTCTGCGCCGCCTGAGCTCTCAAGCCCCCCAAATCCCGAAACCATACATGCTGCAATGCCTCCTGGGCACTAATCCGCATTTCAGGCCTCACCTGCAGCATCCTGCCTAGCAAATCCAAGCCGACCGCATCAATCTGTGGTAGAATCATGCGCAGCTCTTGCGTATAATAGACGTGAAAGTTGTTCTTGTATTCTGGAAAATTGGAGATTCCTGGCCAGGAGCGTTCCGAGGGGGTACCCATCAAGCGGAAGATTTTCTGCAGTTGGTCTTCGTTTGTTGTGCCCGGAAATAGGGGCCGTCCGGTGTACATTTCTGCCATGATGCAGCCAGCGGACCAGATGTCGATGCTGGTATTGTAGGTGCGGGAACCAAGGAGGACGTCAGGGGCACGATACCAAAGGGTTACGACCTCGTTAGAGAAAGTGTTGACCGGGATACCAAAGGCGCGGGCGAGACCGAAGTCTGCGAGCTTGAGCTCGCCTTTGTTGTTGATGAGCAGGTTTTGAGGCTTCAAGTCTCGGTGTAACACCCGGTTCTCATGGCAGAAGGCGATGCCCTGGAGTAATTGATACATGAAACTCTTGATTGTGACAAAGTCGAGTTGTCCGCCAGTGTTCCTGCTGTCCATAAATTTCTTCAGGTCTTTGTCCATGTACTCGAAGACAAGCATAAGTTTATTTTCTGTATGGATGACATCGTGAAGCGAGACAATGTTCTCATGTTTGAGCTCTTTCATAAGAGAGATCTCGCGGATGGCGGTACTAGGTGTCCCCTCCTCACTATCGAGGTGAATTTCTTTCAATGCAACGTACTCTCCAGTCTGGCGATTGCGACCTTTGTAAACCTTTTCAAGAGTCAGTGGACAATGCTAAGAAGATCTGGTAAAAGGGTAGTACCGTCGCATATGTGCCTTCGCCCAGCTGTGCCAAGTTGTTAGCCAATAATCCACCGCGTACTGGGCATGAAAGATCACCTTCTCCAATTGCTGGAACGAGCTTGGATGTCGCTTGTCCATATGGATATTTGAGCCGACCAAAGAGGTGTTCTTGGGGGACTTAACAAGGTTGGATTTTTGTTTCTTCGCAGGTGGCCTGTCCTCTAACAAGTCACTTGGAGCGACAGTCTCTTCTAGCTGTCTCTTCAAAGTATTTCGCTTCGAGCCCGGACGAATTGGTGTTGGGGCTGGGAGGATTCTAGATTGGCCAGATGTGTGAGAAGCAAAAGCCGTATTCTCCGAGCTTTGCGGATAGCTCTGTGCTTGCGGGCAGCTCACTTGTGCTTGCGGGCAGCTCACTTGTTCTTGTGGATAGCTGGCTGGTCCTAGGGAATAGTTGCGAGGTGCTACCTGGGCAGCTATAGCTTGTGGATATTTGCCAGGTTGTGCTTGGGAGTAGCTGTTCGTTCCTTGTGAATAGCTGCTCGGCTGCGTTTGCGAATAGTAGTTGGATGGGGCTTGTAGATAGCTGAGTGGCTCTCCAAGTTGAGGTTGATAGTTTGTAAGGTAAGGGTTGTTTTGTACCTGGGTATAGTGGTTTGGTGCTTGGGCGACTGGCTGATAAAATTGATGACCACTTTGTATGTGAGAATAATTCTTCGGTACTTGGGGCGGAGGCAGGTAAGTCGGAATTTTGCTTTGTCTTAGGGAAGAATTGTGGGGTCCCTGAACAAGATTTTGTGGTGCAGTAATCCTTCCGTCAGGGACCAAAAGGTGTCCTTTATAAGTGTGGTGGTTTGTTTGATGATACGGGTTGTATTGACTTGTATAGCTGTTGTTACGATTGAATGGATTCGAGAGAATGTTGTTGGACGCATAAAATGAGTCCATTTCTGCGGTTCTTGTTCGCTCGGATTTAAATAGTAGCAGCGTAGCCGCTCTACCCCGCGGTCCGAGGGTCCAATCTCAGGGGATTGTTTGGGTCAAGGAAAGAAAAAGTGTCGATTCGAGAAATGAACTATCAATAGATTTGTTTGGGAATGATGACAGTGAATGATGGAGGGAGAGCAAATGGTTGGTCGGTGTCGTATGAAGATGCTCTCATCGGCCACTCCTGCTTCCCTTCTACATCTGGAATGCCCTCCTGCAATTGTGGCTTGATGGCGCCTGCCCTCAGATCTATTCCAGTCCACAACACCGCCTTGTGTCTTACGTGACCCCAGCATTGTCACTGACCCATATGCTGGATGCCATCTTTGGCCAAGACAGGTGATGAAATTGTCCGAGATCACTGATGGGCGATGTACCGGGACAATTGGAAATTTTGGTGCTGTGCACTCTACTCTAGGACGGCAGTCCACATTTACTCCCCCACAGTATCAGTCTCACTGCTCGTGAAGACCGCCCAGTACCAACAGTGCCATGGGCGTAGAAGGCAAAGAAGATGCCCAGACCAGCCCTGAATTCGGCCTTAGCATGTCCTCTCGTGTGTATGCCTTCGACAATGCGTCTTCCCGAGTCTTCCGAGTCATTCTCGACTTGAAATACAGGAAACATTCGCCACCATAAGACCTCATGCCTGCTTACAGCTTGTGTTGGGATCGTGCATGTCCCTTGTCCCGTGAAGGTCACAATGATATCAGTCGCTCAGTCGTTTCTTCACAGCGTTCTTGGTCCCAATCTATCTGTTATTGCTTTCATGTTTGGGTCAATTGTTTACGCCCTGGTTTGACCAAAATGCAACACTCATATGGAGAATTTGTCCCCTACTCCTACGGTTCAGCTTGGACGGGTGCATTCTCTGCGTGACTCGAGATATGCTGGTCCATTATCGGTTCGCGTGTATTATTTAAATGGATGCACGATAACATAACAGAAAAGGACGTCTGGCAGCCTTTTCCTTGTTGGCTTCCAGGCTTCTATGACCCTTTCGAGGACACTTCTTGCCTTAGTATGAGCCTTGGCTTCCATTGGAAATGGATTTTAATATTTGTCAATCTTCAATCGTCTGCTATCGAGTCAAGTGACAAGAATAGTCCTGTATACGTCTTCTGAGCTGGATGCTTGACATTGCTTTCAGGCTCTCACTATGGCTCTCCAACAGCCCTCACCTTCAGCAGAGTCGAGTATGAGTTCGGGTAATGCCGACGGAGAAGGAATAGCGTGCGTGGACTTCCGGAGACCTCCACAATCATCAGATGGAGACAATGCAACGAGGGCACATCGTCGTCAGGGCACAGCCCACTTCGCGTCGCATGAAAGACAATTCTTGAGGGAAAGGAGTACAGATGAATCGGCACGCAAAACGGCTCATGGTGATGATGCCATCAGAGCGGAGGTGATGGGTGATTTGGCAGGGAATGCGAGTAATGAGCAGTGCCAGCGTGGAATATTCTTCGCAATGGAGGGTGACCATGAGCCAGAGGAGGCAGATGGAATGAATGTTGGAAGTATGTGACAAGTCTTTTCCTTCTGGATGATTTCCCATATCATCAGCCATCCTAAGCATAAGATCTAGCACTGAAGCCCCTTCTGCAACGAAGCTTACCTCCTCTATACAGGGTTTTCAATACCCCCTGGATCCAGCGTCTCCAAGTCCGGCCAAGACACTCTGCCACGGGTGCCTGAATTCCCTGGGATGAACCAACCTGGCCAAGACACTCCACCACCAGCGATTGGGTATTCCAGCCATCCCCTTGTCAATATTGGAGGCCCGCCTAATCTCCTCGACTTTCCCCGTGGCATCCCAGAGCACCCCTCGTTAGAAATGGCCGACAACCTTGGTGGCAGGAGGGACGGTTGGGATTCTCATAGTAACATCACGCCGATCACAGACACAAATTACATGGTTAATGTAGAAGTGGCTAGTCGTAGCAATGAAGAGAAAGCAGTACCAAGCGGAGATGCGACATGCTTCTATTGCAGAATGTCGAGGCAGGATGGGAGACTCATTTTCTGGTAGGACACAGCTCGACGTTCGACCTGAAGCGTACGTGCTAACTTCGAACTAGTGAGTTATGCAAAGAGTGGTTCCATGAAGATTGCATGGGCCATACGAGAGACCCGGACTGTGGAACATGTGGCCGTTGTCTCTCGTGGAGAAAATTACACGGTGGAATTTGAGAATGATTGGTAGAGATGACGCTGGGGTTACGGCCGTAAGAGGAGATCAAGGGTAGCACAAAACAGGTGTTCGTACGAGTTACTCCGGCAAGACACCTTTTCATTGCCTTTCGTTGCTACGTTCCAGGCTTTCCTGGCAGTATGAAGGCACATGATCGGGATACAATTTGCCTAGTTTTCATTTATGAAAGACGCTCCATTTCCAGCCTCTCCTTACTAAAGCCACTCCCAATCTTCATTTCTCGAAAATCCGGCGTACCTTCTCCCCTGTGCCTTCTCCCCCGGGCCAACCCCAAAATGACTCTATCAAAGTTATCCCCTCCTCGTCTCACAGACGGCACAATCCCACCACCAATAATCTCCCAATCACCCCCATCAACCCCTTCCAAAAGACAATCTCCCAGATCATCCCGCAAACGCTCCGACACCCCCCTCCAACTCCAAAAAACCGACCCAAACCAATCCCCTTCCGTTCACATAGGGGGTCTCGACTTGGAAGACTACTGGCCCGACGAAGACCCGCCCCTTCTCTATTGGAAAGGGCCAAACGAGCCTCCTAAGCTGAGAACGGCCAAGGACTTCGCCAGACAAAACCCTGAGCTCAAGCCAAAAGATGAATCATTCAAAGAAGCAAAAGATACCGAGCCTCGAAAAGCCAAATCGAAAAAGACACTCACGGACCCACCCTTGGCGTACAGAGCAGGCCCCAGCTGGGAAACAGGCACCAAAACTCACCTCGTAGGCCAATGCCCACCCGACTTACTAAAAGAGCTGAAAGCGCTCCGCCTTCCCTTGAACGAGAAGGAGGAAATCCCCGTCGGAGGCACATCTACCGCTAGAAAGACCACCCCCCCCCCCAGCGCCGCTAGCGACGCGGAGAGCGCAGGCAGCATCAAAAACAGGAGTATCAGAAGTAGGGAGCGAAGGGCAGAGCGGGATCCTTGGATCTTCGAAGGAAACGGCAAGGGCAAGGGCAAAGCTAAATGGCTAGACGAGCAGGGGGACGTGTACGAAAGCGACGCCGAATCGAGCCGAAAAGGAAAAGGCAGAGGTAGGGAGACGCGCGATCGTACTGATAGCCCAGGCAGCGCGCCGAGACTGGGAAACCCGAGCGCCTCTTTCCCCATCACCCCCTCCGACCGCACCTCCCTACCCCCAAAAAAAGAGATGCGCAACCCTAAACCCACGCCTTTCGACCAAGCGCACCAGAGTCGACGACGTAGACCCCACCCCCTTTCCCTCCGGGAGAAAGGGGTGCACAACGCGCCCATGGCGCCTGCGTCGATGCTCAGGCGACGGGAAAGCAAATACCGGCTCCTGGGGTGGGATGGGGAGGTGAGGGGGAAAGGTGGAGGAGTTGTCGGCGATGGCGTATGAAGGGGAAGAGGAGAGGGTTGCGGATTTAGGGGATGGCTGAGATGACGAAGTAGATGGTTTGAACCTTCTCGTTTTGAGAAGGCATGGTTTGAGATCGTATAATGCTGCATTCTGCAACGGGATTCCTATTCGGCAATTTAATCATAGTTCCACGTACCATGCTCCGGAGCAACTTGCTCGCACTCTTCTCGCTCTCAACGATCCCATGCATCACCCCATACCGCTCAACTGACAACCCCATACGGCTCAATCTTGACACTCTCAACGTCGATATACCCATACCCATACCCCCCCACATTCCTCGCCATCTTCTCCCCCCAAGTCCCCATGTCCTTCATAAACCCCTCCACATTCTCCTCCCGGCTCAAATCCACCGGCTCCTCATCCTTCGCAATCATCCCCATCTGGCTCCCCGCCGCCATATTCGTCAGCGGGAAATCATTCTCGTCCAGCCTCAATTTCAACGCCCCTTCGACCTTCCCGCCCAGGATATCAGCAGCGAGCCGCGGCTCCTGGCTCGTCGGCCGCGCGAGGCCCACGCCGTCGACGGTCTTCAGCGCATCGACCATGGCGCCCACGGTCTTGAAGCCCCCGGTGATGTACGTCTTTGTCTCGTGCAGCGCGGGCACAATAGCCTCGGCGAATTCGAGGAAGAAGGCTTCCCGCTTGCGGGTGCTCTCGCGCTTGTGCACAAACCCCAGCTGCTCGTACGTGCCGCCGCTCAGCTCGACGAAGTCGAAGTGGGCGCCTTCGAGGCTCGCGCAGAGCCGTTTGCACTCGTCGGTGTCGAAGCCGCCGGCTTGGAATTCGACGCTGTTGATTTTGATCCCCAGCATGAAGTGCTTGGGCACGCGTTTGTGGATCGCCTGGGCGATTTCCATGATGAGGCGCGAGCGGTTCTCGAGGCTGCCGCCGTATTGGTCTGTGCGTTTGTTGGTGGAGGGGGCGAGGAATTGGGCGAGCAGGTACCCGTGCGCGCCGTGCAGTTCGAGGCCGTCGTAGCCGGCTGCGTGGAGGTATTCGGCTGCGTAGGCGAAGTCGTTGGTGATTTTTTCGATTTCCGCGTGGGTGGCCGCGTGTGGTTTCTCGAACGTCATGCCCAGGATCTTGCCCTCCAATTGCACATCCGATGCCGAGACGGGGTTTTTCTGAAAGTGGCTCCCCACTTGGCGGCCAGGGTGGCTCAATTGACCGAGGCATAAGCTACCGTGGGCTTTGGTTATGCGAGCCAATTCCTGGAAAGCTTCGAAGCGTTCGCCTGAGTGGGGCGCTCCGGGCGGGATGATCATGTTGCCGGCTGCTTCGAGCTGGTCGTATTCGATCATTGTATTGCCGAGGAGGATGAGGCCGAAGCCCCCTTCGCCCCACCGTTTGTAGAGATTGATGAGCTTTTTGGTGGGGATGCCGCGTTTTTCGAAGTTATTGGGGTCCCAGGTGGACAGGCGCTCGGTCATGGCTGCTTTCATGCTGTGGTAGAATTAGCCTGTGAGATCTGGGGAGTGCAATAGCGGAGGGGATACATTCTATTGGGCGCGGTCTGGCCGCACATGGGGAAGTGAAGAGGCTTCCCCAATGGAGCTGGCGAGACATGGTCGGACTCGTAGCGTTGATCTGGTGCCATTGTGAAGAAATTGGGAGCAAATATGATTGTTTGGTTAAGTGAAGTTGTTCAATCTTGTATTGAAGTAATCTTGTAACAATCTTAGAGGGATGGAACGAGAGACCTGGTACAGTCAAGACAGACGAGACAGATTTGTCTTAAAAGGTTCTTTGAGAGGTCGCGCGTAATTTTTCTCCTCTCCCTATTTCAATTACCAATCCATAGATGCATAATCCACCCCACGTCATGCATCAATCTTTTCGACGGAAATCGCGGAATCAGTGGAAATGCTTAGAAATTGCTCAATCATGCTCTGTAGCAGGTCGGCCGAGCAGCTTTAGGTCTCACATACGGATCTTAGGACAAACATGAGGAGCATTGGAAATCGATAGGTAACAATTCGAAAACAAAACTTCGTCTGGCTCGGACGAGAATCATGCGGGCAAGAATAGCGATGAGAATTGTCTCATACTCTGCTTCTTGATCTTCAATCATTGTCGCCTCTCGCGCTTACAACATCAGAACTCTATGCATCGGTAGAATCGTCTTCATTAAAGGTTCTTCCCACTTACTCTCCACCCCCCAAAACCCCCACCACTCCCCCCAGCTCAGCAACCACTCTTTCTTCCAGCAGATTATCCCCCGCTCCCTGTCTCGACGGCTTTGTTCTGCTCATCTCCTCCTCCCTGCCACTGGTAGCAACAATCTTCTCCCTCAACTCCCCTCTCCTCTGCAGCCATGCGTCCACATCCTCTTTGACTTGCGCGCCATCCCACTTCACCTCCTCAACTTCGTTCACCTGGACTGCAGCGCTGGCGCCTGCTTCTTGGAAAGTCCGGAGGATGCTAACGATGAGGGCTAGCGATTGCGCTTCTGATGCCATGCCTAGAGTGATGTAGCCTTGTGTCGATTCTGTTGTTGTTGAGCTGCGAGGATTGGCAGAGAAGGCGTTAGTGGCCCGAGCCAGCTGCTGCGGGAACGTATTTAGCGCCGCCGCTACCTCAGCAGCAATAGGCGGACCGACAGCGTGGAGCAGGTTGAGTAGCAGCGGAAGTATGCCCCGGGACCAGATGGCGTACATCCGCACCGGTTTGTCAAAGGGGCCAAAAGCTCTGCTCTGGAGCAGGTCGATAAGATTTGTGGATAGGATGTGGGAGAGGACGCCATCGACGGCTAGGCTCTCTGCTAGTGCGGACACGGTAGAGAGTTCGAGCAGGAAGAGGATGGACAGGTCGCCGTAGACAGGGTCGCCGTTTGTAGAGGCTGCGAGGTGGGTGGACCAGGACAGGAGTGTTGAGGCGTAGCGGGCTGTTTGGGTCGAGGAAAAGGCTTCTAGGAGGTGGGTGCTGTTCCGGGTTAGGTCGGGTATGCACAGGCAGGAGCGGAGGATGGCGGTTAAGAGGGCGAAGTCGGACGGGTAGAGAAGGTGCGGGTTTGAGTGAAGGAGGATTGTGAGGGAGCGGAAGCCGTGGGCGATGGTTGTGCTGATGATTTCGAGGGCTGTTCGCATAATGCTTCCAGAGGTCTCTGACCAAGGTTCTGCTTGTTCGCCGTTGTAATGGGTGGCATTGGAATCGCCGGAGTTTTGAGATGGAGATTGGCTCGAGACGTGAGGTTGCAGTGATGTGAAGAGAATCTTGAGAAGCATTCGATGGTATTTTGCGTCGGCACTCCCAAGGGCAGCCTCAAGGTCAACATTGTGTGCTCGCAACGTGTTCCAGGTAACGGGTAGAATGCTCTTAACTTCCGGCTCTGAAGATTTGACTTCAATCAACTTTTGGAGTAGCGTGAATGCCAGCTCTGACCTTGACTCCGAAAGTCTCTCGAAGATCGCTTCAGGCAGAGTATTCTCAGCGTTCGCACGTAGACAGTCAGTCACAGCCACTGCCATTATCTTCTGGAACTTTGGGTCTACGGCTAAAAGCCCACTCAGCTCGATGAGCAATGTCTTCCAGCTGTGGAACAGATTCTAGTGTTACAATATGAGTAAGGGTAGAGATCTAGGAGCAGAAGACTTACTATCTGAGCCTCCACAGTTGACAGGTTGAGGTTGGCCCTCTTGACTTCGTCCGCGAAACCCTGACCTTTTCTCCCAATCCAGGCTGGCTCGTAAGCCAGCATTTTGTTCGCCATTTCTAGGTCATAGAAATATGAATCTCCAAGCTGAGTGATCTTCAGACCTGTACGTTTGAAATCTGCCAGTGTGCAACTTGGGAATATCTTGCTGAAATTTTGCCGCAGATTACCATGCAGAGATGCGTTGTAAGATGGTGCTACAATCGCGTTCTTGATCAAATGATTTAGATGGGGTACGATCATTTTTGCAAATTTCGAATTGTTAGACCGATTTGTGTGGTTTGTGTACATTGCCAGAATATCAGCAATGTAGGAAGTCATCTGCAGGCTGTTGTAGTCCGATGAAACTTGACATGACTTGTGGTGAGTAGAGCCCGCCATATTTCCAACATGAGCCGCATATTCGGATATCGATCTTAGGAACCTTGGATGCTGTTCCACTATTGTCAAGACCCAAGGCCAGAAGTCTGCTGATAGAGAGATGAACTCAAGCATTCCCAACGCTTGCTGAGGCTCTAATTTATTCACATTGCAGAGGCTATCGAGCGCAATATTCAAGATCGGCTCCGATCGCCCTGAAGTAGAATCAGGCGAAGTTTCCTTGTCCTTCAACGACTCTCGAGGTGTATTGCCAGTCAAGATGTATATAGCTAGCCATTGTTGACGATTGCTGACAACAGCAGAGAGCAGCTTCCAAATTGCTATTGATAATGTGCCGTTGTTAAGAGGCTGGCTCAAAGTTGACAGAACTTCAAGGAAGCAATTTGCATTTACTGTACCCAGATGACCGAGAAGGGATGGTGGCTGACCTTCGCCTGTGGGTGCTGATCGTACCAAAGCATCGAAGAGGTCGATGACTGGTAATTTGTAGCTCTCATGAGAGACATAAACCCTGGCTAGAGTTGTGGCATTCTCGAAAAGGTGCGTCTCTAGGCGCGATGGTGGCTGCTCACGCAACTGATTGACCCGAACCAACGTTGTCGCTAGTCTGAGCGCGGCGGTGGTTTGTGCTGTTTGGAAACGCATGCCAGCAGTGGGTAGAGAGGTGGTTGGGTTGGTGACACCTTCGGCGAAGATTTGAAGAAGCGTGAGATCGCTGTTCGAATTCGACAAGAAGACGTCGAGCGCGTATTGTGCAGCTGGTGCGAGGGGACTCGTCAGCTTTTGGGAGATGTCTGGGGCATCATTGACATCATAACAGTAATTCAGCAGTTTCTCAAATGTTAAGCAAAGGCGAGCGTTGATTTCGTTCCGATCTGCCTGTCGAACAAACTTCCAGTTCACAATGCTCTCGAAAACATCAATCATGATCCTTTGAAAACAGAGTAGCACATTTTCCATGGCAGGTTGAGAAATACCAGCCCCAAGAGTGTTTGCAGACCCAAAACGCGCGATTGCTCGCGTGGGCGTTTTCCGAGACACAACATTGGTCACAGCGTTCTCGATGAGAGCGTCGAAAACACGTATACAACCTAGCAAGAAATCATACTGGCCAACGATCATCTCTTGGCATGACACGATCACACTTAGCTGGTTTCCATCTTGACCTATGCCTAATAGACCACTCCTTCCGAGAAAAGGCCATACTCTATCCGGCATTATTGGCAACAAAGCATGCGTAAATTGAATGCATTGCACTAAAAGGTCAATCGACTCTCCGTTTTCTGTGGGTCCACGAGCCTTATACAGCTCATTTTCGGATATTTGGAAGACGACAGAAATGATGTCTTGATTGCGGTCAAGTCCATCACTTGCATGCCCAAGAATCGTCGAGGCGGACTCAAATGCAGCCGCGGAATCGCCCTTTGCAGAAGCACTCTTCACGGCTGACGAAAGCATGGCGGTCACCAGGTTAATTATCTCCCCTACTGTATCTGACGATGCGGAGCTGGGCGCTAAGATATCCGCGGACAATCCGGCTATGGAAGCGTACTGTAAGACTTTGCCCATATAGGTTAAGCCAGAAAACTCATGGTCCCAAGCTACGACCAACGGCTTGGAAATTGATAGGACTTGGCCTTCCGTGCCTTGTGGGATCTCGATTGTGCCAATTGAAGCTGCTGATGATCTTGGCATACGAGATAGTTTGCTATACCCGCTTGACTGAAGCAGAAGAGTTTTCGAGCTAGCTCCCATGGCGAAAGTCAGGTTTTCTGTGAGTTTTAAGAAGTGATTTTCCTCCTCTTCGCGCACGCCCGCGTAGCCCTCGAAGTCCAAAGGTACCAGACAAGTGAAGGTATCCAACTCCTGCAATATTATCCAAATTGGTGACACTGGCCCATCGCCACTGTCATTTTGAAAGGCTAGAGCACGGCAAAGCTGGAGCAGAGGTAGAGATTCGTACGGGAACCGCGATAGAGCCATCAGCCAAATCCTTGATTTGAGAATCGGGTCTGCGAGAAGCATGGTCGCGGGCTCAACGGTATGTGGTTCTGGAGGTCGGTCCAAAGTCTCCCAGTATCGCTCCGATCCAGTCAGTATTGCCATTGTAGCCATCACTAGCGCAGGCTGATAGTCCACAAAATCTACGCAGGCGCGAATGAGATCAATTAGGCCTTTCCTCATCCTCTGTCCAGGTACACCATTGAGCTCGAAACCATAGGGAGTGCAGTACTCGATTGCCACAGCAGTGACAACGTCAAAAACCTTGCCATCACTGACAGCGTTGTTGGCCAGATAAGCAATTGGATCACCGTCCACAGCTGTAATGGCTAGAGAATCATTGATTTCTTCAAGCAGGGTTGCTTGTTGCGAGGTGTCGCTTCCCGTCGAAGACCGTCGACGAAGCGCAGATGGACTTCGGCTGGAGGACCGGTCGGCGCCGTCAGTATCAGAAGAATCAGCTGCACCAAATTTGTCGGCAGCACGTATGGACTGCCTGAGCTCTCTCGAGTCTCGTGTCGCAATTGCAACCTCTCTCATATGTTGAGTGATGATACTCCAAGCGAGAACGGCAGGACTGGATGTTCGGAGAGGGGCCGCGCTGATTAGTATGTCATTGATCTCGTTCACTGCAGGCTGATTGAGAAGGTACGATGTCGTATTCGTCGAGCCGGAAACTGAAAGAGCCGCCGTTGAGGATCGTATGAGTACTTCGAGGGCTGAGGAAACGTTGAGTACGGCCAGTGATACAAGCGTGGCAAGAGATTGGAGTGGTATCAGATATAAGGTTTGTAGGCTCGGGTACGGCTACGGGATAGGTGAGCAAAGGCTTGGTTATATGGTACAATTGCCAGACTTACCAGCTGAATAGCCTCAAGGAAGTCACTATCGCTCATGAGTCTGAACCACGGGAGAGCGATCTCGGGTTTCACTAGTGTCGAGGATGCCTGCAGCAAGTTCACCATGATCTGCTCAATATGGACCATCTCTATGGTATGACTTGTGGCCCACGCCAGCTCGATATGCTCTTGTACATCCTCTAACGTAGACCAACCGCTTCCTCGACCCAGGGCTTCGAGTCTAGAGCGTATGGCACGAGTAGCGGTCGTCAAGAAGTTATTAATCTTACTTTTGGCTTTTCCATTGGGTGATTCGTCGGCCAACCAACTCTTTAGTAAAGTCGATCCGAGATCTGCCACCCAGTCACTCTTCTTTCCCCTTCGCGCTGCAGTGGTATTCACATCTCCATCACCTCGGGTTTGAAGGACGCTATATAGAAGATATTCGGCGACCTTCAGTATGTATTGTCGTTCTGACAACAATATCTCCAGTGACCTCCTCCTCCGGACCGTGCTCCTGTCGAGCGTTGGTGGGGTCCCTTCGATCCGTGCAGATTTTCCTAAGATTGATTGTTGGAGACCAAAGGAAGAAGCCTGTAATCTGGCAACACCACCATTGATTCCACTTGCTAGCGCTGTATCGTCGGCTATGATGCCCTTCAGTAGCTGAGCGGCGGATGCTGTCTGCCATTCTAGAATAGCAATCCTCAGGGCTGACACCTCATCGATGCTTGCCTCCCTACTGAGCCACAGGGTGTCATCTTGGATCTCTTTGATTTTGTACCGTGCGTGTGGGGATGGCGTAACGTTGATGGTAGAAGTCTTGGTCTCAAAGCTCGCCTTGGTTTGGGGACTTGGGTCTGGGTAGGGCGAGAGTGCACGAAGGAGGAGATCTGTAGTCTGGGGGTCGGAGAAATGCCTTCTCAGAGAGCCGCTGTCTTCCTCCACATCAAGTTGCGACAGAGCAACATAACATGTTTCCCAAGATCTGGGGCACCGTTAGCCCTGTGCATGATGTTACATGGAGAACACTCACAGTAATTGTTGCTCTCCGCTGAAGCACTTATCGAGAGGCGGGAAATACGCCTCCCCAATTGGAGCCATCAAAGCATCCGAGAGTGAGACCGACTCCGAACTCCAACCTGCAACTACCTTTTTGGTCTTTCTGACTTTCTCGCTTGAGGTTGTCTAAAGTTTGACGCGAAGCGCGACGTAATCTATCACATCGCTAGTGGATGTATTTCGAGCAATCTTACAGTGGCATCTCGGAGAAGGTCGGTTGAGGGAACAGATTTTGTAGATGGAAAAGCTAGCCTTCCACCAAGATGGATATATAAAGTGTTGGCGTTTCCCTAAATGTGTTCCAACGAAATACTGCAGTGTAGCATCAGGGCGTGTGTTGAAGAATATTCTACAAATCTCAACTGTTGCTAGAAAACTCTCAAGTCTCCATCCGAATCTTCAATATCTTGAAAAGATGCCCACAATGAACGGAGCAGATCTAATAGATCATTCGCCAAGTCATCCAGAAGCTGCCCCGCCAGTACCTGGCGCTTCAAATCTTGTGCTCATAGACAACTATGACAGCTTCACCTGGAATGTCTATCAATATCTAGTTCTTGAGGGAGCTACAGTGACGGTCTATCGAAACGACGAGGCAACTCTTCAGAACCTGATTGACATCGAACCTACGCAACTTGTTGTTAGCCCCGGGCCCGGTCACCCAGACTCCGACGGTGGGATCAGCAAAGATGCTATTAAATATTTCAGTGGCAAAATACCGGTGCTCGGAGTCTGTATGGGAGAGTGAGTCATATATCTTGTACATGAGTCAAAGTCTTCAATTAATACTTCGCAAGGCAATGCATATTTTCTGTCTTCGGTGGTAAAGTAGAGATCACGGGCGAGATCCTGCATGGGAAGACATCACCTCTGCGGCATGACTCGAAAGGTTTATTTGCAGGCCTACCCCAAGACTTGCCAGTGACCAGATATCACTCGCTCGCTGGCACGCATCCAAGTCTTCCTGAATGCTTAGAGGTGAGCTCTTGGATCTCCAGTGGCCAAGATGGAAGCAAAGGTATTATCATGGGTGTACGCCACAAGGATCTTCTCGTCGAGGGTGTGCAGTTTCATCCAGAAAGTATTCTTTCTGCCGAAGGGAGGTCGATGCTGAAAACCTTCGTGAGAATGCAAGGCGGTACCTGGAAAGAAAATGAGCAACTTCAGCAGAGATCTGACTTGCACACTACCACCAATGGTGTCTTAGGCAATGCTACCAATGGTACTCGATTGGCCAACGGCTCAACATCCTCACAGGCTGAACCCCAGGCTAAAGAGTCGATTTTGGAGCAGATTTTCGGACATAGGAGAAAAGCAGTCGAAGAACAAAAGAAAGTTCCCTCACAACGACCTTCTGATCTCCAGGCATCATACGACTTGAGTCTGTCACCTCCACACATCGCATTCCCCGATAGACTTCGAGACTCGGGGTATACCCTATCGTTGATGGCAGAGGTCAAGCGAGCCTCGCCCTCCAAAGGGGACATTGCTCCATTGATCTGTGCTCCAGCACAGGCCAGGAAATATGCAATCGCTGGAGCGAGCGTGATATCTGTACTCACAGAGCCAAAATGGTTCAAAGGAAGTATTGACGACTTACGTGCTGTCCGTCAAAGCCTAGAGGGCATGCCAAAGCGTCCGGCGGTCCTACGCAAAGAGTTCATTTTTGACGAATATCAAATCCTTGAAGCTCGACTCGCGGGCGCAGATACTGTTCTACTCATCGTTAAAATGATAAGCGAAGAGCTCTTGAGAAGGCTATATACCTACTCCCAGAGCTTAGGTATGGAGCCTTTAGTGGAAGTCAACACTATCGAAGAGATGAGGATTGCTCTCCAACTCGGGGCTCAAGTGATAGGAGTGAACAATCGCAATCTCACCGACTTCGAAGTCGATCTTGATACAACGAGCCGCTTGATGGAGGGCGTTCCGAATGAAACGATTGTTTGCGCTTTGAGTGGTATTACTGGACCCGAGGACGTCGAAGCGTATCAGAAGAATGGAGTGTCCGCCGTGTTGGTCGGAGAAGCACTGATGCGGGCCGAAAATACGAAAACCTTTGTCAATCGTCTACTGGGAGGCTCTGACAATGCAGTCCCAACGCCATCAAGCCATCCACTCATGGTGAAGATCTGTGGCACAAGAACATCAGAAGGAGCCAAAGCTGCGATCGAGGCAGGAGCAGACATGATTGGCATTATACTGGTACAGGGACGGACACGTTGTGTTTCCAATGACACGGCTCTCCAAATATCTACTGCGGTGCACGAGACTCGAAAACCAAGCAAACCGGTCCAAGCCAGGACGAAGTCGGAGCAAGCCTTCGAAGAGGGTGGATATTTTGATCACGAGGCAAATTGCCTAAGGCGTCAAGATCGGGCTTTGCTTGTGGGAGTCTTCAGAAACCAACCACTTTCATACATTCTGTCTCAGCAGCGACTGCTCAACTTGGACATTGTCCAGCTACACGGGTCAGAGCCTATTGAGTGGGCTCGACTAATCCCAGTACCAGTCATTCGCCGCTTTGGCCTAGGAGATGCGGGTCTAGGTACACGAGGATATCACGCCCTTCCGCTCTTGGACTCTGCATTGGGTGGTACTGGGCAGACACTAGAACTAGGTGGTGTCAAAACATCGCTCACATCTGATAATAGCCTTCGAGTGGGGCTAGCTGGCGGCTTGACCCCTGAGAACGTCGAAAATATTCTGACGGCACTTGAGAACTTTTCTCCTCAGATTGTTGCCGTTGATGTCAGCAGTGGTGTGGAGCGGGACGGAAACCAAGATCACGAAAGGATCAAACACTTTGTCACTGCTGCGAAACAGGCTCCTCGAGGATAACCAATCTTCTTGGACACGGTTCGATGCATCTGCAGGTGCAGGTAAAATTATTCCATACATTTGGATACCATTACTCTCTAGATTTTCAAAAATACCTCATTCATCAACATAAGAGGAAAACCTACGTTCGGACGTTACCTGTTTCTTTCCATAGGATTCTTGTTCCCTCTTTGAAGCTTTGAGAACGATCATTTCGGTGGTCTCGCACAAATTCTTATTTGATTTGTAGCCGTTTCTCACTTCATTTATAGTGGCAGCTCACCTTACTGATGGAGAAGCATTAATCTCATCTTTCCCAATCAATCTCTTCAACGCCTCATTTCTTTCAATCTTCCACCCTCTTCAGTACTGTGACCTTTTCAGTGTAACATCATCCTCAGTGACACTAGCTCTTCACTAATACACCCTCACCAGCACCAGGACCCCTTTGATATATCAGCTTCTTGGAGGCTTCAAATTCACCAAACAAGCTTCTTCCTCGATCACCGACATCAGTCGTCCTCTCACAACTGGCCTCCATCAATTCTGGCTCAAGATTCTCTTCCAACCTTGGAGCACCTCGACCCCGTAGTCCACCTCGAAATCAAAAAGTCCGAGCTGCGTGCCACAAGAGCAATTTCTGAGCACGGCTTAGAAGGGACATCTTAGAAAAGCATAGACAATTACATGTGCCCCAATTCCTCTCACATCGTTGGATCCAGCTTGAAGCACACCCACTCCTCCATCACACTCAAATGCAGTTCGCATAACAGATTATCTGCACAGAGCTTTCAGATGACTCCGTTTAAAAAGCAAACATAAGCAGAGACTTCATTAACAAAAAAGTCTAAAGCTCTGTTCACTTCTACAAAACTCTCGGTGCAAATCCGCGAAGAGCGTCCTTTATCCTTCTATCTACTCTTCCATTATTCGGCTGAAGCAGAAGAGCTTTGGAGCTATCGTCTCGCTTTCAGCACGGTCTCGGATTTCCCAAGTCACTTTCTGTACACCCACAGCAAACACGACGCTTGGATAGCATTATGAAATTCGGACTCAAGCATTTCGTTATTGCAGTCACCGGAGACTTTGGCGCAGCACGTAGCCATGACAAGATAAAACAATGGGTCCAGCACAATGGGGGAACCTTTACAACGGAGATGACTATACGAGTTACGCATCTTGTTTGTAGCAAGGATCACTTCAAGAAGAAAGTCGCTATCGGTAAGAATTATTGCAGACCACTTTATTTGAACCCATCGAACACGGACTATTATATAGGGCACTCTTTTCTAGAGTGCCTCTTTGCTGATATTGTCTCTTTGCTGATATTGTCTCTTATAGTCAAGCAAGCACAGAAGCTCAAGACGGTCAACATTGTCTCCTTCGATTGGCTTGAGGATACTTTACTCAAGAAGTCGGCTCGAAAGGAGCGAGACTACCTTCTGGGCCCTCGAACCAAAGCAGCAGCGGAGAAGAAAGTCAGAAGGAAGTATGTAAAGAAGGAGAATATCAAAAAAGGCAGTAAGTCAGCCTGGTTCTATTTGGACATAATAAATAGCTGACATCGCCGTAGTGGAGGACTTTGAGAAGGGGTGTAAAGAATTTGAAGAAGACATGTTCTCCAGTACGTCTTCTTTTCTCCTATCCCTACCTGCCGTCTCTGAATTACATAGATGGCTATCATATCTACCGAGACAGAACTGCTTTCCCTTACGCAATTACCCTCGCACGCCCAAACCTCCTAACCAACCAGAACAAAAGATACCATCTCAAGGTCTGCCAACCCCATCTATACCTTCCCCAACCCATTTCCCTTCTTCACCCTCTCCTCCCGATGTTTCCCCCTTTTTCCCGCCCTCGCGCTCGTATCCACAGTCCGCGAGCTCAAAGACTCCAGCTCTACGAATCCCACGCCGTCCCTAAGCTTTTTGCTTGCTACACCAAATACTCTGCTCCCGATGGAAGCGGGAACGGGCATGAGAAAGCTAAAGTACTGGCACCGATTGGATCTAGCTTTGAGACTGCCTTCGAAGTATTCAAAAAATTCTTTGAATTAAAGACGAGGCGGCAGTGGGATGATAGGCTTGGAGGAGCAAATGCGGAGATTGACGATAAGGAAAAAAAGGGGGAGGAGGAGGTGTTTATCTATACACCACCTAAAGAGGGGGAGCCGAGAGGGCTAATTTACTATTCGGACGACGACGATAATGGGGGCTTTGGTGACGGCAAGGAGATGCTGGACCAATTGGGGCTGGCTTGAAGTAGCTACAGGCGAGGAAGGCGGAGAATGACTTGCATCGGGGCCGAGTGGCCCAAAGGCGAGTGTCTCAAGAGAACGAGGCTATTGGAGACGGCCAAGGGATCTTGTCTCTACATCTTTCGATTTCCCACTTGAGGCATGGTCCTAGCAGGGAACTCTCCCGGGCCGTGACTCTGCACCAAGAGGTAAGAAACCCTTGCCAACGGGCGTCCTCGTCTATAAGTCCATTCGATTGACTTGACCAGGAAGGTGAGAAGATGCTGTTATTCTGGCATCTTCGATAGCGGAGAGACTCTGGGATTTTCTGAGAGTTGGCACCCTTTCCAAATGCATATCTTATCAATGGGAATCTTTCTTCTTAGGCTCTGCTCACCTTCCTCGTTCTTCTTCACGATCGTGCGTGTCTTTGGAATCCCTATCATGCCGTATGGAAAGAAGTGCCTGGCTCTTCGAATTACTGCGCGAAGCCACAATATATGGCGGACGGCATTCTTAATGCACTCTACGTTGCTTTTCATTTGTAGCAGGCTTGAAGTTTGGCTCTACACACTCTCTATACGTGAGCGATTTTTTTGATTTCGGAGCTTTTCCATGACGCGGTTCTTCTCAACAAACCAATCATCAGCATCCCGCCCAGTCATTTCCAAAACTTCTCTTACGATTGCCCATCATCTCCCTAGCACTGATGTTCGAACCCCCTTTTCCAAAGCCTCAGGACATATATGTTCAAATATCCCCAAACGGAGCATATCCCACAATCCCCTACCCAAACACCGCTCCCCCTTCCACCAATCCACTACTCCCCCAAACACCAGAAACCAAACAACAACTCAACCTCCCCCCCTATTTTCCCGCCCCCTCCCATTCTCCCACTCAGCTCCCCACCCCCCCTTCCCCCACCATAAACCCCGCCACGGGAACCCGCACACGAGTAGCCGCACCCAGCCCTAGATATGATGAAAGGCGGGCCTGCGGTTTTGACACTACGAATTCCATAAGCTGCCCGGTGGTCAAGACCAGGATAGCTGTAAGTCGTTAAAGTCATCAACGTACAGCTTACTGTATTTGGTATGAGACAATAGCGACATAGCTGCGCGGGCTTGCTTCTGCATCGGCTGTCGGAGCGAACTCCTTGGATACGGGCAGAATGTATCTTATCAACAGAGATGCTTATCAAGTGCCACTGCAGTTCCCCTTGCAGGCTCATTGTTCGCTGTTTACTCGGAACAAGTAGTGCGATAGATATAGCAGAATACGTATTTGGAAAGGGGGTTGTGCATTTTCGATCTAGGGTCTGAGCGGAGCAGAGCAGGCTTTTCGCTGTGATCGAACTTGGTAATACAGCAATCTGTGCGGAATTACCATGAGGATGTACAACTTCTTCTTCTTCTCTTGCGCTGTTGATCCTTCGAACATTGGTCTGTCGATTCATTTATGCAATATTCCATGCTCTAAACCATTCCCCCTTGTCAGCTGTCGTTGCCCCTATTTTCCCTTGTCAGCCCGTTTTTCCCATTTTGCTTTCTCTAAGGTCATTTGGACCCTTAATCATACCACCAAAACACCATCATCACACCACCTATTCTCCACTTTATCAGGCGAAGCAATTGGTATGAAACAGGGCTAGGAACACTCATTTGCCCCTATCTAGGGCCTCATCA
>JAABUQ010005290.1_pt1 | contig 20782 bp, 24 predicted proteins | sample 5560001 | NCBI WGS metagenome assembly JAABUQ01 (sample SAMN10711888, study PRJNA513371) | rock metagenome | isolation source: Antarctica rocks | place: Antarctica: Victoria Land, Finger Mt nord | collected 2015-12-18
TTGCGGTCTCGCCTTTTCTAAGGCGGCGCTCGAGGGAGAGGAGTGAAAAGCGCACCGGGCGAGCTGGAACTTGTTCGCGAGTTCATTAATACGTTCGAGCCGGAACGTCCGGAGGGAGAAAAACTGGCGGACACAAACTCCGCCACGCAGTGGCTGCGAAAGCGTGGGCTCTATTCTCGTTCTCTCACGGAAGCGGAACTGGCAAAGCTGCTCACATTTCGGGAGACCCTTAGAGCGGAGGTTCTGGCCCACAACGGTGCGGGCGATAAAGACCGGAGCTGGTCGGCACTCGGCGATCAGCTCCGAGAGACGAAGTTGCTCGTCCAAATCGGATCCGAAGCAGGAGAAGTACGACTGATACCCGCCGCTCCAGCTTCCGCGGATGCCGTAATAGCACGCCTCATGGCAATAATGTACGATGCAATCCGCCGCAATGAATGGCGACGTTTAAAAGCTTGCCGCAAGCACTCATGTCTGTGGGCCTTTTACGATCGATCAAAAAACAGCTCGGGAACCTGGTGCGACATGGCCGTCTGCGGTAATCGTATCAAAGCCCAGCGTCGCCGCAAGCGTTCAATGCAGTGAATTTGCCGGCATTTCGGCTCGAAGAATACTTCGCGGTTTGGGAGTTTCAAGCTCGTTATAATCTGGCGTCTTCCGATGCGCAAACGCTGACCGTCAGCGAATTGCTGGCCTTGGGGGACCCGGACGATCGCGATGCTTGGGAAAAGCGTAGCCTGGGATACCTCCAGACACGGGGAACGCCGCAACTGCTGCAAGCGATCGCAGGCACCTACGATACCGTTGTTCCGGATGACGTACTGTGTTTCGCCGGAGCCCAAGAAGGACTGTACTGTGCGCTGCACGCGCTGTTGGACTCCAGCGACCACGCTGTGGTGCTCGTTCCGAACTACCAGTCGATGGAGAGCGTTCCCAGTGCGATCTGCCAAGTGACCGGAGTGGCCTTGCATTCAGATAACGCCTGGGAATTCGATCTAGACGACGTGCGCGCTGCGCTTCGGTCCAACACCCGCGTTGTGGCGGTGAACTTTCCTAACAATCCTACTGGCAAGATCGTCTCACAAGCCGTTTTTCGCGATCTGATTGCTTTGTGCGAGAAGCATGGCTTGTATTTCTTCAGCGATGAAGTGTACCGAGGATTCGAGCGAGACGCGAACCGGCGATTGCCACAAGCTGCGGACATGTACGATCGTGCTTTATCACTGAATGTTATGTCCAAGACATATGGCTTGGCCGGATTGCGCGTTGGCTGGATAGCATGTCGGGACCGATCAATATTGGAGAAAATGGCACAGCTCAAGCAGTATCTCTCGATATGCAACGCTGCTCCCAGCGAAGCGCTCGCCGTGATCGCGCTAAAAGCGCGTTCGGTCATCTTGGAACGCAATCGTCAACTGACAACTCAGAATTTAGAGAAGCTCAGTGCCTTTTTCGCTCGTCACGCCGACCTCTTCGCCTGGCTCGAGCCCGAAGGTGCCTGCATTGCCTATCCGCGTTATTTGGGAAGCGAAGGCGTCGAGTCGTTTTGCGCTCGCCTAGTTTCGCAAGCGGGCATCTTGCTCTTACCCGCTTCGCTGTACCGCTCAGACTTGTTACCGACGCCGGCTGATCGGTTCCGCATCGGGTACGGTCGCGATGGAATCGACGCATCGCTGGCCGCCTTTGATGAATTCCTAAACTCAAAAACTGGCGCCTTAGTCTGAGCGGTCATCCGTGCGGTGCGTGCCCGGAAACTCGCCTTGTCTGTAAGGCGGTTGTGCGAGCTCAAGGTTGTAGGCAGGCGATGATACGCTGGAGTGAGCCACTCATCGCCTAGGAGAGTTTATGTCAAAGAATGCCGGTGACTCAAAAGATAAAGCGACCATTAGCCGAGGGCGCCTGCTGGCATTAAGCGGAGGACTGGTGGCGGCAGGGACACCTCTTGCAATGGCTGCCGCCGGCTTATCAAAGGCGACTGGCGCATCTAGTAGGAACGGCGCAGCGCAGCCACATTCCAGCGGTTTACCCGTAAAACAGATCGAAGAGATCATCCAAGCGGACGGTACCGTCAACAACGGCGTGCTGACGATCGAACTCGATCGCAAGGATCTCCCGCACGTAATCGGCCCGCGCGGCATACCATTTAAGCCCTCGTTCGAAATCAACAGCGACCTGCATTTTCAGCCTCTGGGCGGCGGCTCTGCATTATTTATCGGTGACATCGTGTGCCTTTCGCATGAGCTGAATCCCGTGATCCGCCAAATCACCGAAAATGGGTTGATTTTCATGGCGGAACATCAACATTATTTCGACTTGTCGCCGATGGTGTTTTTCATCCATTTCCGGGGCGTCGGCAGCCCTACCACGTTGGCCCGCGCGGTTCACAAAGTCGTTCGAGCCACGGCCCAACCGCTGCCGCAAAAAATGAACCCGTATCCGAGAACGCCGCTTCATGCGGAGGACCTAGCGGATATCATGGGATCGGGTTCCTACCAAATTGGTGATGAGGGGGTTGTAAGCTTCCTCATACCGCGGCGAGAGACGATTGTCGTGGGAGGTATCGTTACAAACCCGGAAACGGCGCTGGCCCATACGGTTGCCTTCGAGCCTCTGGGCAGCGGGGGCCGTGTGGCGGCTGGCCCTGATTTTGCTTTAATCGGAAACGAAGTGAATCCGGTTATGCGATGCATGCAGGATCAAGGCTTCGAAGTCCACTGTTTATACAATCAAGAGACCGACGAACGTCCACAGCTCTATTTCTCACACATGCTCAACGTCGGCGATGAGTACGCCATGGCGCGTGCGATACGCAACGGCCTCAATAGGACAAACGCAGCATTCCAATAACGCGCCGCTTGAGGCCGTGCGGATGTTCTATTTTCCTGAAAAATGAGCGACGGCAAACAGTCCGCCTAGGCCAACCATATAGCAGAGCAGCACCAGAAGTGAATCGACGCCCATACCTAAGACCTTGCGCTTAGAGCGAAACAACAGACCGATAGCGTAGATCATAGTCAGCAAGACGCCCAGAGCGGCCAGATAGACATCGGTATTCTTCGCGTCCGGCAGAACGGGATTTCCGGAGAGAAGCGTTGCGGCCACAAAGAGAACCGGCAGAAAAGCGTTGCCGCCGATGATGTCGCTCATGGCCAATTCGTATCCTCCAAACTTCAGGGATGCGAAGCCGGTCGTTACTTCGGGCAGCGATGTTGCGGTGGCAAGAATCGTTGAGCCGAAAAGCACCCCTGTCATGCCTATGCGTCCCGCCAGAATGCTGCTGGTTTCTTCGAGGGCAACACCGGCACCAAGTGTTGCGAGACAGGCGACGATGAAGGCGATGGCGGTCCCCGTTATGTGCGCGGTTTTCCCTGGCTTGGAAGCGCTGGGCTCCGCGCCCCGCATGGCCTCGCGCTCTTGTAATTGCCACGGAATTTCTTGCCGTGCTTTGCGAATCAACAGCAAGCCGACCACCCATAGCGTCGCAATAGCAATGTTGATGGGGGTCAAGCGCAAGAAGATAAGCGATCTCGGCATGAGCGTCCCCGTGATAGATAAAATGAGAATGCCGATCAATACCAGCGCTTCCAAGACGAGCACGAGAGAAGCCGCTTCGTACGTCAGTGGCCCTTTTTTGCGCATACCCGCTACGTCAAGCAAGACTAAGACGACGGTTTGAATCGCAATACCGCCCAGAATATTTCCGATAGCCAGCCCCATGTCATGATGGAGAGACGCACTGGCAACGATCGCAATTTCGGGCAGGTTAGTAGAAACGGCGAGGAAGATGAGGCCGCCCAGTGCTTCGCCTAAGTGGAAGTGCGCGTCGAAAACATCGGTGGCTTTAGAAAGATACGTTCCGGCCACCCAGATGACGCCTGCCGCAACGCAAAATATCGCAACCAACGCGAGGGTGCTCACGCGGCTTCGGTTGCGGCAAATTTGCTATGCTTTCCTTCGCCTGCATGACTTACGCGGGCCTTTGAAGCAATAACCCTAACGAATGTACGGGCAATCCGGTGAACGGCGTCTTCGTGTTGCTATGCTGTGCGGATATCGCCCAACACCCGCGGGCGGCGGCACGGAAAAATACGTCTATGAATTGACGCAAGGTTTGCTCCGCAGAGGCCTTAATGTGGACATTATCTGCGAGGATCGGTCGTTTCTGCCGGATGCTTCCAATCCGCTTTCACAGCACATCATCGGAACTGCCCCTCGCCCACAGAATGGGCGGTTTTCCATCGAGCAGTTTTACGAGAAGTCGCAACGCTTGGCCGAAATGATCGAGCCCGATCGCTATGACGTGGTGCACTGCCACGGACACTATGGCTATCACACGGTTCTGCGCTGTGCAGCGCTCGAGCGCCGTCCGGCAGTCGTCTCTACCTTTCACCTCACGGCAATGGGCCCGATCGAGCGCTACAAGCAGCTGGGCCTGAACGAGCCGGAAGAGGCACCACTAGATCGCGCGGTAGCATGTATGGAAGAAACAATGGGACGGTTCTCCGACAAATCTATCGCCGTTTCGCGCGGTGTCGCGCACGAGTTAAGCTCGCTTTACGGCGTGCCGCCCTGCCGCATCGAGGTCCTTTCTAACTGGTACGATGCTGAGGTTTTTCGTCCGTTCGATCAAGCGATGGCGCGACGTGTGCTCGCTCTTAAGGCCGGCGAACGGTACCTTTTGTACGTCGGCCATTTCAGAATGTCGCGCGGCAAGATCATGGCTGACGTTCTGCGCTCGTTACCCCAGGACGTGACGCTGCTAGTTGCTTATCACCAAAGCGACGAGGCCATCAGTGCCGAGTTTGGGAGCCGCGTGCGCTTTACCGGGCACCTGTCTGCGCAGAACTTAGCGTTGTATTATTCCGACGTCGATCTGTTGTGTTTCCCGGCGCTCTACGGCGGTTTTGGACTGGTGCTGCTTGAGGCCATGGCCTGCGCCTGTCCTCCGGTGGTGTTTAATTATCCGGCAATGAACGAAGTCGTGACTGAGCAGAGCGGTTATCTGGTAACGCAGCCGACGGCCGCTGCCTATGCGGCGGTAATCCAGCGCGCCCTGAGCGAACCTCGCAGAAAAGCGTCGGGTGCCCGACGGCGCGCTGCAGCCTTCGACATGCACAGTCAAATAGATGCAATGCGTGAGCTCTATGCAAAAATGGTTGGATCACTTGCCCCCACATTGTCAGTTTAGATCCACCACGGAAAATGGTGCAAGGTATATTGAATGTTGCGGCTTCGATCACGTATTTTTTTTGGCCGGCACCCCGCCAACCAGCGTGTAAGGTTCCACATCGCGATTGACCAAGGCCGCCGCCGCAACGTAGGCGCCTTCTCCAACGGTTACCCCTGGTAAAATCGTTGCCCGCATGGCGATCCAGGCGTTGTCTTCAATAACCACTTTCCCAAGCGCGCCGTGCGCGGTTGGGGAATCTACCAAGTGGTGCCCGCCGATGGTAAGCACTTCTCCCGCGATATTCACGTTACGCCCGATTGTGAGTGTTGCGCGGCCATCCAGGGTAGCCGACGGGCCGATGATGCAGTTTGGACCGATGCTGATGTCATGCGCCTGCAGCACAAACGCGTTCATCATGATGTTACTCGTAGACGCGACCTTCATGCCCGCTTTGCGGTACAGCGCCATGCGTACCTGTGGAACCGGAATTTTATTGACAAATGTGTTGAGCAAGTAGTCGGTAAAGATTGAATCGTCCCTGCGTTGCAATCGATGGCCCAGTGCACGCGCCAGTGCGGCGCCCATGCCCAATCCGGCGAGTAAGTTCAAGACGCGACGATGCCGGCGTTTCATAACCACGCTCTTTCGTATAATCTTAATGCAACCTTTTCCGTCTGCCCTAGTCGAGCGAGGAGCAATTAAATCAAAACGACCATTGGTGGTGATCCCTAACAGATTCAGTGAACACGTATGAGATGTTCAAGAAAGTCATACTCGCGTTTTTAGTAATTTCGATCGTCGAAACATTGATAAACATCCAGGTCGGAAATGATCAACGGATGCCGGAAAAGCAGTCCGCCTTTAAGTCGGGCGACGACAGCAATTATCCGAGTAGTGTTGGGCCTCCTCACGGGCAATCGGCGCGGTGATAAGTTCCCAACCTCAGAACGCTTTGGAAAATCATCGAGTAACTTGCGCTGAGAGGCTCGCGGCTTCTTCTTGCAGATTGGCGTCCCGATTACGTAGGGATGTGCCTGCAAATGGCGTGAGCGATTTCGTTTGCATTTTGTTCCTTCAGTCGCGATTCTAGTGAACTGCTCATTGCGTGTGCTGATCACCAGACAGTCCTGGGCCGTTCCGATATCACAAAAAACCAGACCATCAGGCGAGGTAAAAATTCCCGCAGTTATCATCTTGGGCAGACTGGTGCCCAGCAGACGCAACTTCAGTTCTAATGCCCGCTTGTCGCTCACAAAGGCATTCGTGACGTGTGAGAGCGGAATGGAAAAAGAGCCATGGAGCGTCCACAAACTGTCCAACGGTGAGAGGTCTATGCACAGCATGCTTTCCTCGAATCTAATCTTCGCCACTTTGCTTACCTCGGACTCTGCGTGAATTAGGAAAACAATAACTTCAGCGGGAGCGTACTTCACACGAAAACACGGATTCGCATTTCATGCGTCCCTGGGGCTAATGGGGAGCGCTTTTCGTCTCCTTGGTCAAATGCACCGGCTATCGGTTGGAATGCGCAGTTCAGTAAGTGCCGAAGGGAAGGCACTACCAGGCCGCGAGATTGCTAAACACGCCCGCGGGATTCGCCCTTTAAGAGCGAACCGATGGAGAGCACTCTAGTGATGCCGATTCCCAGCAAACCGGCAATTGCAGTGATGGCGAGGTGCCCCACCAAGATATTGCGATTACTTAGGCGCTTTATATTACTCGCCATGGCTCTGTTGATCGTCGCCGCGTCGGCCTTTGCTGGAAACGCGCTCCCGCCCGATCTGGGCGCGCGCTGCGTCGGGATACGATCGTGCGCAGGTCCACGGGGAGCGTGTGGCGCTCACGCGCCTTCTCGCGGACGACTATGTGCTTATCAACTTTCGGGCGCGGGTCGAAAACAAGGCCCAATTGATTGCCGATTACATCGCGCCGGATTTCCGTCTTAATCCGTTCACGGTTAAACACCCGGTCACGAAGGATTGGGGAAACGCAGCAATCCTCTCTGGTGTGGCGCGCCTGACCGGTATGAGCGGCGGCAAGCCGTATGACGTGACGCTTCACTTTGCCGACGTGTGGCGAAGGTCGCAGGGGCGAAGGCAGGGAGTCTTCACTGAGGTCACTGCGGTGCCGAAATAGGGCTCGGATTTATGGTTGCATGCAAACCCGCGAATGTTGCTCGGAACCGAGGTTCAATGCTCAGATCCAGCGATTACTCCCGTTGCCTGTTATAATAGAGGCATGGACCCGAAGCCGCTCGAGCGCGATAGACTCAATAATCTTGCTCGGGATATTATAAAGCGCGTTAGGGGAGAGCCCTGGGCCTCAACGATTGTTCTAGGTGGCTATTTTGCGCTTGCTCATTATCTAAAAAACAATTATCGTAAGACAAACGATCTTGATGCATGGTGGTCGCAAGAAACCTCCGAGAGCCAGATTGAAACTGTGTCCCAGCGCCTCCGCGACGTTATGGATGCTGTAGCGAGTGACAACAACCTTACATTTCACGAACGCACGTCTCGCGGGATGCTTTCACTTGAACTTCAAGAGGACGGCGAGACAGTGTTTTCGTTTCAAATCGCACCCCGCACACGGGAAATTCTACCACCGCATGAGAGCCCATACCCTCCGGTCAAGATTGAAACAATTGAGGATAATCTTGCTTCGAAGATGACTGAGCTCGTGTCAAGGGGTGCGCCGCGCGACTTCCGCGATGTGTATACAGTTGTAAGACAAGAGCTTGCAACTGTTGACAATTTATGGGCGTTGTGGGAATTGAAGAATCCCGGAGTCGTGAAGCGTGACGGACAACGTCAGGTAATTCAGCACATTGAGGCGATTGATTCGCGTCGACCGTTGAGCATGATGCCGCTGGTTGAGCGAGACGCTGCCGAGGCGCTTCGTTCCTGGTTAGAGGCGACTTCTGTGGTATCTCTCATGGGAAGCATGGACAGCATGAACGTCCCCTCTAAAATTGATTATTCTGTCTATCCAGACGTGGAACGTCCGATCCCACTATCTACGCCGGGGGAACGGGCTGACTATCTCGCACGGATTTGTGGCGCGTGGGATTTCGGGTTTTTGCCAACAGAAGCCACATTTGATTTATTTAATGGATGGCGTGATATCTTCGACGAATTCCCGCTGCCGCACTCGCCTTCATATCTGGCTTTTCGAACAATCTTTGGCTGGTCGCGAATCCAAGGTTGCGTGCTGCAGGCTAATTGGGAGCGGCTTGATGATCAGTACAAACAACGTGATGAACAGGAACGATTCGTCTAAAATCCCGACAAGGAACCGGTCACGATCCCAAAGATTCCGAGCAAATGAATGCTGAGGAAGCGATGCCTAAAGGCCGGTCAGGAATTGTCTCGGTTGAGTGGTTGGTGTAATAGCCGTCCCGTGGCGGCAAATCTTTAGGATGGCCCTCTTCGTCGAATAGCAATGCACTGTCCGCTACCCAGTTGAATCGATATCAGCGTTAACTCGATTCGCGCTTCGTCGCGCACCGTTATCCATCCGATATCCTAGCCGTGCATCAAAATTACTTGAGCATCTTCTCGTCATAGAACTCCTCAAACTTTGCATGTTCCACCTCGTCGCCACGCCAGACGAATAGTTTGCTGATGATCCAGCGTTGGGTCTCCAAGTAGATACATTCCACTAACGACCGGCCCTTGCGGCGTGGCCGGCCCGGGCATCACATTAGAAAAAGTGCGGTGGCGCTTCAAGTCAAGTTGTGTTGATTCGTCCAAATATAAGTTCGTCACACGCGGTGCCGTCAAGTTCCACGTAAGACGCGCGTAGCCGTCCCTCAAGCGTGAAGCCGCACTTCTCCAGAACGCGCAGCGATGCCGCGTTCGGTGCGAAGACATGTGCCTCAACGCGGCGGAACCCACTGGAAAAAGCGTGTTCCACGAGCATACTTACCACAGCGTTCGCGATCCCGCGGCCCCAATAGGCTCTGCCAAGCCAGTAGCCGAGGATTACAACACCCTCGTGGCTGCCGTCGCGTGGTTCCAAGCCAGCGCCACCCCCGATGACACCGTCCACTTCGATCGCAAAGAACTGGGGAGGATGTTGGAGGGCGGCTTTAGCGGTCCACTCCTCCGCGTCGTTTCTGGTATAAGGATGCGGGAAGCCACTCATCCAACGCGCTACATCAATGTGATCGGCCAGCGCTTGTAGCGCTGGAGCATCTTCACGTCGCCAGGGACGGATTTTCACGGCCGGTTCGAAATCCATTTTCGACTCTTCGTGGTCTCCCATCGTTCTATATTATACTCGGCGCTGAAAAAGGCGTCTCGGATGCGACGCATCGACGGTCGGCCCGACCTGCAGAATGTTTGCTGGTGGATTGGGCCTCAGGCCGAGCGGTGCAGCAGTGGATGAGCTTGGTTTAAACCGCCGCACGGAAAGTCTGGGTTGTACGACATGGTACGTCGCTGAGGACGAAAGTAGTTTGCCAATTGACCCATTGTAACGACGCATTAAAATCGGACTGCGGAAAACCGCCCTGTCGTATAATAGCCACTGGACGGCGCCATCTTGATCAACCACCGGGTTGACGAGTTTTGCCGGATACATTCCAAAGAAACGATCTTCTGGTGTTTATCAGCGCTACGGTTGACCAAAGCGATGAGTCGTTCCGCACTAAACCGGCAAAGGGGCTGGCCCATTTGCCCCGTTGCTGGAATCGATGCAACCCAGAAAAAGAGGACAGCCATCGCCAAACAACGCTTCCGGCGGCAGAAATGCTTCCCGAGCAGTGTACCGGAGGGCCAGCGCGGGCGGGGCGCCCTGAACTGAAAGGTCGCACCCACCCTATGCATGCGTTACAATACGAACCAAGTTACGTATACTGAAAGTTGCCGATATCCGCAACGAGTAGGGCTGCCGGTTTAAGTGGAGTGATTCCTTGCGGCCAACCTTTGTGAGGACGGACGGGAAGGGCACTGGGGGTTAGGCCCTTCAGGCGCTCAGAACGGTATTTGCTTGGGCGGTTCCGTTTGACAACCTAACACACTGGTTTCAAGTCAGTCACTAGATGGGTTCTTACGTTGACAGAATACTCTTTAAACGGGTCGCAGCCCAGGGTCACGGTTGTCGCTCCGACGGATGGCGGTGATGTTATTTGGTTTTTAAATCGCTTCGGCATATGCACGACGTAAATGACGTCAGGTAAATTTTCGTATGGGACGTTTAATTGAACGTCGCCAGCAGCCGCCGATTTTAGCAACGACTCAGACCAGCCAAGGGATTTGCGACTCAGAAGCAGTGCTGCAACAAAATTCCCTGACAATTGTTGACCCTTGCGTGCGGCCGAGTCGGCTGTCGCTGCTGAAACGACGTGACTTGTTACAGGATCAACTTGGTACGCAGCAATTTGCTTTTCGGCACTATTTCTAGCGATCTCTACATGATAAATACTGCCGTCTTGACGAACCGTCGCGACAGTTTCATGCAAAGCTGTAACGGTTGGAATGCTTCCTGCAAACGATTGTTGCGCTGCAAGCGCAATGGCTTTCGCGGCAGTGCCATCAACCATTGTGACGACGTCAAAAGACTGTGCGATCGCCGGAGATCCTGACAGAAAAATGGCGATTATGAGGCATAGCCCCACTCGCGCGTTACGTACAGTTGGTCGCATATCTCTCCTCAACATGAGTTTGATCCGTTTGTAAAAGCACCATTTTTCGCTTCGTGCGGTGTTCCCGCAGGTGTATTAGCGTCGTAGGAATACCATTGAAACGACTGTTGAGCCGCCCACGAATTTGGATCTCCGTTGTTGGGTCCGAGATCGACAGATTCTCCTACATACCCGGTAATTCCAAACGAGGCACTAAAACTCGCGCTCGCTGTCGCGACCAAAACGGTCAGATTCGCCAAAAGAACGGCGCTACGCATGTCGGAACAGTTCGCCAGACGTACGGACCTGATTTCGCGCCCGGAGCCCGCAGCGACATGCAACTAGACACCCTGCTCGATCGAACCGGAGCCACGTCACTATCCGACTATCGCCGCCGCTTCGAGCAGTAAATCAACAGAGGAGAACCCAGTTGGCGCAGAAACCTACAAACCGGGCGATATAGTTCCGCGTGACGGGACCGTCGAATGCACGCAGTATCCCGGCACCCGCGACCACGTCAAGCAAGGCACGAAGTTCGCGCCGTGCGATCATGGCGCGACCATCACGGCAAAGATTGCACCTGGCAGTATGTCTGACTTAGAAAGGAGCGGCGACAAATCTCGCCGCTCGCACGATTTTTGCCGGACAGAAGCATGTCGAAGAAGTTGGAAGGTATGGATCGGCGCCCGGGGTGACGGCCGTCACCGTTTATATCGACTTCCGAGAACGACTGGGCGTTGTTAAAGAAATTTGGGAATCAGTTGCGAATACTCGGCTCTTAACCTTGTAGCGCGGTCGCTGGCATTGCGGCACACGAGGTCACGGATCTCGCGGACGCGTTCGATCGGTTGAACCTTAGGATCGGAAGGCGCCAATCGTCGTCGATGCGCGGCACGCCTTCGACGTCGCAGCCCATCGTGATGATGCGATCCGCTTGCGCGACGATCGCAGGGTCGGAGCAGCTTCGGCCGAGCAGCGAAATATCGATTTCCACGTCTGGTCTTGCGTACGTCCACGAGGTGGTTCATGCCAAATTGAAACAACTCGTCGAACCTAGCGATCTTCGCCTTGTCCATAAACGCATGATCGGGGAGCATCGGCGGCGTCATGTAGAGCCGCGCAGCGAACGGCGATGTAGTGCCCTCGTCGAGAAGCGGGGCAACGGCTGGCCCTAGGCCTGGTGACGTCCTTTACCGGTACGCCGCACGCTAGCCGAACGTTCCGCATGCTGGAGGCGACGTGGTTCCGGAGGTCGGCACGTGAACACTACTCTTGGGACTCATTGCGATCGCACGATATAGCATCGAGGATGCCACAGGTTCTCCAATCAACCCTCGAGTTGTCGGGAGCGCATCCCGTGCGTCGACGAATCGTGTTCCAAGGTCAGCACTTCTATGAGGCGTTCTCGGTTTTCAGAGTCTTCGTAGACGACAAACGGTTGCGCGCGATACTGCGGTCCGACCGTGAACGCCGGCGTACTCGGCTTCGAGATGTTAAAATGTTTCGTCGCGTTGCAAAGTTCTTCGACAGACTCGAAGCGCTTGCGAAGTCGCACGGCCACGTGTGTCTCTTCCGTTATCGAACCGTTCGTGGAGATGAGCCAATCTCATTAGTCAAAGCAGTTTTGAAAGAATGCATACACGTCGTCGAACGCGGTCTCTTGATTGGATCGAGGACCAGTCAATGGCGTGGATTCGCTGGTGCCAGCGCCTGCAACGGCCCCCTTTATTAGCGCAGTAGCGGTCTTTCTACTACTCCAGTGAATAAGGGCTCACTGGATCCATTGTCGACGATCGCGAAATAAAATGGGTGAGTAAGAAGCATTGAGATGCTTCGCGGATGTGAAGGTTGAACCGTCAAGCGTGGGATGTACGGTGGAAGAATTGGCGCATCCCCTGCACCCTGTTCCCAAAAATTGATCCGGATATTTTGTAGAATCGACAGGTGTTCGCAGGAACCAGTGCAACGGCGATCTGAGACGTGCATCGCCATCCGTGGAAGCGCTAGTTGAACGTAAGCTAGGTGGCTGTAGCGGAAGTAGCTATGGAATTGCTTAGTATGGAAAAAACTTTGGCGTTCGAAGTGATCGGACGTTGGCTAGTCAATAAGAACAGGCTGAAGCGTTGATCGCGAAACGGTACGTCAACGATCGAGTAGTCCTTGTACTGAATAAAACCATACAACCCTTGACTGAACATCATTGGAACGCTCAACTTTTGGCCTGTTGCGGTCGTCCACTGCGACGGATGCGTCTTTGCTGGATTGAACGGCTGTAGCCACGCATCCTCGAACGTCGCGAAGGCTATAAGTGACGTTTTAGTACCGATCCGGCCAGCAACTTTGCAGTTAGGCCCGTAGTGATTATTGACTTGGCGTCGAGAGGACATTGTGATGAAAACATCGTTTATCAGAACTCGGTTAACGGTAGATGTATCGCGATTGCACTCATCATTGAGTCGAATCGATGTTGCGCTGCGAGGCGGCATAGCGCCGAGTACCTTGTCAATCAATGCATCGCTAACGGGAGCCTGTATGCTGTTCTCTAGTAACAGTCTCGGCGACTCCGGCCAAGCAGTAATTGGCAGAAGGAGGATCACGCAACCGATTACATTAGCGAAAAGCCACGGCAAGCCGATAAGGTAGCGGTTCATTACGAGGATGTCGGCAGCAGCGCATATCCCACTTTCCGCGCCACCGTCCGATTCACTGAGTGGAGATCGCTCCAAGTATTTTGCCGGTGTATGCGTCAACTGCAACGCGCTGCTGCCCGCTTAGCGTAAAGATCCACGCAGATCTCGCGCCCTGTGAAGAACTGGTTGCAGCTGGCGGCGTCCATAGTCCGGGTGAATAGCTTGTCACGTTCGAATTGGCTGGTAGCGCCGAGGACGCAGTTACGGCATCGATAGATTTCTGTCCGACGGGCTGAATTTGAGAATTTGATCCTGCGAGGCTGCGCCACAGGCGGTATCCGTAAGTTATGTAAGGATCATCCGTTATAACGGTCTCCCATTGAATGCAATAGTTCTTCGCCGGCGGATCGTTGTAAGTCCAATCGACGCATCGTTTCGTTTGTTTGTGATAATCGGAGACGGAGACCTTAATAGCGTCTGCCCCCGTTGCGCCGTTCGCGTGGGTCCAAACAAATTCATACCCGTCGTTAATCACGGCTCCCGTGCTAGCGGAAATCTTCCAGAGCTGTAGCGTAGAAGTCAATGAGCATCTGCCGGCATCCCGAGCGTACCCTGAACATAGCTGGTAGCAGCTTGTTGCGCGACCGTTTGTGAAAATGCAAGTGCCGCTTCCGGGGAATTGGCTGCATATAATACTGCGCCCGATAGCCCATACAGGTGCCTAAGACTTCCGCTTGATTGTCGAACGTTATAGGTAACCCCGTCGTCTGTAACTATCGCGTTAGATAAATACGAAGAATTCTGTTGGACGAGCGCTGTATGATTAATATTCTCGTTTGACAAATTTTGAGGATTTAATGTGAACGTTTGTGGCTGCACTGCAATAGACTGGACATTATGCCCGTAGATGCTTTGAGAATAGTAAAAATAGATGGTGGTTGATAAATTGCTGGTGTAGCTCGGGGGATTGACGCCACTGCCAGGGCCACTGATAATATCATTTCTTGCGTTTGCGTCTTCCCAGATCGACCAGGCACTATCGAAGCCGGCATTGCCAACGGCCGCAACCCAAGCGTCATGTATCGCATTCCCTGCGTACGTCGCACCGGCAGAGTTTAGATAGGGAACCGCGTAGCCGGCTACTAAGTATCCAATATTGTTGGGGTCGGTTATGTCGCAGGTACGCCCCTGAATCTGGCCCGCCTGATTACAGGTACCTGGCTGCTGCCACGCACCGTATAAGCCATGCAGGGAACCGCCAGGGCGTCCGAATGCAGGCAGCCAGTTTGCGGTCCAAGATGGATGTGTTGAGTCAACGCTCGCAGGTGCAGCGGTAGTATCAGAAGTGTCGAACAGCATCCACTTGAGGCGTCCCGTCACCGGTAATCCAGATGGCAGACCAACGTTTGAGCCCTCGGTATTTCCCACGCCCCAAGAAGAGTCGTTTAACGCGGCATTACTAACTCCAGCGTAAGACAGCGCGACCGTTCCAGGGGCACCGTGACCATCGTCATACAAGACATCGGCCTGGGCCTGGTAGGCCGCAAATGATGAAGCCTTTACACTTTCATTTGTGAGAAATGCCGTTTGTCCCCAGCCGGCATGTGACAGAATGTTGCTAAAACTTGTGGCGTCTTGAATGGGACCCTGTAAACCTATTGAGGCGAGCTGTAGTAGCGTTGTACTGCAAAGGCCGCGTAGTTTCCAGGAAACTGCATCGGAGGGGGCTGGTACGCAAAATCAAATGCCCAATTAAAATTGCAACCCGAAAGCACCACTGAGAAAAAGATCACGGCGGCGGTTGCCCGGCCCAATATCTTTTTGCGCATCAACATATCTGAATCGCCACTGGAAGACGCATGCTTGCGGCGATTGATGGAGAAGCGAGCCTTGCGATCTCACTGATGAGTGCACCGTTTGAGGTGTCGTAGTCAATCGTAAAAATGTAAGGACGCAGAGTGCAATCCATCGTCCGCAAAACGTCCCATGCCAACCACCTGCACGGCTACCACGGAAGCAACGGAATACGTGCGCCTAGCCGATCCCATGCTTCTAGCTATCCCGTAAGGTTTTGGGTATGGAACTTGTTTCAGGGCACGCAAAAGCAGCGGGCGATGGCGGGCCGGTGCGCTTGCTGCAACAGGTTGTCGAAAATTAAACATCGGTCGAGCGCTTGAGTTAGAATTTTCGAGACCCGTAGAGCGTATTTCATTCCATACATGAACCGCAGCGTCAACATACAAATATTTTATCGTAACAACCGGATGTCGAAAGTGCGGCGGAACGATACGAGCTGATGCGCTAACGACAATTGGTGATGTTAGGCACGCCGCGACACAGCAACACAGAACCCAGACGCGCGTCATAAAACCTCCGAAGTGGACCCTAAGACTCGCTCCACGATTTTAGGCAAACGAGCGATAGCGCCAGCTACCACCGAACTAATGTTGTAATATGGATGGCTGGCTCCGAGTTCAATTATGCTCGTAAACTAATGGCAAAGCAAGGGCCCTTAGGGTAACGCACACGCCATTGACTAGTGGTGGGTGTTGACGCTGTGGTTAAAGTGGACGGCAATGTACATAGAGTAGCCCCCTAAATCGCCGGACAGGGCATGTCTCCTCGTTAATGTGAGGAAAAATGCCTATGTCTATGCCTAGCACGAAGGAAAGTATCGAGGTCATCACCTCGGTTCAACGCCGTCGCCACTGGACGGCCAATGAAAAAGCACACATCGTTCACGAGACGTATCAGCCCGGCACTTCGGTTTCTGCCGTTGCTCGCCGGCACGGAGTTGCGCCCAATCAAGTCTTTCAATGGCGCCGCCTGGCGGCTCAGGGCGCGCTTTCCGCGGTGGCAGCAAACGAAGAGGTGGTGTCCGTATCGGAATATCGAGCGTTGCAGCAGCACACTCGCGAATTGCAGCGTCTGCTGGGCAAGAAAACGATGGAGAACGAGATCTTGCACGACGCGCTGGATCTCGCGCGGGAAAAAAACTCGTCTTGCGCGCGCCCTTGTTGCCGCCAAAGGATACTCAATGAGCGCGGTAGCACGAACGCTTGGAGTTTCCCGTTCCAACCTGATTACGCCCGCAGGAACCTCGCGTCGGGGACATCGCCCAATGCCGGACGAAGAACTGCGCAGCGAGCTGGAAGCCGTGATCAAGGGGTCGCCCAGTTATGGCTATCGGCGTGCCTGCGCGATGGTTCGACGCCGATACCGTCAACGCGGCCAGCTCCTGCCGAATCACAAGCGTATTTACCGCGTGATGCAGGCGCATCAGATGCTGCTGCAGCGCTGCACCGGCGCGATCGACGAACGTCGCCACGACGGAAAGATCGTCCGAGATAGCAGCGATGAGCGGTGGTGCTCGGACGGTTTTGAATCCCATGCGATAATGGCGAACACGTGCGCGTGGCCTTCTCACTGGATTGTTGCGATCGCGAGGTGATTCGTTGGGTAGCGACCACGGCTGGGATCAACGGAGACCACATCTGCGACCTCATGCTCGAGAGCGTTGAGCAGCGCGCAACCCAAGAACAGCAGACACAGATCGAATGGCTTTCCGACAACGGCTCAGTCTACACGATGAAGGAAACGCGGCAGTTCGCAAAGCTGGTCGGATTGCGCTCCTGCAGAACGCCGGTTCGCAGCCCACAATCCAACGGCATGGCCGAAGCCTTTATCAAGACAGTCAAACGGGATTACGTTGCCGTCCAGGGTGCGCCGGATGCGGCCACCGTCCTTGAGAACCTTCCAAAGTGGTTCGAACACTACAACGAAATCCACCCACATAAAGCACTGAAATATCAATCGCCCAGAGAGTTTAGACGCTTAAACCTAAGTGGGACTCCCTGTCCGGTTTTTGGGGGGCAACTCCAGTTTTTGATCGCGGCCCCGTCGTTAAGGTGGCTGCGACTAAGTAATGCTCTGGCTGACGTGTAGCCCTGAGTTATACCGCTGATAGATGGACAGAATTGGTGATTTGGAGCCCGTGGACGAACTCCTCGGGCGTTTGGTTTATGAGTGCTCTATGTGGTCGAACCGTGTTGTAATCTTCGCGCCATGATTCGATGATCTCTCGCGCTTCGTTGAGCGTGCTGAATTCGTGCTCGTTCAAGCAGTTAAAAGTTTCCCGAGGCCGCAATCTTGAGCGTATCGATGTGCAAGACTTGGTCTGCAACAATGCGCTTAAGCCGGCGGTTCTCATCTTCTAGAGCACGCATCTTCGCCACGTCGCTGACTTCCAAACCGCCAAACTTAGATTTCCATTTGTAGAACGTGGCATGGCTGATGCCGTGCTGCCGGCACACGTCGTTGGTGGGCGTGCCGGCTTCGCTCTGTTTGAGGATGCCGACGATCTGCGCTTCAGTGAATCGGGATTTTCTCAACGGGTGGTCCCCTTCGAGGCCAAAGTGACCTCAGAATTCTCCACCTATCTTTGGGCTACTTTTGGGGGAACACGTCAGCGTCTGTATCTGCGGCGTTGTGGATTTCGCTTTGCACTGGCGGCACGCCATCGGTGGCGTCCATTACCGATCCACATCCCGCGGGTAGTGAGTGTAGGGTGAAGGTTCGTCAAGCCAAACGCTCGACCCGCTATCGCCGACACTCCTTTTAATGCGCAGCGCTCCTCGTATGAAGCCATTTTAATGTAGCGAGTATCACTTTAGGGTCTATTTTCCCTGGAAGCGTCAAATATTGATGAACTGCGGCTGCGGGGGTCCGAGTCTCGTTAGAACTCACTTCCATAAACAAATGATTGTCTTTTGGAAAGACGAAAGTGGTGACATCCCGTTTGGCGGACCTTGCAGCGTTTACCAAACGCGGTAGATCGCTCGCAAATACTTGAACGTCATCCGCACCTTGCAAGATCAGGATCGGACAGGCCACTCGCTTGATATCCACCGCCGGATCGACGTCCATTGACGAGCGGTACCAGGTCAAGCCGGGAGAGCGATCGGAACCGTCGCGGATTGCGGCAAGGGCAGCAAGTTCTTGGCTCTTTGCCCGCTGAGCCTGATCGCCCGATAGTCCCTCCAGTTGTTGTCGCATAGAGATTTGCCATAACGGTAGCGCGGGTGGCGCCATCAAGATAATTCCGGCTACGTCGGAATGTTCGGCGGCTACCGTTGGAACCAGCTCGCCGCCTTCACTGTGTCCCAGTAGAAACACATGATGCGCATCCACTCGCGGGCGCTTGCGCACAAACTCGTATGCGGCCGTTACATCCGCCAAAAGCGTTCTCCGCGGGCTGTCGCGCTTTCCACCACTGAGCGCGACTCCGCGTTTATCGTAGCGAAGAACAACATAGCCGGCGTTTGAGAGTGCGTTACTAAGTTGCAAGAAAAGGGGGTTTGGACCTATCGTTTCGTTGCGATCCAGGGCACCGGTTCCATGGACCAGTATAATGGCCGCAAAACTACGTGCCGCCTTATCAGGAACCGTTATCGTTCCCGCAAGTTTAGTTCCGTCCGCTGAAAAGAAACTAACGTCGTGACTTTGAAAATGCGGAAAGGGAGTGGGCATCGGTGTCGCAGATGGAGGTGCGATACGTATCGGAGTTACCGCATCCTGTGAGAGGAGCCGGAAATCAAGGCCTTGCGCCGCAATGTTGACGTCATCGACCACAAACGATTGCGCATTATACCAAAAGATCTCACGAAGGCCGGCAACATCAACGGCGACGCTAATGTCCCCACCTGGAACGCCAGCAGGTCTGGATGTTACACTGTCGCTCGTAACTTTGGCGACGAAAGCCTTGCCGCCGCTCAAAACCGCCAGCGTATACGCCTTCGCGCCGGTCGCGTGAAGGATCGAAGGGATCATGATGTTGGTTCCGACCAAATTGTCCGCCACAATCATAAGCGGTGCTGTGGGATCGGCGTTGATGTCAACGCTTTGTCCAGGCACCTGAATCGTCATCACCCTAGGCTTTATCAGTAAAGTCGTGTGCTGCGACCCTGCTGGTAGCTTGAACTCGGCAGAATACGACGTTAAGAAAACGTCGGGAATGGCATATTGCGCCTCAGTCGCGGCGTTCATCTGTCCTTGTGTAGCTTGTTCTCGCACCGTGATCGAATGTGAATCCGAAGCAACGACTATTTCGCTTTTCCCAATAGACGTGCCATTGACCACAATATCATAGTGGTATGTTCCATCGACTAGTCGAAAGTGAGTCCCCTCGGCTCGAGCGGTCCGGACTCCAAAGCATAAAGAAAAAATTGCAGCGCTAAATATCACGCTTGCGACTATCCATCTCATAGGCACCCTCCGAATATAGGTAATGGATTAAACCTTGCGAGATTTAGTCTGCCCCGCTGACCCGTTAGCTAAGCTTGGGGATCGGTAGTCTTCACAACCAGATACAAGAAGCCGACAGTACAAGCGATTATAAAGCTGAAACGGAACCAGAGCGATGACGAACTGCGCTCCAATGCTGCACCGGTGACGCACATGAATCCCACGAAAACCGCCGTCGCCACCCAACCTTCCCAACGAATCGGAGTCCAGTTGAGCCAGCCGGTCTTTCTAAACCGGTAGCGATCATCGTTCATGCAAGCGAGGGTACTTCGTAAATTCCCAGGAGTTTCATCGTTGATTCTACGACAGTGGCTGAGGGGTGTTAGCGCCCACGGTAAGGGAACCAGTAAGGCCGCGTTTAGATGACCATCCGGAGCTTAGTTTATTGTCCTCGTCGAACGTTCCGGGATGTGTTTTTAGAACGCCGTTGGAGAGTGCAACGAGCGCTCGTTGGTAGCGCTTCACGCGTTCTTTATTGTCGAGCGATTTCCACGCTACACGCCAGTTGCCGGTGCGGTCATTGGGAGTCGCTAAGGGCGGAGAACCGATCTGCCTTGCCATTGTGGTCATGTCTCTGAAGGCAATCCTTGAATGATCGGGCGCGTCCAGGACTTGGTGGTGATATGGACATGCCCGAATTCACAGCGATACGGAAATCCTCTACCCTTCCCATGCTCGGTGATCCACCGCTTGCATTCGTCCTCGTTGGAGAATCGCTGCTTCGGCTTGCCCTTTGCTGTGTGGCACTGACGCGCTGGACCGACGAGCAGTCCCGCACTATTGTAAAGGAAATCGGAGTCCTGTAATGAGGTCGCTGACGCGCCGTCAGACGCCTTCATTATCGAGACCGATCATACGGATGCATGAGTGAAGGGTAAAGGATGTTCTCGCCATACGCCTGTCACTCGTATTCAAACTCCATCAAGTGCCATAATAGGCTAACGTGAGGGTATAATCTCCCGGTCACTTTATTGTTCGAACGCTTATGCCGGAAGGATTTGGCCTGGGAAACGGTCATAAACCCGGACCCATCATGAGCAACGTTCTTTCAGA